>Ga0302322_100000377_pt1 | contig 33995 bp, 19 predicted proteins | sample Fen_T0_2_FD_203757 | JGI IMG/M metagenome (GOLD analysis project Ga0302322, IMG submission 203757) | Peat permafrost microbial communities from Stordalen Mire near Abisko, Sweden - Fen_T0_2 | ecosystem: Environmental > Terrestrial > Soil > Wetlands > Permafrost | place: Sweden: Abisko...
AGCTGAGCGACGGCGGTCTTTTCTGTCAATACTCGAGCAGCATGTTGGATGCTGAATCTTAAATAGTTAGCAAAAAATCAGGCTTTATATAGTCGTATAAACATTTGAATTCCCCGGAGAACCGGCCAGTCCACCCCGCCGCATGGGAGGGTGCCAGTGGCGGAAACTGACGCCACGCGCCGGGGTTGAGCCAGCGAGGGCAGCGGCCTCGGAAGCACCAGCCCGGATATTTCACAGGCGTTTCATGCGCATTAGGCTTCAGCCCGTTGAGGCAAGGCCAAACGAACTTGGAGCGGCTTCAGCAGCTTTGACTGCGTGCCGGAAGCCGTTAAAACGGCTGTGGCCGCCATCGTCGGCCCGCCACCGGGCTGAAAGCCCGGTGCTAATGAAAGGCAAACAAGCAGCTATGAAATATCCGGGCCAGAGCATTTCCAGCAAAGCTGTAGCGCCGGGTTGAGGTGTGAGCCGACGGCGGTCTTTTTGTCCTTGGGCTTCGTTTCGGCTCAGTTACAGGGTCCGTGGAACCGGCGCCTTCGCCGAAGCCTCGCCCAAGGGCAAAAATCCTCGCCGCCCAGCACTACATCTTTTCTGTCAATGCTCTAGTTTAACGTTCTTTCAACGCGGTTTTTTGACCGAGCACATCGGTCACGGGTTTGCCTGCGTTGGTCACAGCGGCGCAGTAATCTTCCCCGAGAAGGGCCGCGAGCGTGGCGGCGATTTGATTTTGCGTGATATCAGGAAGGTCAACCCGTTCGCCCAAGGCGGGCGTGTCGGGTCCGAGCACGGCGAGCCAGGTATTTTCCGCCCCGGTCACTTTTTTACCATGATCACGCCACGCGCGCGGCCCGCTGCCGCGGCCATGGTCGCAGGCGACGATCAAAGTGGTCCGGCCACGGTACCGGGGAAGCGATTGCGCGGTTTCCCAGAGCCGCCGCACATATTCATCGGCGCGGTGCGCGGCCACGAGGTATTCATCGTAGCGGCCCATGTGCGCCCACTCGTCGGTTTCGCCGAGCGAAACAAAAAAGACGCGCGGCTGGTTGGCCCGGAAATATTCCAGCGCGGCGTAGAAGGTGAGTGAATCGTACGGTTCGCCGTCCACGAACCGGGGGGTCTCGGCCTTCAGGCGGTTAATCAATTCGGCGCAGGGGGAGAGCAGGCCGTTGGTCACGGGCGCATAGGCGGCATTCACGTAAAAACCGCAGCGCCCGCGGTTCAAAATGCGATCAAAGGCGTCCCAGGCCCCAAAGGCGGCGACGCGGTTTTGAAAGGCGGGTTTGCGATGCAGCCATTCCAGCACGGTGACATTGGGATTGGGCGGGGCGTCATTGCTGTCCACGTGCGGATCAACGAAGCCGCACAGGGTTTCGCTGTAACCGGGATAGGAAAACTTCAAGCCGTTGGTGACGCGCGCGACGCTGCCGCGGGTGCAATTGCCGTAAAGCTGCCCCGCCGGCACAACCGTCTGCCATAGAAACGGCATCAGGGCGGCCCGCCGCGCCGCCGGCGTGGGGCCGCCGAATTTTTCATTGAGGTCGGCGACATTTTTGACGCCGCCGTTCGTGGGGTCAACCAGCGCGGCTTCGGCCCCGCTGAAAACCTCCTGCCAGCGGAGGCCGTCAACCATCACGAAAATAATATTTTCCGTCTGGCGGGCCGACGCGACGCCGGCCAGGGCCAGCCACAAAGCGAAGATGACTCTCATGCGTTTGAATTAATGATCTGGTGATGGCGTTGGGGACCGGCGGTTCATTCAGGGCCGGGATGGCTCCGCCGGCAAAGCGGGTGGTGGCAGCGGCGGATAGCGGAAACCAGCCGGCATGGTGGCGGGCGGACGATTGGTTGGATCGGCGCCCCACGCGGGGTTGGGCCGGGCGCCCATGACGAAGCGCAGCGTGCCGCCGGACGCGACCTCCTCCCGGGTAATCCAGGGGCGTTCCAGCGGGTTGCCGTTCAGGGTGGCGGACTGGATGTAGCAGTTCGTGGCATTGTTGTTTTCAGCGAGGACGGTGAAGGTTTTGCCATGATATTTTTCGGCGTCCAGTTGAATGACGGCCTGGCTGACGACGGGACTGCCGAGGGCGTAAACACCGCTGACGGGGTTCACCGGGTAAAAGCCCAGGGCGCTGAAAACATACCAGGCGGAGAGCTGGCCGCAGTCGGCGTTGCCACAAAGGCCGGCCGGCGTGTCGTCATAGAGGGTGGTCATGATTTGGCGAAGCCGCTGCTGGGCTTTGTAGGGCTGGCCGACGTAATCGTAGAGATACGGCACGTGGTGGCACTGCTCGTCACCCTGGGAATTCTGGCCGATCAAGCCGGTGATGTCGGGAATGCTGGTATCGATCTTGGAGTCGGCGGTAAACAAGGAGTCCAGTTTCCGAATGAATCCCTCGTCACTGCCATAAAGCGCAATCATGCCGGGGACGTCTTGCTGAATGGCGAAGAGATATTGCCAGGCATCGGCCTCGGTGTATTCGTCATTCACGTGGGAGATGGGTGAAAACGGCGTGCGCCACGAGCCATCGGCCTTGCGGCCGCGGAAAAATTCCGTGGTCCGGTCGAAGACATGGTAATAGCTGGCCGCGCGCTGGTAGAACAGTCTGGCATCCTCGGTATGCCCGAGTGTCTCGGCCATTTTGGCGATGCACCAGTCGTTGAAACTGTATTCCAGGGTGTGTGACGTCGCCTTTTTGCCGGGCACGGAGGCCATGTAGCCCAGGCGCTTGTAGGTGTCCAAACCGTTCCGGTCCTGCATGGCGGTGTCACGCATTTGCTGATAGGCGACTTCGGCATCGAAGCCGCGAAAGCCTTCCAGCCAGGCCTCGGTGATCATGTCCACCGAGTGATAGCCGATCATGCACCAGGTTTCGTTGCCCCACAGGGGCCAGATGGGAGTGGTGTGTTCGCCGCCCTGCGGATGCTCGGTCAACATGGATTGCACCATGTCGTTGATGCGTCCCGGCTGCAACAGCGTCAACAAAGGCCATTCGGCGCGATAGATGTCCCACAGGGAGAACGTGGTGTAGTTCTGGAAGTTGGTGGCGGTGTGATTTTGATGATCGTAGCCCCGATACGTTCCATCCACATCATTGAACAAGACGGGGGCCAGACAGGTGAGGTACAAATTGGCGTAGAAGGTTTTTTCAATATGCGGATCAAAGGTCTGGATTTTCACCGCATCAAACACGGCCTGCCATTGTTTGACGGCCGCCGCGCGAACCTGGTCGAAATCCCAGCCGGGAATTTCCGCCGCGAGATTTTTACGGGCGCCGTCAATGCCGGTGCCGGAAATGCCCACCTTGACGAGCACGGTTTCATTGGTGGCGGTCTTGAAATGAATGGCGGCCTTGACTCTTTCGCCGTGCCCGGCCCGTGCATTGGTCGAGCGGATCCCGTCCTGCTCAATGTCCACCGATTCGAAGGGCTTCGAGAGTTCCATCACAAAATAGACGACGCGGGTGCCGCCCCACCCTTTGGAAAGGCGGGAGCCGCTGATGGTGGTTTGACTTTCGACCTGCAGGGCGGTGGCCACCGGCTGGTTGCCGATGTTATGAATCAGGTCCAGCATGAGATGGGACTGTTCCGAGGCCGGGAACGTGTATTTATGAAACCCGCTGCGGGCGGTGGCGGTCATTTCCGCCAGCACCTGCGGGGTATCCAGCCACACGCGGTAATAGCCGGGGGTGGCCACCTCCCGGGCATGAGAAAACTGGGAGGCGTAGCCGTTCCCCGGCGTACCAACCTGCCAACGGACCGGGCCTGCGGCCGGCATCAAGAGAATGTCGCCAAAACAGGCGGCTCCGGTTCCGCTCAAATGTGTGTGGCTAAAGCCCTGGATGCTGGAGTCGGAATAATGATAGCCGGAGCACCCATCCCACGTGATGGTGCGGGTGTCAGGACTCAACTGGACCATGCCGAACGGCACGGTGGCGCCGGGATAGGCATGGCCGTGCCCAGCGGTGCCAACCATCGGCAACGTCTCGTCCACCGGCCCCGCCAGGGCGCCGGCGGTCAGGGCGAACACAAACGACAGCGCCAGCGAGAACTCTGGCAGCGTATTTTGAAGCTTCATAAAAACAAATTGCCGGTTTATTGGGCTGGAACCGGCTCCGGTTCGAACGAAGGCGGCGCATCCGCCAGCGCCGCGCCCCAGTTGGTATTGGGCGTGTCGCCCATGACAAATTTCAGGGTCGCGCCCGGCTGCAACCCGGCCACGGTCAGCCATAATTTTGAATTGGGGCGGCCATTGATTTCCATGCTCTGAACATACCGGGCCTCGCGACCGGCCTGGCTGGCTTTGATGGTCACCCGCTTGCCGTTGGGCAAACGCACCACGGCCTGCGGAAACAACGGGCTCAGGACCGTGAAGCCCCCCACGCCGGGAATCTCGGGATACAGACCAAGCGCGGCAAAGACATACCACGCGGACATCGCACCGCTGTCGTCATCGCCGGGAATGCCGCCGGGCTGGTTTTGAAAGCAGTTCAGCATGACGGTGCGGATTTTATCCTGGGCCTTCCAAGGGGTCTGCAACCAGTTGTAGACGGGCATGATGCCGAAGCAGGGTTCGTTGCCGGCCTGATAATATTTGCTTTGGTAATCGTAACCGGTGGCGAGGTTGGCGGTCAGTTCATCCAGCCGGGCGCCGGCCATTTCCCTGCCGCCAAGCAGGTAGATCAGTTTGTTGAGACTGTGGGGGATCGTCCAGGTGTATTGGACGGCATTGCCCTCCATGAAACCATCGCCGGAAAAGCGGTCGAAGGGCAGCGCCCATTGGCCGTCCTTTTTCTTGCGCTGCAAATAGCCGGTTTCCGGATTGAACAGGTTGAAGACGTTTTGCGACCGCTTGAGAAAATAGCGGTAGTTGTTCGCATCGCCGGAGGCGAGGCACATTTGGGCGATGGAAAAGTCGGCGACGGAATACTCCACGTTGCGGGAGCAGGCATAGCCCATGACATCCGACGGGCAATAGCCATATTTTTCATACTCCGGGAGATGGTCCCAGGTGAAATTCAAATTGCGGCCGCACCAGCGCTGGTGCTTGCCGGAATCCACCATGACCTGTTGCAGGGCGGGGACGTCAAAATTCGTCGCGCCAAAGACATAGGCGTTGGCGATGTAGGGATCGGCCGGATAGCCAGCCATGATGAGCGTTTCATCGTTGTACAAGCTCCACAGGGGCAGGCCGCCGCCGCCCTTGTGTTCGGTCTGGCGGGACATGGCCAGAAAGGAGGAGCAAACATCGCTGGCCGCTTCAGGATAAAGCCAGCCCCACAACTGTGCCTGAGTGCGGTAGGTGTCCCAGCCGGAAAACGTGGCCAAAAAATGATGGCCCGGCGCGACGGTGTGCACGCGGTTGTCCAGGCCGATATATTCACCGTTCACATCCTCGAAAATGGCGGGCAACAGCAGCGAATGGTAGAGGGCGGTGTAAAAAATGGTGGTGTCCCCGGGGGTTCCACCTTTGATTTGAATGCGGTTCAGGCGCTCGTTCCACGCCCGGGTGGCGGCGGATTTGACGGCGTCAAAATCCCAGCCGGGAATTTCCTTGGCCAGATTCAGCCGGGCATTGGCCTGGCTGACAAAGGAAATGGCCACCTTCATCGTCACGCGCTGCCCGGCGCGGCAGTCAAACGTCACATAGCTGGCGAGGCCCTTGCCGCCGACGGTGGTCGCGCCGGGATTTTTTTGGGCGGCGCTCCAGGTGCCAAACGCCGAGAACGGGCGGTCAAATTCCGCGGCAAAATAAACCACATACTCACTGCCCTTGACGCCGCAAAAACTGCCGCTTTTGGCCCAGCCGGAAAGTTCCCGCCGGGCGGGGTCGATGGCAATGAAGCCATCCTGCAAACCGACGCCATCGGCATTCGGATTTAACACGACATTGGCCTCGGCGGTGGCGGGGAAGTCCAGGTGCGCGATGCCGGAGCGCTCGGCCACGGTGTTTTCGAAGCGGATGCCCCACGTGGCCAGGGCCACGGAATAGCAACCGGGAGCGGCGGTTTCGTTCGTGTGGGAAAACGTGGAAGCATAAGCATTCCGCTGCGTCACGGGCGAGACGCTCAAGCTGCCCGTGCAGGGAATGAACGGCAATTCGCAGGTGACGTTGCAGCCAACGCCGCTGAGATGGGTCAGCCCAAAGCCGTTGATTTTGTCGCAGCCGTAATGATAGCCGCCGGGGGATCCGCCGAATTCAACGGACTGCGGGCTCCAGGAGATCATGCCGAACGGAACCTGGGCGCCGGGATAGGTGTTGCCGGAGCCAATCACGGTGCCGATGAAGGGGTTAACGTATGGCGCCAGGTTGGCGGCAAAAAGCTGGCCGCAACCGAACGCCGCGATGGCAATTGAACCAATCCATTTCACTTTCATAAATACCTCAGTGCGAAACCGGCGGGCGGCCCGGGAAAGGGCCACCACCGGCCGCTCATAAATTATTTCGCCGACCCAGGCCAACCGGCGGCCTGGCCGGGGGCAATGAATGGGATGGGTTCTGCCAAGGGAACCCGGGCGACCTCTCCGTCAGCTCAGCCACCGTACGGCCCCAAGGCGGAGGCCGGGCCGGAACTTAGAGCATTTCATAAATGCTCTAACCTTGGCGACGAGGAAACGCCGGCGCACCAGCGCCGGTCGCATCCAGATATTTCATGACCGCCTGCGTCCGACAATTGACATGCAGCTTCTTATAGATGCGGCTGATGTGGGTTTGAATGGTGCCCATGCTCAAGCTCAGCTTCCCGGCGATCTGTTTGTACGCCGAGCCCTGGGACAGGAGTTCCAAAATCTCGTGCTCGCGGGGGGTCAGATGTTCTTTCGGCGCGGCGGTCCGCACCACCGGCTGGAAGGCTTGAATCACCTTGCGCGCAATGTGGCTGGACATGGGGCCGCCACCGGCGGCGACCTCTTGAATCGCTTCCAACAGTTTGTCGGGCGGCGTGTTCTTGATCAAAAAGCCGTTGGCGCCAGCGGCCAGCGCCTCAAAAATGCGGTCGCTGTTTTCATAGACCGTCAGCATCATGATTTGAACCTGCGGCTGCAACCGCTTCAGCCGGCTCACGCACTCGATGCCGCTGATGCCGGGCAGGTTGATATCCATCAGCACCACGTCGGGCACCGGTTCGAAAACCGCCGACAGCAAGTCCTCCCCGGAACAAAACACGCCGGGGCATTCAAACCCCGGACTGAGGCTGATGAATTTGCAGATGCTCTCCCGCAAATTGCGATCATCCTCAACGATGTAAACTTTAATTGGCATATGGCTGCATGCTTCTTCCAATAGTAACGCGAAAATCACCGCCGCGTAACTCACATAAACATACTACGGGGTTACTCCGTGCCAGCGGGCAGCGGCACGATGAAGTGAATGGTGGTCCCGGTTTTGGGATCGCTGCTGATTTGGCACCGTCCACCAATGGAGCTCAATCGCTTACGCATATTGAGGAGGCCATGGCCGCAGCGTTTGGTCTGGTCTTTTCCCGTTTCCGTCGCCGGCATGACGGCAAAGCCGCAGCCATTATCGGAAATCTGGATTTCCAGTTCCTCGGGCCGCTGGAAAATTTGGATGGCCACGCGGGTGGCCTGGGAATGTTTGGCGGAATTGTTGGCGGCCTCCATGATGGCGAGAAACAGGTTATGTCGCACGTTGGCCGAGACATGCAGCAGGGGAATGTTTTCGGGAACGATCACTTCACAGTTGATGGCGCTGCGGCCGAACAATTCCCCGACCTGGTTGCTGATGTGTCCCACCAGGCCTTCGGTGGAATCATTCAGGGGATCCACCGCCCAGACGATTTCATGCAAGGATGAAACGGCCTCGCGGGCCGAGGAAGACATCTGTTCGATCTGCCGTTTGATCTCGACGGGGTCGTTCAAGCTGCAACTGGCAATGCTGCCTTGAAACGAGATGCTGGTGAGTTTTGCCCCGAGCTCGTCATGGACGTCGCGGGCAATGCGGGAGCGTTCCTGCTCGATGGCGTGCTGTTTTTCCAACTCGTGGAGCTCGCGCTGCATGCGCCGGCGGGTGAGGTAACGGGCGGTGGCGGCAATGCTGACGGTGGCGGCCAGCCCCAGCAGCGAAAAGAACCACCAGGTCTGCCAGAAATGCGGTTCCAGCCGTAATTCGACGGTCTGTCCCTGCAGATTCCAGACGCCATCATTATTGCAGGCGACCACTTTGAAGCGATAGCGGCCGGGCGGCAAATTATTATATTTTACGGCGCGCCGATTGCCGGCAGCCACCCAGTCGGGATCGACGCCGGCGAGCTGGTAGCGGTACAAGTTTTTCTCCGGCGCGCGGAAACTCAAGGCGGCAAATTGAATTTCCAACGAGCCGTTGCCCGGGGGAATGGTGAGGGCGCCGGGAACGGCGAGTCCCAATTTTCCAACGGCAATGAGCTGGTTGTCGGCGACGATGCTCTGGATTAAAACTGGGGGGGGTTGATCGTTGATAATGGCGGTTTCCGGATCGACCACGGTCACTCCCTGGGTGGTGCGAAACCAGAGCAGTCCTTGTTTGTCCTTGCAGGCCGCCGGCTGGGTCACATCGTTATATTGGCCGCTGGCGAGAATGCCATCGGCCAGCCCGTAGTTGATGGGTTTGACGACGGGTTCCAGGCCGGCGGCGACGGCTTCGAGCTGGCGTTTATGCACGCGGAAAATGCCCCGGCTGCTGTTGAACCAGAGATTGGTGTGATCATCTTCCAGAATGGCGTAAATGGAATCACTGAAGAGCCCGTTCTTTTGGGTAAATCCAGTGACTTTGCCATCCTGCCACCGCAACAATCCTTTGCCCTTCGTGCCAATCCAAAGCACTTTGCCGGCATCCTGATACAAGGAAAGAATCAAGACGCGCAACTGCGAATTGGTGGCGGCGAGATTTTCAAATTTTCCATCCTGCCAACGGGTCAAGCCGCCCACGGTGCCAATCCAGACCGAGCCGTTATCGCCGCCGCAAAGGGCATCAACATCATCGCTGGGGAGGCCATTCCTGGCGGTGAACCGCTTGAACTTGGTTCCATCCCAGGTTTCCAAGCAGCCGCGGTTGCCGATCCAAAGCACGCCGCGCTCATCTTCATACAAGGCCGGGGTGCCGTGATGTCCCCGGTGCTCATGAACCGTCACCTTCCCATCCTTGAGGTGGATCAAAGGGCCGTTATAGTCAACGCCCGCCCACAAGCTGCCGTCGCGGGTTTCGGTCATGGCCATCACAAAATTGGAGGGCAGCCCGGTGGTCGTGTCGAGAACCTCGATTTTGCCGGCGACGTAATGGCTCAGCCCCGAGCCCCACGAACTGATCCACGTGCTGCCATCTCGACTGGCACAGACGGCGAGGGCGACATTGGAAGCCAGCCCGTCCTTTTTGGTGATCGTTTTGAAGCGTTTGGGCGTCAAGCGGGTGAGACCTTCATCCGATCCAATCCATAGGTTGCGCTCCCGGTCCTCCATGATCGCGTAGATTTTATAGGCAGAGGACGCGGTGGCATGATCGCGCGGGTAGAAGGCGACGAAGCTGCCGTTGACGAGCCGGCTCAAGCCCTCGTAGGAACCGATCCAAAGATTTCCGGCGCTGTCCGAGAAGATCACCTGGGGAAAGCCGGCGGGGCCGCATTGGCGGGGATAGGTGGTGATCGCTCCGTCTTTGATTCTAATCACCACATTGCTGGCCGAGGAGTCGGTGCCAATCCAAAAACCGCCCTCGCTGTCACAGTGCAACGTGCGCCCCGAACAAGGCAAGCGGCCGGGCTCGGCGAAATAGTTTGCGGGCACGGCCAGGTCGGCGCGCACGAGATTTCCATTTAACACCCAAATGTTGCCGCCACCATCGGCGCTGAGCGGGCGTTTGCCGGAGCCAAGGGCGGCTTGCGGGCGTTTGCCATCATAGATTTCCGGCTTCGACTCCGTTTTGCCATTGGCCCATTTAAAAATGCCGTCCGGCGTTTCAAACCACACCGAGTTATCACCGGCCTCGCAAATTTCCAACACGCTGAAATTAGTGTTTTGGCCGGGAATCCCGCAGCGCTGCAATTCTCCCCGGCACAGGCGAGTGAGGCCGTGACCATCGGTGCCGACCCATAAGCTGCCGTCCCGGCTGGCCAGCAAACAATTAACCGAAGGCTCCGTCGTCTGCGGCGACAAAGGCACCGGCTCAAACCGGTCGCCGTCAAATCGCGCCAGACCTTCGCGCGTGCCAATCCAAAGATAACCGTCACGGCTCTGCGCGATGGCCTGCACCGTGTTGTTCGGCAAGCCATTCTCCACCTGCCAAAGCCGGGCAAAAAAATCCGTCGTCCCTTCAGCCCCCCGCCCCGCCGCGAGCAGGAAAAAATAAAACCCGGCCAGCAGGAAAATCCTTTTTCCAAACCAAGCCGGGTTTTTAATTGCCGCTGCCTTCACCTTGCCTCGATTCGGCGGACAGGGGGTGCGGGCATGAGGCATGCAGTATTTTTAGTTGAGGCCGGACGCAATGTCCACTGGAATTGGCCGCCAAGAAACCTCCCGGACAATTCGTCACCGCCCGCCCCGAACGCGGTCGGCGAGCACAGGCCGGGCCGGACGCAAACCCGCGGCCAACGGACGCCCGCCCCGCTCAGGGGTCGAGAACGAATTCACCCTTCTGGCGGATATCGGTTGAAGAAGAGCCGGCCATCACTTGATAGGTGCCAGGCAGAATGAACCAGCCATGTTTTTCGGCGTTCCAAAAGGACAACGCCTGCGCGTCCAATTCCAAATGCACGCGGCGGGTCTCGCCCGGTTGCAGCAGGACTTTGACAAAGCCTTTCAACTGCTTCGGCGGCTGCGGCACTTCCGGAGTCGAAGGCAAGCCCACATACAACTGAACGACTTCTTCGCCGGCCCGGCGGCCGGTGTTGGCCACCTCCAGCTCAACGGTGAGCGGGGCCTTGGATATGCCGGTGAGGGAGACATGGTCCGCCCCAAGGGCGAGATTTTGGTAGTCGAAAGTCGTGTAGGACAGGCCGTGCCCAAAGGAAAACAAGGGCTGGAGTTGGTGGGCATCAAAATGCCGGTAGCCGACGAAAACCCCTTCGGTGTAATGCACCTCACCATTCACGCCGGGATACTGTTCGGGCGTATTGGCCGGCAAATCCGCAAGCTGCCGGGGAAATGTGAGGGGGAGTTTTCCGGACGGATTGACCTCACCGAACAAAACGGCGGCCACGGCATTGCCATCCTCCTCACCCGGATACCAGGCTTCCAAAATGGCGGGAATCTGGTCCACCCAGGGCATGAACATGGCGCTGCCGCTCTTAAGCACGACCACGGTGTGCGGATTGGCAGCCACCACCGCCGCCACGAGTTTGTCTTGATTCCCCGCGAGCTTCAACGAATGATCGTGGTCCTCGCCTTCATTGTCGCCGACCATGACAATCGCCACGTCCGCTGTTTTGGCGAGCGCGACCGCTTGCGCGATGTCCTTGCCATCCGCCAGGTTCACACTGACGTTCGTACCCACCCGCCGCTGAAGGCCGGCCAGCGGCGTGACCGTGTAAAGCGGGATGACATGCGAACTGCCGCCACCACCAGTTAATGCTTTGACGGCATATGGCCCGATCAGGGCGATGCGGCGCAATCTCGCCGCGTCCAGCGGCAAGGTCGCGCGGTCGTTTTTGAGCAGCACCATGCCGGCGGCCGCAATGCGCGCAGATTCCAACCCGTGTTCGCGCACAGGCAGCATCTGCAGTTTCGGGGTTTGATCAAACAGGCCGAATTGGATCATCGTGCGGAACCGGCGGAGCAACATCTCATCAATGACCGACAGGGGCACCTGATTCGATGCGATGGCTGTTTTAAGATTTTTGCCGAAGTATTTTCCGCTGGGCAGTTCCAGATCCAGTCCGTTCAGGGCCGAGGGAACCGTGCTGTGAACCGCGCCAAAATCCGAAGTCACGAAGCCTTTGAAACCCCATTCCTTTTTCAGAATCTGGTTCAGCAACACATCGTTTTCGCAACAAAAATAGCCGTTGACCCGGGGATAGGCCCCCATGATGGAGGCGCAATTGGCCTCCTTGATTGCCGCCTCGAAAGCGGGCAGATAGATTTCGCGCAAAGCGCGTTCGCCGACGATGACGTTCACCTTCAGACGGTTGTTTTCCTGATTGTTGGCGGCGTAGTGTTTGACATTGGCCATCACCCCCTGGCTTTGAATGCCTTGAATCTCGCTGACCGTCAGGCGCGAAACGAGATAGGGATCTTCGCCAAACGCCTCAAACGTCCGGCCGTTTTGCGGCAGGCGGGCAATGTTCACATCGGGCGCTTCGAGCAGGTCCTCGTTCAAGCACTTGGCTTCCCGGCCGATGATTTCACCATAACGATATGCCAGGGCCACATCCCAGGTGGCGGCCAGTGAAATCGGCGCGGACATGGCCGTGGCCGGCTTTTGCGGCTTGTCGCCCGCGGGACCGATGCCGCAAGGGCCATTGGCGACATGCAGCGCGGGAATGTTCAACCGCGAAACCGGCGGCACGTAGCGGTAATACGTTTCATCCTCAATGCCGTGCAACTGCGAAATTTTTTCCGGCAAGGTCATCTCGCTCACGATCCGCCGGGCGCGGACATCCGCCTTGTCGGCAGGCATACCGGCACAACCGACCACGGTTCCCGCCAGCACCAAACAGGGCAGATGGCGGCCATAACGAACCAGGGCGGAAAGGAATGTTTTCAAGTTATTCATGCTTCAAAGGAGGGATGGATATCGGCGGCAAAATCTTTGCCCTTTATGAGGTGAAAACTACCGGCAGCAAAACAAGTTTGACGGCGCAACCAAATTCAAGCGCACAATCCCGGGCAACGACCAACCAAACCGGCGGCGGCCGCTTGGCCCCGGCGACAACTGCGGCCGCGTGCCTGGCATTATTGAGTCGAAATTACATGATTCGTATCCGCACCGAAGGCGTTGTCCACGATCTGTGCATGCCCATCGACAAAATTGGCATTGCCGCGTTTATTGTGCCGGGTAGTGATGCCGTTTTCCGGCGACACCCAACGCCCGTCATCAGCAACCTTGCTACTGTACCCCGCCTGAATCTCAAGGCTTGAAACCGGCTCTTCCGCCAGCATGATAATATCAGAAGGCCGATGAATACTGGACATCTTTCGCGCTACAAGGGCTTTGCCTTTTTCATGAACCGAAGCCACACCGTCCGGCGTAGAAGCCCCAATCCGATGCCCATTCATGGTATAACTGTAATAATATTTATTGTCCGTGGTAGCTTCACGAATGTCATTACGATCCATCGGGCAGAGGCAGACGTTGGTACTGGATTTAATCATCAGCAACATCGGAGTTTTGGAAACATCATACATGTCAAGTCCAGACGGGTTGTTCCACCACAACCATTGATCCGGCGAGCCATAAATCGGCGCATTGTCCCGCGTTGCGTCCGAGGGCATGACGTCACCAAACTCATCCGCGTACATAATGAGGCCCAAAGCGAGCTGCTTTTGATTGCTCAGGCAGGCGATTTGACCCGCCTTCTTCTTCGCTGACGCCAGGGCGGGCAAAAGCATGGCCGCAAGGATGGCGATAATGGCAATGACCACCAGCAACTCTATCAGCGTAAAAGCGCGGCTGTTTGATGACTTTTTCACGTTTCTCATATCAAAAATTATTTAAAACCGGGGCCGGATAGTGTCTCACTTTTCTTACCCCCCGTGACCAACGGCCACGATGGTTATCGGAAAAATCACGACAACAGTTAATGCCGGATTCATATCAGGTAATAAGCCGATTCAATCGGCTCATGAATTACAGACACTATAACAGTGCCAGTGAAACCAGACAGTCGTATAAACATTTGAACAACAGAACTGCGAAATCATTGATGGCGGCCGCATCAAGCCGCATCCTTCTGGTGGACACCTCCAGACTGCGCACCCAAGCACCTATTTCAGAGCTTCGTTTTTCGCGACCGCCTTGGATGTGATTTAAACTGCTAATTACTTAAGACTTACACTACTTTAGCGTTAAATTTTCAAGAGCAAGGCAGAAAGTCATCGGCGCAAAGGTGTGCAGCGGCAGGCAAAGAAGAAGGTTCCCGCAGCTTTGAAGGCTGAGCGCGTCTGCGATGGTGTGTCCATTCATGCATTGTCATTGAGTTGTACTCCATATCTGGCAACCCGTGGTTTACACGGTGAGCAAAAATACCTTCGGGCGGCGGCCGCTGCGTTTGTCCGACGAAGCGGGCAGATGGGTTTAAAGCCGGCCAATTTCTACGAAGGCGCCATGATTTTTGATTACTTTCCGGGGCAACTCCGCTTAAATTAAAATACACCACGCTCATCACCATGCGCTTCAGCCTCAACACTGTTCTTTTCGTTTCGCCATTTACCACAGCAGACACCCGGCGGTTCGGCCAGTTCAAGCGCTGGGGCTTTGACGCGGTGGAGCTGCTGGTGGAAGACCCCGCACACATTGACGCCGCGCGGGTGAAGCGCGCGCTAGATCGGCAGGAACTGGCTTGCGGTTCCGTGGCGGCCGCCATCAACCCGGGCCGCGATTTACGTGGCAACGCCGCCAGCCAGCGTCAAGGTGTGAAATATCTGTGCGCGCTGATTGATCACATGGTGACGCTCGACGCGCGGGTGTTGAGCGGCCCGGTATATTCGTATGTTGGCCGGGCGCAGGCTTATACGGCGGCCGAACGGAAACAGCAGTGGCAAGCCGTCGTGAAGAACCTCAAAACGGTCGCACGCCACGCCGCCGACCGGGGGAAACTGGTTTGTGTTGAACCCATCAACCGGTTTGAAAGCGATTTTCTCAACACCATGGAACAGGGGCTCAAGCTGGTCGCCGAGGTCGGCAACCCGGCGCTCAAACTGCACCTCGACACCTTCCACGCCAACATCGAGGAAAAACACCAGGGCGAAGCCATCCGCCAGGCCGGCCGGCATCTGGGGCATCTGCACGCGTGCGGCGCGGACCGCGGCACTCCCGGCAATGATCATATTGACTGGCACGAGATTGCGGCCGCACTGAAGGCCATTCAATACGACGGCGACGTGGTGATCGAAGCCGTGACGTTGGACGTGCCCCGGATTGCACGCAGCGCCGGCATCTGGCGGCGCATGGAAAAGACCCGGAATGAAATCGCCGTCGAGGGGCTGAAGTTTTTGAAGCGGGTGTTGAAATAAACCTTGAGAACAAACCGCGCCGGTAGAGCCGCCTGGCCGTGCCTGTTCGCAAGGTGCAGACTTGCCGACGGTGGAATTGAAGGACGAGTCCGCACCGACTCAGCCCAGCCGACAAAACTGTCTGCGCCATCGGCGGCTGAGTTGGCTTGGGGCTTCCCCCATTTGAGCATTCAGACCATTCCCACTGGATCACACGCGTTTGGCTTTGGCGGCGCGCTGCTTGGGGAGAATTTTTTCGATCGGTTCCGGCTGGGAGAGATAGGCGCCGCAGGATTCGCGCACGACGAGCTGCGGGGTTAACAAAATCGTTCGCGCCGGCAGGGTGGGATCGGCAATGCGGCTCAGCATGGACTTGAAGGCCATGGTGGCGATTTCCCGGCAGGGCTGGTGCATGGTCGTCAGCGGTGGCGAAACCAGCGTGGCGTAATGGACATCATCGAAGCCGACCACGCGCAAGGATCGCGGAACGCTCACCCCGATGTTATGCAGCGAACGAATGAGCACGGCGGCGGTGTAATCGTTGCCGCAAATGATGGCATCTTTTATCCGCCCGGCGGCGATTTGCCGCGCGAATTTCAAGTCTTCCGGATTGCCTTCCTGAAAGAAGTCACGCGGCACTTCCAAGCCGGCTTCCAGAACAGCCTCGCGCGCGCCGGCCAGGCGGGATTTGACGGTGGGGGCGGAAAATGGCACGGCCACAAATCCAATCCGCCGGCAGCCCAGCTTCAGCAGATGCTTCGCCAGAAGGTAGCCCCCTTGAAAATTATCAATGCCGACGAGGTCCAGCTCGGTGCGCAAGGGAAAGGGGCTCATGTCGCGGTCCAGCAGGACGACGGTGATGCCGGCTTCGCGCAGGCGGTTGACGAGTTTGAGATTGGTGGTGTCGCACTGCGGCATGTGCTCAAAGGAGGCGAAGAACACCCCGGCCACCTTGCGCTGGATGAACTGGTCGCAAATCTTGTCGGCGTTGGCCAGGGTGGCGGCCGCATCCAATTCCTCGCTGGCGCCCCCCGTCCACCAGAACATGTAGCCGGCGGAGCGGGCGAGCCGGGCCAGTTCCCCGGCGATCACTTCAAATATTTCGCCGGCCCGGCGCACTCCGGGAATGAGCAGCCCGAGCTCCAGCGCCTGCACCGGCAGCGGCTGGGAAGGCAGGGGCGAGAGGGGAAGGTGGTTCAAGAACGTGCCGGCCCCGACCCGCCGGGTCACCAAGCCATCGGCCTGCAGGTCGCGCAGGGCGCGAATCACGGTGGGACGCGACACTTTGAACCGGTTCACCAACTGGGCTTCGCTGGGAAGCTTGCCGGTGTCGCGGTACTTGCCGGTGCCGATATCAGCGGCGAGAGCTTGATATATCAGGCGGTGTTTCGACGCTTCGGACATAAAAAAAACAAGGGTGCTTGAGCGGCGCATCATCGCACGCTTACCGGGTGGCATTCAACGACAAAGCCCCGGCCAGACACAAATGCGCCGGCAGCCGGGGCGTGGCTCCGGGCTGGGAAACCACGTAGGCCGCAACTTGGTTGGCACAGCGGTTGATGCGGTCGAGCTCCCAGCCGGCCAGCAGGCCCAGCGTTAACATGGCGGTAAAGGAGTCCCCGGCGCCAACGGTATCCACCACGTGCGTGGCCAGCCCGGCCATCTCGGAGTAACTCCCCTGGGAATAGAACAAACTGCCCCGCGCGCCGCGGGTCAGGGCCACGAGGCGCAGATCGAAACGCTGCGCGAGTCCGGCCAACTGCTCCGCCGGCCCGCCTTGCAAGCCAAACAGCCGGGCCAGCACCGGCAACTCCTCGTCATTGATTTTTAAAACATTGGCGAGCTGCAGCGATGCCTCGATGACCGCCAAAGAGAAAAACTGCTGCCGGAGATTGATGTCAAAAATCCGCAGCGCGTCCGGCCGGGTGGCGGCGACGAGCGAGCGGATCGCGGCCCGGGAGGTTTCGTGGCGTTGCGCGAGGGAGCCGAAGCAAACGGCATCGGCGCGCACCACCTTGGCGAGCGCGAACTCCGTGACCGCGAGCTGATCCCAGGCCACATTCTCACAGATGGTGAACCGGGGCTGGCCCTCGGCAGAAACCTCGATGGCCACGGTGCCGGTGGGCGCGCGCGGGTCGACCGTCACCCCGTCGGTCGCCATTTGCAGTGCCTGGAGGCGCGCCAGAATTTCGCGGCCCAGCGGATCATCCCCGACGCGGGAAACCAGCCAGGACTCGGCGCCGAGCATCTGCGCGTGATAGGCGAAGTTGGCCGAGGCACCCCCCAATTGTTTGCCGCCGGGCAACAGGTCCCAGAGGACCTCCCCCAGGCCAACCACGACTGGGCGACGATCAGATTGCGTATCGGTCTTCATAGTTAATGCCGCTGGCTGGCCAGCCTCGCCGCCATGTCCTCCAGCGCCACGCCTTTGGTCTCAGGCACCATGAACTTCACCCAGACGAGTTGGAGCACCATCATGCCGCAGAAGAAGAGGAAGATGAAGCCGGCCTGCTTCGGCTGCTCGTTCGCGCCGGAAAGCTTGACCATCAGCGGAAACACGGTGGTGAGCAGAGCGGCGAAAAACCAGTGGGTGAAACTGCCCAAAGCCTGGCCTTCGGCGCGGAATTGATTGGGGAAGATCTCGGAGATAAACACCCAGATGACGGCGCCCTGCCCGATCGCGTGCGCCGCGATAAAAGCGAAGATGCAGGCCGGGACAATGGCAAAGTGTTCGCTAAAAAAAGCCCACGCGACCAGCCCCAGCGAGAGGATGTAACCAAACGAACCGATATACAGCAGTGTCCGGCGCCCCAACCGGTCAATGAGCCACAGCCCGATGAAGGTGAACACCAGGTTGGTCAGGCCGATGCCGACGGATTGGAGCAAGGCGGCCTTCGCGCCCAAACCGGTCAGTTCAAAAATACGCGGGGCGAAATAGAGAATGGCGTTGATGCCGGAAAGCTGGTTGAAGAAAGCGACCAAGAAGGCGAGCAGGATCGGCGTTTTGAGGTCGCGGCTCCAAAACCGGGCCGAATCTTGGCGCGTACTGGAAGGAGCGGAAGCCGCGACGATCTTGTCGGCTTGGGCCTCCAGTTCAGGGGCGGAGGCATCGGGCTGGATCAGCTTCAGGACGGCGAGGCCCTGGGGGCGGTCGCCCCGGCCGAGCAGCCAGCGCGGGCTTTCGGGAATGCCAAAGCAGAAGGCGGTGTAGAGGACGGAAGGAACGATCGCCACGCCAATCATCCAGCGCCAGGCGTTATCACCGAGGCCCGCGAGCAGCGCGTTTGAGAGAAAGGCCATGACGATGCCGAAGACGATGTTGAATTGAAACATGCCCGCCAACCGGCCGCGATAGGCCGGGGGTGCGATCTCGGAAATATACAGCGGCGCGGCCACGGTGGAGATGCCAATGCCCAGCCCGCCAATGAAGCGGGCGGCGATGAACAGCCACACGTTGTTGGCAAAGGCGCAGCCCAGCGCGGAACCGATGTAAAGAATGCCGATCCACCGCAACGTGGCCCGCCGGCCGAACCGGTCGGTCGGCCACCCGCCGAGCAGCGAACCCAGCACGGTGCCATACAACGCGGCGGCGATCACCACGCCATGCAATCCCGCGCCCAGCCCCCAGAGCGCCTGGATGGTCTTCTCGGCCCCGGAAATGACGACGGTATCAAAGCCAAACAGGAATCCGGCCAACGCGGAAACGAGCGACCAGAAGAAGATTTGTTTTTTCATAGAGCGAGCAATACAACAGGAGCCGGCCGAAATAAATATTTATCGCCGGCGGCAGCGGGTTTTGCCCCCATTGCTGGCAGAGACCGCCCGCCCTGGATCCGAGCCGTTTCAGGCGCAGGCCACCGCGGTTCCGGGTGAGAAATTGGCAGGTTCAAGCAGTTTGCAGGTGGAGGATGTTCCCGCTTATTTCCAAATGGATTTGAGCTGGTAAACCGACAGCGAACTGAACTTCACGCTGCCGCCATTCACCTGCACGCCCAGTTCCTGATTGCCGGCCTTCGGCAGGAACGCCAGCGGCACGTAGGCCAGGCCATCGCTGGCAAAAACCTCGATGGACGTCCGGTCCACATAGACAATGATTTGTTGTTTGCCCTGGCGCAGCGGCGCGGCGGCCACCTGTCCGTTCACGGTCAACTCCTGCCGCCGGGTGTGGTAGCTGATGGTGGCGCCACGCACGCTGAACTGAACCTCGCTGTCCGCGGCCGGCTCAAACTTGGCGCGCAGTTCCAAGACCTCGCCCCGCACCTGGGCCAGCGGGTTGGCCTCGCCCGCTTGCAGCGTCAGCTCGCCCAATGTGTTCGTTGCATCACGCAACCGGGTAAGTTCGCCCACCGGCAGCCGCGCGAGCCGCACGCCGGCCGGCGTGGACAGCAGCTTCAACTCCAGCGGCACCGACTGGCACTGGTTGAAGGGCATGCCGGGCGAGGCGGCCCGCAGCCAGCCAATCTGCAAGCGCCGCCCGTCATTGGTGGCAATGTCGCTGAACGTTTGCGCGGCGTAGAAACAATCTCCGCGCTGGCCGGGGAGTTTGGCCGTCTCCGCCGTAAATTGCCGGCCGTCAAATGAACCCACTTCATACTCGCTGCTCGCGGCGGTCAGCACCCATTTCTTATTGGCGGGGTTGCCATCCACGGGTAGTTCAAAAAAGTCCGGGCATTCAAAAAAGTTTTCAACCTGGCTGACGATGGTCCAATCCTTGAGATTGGGCGAGGTCAGGAAATGAATGGTGTTTTTCCGGTCCTGCTCCACCCACAGCACCATGAACCATTGCCGGGTTGGCGCGTGCCAGAACACCTTGGGATCCCGGTTGCCGGCGGTGATTTGTTTGAGGACGGGATTCCCGGCATATTTTACAAACGTCCGGCCGCCGTCCGTGCTGTAGGCCAACCCCTGCGTGAACTGTTCGCCGGCGGCGGTAAAAATCAGCACCAAAGGCGGCAGGCCATTTTTGCCGAAACCGCTGGTGTTGTTCCAATCCACCACGGCGGAACCGCTGTACATCGTGCCGAGCTGATCGGGATAAAGCGCCTCCGGCTGCTCCGTCCAATGCACCAGATCGCGGCTGGTGGCATGGCCCCAGTGCATGTTGCCCCAATCCCAGCCGTAGGGATTGTGCTGGTAAAACAGATGGTATTCGCCCTGATAAAAAACCAGTCCGTTGGGGTCGTTGTTCCAGCCCCGGCGCTGGGTGTAATGAAACTGCGGCCGCAGGGCTTCGTGATAGAGATTCCCGTCGTCCTTGATCGCATCTGACTGAGCAATCAACTGCCGGGCCTGGGAATCGGCCGCCAGTTTATCCACATGCAGTTCCAGTGACTGGCCGTGAAACCCGGTGAGATCCAGGAATGCCCACCAGTCCGGCGGGCCATCGGCCAGTTCGATCTCAAATTCGCGCTCCGTCTGACCATTCTTCACCAGCCGGACCACACGCTTGGGCGCGCCATTTTTCACCGGCAGATTCAAATAATTCTTCTCCACTTGGAGTGGCAGCATGGCATCCAAGATCAGCATACCAGCCCGCGGTTCGTCGGATTGCTCCAACTGATCCACGCTGAGATGCCCCCAGCCGCCGGTCGTGTGATCCACGATTGCCAAAACGGCGGTCTGGCCGGCCAGGGCGCTGACATCCCAGGTTTGCCAGTCGAGCTGCTCGCTGCCGCCGGGGCGGGTGTTATTGCCCGTGGCCGTGCGCACCACCTTGCCGTCGCAGATCAAGTTCAGGCAGGTCTGGTCGGCAAACCCGCCGCCGCCGATGAGAAACTGGAGATACTTGCGCTCCACTTTGAACGGGGGCGAGGTCAGCGTGCCCGTGCTCCCATCGCCGTGATGATATGAGCTGGCGAAACCGCCGCCCAGAAATCCACTCACCGGCATTTGGTCGGGCAAGGTGCCGTGGGCCGGCTCTGTCCCAAAGGCATTGCCGGTCACTTGCCAACCGCCAAAGCTGGTGCCTTCAAAATCGGCCACCACCAGGTCGGGCCGGGCGGCCGCCGCCGCAGTATTGCCAGGGCTGCTGGCTGCCAGGGCCAAGCCGGCCAAAACACAAGCCAGCAGGTGGAGATTTCGACGGGCAGCCGATGGTTTCATATGATTATTTTCAGAACCAAACATGGGACAGGTGGTTGATGCCGATAGCCAACCAGATTCCAGCGACCGGCAAAAGCGCCGACTCGAGGTTTTATTTTTTACCTAATATGACAGCTTCCCAAGCTGTTAAAACAAAAGGGAACGGACGCTCACGGCTGGGGCGCGGCGCCCCGGACAGCGGCCGACGCCGGCGGAACTTGATAGTAATTGGTGCGGCTGCTCAAGGTAACGGGGCCGTAGACGTCGCTGCCGCCGGGAGCCAGATACCAATACGGCATCACGCCGTAGGTCGTGATGCTGTCATTCGTATACTGCCACTTTTCCAGGCAGCCATCGAACGCGCTTTGAAAGGGAACATTGTCCGAAATGTGAAACCGGTTCAGCGCGCGATTGCCGGGTGCCATCGAGTCGCCGGCTGGAGCGAGCGCCTGGGTGTGATAGGGTTTGCTAAAGTAGCCCGGCGTACCCCAGGCAAAACCAAAATAATCTTCCGACCCGGTGCCAAACCAGGAAGGCATTTTTTCTCCATCCACGAAAAACTTCTCATCGCCCTCGCCCCACCAAGCCGAGGTCACGGGCACGGCTTGATAGACATGCAGCGCCAACCCGACAAAACGGCCCCGGCCGCTGGTGGCCAAAAACCGGTAATCCGGGGAGCGCCCGTGGCTGGTCACATAAGCGCCGCGATTCCATTTGGCATGAAACCGGGCCAGCGTTTCCACCGGCTTGGTCAAAGGCGCGCGGGTGATGACCACCGCCACATCCCGGCTCACGGCCCCATCGTTGCCAAGCATGATCTGCGCCCGGGAGGCAAAAGGCAGGTACCAATAGCAATACATCCAGCCGTTGCTGTGCATCCCCAGCGGCAGCGAGCGGTAGGGAATATAGCCGCCGGCGGTGCCGAAGAAATCACCGAGCGGCGCCCACACGCTGGCATTCGTTTCACCATCCCACGCCATGCTGACGGTCAATGCGCACAGCGCCGCCCATTGTTCGCTGGCACCGGCCAGACCTTGCACCTGCACTTTGAACGCCGTGATCGCCCCCGGCCCGCTGAAGTTTACTGGCATGACGCTCTGCCCGGGAGCAATCGTATAGTGGTTGGTGGTGGTCAGCTCACCACTGCGCGACCCCGCCGGATCGGAACCGAGATGGTTCTGGAAAAAATCGTCCACCCTGGCCAGCGCGTCCTGCCCGGCCGCCGTCAGATGGGTGGTAAAAGCCGGGACCTTGGTGCCGGGCGCAAAGGTGGAATAATTGAAATGAAAATAACGTCCCCAGGAACCATACGCGACCACCTTGCAGGAAACATTATAAGGGATCGGCACATATGAATTGAACCCGGCGCTCGCGGTGTAAACCAGGGAGGGATAAGTAAACGGGGCCTGCGTGCGGTTGAAATAATCCTGGAAGGCCAGGTCCACGGCGGGCGTGTCCGCGCCCTCCAAAAAGATCTTCACATGCCCGGTGCCGACCTGGGCCGACCAGATCCGCCAAATACATCCGGGGCCGGTCATCTCCGCCATCACGATGCCACCATCCGGCTGGGTCCGGATAAAGCCGTTGCCATCGTCATTGGCGTCCCAGTTCAGGTATTGGCCGGTGGCGGAATCATAGGCCGACGCCCGGTCGCGGGAGGTCCATTCGGCGGAAGTCTCCCCGGCGGCGGGCAAGTCGGCCAGCCGTTCCAGATTGGTCAAAGTCCCCACCAAATCCGCATAAGAAAGGTCAACCCTCGCCGCCAGGGCGGGCAGACTGATACCGATGGCAAATAACAGGAGCGCGTATTTAAGTGGGGGAATTTGCATGAGACAGCTTACACCATTTATTAAAAAGTTGCCGGAGGAATCCCTCCGGCAACTTCCCTGCTTCACTGAACTGAAATCCGATCACCTGGGGAGCGCCCAAACACGCTCAAGGTGTGACCGTCCGGTAAAAAGACTGCCCTGCAGGGGCACTGGTGTCTTCGTACTCAATATAGGCGTTGGCCGGCCCCGTCACGGTCGTAATGTCGGTCCACGCACCGGTCAAATCGGACGTGCGTTGAATCCGGTAAGAGAATCCCGGCGTGCAGGCGAACTGAATTTTCCGGCCGTTCGCCGTTTTATCCGGCGGCAGCAGGTTGGACACCGCCACCCCGATGGCATCCGCCCAGGTGGCACCCAGCCGGATTTCGTCATGCTTCACATCGGGGCCGTTATAAGCCGCCACCGACAGACCGTTGAATGACATATCCGCCACGTTGGAAACCGTAAGCGTCGGCGTGGCCGGCTCGGTGAGGGACGTGGGGTTGCGATAAACAAAGACATCGTCGTTGCCGGCCTTGTAGTCGATGCGCACCACATAGAAGTTGACCGCCGTGTTGCCTGCTCCCAGCGAGCGATCGTTGACGTTGTTCGGGGCGCGGAGGTTGACGTTGCCACCGCCGGCGTCATTGCCGATGCCGCCCATGCGGCCGGGATCGCTCAGGTTGCCCCGGTGGAACTCCATTTCGTAAAATCCGCCGGTGCGGTCGGCCTGTTGCAGGAAGCTGAGGTAAACCGTCTTCCCATTGGCGCCGACGTTGCCGTTGCCGTCAATGAATCCTTGTTTGGCCAGCTCGCTCGTGGCGGAGCAATCAAAGAGGCGGCCGGACCGGGTCTGGGCATTGGACGGAACCTCGACACAATTGCCGATGGAACGGGAATCATATCCGCCCGGCACCTTCACCCCGCCGCTCAAGTTGCCCGCAGTAATGATGACCCCGCTGCCATTCACTTGTTGCCACGGACCATTCCAGCCAATCCCACCGGCCTGGGTGGTGCCATCCACCGCCCCGGCGGCGTAATTAAACCCGTCATACACAAACACGCTGCTGTTCCCGCCATAAACGGTGAGTGCGGCCACGCTGCTGGTGATCGAGCCGGAGTTGCCGGTGGCGACCACGGTATAATTCCCGGCGTTCGCCATTTGCAGACTGGGCAGCGTCAGGTTGCTGCTGGTGGCACCTATCACTGGAACCCCATTGAGATACCACTGGAACGAGGCCGAGCCACCCGTCACAGCACTCGTCAAGGTCACCGATTGGTGGTTATTGCCATTCAAAAAGAAATAGGAGGTTTGATTTTGCGGCTGAACGGTGAAGACCAATCCCTCGACCTGCAACGACCCGCTGCCAGTAATAAAGCCGGGCAGGTTGACGGCGGTGTAAACCCCGAGCGGTAACGCCACGCCGTTGGTATAAAACTTGGTCGTCACACAAGTACCGCTGTTGTTTAAAGCCAGCGCCGCGCCGTTGACCAACCGGATCGCACCGGGAATATTGACCGCAGTATCCAATTGCAGGATGCACCCGGCGTTGACCACGGTGTCCCCGGTGTAGGTGTTGACCCCGGAGAGTTCCAACGTACCGGAACCGGCCACGGTCAAACCACCGTTGCCAGCAAGCACGCCCGAAAGCAGGATCGTGTTGCCCGCAGGATTGAAGGTGACGGAGCCATTGAGGTTGGTCAGGTTCATATTCAACGCAGAGGACCAACTGGCATAGGCCCCGACCGTACCGCCACCGAGATTGATGACATAATTGCCGCCGGCGGTGGTAATGCCGCCGCTGCCAATCGAAATGCTCCCGCCGCTGAGCGTATAAATGCCCAGACCACCGGCCTGCACCGGACTTATCCAAAGATTGCCGACATTGTTGATTGCGCCACCGACCTGGTTCACCACGCCGGTAGCCGTCACCCCGCCATCGGCCAGACCGATTGACAGCGTGTTGCCGCTCATGTCCAACACACCACCATTCAGGTCATATTCGGACTGCGTGCCCACGCGACTGGAGGCACCGATAAAAATATAGTTATGATCACTCGGATTGAAGGTGAACGTGCCGCCATTCTGGATGATCGTGCCGCTCCCGCCGTCGCGGCCGACCGCGAAGGCATCACCAAAACTGCCGGCGACATTGAGCGCAGCGCCGGGCTGGATGACGAGTGTGCCATGGTAGGCGGCGTTTTGATTGCCCAGATAGAGGGTGGAACCGCCCCCCAATCCGTTGATGGTGGTGGTGCCTGAAATCACCGTGGTGCCGCTGTTGCCAATCAAACCCGCGAATGAATCCACGCCGCCGAGGGCCAGCGAACCGTTGCCGGTTTTGGTCAGCGTACTGCTGCCACCGTTGATCGCACCGCCAAAGTTGAAGCTGGCGTTCGTTGGCACATCAATGGTCTTGTTGGCAGTCCAGGTCATGCCCAGATTGACGGTTTGCGTTACCGGCGTAACGGGAGCGCCATTGAACCCAATGCCGCCCGCCAGCGTGAGGTCATTGCCGCCCAGTGCGAAGGGCCCGGCGGCGGCATCGAACGTGAGGCTGCTCACCGTGAGGCCGGCCAGATCATTATTATTCGTCAGCCGCGTCGTGCCGGCGAAGGTCAGGGCAATGGGGAAAATGGGCACGGCATTCTGGTCCCAGTTGGCTCCGGTGCTCCAATTATCGTTCGCGCCGCCGCCGTCCCAGACCCCGGTGCTGATGCCCGTCGCCACCACCAGATCCCCGCCGCCGGTGATAAAGGCGCCAAGGTTGCCGGCATTGTAAGTTCCGATGGGAAGCGCCACGCCGTTCGTGTAAAAGTGCGCCACCGCGTAAGTGCCGCTGTAGTTCAAATTCAGCGTGGCACCGTTGACCAACCGCAAGGCTCCCGGCGTGCTGCCGGTCGTGTCCAACTGCAAGGTGCCGCCGGCCTGGACCGTGGTGTCGCCGGTGTAAGTATTCACGCCGGAAAGCTCCAGCGTGCCCGAGCCGCCGACCGTCAAACCGCCACTGCCCGACAGCACGCCCGACAGCAAGATCGTATTTCCTGCCGGATCCAACGTGACCGGACCATTAAGGCCCGTCAGGTTCATATTCAACGCGGAAGTCCAGCTCGTATAAGCCCCCAACGTGCCGCCGCCCAGATTGATTTCGTAATCGCCGCTAAAGGTGATGATGCCGCCCGAGCCAATGGAGATGCTGCCGCCGGTAATCGTGTAAATGCCGTGCCCGTTGGCTGTGACCGCCCCGACTTGCAACGTGCCAACATTGTTGATGGCCCCGCTGACCTGATAGACCAGCCCCGTCGTCACCAGGCCATTGCCCAGGCCGATGCCCAGCGTATTGCCGCTCATGTCCAGCACGCCGCCGTTCAGGTGATATTCCGCGCGCGTGGCCGGATTGCCGGTCGCGCCGACATAGAGAAAATTGTGACTGTCACCCGGATTGTAAGTAAAAGTGCCGCCATTCTGAATCACAGTGCCCTTGCCGCCGTCACGACCGATCACACCGTTATCAACAAAGCTGCCGGTAATGGTAAGCGCGGCCCCGGGCTGGATCACCAGCGTACCCGAATAAAGGGGATTGGCGTTGGCCACACAGAAGCGGCCACCCGAGCCATTGATCGTGGTGTTGCCGGTGATGATATTGGTACCGCCGTTGATGATCAGCCCCGTGATCGAGTTGGCCCCGCCCAAGGTCAGGGTGCCGTTGCCGGTCTTGGTCAAACCGTTCCCCGTAATGGCGCCGCCAAAAGCAAAGTTACCGTTCGCCGGGGTGTCAATCGTCTCATCCACGCCCCAGGTCATGTTGAGATTGACCGTCTGCGTCACCGGCGCGAGTGGATTGGCAATGTATTTGATGGGCCCGGCCAGAACAACGTCGTTGCCACTGAGCACGAAGGCTCCCGCCGCCGAATCAAACCGCAGGCCGTTCACGGTCAGGCCCGGGAAGTCGTTTACATTCGCCAGCCGCGTGGTGCCTGCAAACGTCACCACACTGGGAAAGCTGGGCAACCCTGTCCAGTTGCCCGCCGTGCTCCAATTATTATCCGCACCGCCACCGGTCCAAACGCCCGTCGAATCAACATAAGTGAAGGAGGCGCTGGCAAAGACATAGCCGTCGGTGACCGCGTTCGTTGGGTAGCCGGTGCCCGTCGTGAATTCGTAAATCCCGGACCCGGCGCTCAAGCTGGGACCGTCATTAAAACCAGCCGCGTTATTTTCCCCATACGGATCATTGGCGTTCATCTGATAAGTGACGACCGCATAATCACCGGCCGGCAAAATAACCGGAGCCGCCAGCGGTGCCAGCCGGAAGCCGCCCACCAGGGGAGCGGCCGTGCCCGCCGGAACCGTCACCGACCCCACCACGGTCTGGTCGTGAAACAGCACGACTGTATGTGCCTCCGCCAGACCATCCCCCTGCCAGTCAAACGTGCCCAACTGATAAACCGTAATGCCCGCGCCGGTGACATGAAACGTATTCCCGATGTTCAAGGCGGGTGGATTGCCCGAGGCGCCCCCCAAAGTGGTCGCCACTGGATCATTGAAAAAAGCCAGCGTCTGGGCGCCCGCCGGCGCCGCCAACGAGATGAGACCGGCGATGGCCAGCACCTTCATGGCGAATTTATTGGCTGCGGCAACGGTTTTCACCGCCGCCTTGACTGGCGTTGGCACCGGCCCAACCGGATGACCAAGCAAGGTCTTCCGCGGCTGGCCGCTGGGACTGGTTCGGTTGTTACTCATATGCAGGGCTGTTTGGTTTGTGGTTGTTTTTCCGAAAAAAGTGCAGGCTGCCGACCCGCTGGCTACATATCGCCGGCGCGTTGAATTGGGTCCCAGTAGCGGGAATTGATCAAGGCTTTCACATTGCCTGCGCCCAAGGGATTGATGGGCGGATTGATTTGCCCATCCTTGCGTCCTTCGGAATGGGCGTCCGTGAATACGACCATGCCCATGGGGCTGTGCCGAAGCGTGCAAACCCCTTCCAGATCAGTCCCCGACGTATTTTGAGCCGTCTTGGGCCACCAAGCGGAATAACTATCCCCGAGCGTGGAAGGTTTCGGGTCGGTGTCGCAAAACATCAGGGTATCGGCCGGCCGCTTCAGGCTGGTGCGTTTGAACCACGGATTGGGGGCATAGTTAAATCCACCCACGCTGACATTATCAATGGTCGTGGGTTGCGGGTAGGCACCTAAAAAATAACTATTGTAGCCATAACCCACCCGGTCCCGATTGAAGGCCCACGTCCAGCGCGTCTTGTTGGCATCGGCCATGATCTGGGTGCCTTTGATCGCCGGACAACGGAACAAGCTCATGTCGGCATCCGTTAGATTCGTGCTCGCGCCATTATTGGGAAAGATGTATTCGCCCCACCAGTTGTCATGACCGGCGGCCGGCGTAAACCAGGGATAATCCCGGTGGCCGGGGAAAACGTCATTGTTTGCATCCGTGTAGAGTTGCATGAAGACGCCGAGCTGGCGCAGGTTGTTCAGGCAGGAAATGCCATAAGCCTTCTGCTTCGCCTTCGCCAGGGCCGGCAACAGCAAGGCCGCCAAAATCGCAATAATGGCGATGACCACCAACAATTCGATCAAAGTGAATGCACTCCGCCAAGACGGCTTTACGCGGGTACGGTCAACGTGGTTCATGTCTAAAAACTATCACCCGCGCGCGCGCCTCGTTAACGGTATTAAGCCCGCGCGCAAGAATTCTGATTTGCCATGTGAACAAATCTGTCATAACAGGTTTGCCCGGGGGCGCACCGCCTTGAAACCGGCCGCGCCGGGCAGACTTTGGCGCTGGCATTTCACCATTTGGCCCGATAGTCTCTCCAACCAGCAGCAGCCCGTTCAAGCGCCGAACGAATTCAGGCTTGAACCATGGCGAACGCCGGTTGCATCCGTAGCTCAATTGGATAGAGCTTCTGACTTCGGATCAGATGGTTGGGGGTTCGAGTCCCTCCGGATGCACCAATCAAATCAATGGCTTCGTCAGGGCAGGATTTCCATAACGCAGATTGGATGCTGAAATTGCCGACGCCTTCTTGAAAATGAAGCATCAAGCCGGCTGGCCAGGCAACCACCAAACTCCGACTGCCCCCCGCAGCCCTTCCAACGCTGACCGTTGCTGACGGCTTCTGAGCAGCCTGTTTAATTTGCACCAGTTAATTACCGCGCCAGCCGGGTCGGGACTGGTCACCCCGCCTCGTAAACCCATTGATAATCCTGCTGTTTTCAACTTACCGCCGATTATTTACCACTCATCAAAACACTGGCAACAAACCTGCTAATCATTATTATAATTAGAGGAGGATAAGCGATGGGGGCGGACGGAGCGCACGGTTCAGGCTGCTTCAACGTCCTGAGTGCAGGCGGTCGTGAGTTGTGTTACGCCGCTGAGCTTTGGCCGTTGAAGGGATGAAGTCAACGCTCCGTCCCCCCGTAGCCCACGCCTCTATTAAGCAACCGTGTCGTACTTCAACTTGGCCATTTGGCCTTCCGGTAGAAGTCCGCTTGGTTCCGCCTCGCGCTGGGGTCGGGTTGGCGGTCGTCATCCGGCTGGTGCTTCACCAGGCGTGGCGGCAACTGGCCACGCCAAACCTAGCGCACATTCCTGGCAAGCGGTGCCGCCTGCTGTCACGGTTTTCAGCTTAAATCACGCTTTGTGTTCCTCCGTGAAATGGGGGTGGCACGGGTTTTCTTCTGGACGCTATTTCATATACTTAATAAAACCATTAGATGCTGATTGGTAAAATTTCCTGGTGTTGGTTGGTGCTGGTGATGGCTGCGGCCATTCTCCCCGCACCTGCACAAAGCAGCCGGTTTTACCGGATTTCCGGTCCCGCCGCCTCGCAAATCCTCACCGTCACCCCGGCGGGTTTGGTGGTTTGGACCAATGCCCAACCCGGCGGCAGCTACACCTTTCAAACCTGCACCGCCCTGGCCGGCGCCACCAACTGGGTGGACTACGTGCAACTGACCGGTGCCGCCGGCAGCAATTCCAATCGCCTGTTCGATCCCCAGCCCCCCGCCCAAATGGCTTTGATTCCCGCCGGGGTGTTCACGATGGGCGATGGTCTGGATGCGGACGCCAGCGCGCTGCCGTTGCACCAGGTTTATGTCTCGGCCTTTTACCTCGATCAATTTGACGTGCCCCAGTTGCTATGGGACGGCGTTTACCAGTGGGCCATCCTGCATGGCTACCATTTTGACAATGCCGGCCAGGGGCCCGGCCTGGATCGTCCCGAACAAATGATCAACTGGTACGACTGCGTGAAGTGGTGCAATGCCCGCAGCGAAATGACCGGGAAAACTCCGGCCTATTACTCGAATGTGGCGCTGACCGCTCCTTATCGCACGGGGCAATTGCAGCCGTACGTGAACTGGCAGGCGGGCTATCGCCTGCCCACCGAGGCGGAATGGGAAAAAGCCGCGCGCGGCGGCTTGAACGGCCTGCGCTATCCGTGGGGCAACAGCATCAATTCCAGCCTGGCCCACTATAATGACACCGATGAAACCCCCACGCCCGGCAATGCCTACCCGCCCAATGCTTACGGCCTTTACGACATGAGCGGGAACATGTGGCAGTGGTGCTGGGACTGGTATGGCAGCTATGACAGCGCGATCCAAACCGACCCGCATGGGCCGGCAACGGGCACCCGCCATGTCAATCGTGGCGGCGGCATGGTGGGCGGCGAATACGACTGCCGCGTGTGCGATCGCGACACCGACGACCCGGCGTTTCGCGACAACTATGTGGGGTTCCGTTCCGTCTTGCCGACGAGGCCATAGCAGGTCCCAATATCCCAAAGGGACATTCATTCAATTCCCACCCCCGAATTCAAAACCGCCTGGTTTTACGCACGCCCGCAAAACGAAGCAGCAAAAACAAACCAATCGCGCCGCTGGTCAGCGCCAGGCTCGATGCTTCGGGCACCGGCACCAGTTGTCCCAGATAACTGCCATCAAAGGATTGCGGGTCATAACTGTCGAGCGCAAAGCTTATCTGCACATAAAATTTCCCCGAAAAATAACTTTGCCGCTGGGCATCGGTGAGTTCCACGGAACCTTGATTGTTAAAATAGGTGCCGCCGCTGAAAGGGGGAGGGACATTTGACAATTGAAATAATGGGGTAAGTGAACTGTCTTCCCCCATTTCCAACAGCCAGCCATCAGCATTAAGAGATGACCCCATATTAACGGTGACCCATAGCACATTGCTGGCGGTAAAGGACGAGCCTCCGCCGGGGGTGGTGGTAGTTATAAATGGGTAGAAGCTGAAATTGCCAGTGGGTATCCGATCCAAAGGCGCAGTGGAAATCGCCGTAAAGTTGATCGTTCCTTGCGCCCAGGCCGCCTCGCCAAGGACCAAACCCAACACCAGATTTAAGAAGATTTTTCTCATAAGGTAACTCCGTCAGTTGTCGCCCAAAAACCAAGCGATGCTTAATCTATTTTCCGACCAGTGCTTTGTCCAGAGCATTACCAGGCCATAAACCGATTATCTCAATTTATCTCTGTACGATGTACGACTCCCCACCTCAACGCGCTTATCCCTGCGACTGCAATTTGCCAACGGCCGGCCGGCGCTTTGAAATACAAAGCCTCAATGGCGACGCCCGTTCCCGTGCATCAACTCGCGCCACCCGCGACCCGGGTCAAAAATCAATTCGCTGGCCGCTGTTCGCCGAACGATGTGCGGCCTCGAGGATTTCCACGACCAGCAGGTTCACTTCCAGCGACGAGAGTCCCGCCGGTTTGATCTCGCGGCGAACGACCGCGCCAAAATAAGAAACCGGATCGGCGTTGGGCGAGGCAACGGGCGGGGCGGTGATGTCTTGCTCCACCTGATCCTTCGATTCCATCAGTTTGATCTGTTTTGGTCCGGGGACCAGGACCCGGCCAGCGTCGCCGTAAATTTCCATGTCCTTGCGGTTTGAGGGCCATGCCCAGGATGGCTGCAGGATCACCTGGGTGTGGGGATACGTCAGCACAATGGTCGCATCATCCTCCACTTTGGGGTAGAGCTGTGGTTTCAAATGCTGCATGGCAGCCAGCACGGAAACCGGCCTTTGACCGTCCAAAAACCACGTCGCCAAATCAGCCCCGTAACAGCCGAAATCGTTCAAGGCCCCGCCGCCGTTCAGCACCGGGTCGGTCAACCAGGCCAGGAAATTGGTGGAGCAGCCAATTTCCTGCGGGCCTTGGTGGCCGTCGTGAAAAACCATTTTGGTGATGCGCCCAATTTTTTGTCCGTCATGCACCAGGGCAAACGCCAGCTGGTTGCCGGGATACCAGGTGGTCTCATAATTTACAATCACGAGGATGCCGCCTTTTTTGGCCGCATCCGCGATGGCGCGGGCGTGCTGCATGTTCACGGCCAGCGGCTTCTCCACCATCACGTCCAGGCCATGCCGGGCGCAGGCTTCCACCACCTCCCGGTGGGCAAAGATCGAAGTGAAGGTGGCCACCGCTCGGACATTCGTCCGGGTCACCAAGCTGTCCAGACTCGTAAAAAACATGTTGGTCTGGAAATGAAACCGCGCCGAATAGCGCGCGATCAGATCACGATTCGTCTCCACAATGCCGACCAGTTGAACCTCGGGGTGGCGGTTCAATTCCGGAATGAACCCCATCGCGTGATCGTGCTCCAGCCCGACCATGGCGAGTGGCAATGGCAGTTTTGTTTCTTGCGCGCCTACCGGGGCCGCCAGCCAAAGCAGGGCCAGCCAAATTGCAGTCAATGTTTTCATGAATTTTATGCGATCAATGGCGCTTGGCGACGGAACTGCCGGCAACCGGCCGAAACGGTCAGCCTTGGTTGATTGCCTCGGGGCGGAATTATTTCAACAACTTAAACTGGCCTTTCACTTTTCCATTTCCCTTCTGGGTTTGGATGATGGTTTTGGCCGCGATGCCTTCCGCCAATTTTTTCCGAATCTCCGCCTGCGGCACGCCGGCATTCAAATCCACTGCCGCTTGAATCGTAAAATCTCCGGCCGGCCACTGAATTGGTTTCGTCATAATCAGTCACTGTGGAAGATTTTGGGCGGTCAGACAACCAAAACCCGGTTGGCGTCCCCCCGGAAAGGGGCGGCAACCGGCCAGGCAAACCGCGCCAAACCAGGCCGCCCCGGCGCACCCCTTGGGCGGACACCCAACCGATCCCCGCGCCCTAAACTGTGATTTTTCAGGCCGGTTTCAGACCTGTCAGAAAATAAATAAATCGTTGTTTTCAATGTACTTATAAATAATGTAGGAACGAAAACGACAACTTTATGGTCTATGGATTGTTAGAATCATTGGCAGTTAACAACAACTACATTTAACCTTCCTGTATATGAAACCCCTCTTTTACACCAAAACCCTCATCGCCCTGGCCGTGGCCGTGGTCGCTGCAGCCGCCATGGTCAGTCAGGCCCAGGAGCAACCGATTCCCCCGCCAGCGAACGAAAGCAACCTGCCGCCCAACATCGCACCGGACAGCCCGGAAGCGGAAGTGGTCAAACTCATGCGCGCCGGCATGGATATTGGCGTGATTAAAACCTTCATCGCCAATTCAGCCAGACCCTTTAATCTCGATGCCGAAAAAATCCTGGCCCTCACCGATCTGGGCATGCCGACCGACCTCGTGAACGCGATGCTGGATCACGACAAGGCGCTCGCGGTACCCGCGGCTGCGCCCGTGTCCACCACCACGATCGTCACTGCCGCGCCGACGGTGGTCGCAACCGCCCCGCCCACGGAGCCGGTCACGGAAACCTATTTTCAAGAAACGCTTTCGCCCTACGGCTCATGGGTGGAGGTTGAAGGCTATGGCCGTTGCTGGCGGCCCACGGCGGTGGTTTATGATTCGGGCTGGCAGCCCTACCGCGAACGCGGTCATTGGGTCTACAGCGATTGCGGCTGGTATTGGGATTCGGAATACTCCTGGGGTGTGACGTTCCATTATGGCCGCTGGTTTCGCCATGACCGCTTCGG
>Ga0302322_100000380_pt1 | contig 33886 bp, 21 predicted proteins | sample Fen_T0_2_FD_203757 | JGI IMG/M metagenome (GOLD analysis project Ga0302322, IMG submission 203757) | Peat permafrost microbial communities from Stordalen Mire near Abisko, Sweden - Fen_T0_2 | ecosystem: Environmental > Terrestrial > Soil > Wetlands > Permafrost | place: Sweden: Abisko...
GTTGCGTCTCGAGTCGCTGCGCGAATCGGCGTATAGCTTGCCGTGGTCGCACGCGGTGCTGCGTGCGCTCGAACTCGAGGACGCGCCCGACAAACAGGAAGCGTGGCTGATCGAGCGCCTCGGCATCTCCGCCGCCGCACTCGCCGAAGTGATCGCGTTTTTGGTCAAGACCGGGCAAATCACCAAGGTACGCGGACGGTGGCGGCCCACCTCGGTCGTCAGCGTGAACACCGCGCTGGATCGCACCCGTGCACACGCGCTCAAAGTGAACTGGACGCAGACCGCGCTGGAACGAATGCGGGCGGGCGCGCCTGGCAACTACGGATATAGCGTGTTCGCGATCTCGCGCGTCGATCTGCGACGCCTGCGCGATCTTCACCTCGAATACGTGCGCGCCATGCAGCAGGTCATTGCCCAATCGAAGCCCGGAGAATGCGTTGGCTTGTATTGTGCGCAGCTACTCGATTTAGGCACGAACGACAATGCCTTGTCGGAAGTGATGCCCTAGAGCTGGCGCGTCGGTGAACATCGGCATGGTGGATTGTTTTGATCGCCGCGACCGCGCTGCGGAACGGTTTGCCAATCGTGACCGGCAACGTGGCCCATTTGAACAGGTGCGGTTGGTCGCGTACGATCTCTACATCGACAATAGGAGGAAGACGTAGGGCAATGGCATCGCGCGGTCTTATGGCTAGCAAGTCGCTTGGAGTGACCCCGTTTCCACCGATCCCAAAGCTGCCGATGACGGGGCGCGACGAGAGGCTACGGGGCCGGTCACGACGAGGCGCGGCCGTTTGCTTCAACGGCTGTGTTAGCCGGCGGGCGCCATGTCATCAGGAAGTGCCTCGACGCGGCAGGCTCACGCAGTCGCTAATATCGCGTTCGAGGTCATGCTGGGCGATCCGAAAGAGCGAGTCCGCGGCGAGCGCGAGGACCGGGCGGACCGCGTCTTTCTCCGTCGTGCGAATGCGCAACGCCAGTCGTGATTCGAGGGGACTCGGGCCGAGTTGGTAAGCGACGAGCCGCTCGATGTCGTGGCGCCACTCGAAGAGTAGGGAGCGTCCTCGGTACACGAATGTTGCGACGACTCCAGGTGCCAGATCGCCGAGCGGCGTGCGTGCGTCGAGCTCGAATGCACGCGCCAGCCCAGCAGACATGAGCAGAGGCGCACACGGGGCAACGGGATCCGCCCCGTCGTGCCGGTACCCGCCCGTCCCCATCAAGCATTCTTCTTTGACGCCCGTGTCTCGGTCCCAATCCGGCCAGTCGAAAAGTAGATGGCCGAGCTCATGCGAGACGGCTCCGACGGTGGCTCCGGACGGCACGATCGAATAGCGGACGCAGAATTTCCGCTCGCCGAGATGCACGCCGCCCCGGAGGAGACGCCACGTGTGGGGCCAGAAGGGCGGCGGCGCGACGAGCAGGAGCCGTTCCGACAGGAGTGCTCTCGCCTCCGTGCCGACCGCGTGGACTGCTTCTTCGGCGACTGCTTGCGAGTTCTGCGGGGGCCGCCCCATTCCGCCGTTCTGGGCGTAGAAGGCGATCCGCTTGGGGAGTCGCACCTGGCCGAGCCACACGGGCTCGACCGCCACTCCCGTCCCCACGCTCGCGAAGAACGCCGACACGGGGGCGAAGTCGAGACGCGGTGGTGCATCGACGTCCGCAAAGCCCAGCGATAGGACGGGAAGCTCGTGACGGACCGCGGGGGATGACACGACGAGGCCTATGCGGGGACGACGATGTAGGGTAGCGCTTCGCTCCCGAGCTTTCGCACACCGAGCAACTTGAACGCAGTCGCACCGGCCCAATAGCGCGCGGAGTGGATGATCCCGACGGTGTTCCCGTCGAGGATCGCATTGCCGGAAGACCGGATCATCTCGCCCGCCGCGACGTAGCCATCCGTCTTCGATGCCTCAGCGCGCGCAGCGACCAGGTAGTGGCCATCCGGCCAGCGGAGGACGGAGAGCAGATTGATGCCGCCTGCGGCCGCCTGCTGCGTCGGTGGGCGAACCCATCCGGCGTCGATCAACTTCGGTTCCGTCGCGACGCCGCTCGGATCGTAGACGAGCCGATACGTTCTGAGGACGTCCGTGGGACGGAAGTCGTAGCCGGGGTCAGCGGCAATATCCCAACCCGATTGCCACTTATCCGGGTCGCCGGGCGCAGTGACCGCCAACGCGGCGGGCGCGGCCGCACCGGTGGCGACGCTGAGGGCGATGCCGAAGCCCGGCATGGCTTCGATGAAGATGGCACCGTCCGCTCCCTTCTTACAGATCCCGACTCGCCCTCCCGGAGCGGCCTTGAACTTCGTATCGAGCGCAGCAACGACAGAATCGACTGTATCGCCAGTCAGGGTCGTGTAATCGAGGGGCACCGGTACGCCCCCGCCCCCCGCAGGGGTGAACGTGAAGCGCCAGAGGACCCCCGCCGCGATCGGGCCACCCGCCTTGCTCCGAAAGCCGACACTAGTATTCGCCGGAGGTGTCCTGAACGTTGGCCAGCCGCGCGCGCGGAGGCTGGGCGCTAGTCCGAGGGCTGACACGATCCCCGCCGTGCTCGGATCGCTGGGCGAGGGGATCTCGATGCTCCCGGCGATACCCGGCGTGAACGTTTCCACGACGATGACCCCATCGGCGAACACCGCCGCACAGCCGACACCCTGTGCGGCCAGCTCTCGGTCGATGCGAACGGCGACGTCGGTAGCCGTGTAGTCGCCGTCGTCGAAATGGACCTTCACGGAAATCGGTGGAGCGATGTCACTGGCGGGGCCGTTGTCGTCCAGAAAGACGAACAAATCACCCGATAGATGCTTCTTCGCCGTGAGGGGGTTTGCGGGATCGAAGGCGGGCAGCGCGACGCTCGCGCGGATCGCGGGAGCTCGCTCGAAGCTACGTTCGAAGCTGAGCGAGCTCGGTTTGCTGAGCAGGATCAGAGACGACGTGCACCCATCGATTTGCGACTGAAACAGAATTCGCGAGGGTGCAGCGATGACCCGCGCATTGGCTGTGCTGTAGCCGAAAGCCGGCGTAGGAAGCCTCGGTGGGCTATAGAAACGATAGGGCGAGTATGGGGTCTTGATGCTGTTCTGAGGGGACGCTGGGCTGGCGCTCCGATTGCTCGATTGGACGTCGATGAAGCCGTGATTCATGGCCGAAGCGAACTCGGCCGGCGTCATCCGGCGCGAGTCGCCTGTGATGCCGTTTCCACGGTGGGCCACTTGCGCGGTTCCGTCGGCGAACACCGTGAGCGCATCAACGCCACTCGCGGGGCTTTGCAAGCGAAGCTCGGCGCCGGTTCCCTCATGAAGCGATTCGATCTTGAACGCCGTCCCCGACCCGGCGGCGCGCACCTTGAAGCTCGAGGTCTTCTCTACGATGTGACTCGCTTGAGCCCACTGAACGTCGACCGCTGCCGCGGCGTCGATGCCGGCAAATGGGACGGAGACCAGTTCTGAGTCGATGCTGAGCGTGAGCGTCTTGCCGTTCAGATCCGCCGGCTTCTTCCCGGCAGCGATCCCGAGCACGATTCGCGCCGGATTGGCGAACAGAAGGCTCGTGACGGTACGCAGCGCAGCCGACGGCGACTTCGGGACGCCCGTCACCGAGATGGTCTGCAACCCCGGATCGATCTCCGATGGCGTCGTGAACGCCGCGCCGGTCTGCTGAAGTTGATCGCTTCGCCCCGGAACGGGCGCCAAGAGAACACCTCCCGCCGGGGAAATTGGCCCGAGGACCTGCGCCAGGGTCGTGCCGAGCCCGCCGCGCGCAGTGACTCTGATCCCGGCGGCCGCGTCGGCATCGACTTGAATTGCCGCTTGCTCGGCCGCCCCGGAGGTCCGCGCCGCAATGACGAGAGACTCGAGCTCGGCAGGGGTGATCGCTGCGAGGTTATTGATGGTGCCCGTGCCGGTACTCGACGCCGTCGGCACCGTGAACCCCAGCAACCCTGCGGCGGGGAAAGTCGACCCCGGTGGCGGAGTCATGAGCAGGAACAGCGAGGAATTTCTCCCGCGCGTGCGGCTCTCGATCCGCAGCGACGGCGTGACGACGCCCACTAGCCCGATCCAGGCGAGCGGCTGCGCCGCCGCCAGTCCGTCGACGATCTCCGCGAGCGTCGTCACCGTGTCCGGAACGTTGAACACAGCGGGGACGCCATCCACCGTGAGCTCGATCACGTACTGGCGGAGCGCGACCGCGTCGGGATCCGGAGTGGCGGGGGTCGTTTGAATGCGCGCCCTCGATCCGCAGATCGCGACGGCCGCAGCCAGAGTTCCCGCCACACGGAACAGCAGCCACCCGTTGTCGAGCGCAAGGGAGCCGGGGCCAATCTTGACTTCATCCCCGGACGTATCGAGCGGCGCGATTTCGTCGCGAAGCTCCGGCGGTATCGTCTCGAGCGTGAGGGCCCGTGGATGCGCGCTCACGACGAGGGGACCGGCCGATGTCGTCGTCGCAAACGCCGCGTTCGCCACCTGAGTCGTGAACGCCGCGGCACTCGTGAACGCGGCCAGCACATCGCTCGCCACCACGTGCCGCGCGTCTCGCACGTTTCCTCGCCCGACGACATCGATGAACCCCACTTCCGACCCATCCGCGGCGGGCGCTTGAAATGCGATTTTCGCGATATCGAAGCCCAGCGCTGCGATCGCAGCAGGTCCCGTCACGCGAAAGGACCAACCCGTGCCCCCGCTGCGCGTGGCGATGCAAATCCGATCATCCGCGGAGACTGCCGCGGCGGGAGCAAACCCGCTGAGCCGTGGCGGACGCGACACGAGCCAGAACACGAGCTCCGGGATTTCCCGGGACAAGCGCGCAACCAGCGCCTCCGCGGAGGCGTCGCCCCCGAGCAGCACGGTGTATTGACGAGACGTCACGGTCGCTGCTGGCGGAGCGTCGGGCACGTTCACCTGGATACCGAGTGTTCCCGCGAGCGCCGTCAGAACTATCGGATTGACGCCGACGATCACCGCGGGCTCCGCCGCCAGCTGGACCCGGGCTTCCGCCAGCGGCGTCACGCCAGACGCGAGCTTCGCGACGTACCCCACGCTCTCGCGACCGAGCGCGAAATTCGAAAGCGAGTCGGAGTGCACGACGCTGTCCGTCACGGTCGTGAACGGGAGCGCCATCGCGGCCAGACCGTCTTCGTCCTCGACGGTGAGCTTCACGCCTGCCCCCGCCTCCAGCTTGACCCGATCGCCGTCGAGTGACGCGGTGTAGCCCGGCACGAGCGGCCCCTGAATCTGGCGCTTCGCGGGGCTGGGGCTGCCGCTCAGATCGTCGGCCAGGACTGCGGTCGCGTCGCGCAAGGTCCCGCGTCCGACCATGAGGATGGGCGCAGGTGACAAGAACCCCGCGGACGGCAGGCTGGAAGGCGCGCCCGCACCGAGCGTCAGCGTCTTCGTCGGGCCGAACACTTCCCCCTCCACGACGAAGCGGGAGGCGACGCGCACGAGGATGCCAGTGAGATCGCGGTTCAGCGCGAAGACGAGATCCGACAACGTATTCACGTTTGCCAGCGCCACGGTCTGCTCTGACCCGCCCAGGGAGATCTTGAAGGTGCCGGAACTGGGCAGCGAAGCGAGCGACAGATCGATTCGCGCGGGCTCCCCTTCGAGTGCCACGCGGTAAGTGTCCGCGCCGAGAGTCACGTCCACCCAACCGGGCCCGACGAGCGAGATGCTCGCCCCCGCGGCAAACGTGTTGTGGAACTTCTTTCCGTTGGGCACGTCTTCGACTGCGCCGAGGGCGGCCGGATCCGTGAGAGTCGGAGACGCAGAGAGCGTCACCGGAGTTCCAGCAAGCGCCACCGCTATCGCATCACCAGCAACATGCGTGACCGTGGTTGCCGCGGGCCCCGCGGGGGTGAAGAGCTGAGCGAACGCGTCGTTGATCACGGCGGAGAGCGCCAACTGCGAGAGCGCGGTCGTATCGTGGATCGGCTCGCTCGCACCTCCGAAGCGGAGGCTCGGAGCCGCGGCACCGTTGGCAACGGTCGCCGCAAAGCCACCTTTCGTCACGCCCAACGTAACCTGATCCCCCGCCGCGACGGTTTGCACGACGAGCGCGCCCGCACGCACGAACGCCCGCACCCCTTCCGTCTGCGCCATGATCCGCGCGGCAATTCGCTTCGCGTCGGTATCCGTCTCGTCGAACCTGACGTTGACCACAGTACTGGCCACCGTGATTGTCATATCCGACGTCAGTAGATTCGGACTGGTGAGGTTGGCAGCGGCGAAGTCGGTAATGACGGCATACGCAGGCGTCGCCAGAACGCCCGCGGAGAAGGAGTTTGCCCCTGCCTGAAGGGTCACGTGCCCCGACGAAACGGGGAGCGCGCCGTCCGTGTGAAGCGGGCTGCCCGCCGCGACGCGCAGCGCGTTCAGGACCTGGGCGATGCGCGGCGTACTGCCCGTGAAGTCCGTTACCGGGCTACCGCCGATTCCCACCGAGAGTACCCCCGTCGCACCGGAAGAAAGAGACGCAACGACGGCAGGCGGAGCCGGACTCGGGGGCACTGCTTGAATCCGCGCCAAGATTTCCGCGGTCAGCGCGTCGACGTCGATGCTGGCGAGATCGGGACGGCCGCTGCCGGTTTGCACCACGTCGGCGAGAAGTGCCGTGCCAAACTGCGCAGCCGATGCCACCGGAAGGGTAAGCGTTGCATTCGTTCCCCGCGCGATCGTCTCGACGACGAGCACTGGCTCGACCCGCGTGAAGATGCCGCTCGGCGGATTGCGCAAAGTGCCGGGTGCCGCGCCCGAGCCTCCCGGGGGCACGCCGTTCCACGCGGCCGCTCCGGCGGAAGCGAGCAGGCGCGTCGAAGTTATGTTGAGACCACCGCCGCCCCCGCCTGCGGCGAGTGAGAAGGTCGCTTTTCCGACGGGTCCGCTGTCCACAGCGAGGTCGGCGCGGAGCGAGACGCGGTGCGCCCCGAATGGATAGAACTCCGTCGCGGATCCATCGACCCGCAGCACGAGTTGTTCACCCAAGAAATCATACGGTTCGGCCGACTGCGCCAAGAGCTGAGCGCTCGGTCCCGCCATGAGGGTCAGCAGCGCGCTGTTCGTAGCGTAGGACGCAGTCTGGCAATTCGTATTGTTGGACGCCGTCTGATCGATGTCCTCAGGCGTCAGGTCATGGAAATGGCCTGCGGCGGTTTGGCTGGTCACCGTACTGGGCGCGCGCCGGCTGAGCAGGGCGATCACATCCGCGGGCGGGATCGTGAACTTGTGATAGTGACCGCTCACGACGTCCGTGCGTACTACTAGCGGCGCGAGAGTCGAAAGATCCGCCGGCAGGTCGGAGAGCGCAATGAGCACACGGTGCTGGTGACCGCCGGCTGACGTCGTCCACAGCCAAAGCGGGCGCGGCAAGACGGGAACCGGAGTGTTATCCGAGCCGTAGAAACGTAGCGAACTCGGCTTGCCGGCAATGAAGGCGAAAGGACGATAGGACTGGAGTGAAGCGTCGCGGAATACCGTCGGGATCGTGAACGCAGTCGTCGACTGGCAGTACCCGGGCCGCGGCGGCGGCCCATCGGAATGACGTTGATACGTGTGCACCTGAAAATGCAGGTGTTTCTGCGCGCTAATTCCCGTGTCGTCGATATCCGCGAGATGATAGCCGCGCGGGATAAACTGACTCAGCTGCACCCAGGCCCGATTGAAATCGAGATGGAGGTACTTCGCGTAGCTGAGCTGGCGCTCGTTCGGCGTGCCCAGATCGTGACCCTCCGTCCAATCGAGGTGGAGTACCTCGATGAAGTTGGGCGTATTGGGGCTGTTCGTCGGTTGATCCTGCTGGACCCCGACGACGATTCCAGGCCGAGCGGCAAGTGCTGGGGCGTCCAGCACGTTGTTGAAGTCGTAGGCGAAGTGGTTGTCGCTGCCTGATAAGTAGCTTTGGTACGTGTGGCTGAAGATGCCCTGAAACCCCTGCCCCGTCATCCATTGCTCACCGGAATACGGCAGAAGATAGGGTGATTGGGCTGCGTTCTTTCCGTCGAAGGATCCGTGCTTGTCACGCCCGTCGTCGACGATCCAATCCCAGAGAATGACTAATATCACTCCAGGAAAGAGCGCGGTGGACAGAGCCGTAACGACCAAATGGAAGACATCCCGCGCCGTTCCCGATTGCGTCGATACGAGCTGTGGCCCCATGCCCAACCCGACAGGAGCCAAGATGCACACGATCAGGAGAAAGACGTAGACGCCGGTCGACCAGCTCTTCTCGATCTTGGCGGTGTTGTGAAGCGCGACGATTCCGATGACCGCCAGAAGCGCCGCCGTCGCCGACCAGAAAAGGGTTCCGACCCAGTCATCGTCGAAAAAGGACACCGCGCCCTGGCGCTTCGGAAGCACGAGCAGATAGACGAGAACGGGCGACAGCGCGCCGAGGATCCCGCCGATGATCATCAGCGCCGGGTACGCTCTGGGAAAGTCTGCGATGTCCAGATCATCCCAGGGCATCGCTATGCCGAAGATAGCGGCGATGATCCACGCTGGCGACATGGACGCCCAGGCGAAACGCGCTCGGGAGAGCACCGGCGGCGCGCCGGTCGCGCCGCCATCGGCCCACGCTTGGTACTCCTTCTTCCAGTCGAAGATTCGCATCCAGGAGCGCAGCGAAAGGAAGACCGCCCGCGGCTGAAGCTGCATCGAAACGTATTTCAGGATGCGCAGCCCGAACGAAAGAACCCAGTTGTCGGAGTTTCCGGCGTCGCCGAACGAACCAATGAGTGAAAAGAGAAACTGCAGCGCAAACTCCCCCCACTCGGAGAAGACCCATCGACCGAAGGCGTTGTCGCTCATCCAGGTCGGCGCGATTGCACGAAGGACCGTGCGGAAGCCAACCCACGTGTTGATGAGGAAATGCGAAACGCCGTCGGCGGCGCGCGGAAAGCCGCCGACCCGCCACCAGTCCATGACGGTGAGAAACAAAGACAGAACACTCGAGCCGAGATCGAATGCCCAGAGCACGCCGAATCGATCGAAGCCCACGGGAGCCGCGTCGAGCGCGGCCGACTGGGCCGGGGTCAGCGCCGGTGGCGGCATGGGGCTCGGCCCGCTCCCGACGTTCACGCTGAGTGAGCCTTGGATTGAGAAGACCGCGTCGAGCACGGAGACGAGCGAGCCGTCGATCCACTCCCCGACCTTCGCAAGCAGCCGAAGGAGCCCCGGGTCGACCGATGCGATCACCCGGTCAATCAGGTCGAGGAGCGTCGCTTTGAGGTCGTAGCCCTCGATGCCGGAAAAAAGATCGTCGAGCACCGGCGTGAACAGATTCCGGAGGAAGGTCGCCGCCCGGTAACTGCGAACGGATTCGCGATCACTCTTCCCGGAGAGAAACGGCTTCTCGAGCACGCCGAGCGCGGCGAACGCGAGATCCTTCACTCGCACGAGGAAGTCGTGGCCCGTGAGGAAGGGAAACCCATCCAGCACCGCACCGAGCTGCGCGCGCAGGCCGACATGCCACGTCCCCGGCTCGAGCCCGCGCAGCCAATGCGCAAATTTTCGGACGCCTGCGACGAAATCGATCGTGCCGTCTTGGAGCCGTTGCAACAGCTCGGCGACGAACGCGAGCGGCCCTCCGGCGCCCATGGCGTGCTCGACCCCGGCTACGATCGCGTCGATTTCTCGCTTGACGGCCGTCCCAAGCTCCGTGACGAAATCTTCGGGATTCTTGACGGCGAACCCGGCACGGAAGAGGTCGTAGCCGTCGTCGAAGCTCGCTTTTTGGGGCCAATGCTCGAGCTCGGAATCGATGCGCTGCGGATGAACGAGAGCGTACCCGAGTGACATGATGCTCCTAACCGCCCGCGCTGGCGGAAGCCGAAAACGCGACCGAGCCGCTCAGGCTGGGCGACCCGCCCTCGCCGTCCAGCGGAATCGCCCGGAGCATCGCGTCGAACGCGACCTCCACACGGGCGAGCTCGGTCGTGATCTCTTGTTTGAGGTGTATGCCCGCGTCGTGAACCATCGATTCCAACTTGCCGGGAAGATCCAGGAACGGCTTGATGTCCCCCAGGGCTTCGTCGAAGAGTGGGTCGAGGGTTGCCGACAGGATCTTGCTCGGTGAGAGCTGCTCGATGCGGCCGAGGATCGTCGTGTACGTGGTGTCGAGAGCCGCGATGTCAGCGGGGCTGACCAAGGTCGTAATCTGGAGGAGATCGGTGAGCGCTTGCATCGCGGCTTGGATCGCCGCCCGTAGCGGCGCGGGGTCCAAGATCGTCAGGGCGCTCTCGACCCGTCCGTACAGGGCATCGAGCGGGGTCGTGATCGGGGTGAGATCGATGTGCCGAAGAACGTCGGTCACCTGTTCAATCGACGTCACGACGCCACCGACGCCACCGGGACCGATCACCGCGTCGAGCTTGGCGCGAAACGCCGCCACGAGATCCGCCATTCCGCGGGCCAGGCTGGCCATGTGAGGCGCGAGCGCACGGTAGAGCGCGAACGCGACGGACACCGGCAGCCGTAATCCCTCGACCAGCGCGACGCGAACCTTGTCCTTGAGCGCGGCGACGTCGGTCGGCGCAACGGCAAAATCGCCAAAGAGCGAGCCGCCCTCGAGCGAAAGCACGCGCGCGTAGTTGGCGAGCTCGGGCTGGATCTGAGGGGCGAGCGCCCGGAGCCGATCGGCGTGCCTTTGCCAAGGGGTCGTTGCGGCGTCGAGGACGTCCGCGACGCGAACGAGCCGGTCCATCGCCACGACGAGACGCTCGCGTGACGGCGTGCGGCGCATCCCGCGGAGCTGCTGCAAGGGAAACGCGCGCACGTTTTCTTTGAGTCGACGCGCGGAGTCGGACGCGAGGGCAGCGGGTGCCACCGTTGCGGCGCGGCCTAGTGCATCCGCGACGTCGCGGGCGATGGCGTCACGCTCGACGGAATGAACGGCGGAAGCCGTCTCCGTAAAGGCATCCCGGATCTTCGCCATGTCGACGGCGTCGAGCCGAGCGACCGTCGCGTCTACGACGGCATCCAGCGCCGCATCCATGTCGCCCGGGTTGTCCAGGAGATCGGCGAAACGCCCGAACAAGGTGCCCGCTTCGCCGAACACCTGCACCATCGAGTTGATCTCGCGCAAAACCTGATCCACCCCGTCGAACACCGTGTCGATGTGCGTCGCGTCGATCACCCGCCCGATGGCGGCGGCGATCGCGTCGTTGACCGGCTTGAGCAGCGCCGAGGGGCGAAGCTTCGCCGCTTCGTCCAGAACATGGTGATAGCCGTCCTCGAGCGGGCTCAAGATGACGTTCGGATCGACCAGGTGGATCGACCCGACGACGTTCTTCAGCGCGTCCGACACGCGTTGGAGAAGCTGAGAAGGCGAAAAGCCGTGGAGCGTCTTCAGTAGCTCGTTGAACGGGGCATCGAGAGCAGAACCGATGGCGACGGAGGGTTTGAACTGCTCGATCTTGGCCTTCAGCTGGTTCATCAGGTCCTGGAGCGAGCCCAAAATGGCCGCCGGGCCCATCTCGAGCGCCTTCTCGATTTCATTCAAGATCGGCTCAGCCACCTGCTGCGTGAAATCGATGTTGGTCACGACCTGGACCGCCTGACGCAGCAGAGGCTTGGCAGCGTCGGGAATGTCGTTCGGGTTGATTTGGCTGACCTTCTGCTCGACCTGCCCGATGCGCGAAATCGCCTCGTCGGCTGCGTCGTGAAGGGAAAGCTGGCCGATGGCGTCGGCAGCGCTCTGCAGCGCGGCCTGCACTTCCTGAAAGGCTCCCTTGATCTCGTCGCTCTGCAAGGTCACGTGGACCTTCTCGATGGCCCCCTTTAGCGAATCGACGAGCTGTTCGGGATGGAAGTCGTCCGCCGCGTGGGCGACGGTTTCCACCGCGGAATGTATGGCGTCCGTGAGCGGCGCGAGCTTGGGCCGGATCTCCGTCGCGACGAAGTCGTGGATCGTCTGCGGCAGATGGCTCAGCGCGGCCTTGATGTCGTCGAACTTCGCGGCTTGCTTGGCTTGATCCAGCGCGTCCGCCACGGGTGACAACAAGCCGGACAGCTCGGACGACACCGTGGCCTCTGCGTCGTGGATGGTCTTGGCAACGCTGTCGACCTTCTCTTTCAGTGCGTGGAGCGGGTCCGTCAAAACGGAGAGATCGATCGCGTTGATCTCGTCCACGAGCCCCTTGAGCGGAGCCGCTTCGACCGGAGGCAAGCGGGAGATCATCGTCTGAACGGCGGTGACGACGAAGTCGGCGGGGGACGGCGGTTCCAGGGCTCGAACGACCCGGAGCACTTGGAGCTCGAGCGCCTTCGGCAGTTCGTCCGCGCGAGCAACGGGGGTGGCGTCCCAATCGAGCGCCCGCGCGAGCCGTTCAAGGTCCGTCGCCAAGGTCTCGATTTGGATCAGCTCCGGCGGGGACGGTTGCGCGAAGGTGTCGCTCACCTTGGTGCGAAGCGCCGAAAGCAGCGTGTCGAGCGACGCGGCGGCCTGGTTCAGCGTGACGTCGGCGCGTCCCGCTTCTTGCGCGGCGGCGAGGAACGGATCGGCGACGCGAGTACGCGGCGTGCGAATGAGCGCCGCGCTCTTTCGAAGGGTGCCTTGGACTTCGCTCGTGAGCTCAGCGGGGGCTTTTCGTTCCCATTTGACGACCGTCTCCATCGTCTCCACGACTTCGGTGACGACCGGGATCTGAGGCCATTTGTTGAGATCGAGCCATCCGCCACCGGTGAGCTTCAACAGATCGAGCATGCGCGCCGCGTCGAGTCGGCCACCGAACGCCGCAAGCTTGCTTTCAGCGTCGACGATGGACGCCCGAATGGACGCGATGTCGACCGGTGATTGCGTTGCGCCGGGCATCGGATGCGCGCCGAATGGGGCAAACGGAGCGAACGGAAAGGGCTGCGCGCCGGAGAACAGACGCGTGCTGACGAGCTCCGCGACCGACCGCACGAGGTTCACCGACGCGACGATCTGCTGGAGCGACCCGAAGTGCAGCGCATCACCCGCGAGCGTTTCGAGCGGTGACAGAATCGGCGCGAGCGGCCCGGCGAGATCGCCGGTCGGGAGCCCGTCCTTCGCCGCGTCCAATAGCTGTGGCAAGCTACCGAGACTCGAAAGTTCTGGCGGAAGCGGGAGTGAGCCGATCGCGTGTTCCAGGTTCGTCAACAAATCCGGCCCGCTCCCCAGTTGCTGGACGGTCTGTACGACGCCGTGCAGCAGCGAGGACTGCGACGAGATCGCCGTCGCCACCCCGCTCGCTTCGAAATTGGTGTCGAGGAGGTCGAGCAAGCCGGGCATCAGGACACCTTTGCCGACCAGGGATCGTAGGTGAACGACGCGTCGAGGATCTTGAAGTCCGCGTCGCGCCGGCAATCGAACGAGACGGGGAGCGAACCGCTCAACGTAGCGAGCTTCGATAGCCACGGCGCGCCGAGCGGCGCCAGTCCTTCGAGTCGGAAACTCGCGGCACTCGGCGAGGAGCTCGAGGCGGTGAACGTCGCGCCGTTCCCCTTCTCCGTGTTCTTTTGGATGCGCGCGGCGTCGAACCGCGGCACGTCGAGCCGCGTGGTCGCGGCCGGTAATTTCAGCAAATCGCTCGTTACGCGTTCCTCGCCGATCCAAAGCTCGATGGGGCTCAGCTCGGTCGTGTTCGTCAGCTTGTGCATTTGAAGGTAGGGCCGGCCGTCGGTCTTCGTCCACGTGCGGCCGGCATCCGACGAGGTCTGGGTCATCCCCGTCGCCGTTCGATCGCCGTACCAGAGGAACGCGCCGCGCTCGGCGCGGACGACGACCCAAACGGTGCTCGGGTTGGGGAGCACGGAGGGATCGGAGGCGAGCTCGACCCGTTGCCACGCGGGATCGCGAGATCGGACCAATTTCACGGAGACCGGGGGCGCGAGCAGCCGATCGATGTGGTTCTCGTCACCCGCGTGGACTTCGAAAAGCAGGCTGGTGTCCTCGACTGCGCGCCCAAAGACGCCGACGCGCAGCAGCTGCAGGCCCCGCTCCGACGACTCGAGGGGGAGACGCCGAGCGACGAAGACGTCGCCGCCGAGCGAGAAACCGTACGCCCCCGCCTGTTCGCGGTCTGCATTGGCAACGACGACGCCCGGCCCGAACGAGCCGTCGAGAGTCAAGTCGAGGGAGGCCGCGCGGTACGGACCCGGCAGCGCGAGCGGGACCTTCGTGCGCCCGCCGCGCAGACTCACCGCGCTCCCGTCCTTTCCGACCGCTGCGAAGCGATAGAAAGCGTCCACCGCAATGGACGTAACGTGCAGACGCCCCGCGGTCTTCGACTGGAGCTCGAGCGTCAACGAAAGGTCACCGGCACCCGACTGACGATTGGCGGCATTGAGCACGGCGCGCGCGGCGGGCGAGAAGTCCACGTCGCTCCGCCGAGCCGGCAGTGGCCCCGGGAAGCTCGCGACGGGCGGGGTCTGGCCTCCGCCGCTACAGGTAATCGCGAGGTCCTGCGGGACCACGCTGAACACGGCGTTCAGCGAGGCACCGGTCCAATTGACGGACGTGAGATCGTTCGGACCCCTGTTCGCAGTGTCGTCGAAATTGAGGATGCCGAGGAAGACGTCGACCGAGGTCGCTTCGAGCGGGGGGTTCACCGAGAACGCAATGGCGCCTTTCGAAGGCGAATCGAATGCTGCATCCATTCCGCCGAGCATCGCGCCATAGAGGTCGTTATTTTGCCCGGGCATCGGAAACGATGGGACAGCGCGCGCCGGCGCCCCCGAGCTCCCCGACGCCGTCCGCGGACGGAGCAGAACGTGGAGCTTGCGATGATCGGTGCTGTCGCCGTCGCGTGTCCCCGCGCTTCCATCTCCGGCGAACACCACGGTGCTGGAGCCGGACGCGTTCGAAAGATACGAAGGCACCGAACCGCTCGCGAGCGCGAGCTCGTTCACGACGACGCGAACGACGGACGCGACCTTTGCGACGCTGCCGCTCAAGGAAACGCTGTGGGACGCACTCGCCGTCGACGCGGCGCCGGACACCGCCGGCAGCTCGGTAGCCACGGGCGTCAGACTAAACTGGGCCCGGTTCACGACGATCTCCGTCATCCCCGTGAGCCGCGGCACGGTGACGTTCACGGTCTTCTTGCCCGCGGCTTCGAAAGTCACGTCCGCGTCGGCGAACCGGTGCCCCATCACTTCGACCGCGCCGAGGAACGCGCCGCCGAGCCTCTCCTCGCGCGCGGTGGCGATCTTGACCTTGACCTTTTCCGAGGTAACGAGCCCCTTCGCCATCGATCAACTCCCGATCACGACGGTCACGGCCCCGAGCGGCACCGTCGGACGATCCTTCGCCGCGAGCTCGAGCGCGATGCGCGCTTCCGCCTGCCCCACCACCGTCGGCGGCGGACGATACACGACGCGGAATATGCCGTCCGTGCCGCGTGGAAAGCCGACCGAGCCCGGGGGCAGGCCGGTCGCGTCACCAATCAACGACCCAGGGGGGGACGCGCCTAGAAGCCGCGCCGCGAGTCTTGCTTCCGCGCCGTCCGACACCTGTAACTCGAGTGGCACCGGGATGGTGAGATCCGCGGAACCTGCTCGAATGACGATCGGGTCGGGCATCCCGGACTGGACGGCGAGACGGAGCGGCATCTTCTTGATCGCGCCGCCCACGACCACCGGCTCCACCGGCCAAAACCGCCCTTCGAACTGGTACCGAATCTCTACGGCGATCGAGTTGACCGCGGGCACCTCGGGCGGCCCCCAGTCCGCAAGGCGAAACGCTTCGAGGGCAAAGCCGAGATCGCTCCCGGTCTCGAAGGCGCTGCCACTGCGAACGTCCGCGTCGTGCAATGCGAGGAGTACCGCGTCGACCGCGGTGATGAGCACTTTCCGCTGGGCGTTGCGCGTCGCCGCGTCCAATCCCGGCGCCGCCTGCACCCGCACGAGCGACGTCCCTGAGAGGCGCAGGACTCGTCGCAGGGAGCTCTTGTCCGGTAGGACCTCACGCGTGTCGTCCCCGACGACCGCGGTTGCCGCTGCTCGCTCGACGCGAACGACGGCCTCCGCCTTCCCTGCGGTCGGCGCAGCATCCACCTCCGCCCGCACAATCCTTTCGAAAGTGCTCGACGTGATCCGCTCAGCGAGAAGATCCGCCAGTCGTTGCTCGAACTGGTCTATCACCCGCCACCTCGACCGGGAATCGTTCCGACTACTCCACCGGCCAGAACTTGCCCGCCGGACACCCCGACCGCCGATAACCCTCCGCCCGTCGTGAGCACTTGCCCCGTGCCGGACTGAATTCTCGCCCGCTCGAGTTGAGACAGGCGTGCCGTCGCGTCTTGAGCGCTGCTCTCGAGCACGGTCACCTGCGAGTGGACCCCGGCGATCTCCGCCGTATTCTTCGAGACCGTCGTCTCCACCACGCCGACACGCTCGGCCAGACCTGCTACTTGCTTGGCAACCGGCTCGAGCGCGTCAACCCGCGCACCGAGCGCGTCGACGCGCGATATGCTGGCCCTGAGATCCTTGATGGTCGACTCCGCTGCACCGACTCGATCGGTCAATGGAAGGAGCGTCGCGACGCTCCCTTCGACAGGCCCCAGCCGGTCCGCGATCTTCGACACCTGGGACACGACCGCCGACTGCTGCTGCAGGCTCGTCTCCGTCGCCGCGACTCGCGTCGTGAGTCCATCCATTCGGCTGCTGAGTCCGCCGATTTGCGCCACTTGGGCGTCATTTATCCCGACGCGCTGGAACAAGCCACTGATCGACTGCGTGGCAGTGCTCAGGCGTCCATCGAGGTCCACCGTCTTCGCGTCGATCTTGTCGACCCGCGAACCGAGCGCCGCAAGTTGAGGAGCGACCTGTGCGTTCACCGATGGGAGCACGGCGGCGGCGATCGCAGTCGGGTCGATGTTCTTCACGCGATCGGCGACCACTGTGTCCAGATTGTCACGCGTGATCGCTCGCCCCTCGAGGCTCCCGATGCGAACCTCGAAGTCGCGAAAACGGATGAGCTCCCCGTTGGCCCCCCTGAGGTTCTCCTGGTTCGACTCGAGCGTCTGCACTCGTCCGGAGAGCCCCGCCAAGTTGATGGGGTTTCCGGCCCCGTCGACGAGCTGTTTGCTGAACGACAAAGCCTGATCGAGCTTGGTCGTCAGCCCGCCGAACGTTCCTTGGAGCTTCGAGACATTTTCGTGGACGTCGCGCACGGCTTCGAAACGAACCCCGACCCGGTCGAGCGCCTGTTGGCGCGCGAGATCATTGTCGAACAATCCGTCGATGCGCCGTTGGATCGCCGCGAGCTGATCCTTCAGGGCACCGATGTCCTTCTGCGTGGCCGTCAGCTGATCGCGCAGAACGGCGATGTCCGACCGCAGCGCCGCGCTGCCGTTCGCCGCCTGGTCCAGCAAGTCGCGCGTGGCCGGGTCGAACCAGCTGGCGTCGACCTCACCGACGTGGTCGTGGTTCCGCGCCGCGAAGCGGGCGGCCAGGACATCGTCAGCGGTCTGCTCGCGGGAGAGCGCCAGGCGAGCGAGGTCGACGATCGCGCCCGCCAAAGTGTTCCAATCCTCGGCCCGCAGTGGGGCGCCGGAGGTCGTCTGGGTGAGCGGAAGGAGGCGATCGACGATCGCCGCCACTTTGGTCTCCGTTGCCGTGTCCGCCATTCGGGTTAGACTTTCTGCTGCCGCGAGCCCAGCGCGAGCGTGATGCTCGATTTGCCGCTCTGCGCGTCGACCCGTTGGTGAAGCGCCAGTTCGGCGGAGTAGTTGGTGGCGGGGGTTTGCGAGCTGAGCGCGAATGCAACGTTGGCGGCCGCGCTGATGGCCGGATCGTTGCGAAGCTCGGGCTTGTCCGGGGGGATCAGCGTGTCGATCGTCTCGGCGAGCCGCTCGCCGGTCCTGCGCACCTGGCTCGTGTAGGCGTAGGACGTTTCCCCTTGCAGGTCTTGAAGGTCGGTAACGGCTTTCGTCATCGCTTCGCGCGCGGCGCTGACTCTCGTGGAGTCCGCTGGCGTGGCCACCGGCACCGCCGCAAGAGCGTCATCGACCCGCCTCTGGAGCGCGAGTTGCTGGAGCTGGCGCTGCAGCTCGACCACGGTCTTTCCGAAGAGGTCGAAGAACTTGAGCAAGTTCGACTGGACCTCGGCGATCTTGTCCGCGAGCTCGGGGTGGTCGTGCCCGTCGGGAGAGACCCGCTGGGAAAGGTCGACGGTCGCACGCGAAAGGTCTCCGAGGGCGTCGCTGATGTCGTTCCAGTCATCCGCGAAGATCGGTTGCCCGCCCTTCTTCTTGGCCTGCCGATCTGCGCGGTCCGCGACGGACGTGAGGGCGTCGCGCGCGGGCTTTAGATCCGCGAGCGGCGTATCTCGGATCGGCGCGTCGCTGAAAAGGTCGGTGGGGATCCGGATCGGTACGAAGGTGGGGCGATCCGGAAATACCCGAATCCGATCGTCGTACAGGAACGCCGGGATGTTGGGATGCGTCACCGTGACCCGATAGGGCCCCGGCGCGAGATTGTTGACCTTCACCGTCCCGTCGAGAAACGGAGTGACCTCGGTCTTCTGACCGCTCGCTTCGTTCGTGACCTCGACGCGGATGTCGCGATTGATCGCCGCCGGTGTGCTGAGCTGAAATTTGACCGCTTGCATTGTCAGACTCCGTAGGGGAACGAGATTTCCCAGTACAGGGCGAGCTCGTGCTCGGGCCCTTTCGGAATGGGATCGAAGACCACCCGGTTGTAAATACGGGCGAGCGAAGGGGCAGTGGTCGTGTCGGCGGACAGGATCCCGAGCGCCGCTTCGGATAGGAAGGACGTGGCGCCCGCGTGGGAGAGCGCGGCCGTCTTCGGCAGTACGCCACGGATCGAGACGAGGATCCGCTGTTCGTCCTCGAGCGTTTCCGTCTTGATGTCTGCCGGGGCAATCGCCACCGCAGTCGCGCCGGACAGCGGTTGCCCGGTGTCGTCCACCGTGGTCAGCGCGGCGAGCTCGTAAGGCGCGGACAGCGGCTGGCCGCTCGTTCCGACGCCCATGCCGTTCACCGGCGTCGTCAGGACGCCCGCGAACAGATCGGCGATGAGCGACGCGCCGCTCCGGACGACGGTGTTCCGCGCGCGTCGCGCGAGGATCCGTCCACCGCGCGGGTCACGCAACTCGATATACAGGTTTCCTCGAATGAACATGCCGTCGGACATTGTCTCCTCGTCAACCCATGCGAGAGTCGTCGAAATGCGTCACATCGAAGATTGCGCCGAGCCCCGCGAGCCTGTCGTCACCGGTTGGTGAAACCTCGCCGGCCCCGGGCCCCACGACGATGCACCGATCCCGGAGCAGCTGTGTGGACGCAAGGGCACGCGGCTCGATGCTCGCACTCGTCGCTGCCGGGCGGAGTTTTTCCAGAGTCTCATCCAGCCACGCAACGAGACGCGCCGTCTCCGCTTCCGCGGTTTCCGTCGCGTCCGGCGTCCGAACGACGACCCCTTTGGGCGTCTCGAAAACGAACGTCGCGGGAGTCAGTTCGTCCCAAAACGCGTCCAGGACACCGGCCGGCTTGTCGTAGAACATTGCCAGATCGAAGAGGGTTCCCGTGTCCGGCTTACCGGTTTCGGCAAACAGCCCCTGCCGCTGCTCCGGACTCGCCATCGCGAGCATCGCCGTATCGAGCCCGGGAACGTCGAACATGGCGAGCGAGATGAACCACAGGACGTTATCCCCGCGCTCGAGCTGGATCGGTCGTGGGTGCGGATCCGGGCGGACGGGGGTGAACGGCACGCCCGGAACGAACTCGCTCGTCGAGTAGAGGCGGCTCGTCACGTCCGTCTCATCGATGAAGCCGCGCAATTCGCCGTTCGGAAGCACGACGAATCGCAGCTCTTGTCCGAGACGGATCACGCCAGCGTAGCCCAACGCCGTGCCGTTCGTCAGATTGACCAGGAGCGGCGACGCCGTGCGCCCGCCGGCAACGCCGCGCAGGACGCCGAGGAGCGGCGTGGGAAACAACCCACCGTTGCGCAGCGTGATTTGGTCGAGTGGGCGAAGAACGCCGCCGTTCGCCAGGAGCGCGGGACTCCGCACGCGACGCTTCGGAAACTCGACCAACCGAACCCCGAGGGCGTTCGGTTCGGGCTCGCCGGGCGCGCTACGCGGCGCCCGCATGACCCGAATGCCGAGCTCGGGCTCGGCTGCAGCGAGGAGATCCGTCAGCAGATCCGTCAGTGCGCCCGGAGTCACGGCGCCTTTGAGGCGCGCCGCGATGGTTGCCTTTACCCGAAGCCGGAACAGGTCATCGCTCTCCCAACGTTCCGGGGTGAGCTCGACGAGCGCGGCAATCTTCGTCAGATCGCCACGATCGAACGCGTCCTCGAGCCAGTGCGACCGCTGCACCCGGTTCAGGTCTTCGTCGAAGATCGCCATTTGTTCGGCAACCAGCGACAGGAGCGCCTGGACTACGGACCCGCCCGCGATCCGATACATCGGCGGGAGGCGATCGAGCATGGCATCGATGCGCTCCATCAGCTCTCGTCCTTGCTGAGGCGAACCGCACGAAGGTTCAGCGTCTCCGCCTCGGCGAGCACATATGGCGAGTCGCTGTTTCGCAGCTCGGTGAACGCGCCCGTATCGAGCACCAGCTCGAGCGACGACGACGCGGCGCTCACGACGAATCGCGTGTCGCTCCGCAACGCATCCAGCACCGCGTCGAACGACAAAGAGCCTCCGGGCCCGAGGTTCTTCAGCAGCGGGGCGAGCGCGACGCGGACGACCGGCTCGAGCGCCGACGTGTCCGTGATGGAGTCGTCGGTGATGGCCACGACGAAGTCCAGGTCGACCTGCGTCGTACGCGGTCCGCCACCGCTCGGCTCCGTCTCGAAACGGATCTTGTCGAATGAAACGCCGCTCTTCTCGATCTTCGCGGACTTCGACGCAGGGAGCGTGAAGGCGTCCCCAGCGATGGGCGTACCGTCCGCCGTCATCGACAGGACCACGTCGACGATGCGCTGATCTTCGAGAAGGCTCGCGAGCAGCCGCGCTTTGCGGAGCACGCCGCCCGGCGCGAGCCCTTTGACCGCGGCGTCCAGGCGATTGAAGACGCCGTCCTGGATGTTCACGACGTCCGAGGTCGGCAGCGAGCGACCGGCGAGCGTCAGCGTGAGGTGAGCTGCGAGGACGACCCGACCCGCATACGACAGATCGACGAAGATGCCGGCGGGGCGAAAGTCGCGGACGACCTGTTCGATCTGCGCGCGCCGCTGTGCATTGTCTTCCGTGAGCGCGACGTCGACGCGCAAGGTCCCCGGCACACCGTCGGGTCGTTCGGTCAGCGAGACGCCGGACACAAAAGGAAGACTTTCGAGCGCGTATTTGATGGCGTCGAGTGTGCCGCGACCCGTACCGTGGATGGCGCGACGAGCTCGCTGCTGGAGCTGATCGTCGCGCTCGGCCTCGGTTGCGCGGAACATGTCCTCCGCGTTGGAAACACGGTCGACGCCGGCAATCGCCCGCTCGAGCACACTCAACTCGCCCGCCTTGACGATTTTCGTGCGCGGAGACTCGCCCCGCACCCAGATGTCGATCGAGGACTGGCTCGGCAGCATCTCCCCGTCGGTGCTGGTCAGGTAACGTGCTCCCTTGCCGTCCGTCACCGCGGTGTTCGCGGGAATGAAGACCAAGCCGGGTGAGCCCGCGCGCCGACCGAACCGCACGCGGCCGATCGGGTGCCCCTGCTCGAGCCTCCGGACATCCACGAGGGCGACCACCTTCTCGAGGCTCGTCCCGTCAGCCGTCTCGACGAACGCCGAGCGATACACGCGGTCCAGCTGCTGATACTGCGCAGCGAGCTCCCACGCGACCGTCTCGAGCAGCGTGCGCACGACGCTTCCGACGTTCACGTCGCTGAGCGGCGTGGGCGGCAATCGCAAGGGGTAGTTGAGGATCGACCCAGGCGCGGGCAACCGCTCCTTGTTGCGAAACCGGACGCTCGACAGCTCGTTCGGACGCTCGTCGGTTCCAACGAGCTGGAAATCTCGCTCCGTGAAGCGGTACGGGACCATCTTCTCTCCGAGCGCGATCGTCCCCTCGAGGTGACTCACCCGCTGGACCGGAGCTTGAGCGAGACGCACGTCCCCCGGTCCATCCGGCCCGATCGGAATGCTCTCCGCGACGGTGCCGCCCGTGAGGAGCGTCAGGAAATCCCGGACGATATCCGGATAGACGCGCGGCTCGAAGCTCATGGTGCCCCTCGCTTCACAGCGCCACCTCGAGAGACAGAGACACCGGGGGCAGGTTCGTGGCTGGAAGGACGCGGATGAAGATCGACAGGCGGTCCATCGTGAGCTGCTCGGGTTCCGCGATCGTCAGGTCTAGGATCTTCGCGACACGCCGTTCCTGCGCGATGGCCTGAATGACGTAGGACCGAGCGAGCTGGCGCGCCTGACGCGTATTGGGAAACCCGATGAGCTCCCCCAGACGGCTGCCATAGCTGGCGTGCCCCAGATCGCGGAGCGCCCCCACGGGCGTGAGCAGCCGGAGCAGGAGCGCCTGCCTGAGCGCGTCCCCTTCGGCGGCGACATCGAGATCGACCGTATCCCCGGGATTCGGCGCGCGCGGGCTCGTGACGAGATCGAGCGTCGCCCAGTCGTCCGCCTGAAAAAAAGGCGTCAACAGAAGGTCTCGTTCTTGGCGGCGCTCCGTCATTCTTCAGCCCCCCGCGAGCACCGTTCCGGCCGCGACGATCTGCCCGATGGGCAAGTCGCTCGGATCGTTACAGGTCTCGGCGATGTCACCCATGCGCGCGGCGGCCTTACCCCCCAGTTTCACGGTGCCACTGCCACGCTTCACCGTGGCTTGGTTCGTCGGTGGTTTTTGGAAGGCCGTGCCGGGCGGAGTGGGCATGTGCGCCGGCGTGTTGTCGGCCGTGCTGTCGACGGTGGCCGCCGGAACGCCACCGATCTTCACGGTCGTCGCGAGCCCGCCGTTCAGAGTTCCCTGAAAGGGGTGCGGCAACGGAGTCGGAACGAGACTCGGCCCTGCGGGAACCATGACGATGTGCGTGTCCACGGCAACCACTTGATCGTTCTGCTTGGCTATCGGCTGGCCCATCAATTGATCTCCACCGTTTGCCCGTTGATCGTCACTTGCGTGTCCCCTTCGATCGTGACCTTCTGACCTTTGAGCTTCAAGGTTCCGGCCGCCTCCACGGACACATCTCCGTCTTGCGCGATGCGCAGCTCGGAGCCGCCGGCGGAGACCTCCACCGTTCCGTCGGAGCTCGAGCCGTGCGCGAGCTTGATTCGGACGCCGCCCGCCTGAAGGAGGATCTCACCGTCCGAGATGCTCAGACTCGCGTCCTTGTCTCCCCCGAGGCTGACCGTGACGCTTCGCTTCGAACCCGCCTGGACGGAGATGCGGATCGCGTCCGCGTCGACGTCATCCGCGTCCCCCGGCCACACCAGAGCGGCTTCATCGCGTTTGAACGTCGGAGGTCGGCGCTTGTCCGAGTAGATCTGCGACGTGACCACGGCCGAGCCGAGATCGCCGCGCGGAAAGAGAACGAGCACGACGTCTCCAACCCGTGGCAATGCGCCCACACCCGTGAGCCCCGTCGCGACCGGCACGCGCGGCAACGTGAGCCCGCTGTCCTTCAACTGCACACTCACGGACTGCGCGTCGTCTGCGTCGTCCGAATCGAAGACCGACGACACCACGCCGAGCTCGCAGTACGAGCGGAGCCCGACTTCGTGCCGGGCAATCGCGCGCAAAGCTTGGACGAGCCGGCTCATAAGAGCCCCCCGATCGCCGCTGCAGCGGCGCCAAGCAATCCCCCCCCGGCGCCCCCCGCAGTCTCGACGTACCCCCAAACCTCGGACAGCCCGCACCCTGCGCTGACCGAGTGGATCACCTGCGTGATCCGCGCGGCGGAGATCGGCAAAGTGCCCGGGGCGTCTTGAAGCTGCCAGCGGGACCCGGGTGCCAAAGTCGGTACGAGCCACGTCCGAATACGTACCGGGTTCTCTCGCGCGGACGCTCTGGCCCCCCAGGACTGCGAGGCGACCCGCGCATCCGCCACGGTGCGCAGCTCCGGCACGGCGCGAAGCCGCGCGTCCGAACCGGCCTCCGGTGCCGACCCGCCAAAAAAGTCGACGATGGGCCACCGGGCTAGCGAGCTCCCCGGCCCCCCGGCGCCGTCTCCAACGACCGTACGAGTGGTCGGATCCGCAGCAAACGCGACGGCCTCCGCGCCCAGGAGCTCTCGCCCGAAGCGCAAAGGGACGTCGCTCTCCGGCCCCGACGACGCGGCATCGAACACGTGGAGCGTGCCGTCTCCGGCGAACACGGCGAGCGCCGCCGCGTGCCCGGCGAGCCGCGCGATCTCATCCTGCGCCGTCGCTCGGCCGTCGCTCGCATAGAGAGCCAGGGACGGGCCACCCACTACGGATCCCGTATCGACACCGACGTCGCCGGCCAGCTTCTTGATGATGTCGCCGACGCTGACTTGCTCGAGCGCGAGCACCGGACGATACCTCGCGAGCGATAGGGCGCCATTGTGCGCGGTGATGCGGAGCGCGTCCGGCATGTGAGTGACCGCGCTCAGCTTGCCGACAAAAACTTGGGTCGACCCTTCCCCCCCGTCGAGCTCGAGCTCGACGTCGTCCCCGGGCGCCGCTTCGAACTTCACGCCACTCGGGAAGTCGACCGTCAGGCGGTCGACAGTGGGCAGGACGGCGCGACGGAGCCGAAGGCTCGCGAGCTGCGTGTCATAGAGCCAGTTGCCAATCTGGAGCTTCGGGGTGACGGCGAGCATCTCATCCCCCTCCGAAGAGCTTCTGGAGCGCGCCTGCCGCTTTCACGCCCGCGCTTCCGACGTCGCCGAGCTTGCTCGCTTCGTCTTGGAGCGGCTGGACCGGGTTATCGAGGGCGAGATCGCCGAGCGAAGCGAGCTGCGTGAGAGTGCTGACTGCCCCGGCCACTTGCTCGACCGCGTTCTGCACTTGGTCCGCCACCGACGCGATGTCGCCGAGAATGTCCGTGTCGAAACCGAGGTCGACCCCATCGAGCCCGCCGAAAGGCGCAAGCTCGGCCGGCGGCGGAAGGGGCGGCGATTCCCGGAGAAACAGCCGATAGGCGTAGCGGTCGGGCACGGCCGCCTCCTCGACGAACTCGGCTTGGGCGACCACGACTTTCTCGAGCTCCAGCGCGCTCGTGATATCCGCGGTGAACGTGACCTCCTCGCCCGTTGCCGCTTTCTTTTGGAGCTTGGACAGGGCGTCCTTCGCCCCTTCACCAACGATTGTGCCCGAAAGCTCGATCTCGTGAGACGCGCGTGACAGGCGCTGCTGCGCATCGCCTTCGAGCCCGATGACCGGCATCGACGCGAAGCGCTGAGCCGTCACGTGGTGGGCTCGATGCACGGCCGTGAGCTCGATGTCATCCAGCATGGGGATCGGACGCGTCATGACGGATCGATTCCCGCTTCGATCAAGCATTGCTCCAGAACATCGGCGAGACGCTCCTCGAGCAGCTCGCTCGATCCGAGCTCAGCCCGCGGGGCTTCCGCGCGCCCATCTGCGGGCCACGACGACTCGATCGACGGCGGGAGCGAAAAGGGATGCCCCGCGGCGGAAGTCTCGACGGCTGGCGCGGTCACCACGCCGGTTCCAGACCCGAGTGCCGGTGGGCGAACGACATTGGGTTCGAGGGACGAAGCCCGACGCACGACCCGCGCGGGCTCGACTGACGGGAGCTTTGCTGGCGAGGCACCAACGACGGACAAAGGAGACAAGGCCGTGCGCGGTCCGAGGGGCGTCCTCTCCGTGGACGCGCCGGAAGCCGCGCGTTCAGACCGCGGTGCGACACGAAATGCCATGGACGGCTCGTGCCCGAGGCTGGCCACCCGATACGCGCCGTGGCTTCGAAGGAGTGGTGACGTTATGGGAGCGTCGCGCCGTGCAGGTTGCTTCGTGCGCAGCGCAGAATCCGCCCGCTGGCGAGCAACCTCGGGCACACTTCCCGGCGTGACCGCGATAGCACGCGCCTCCTCGGGACCGAACCGCCCGGCGTCATCCCCCTCAGCGTAGCGCGGCTGCGGCGCACTGGCGCTTGCGACGCGAGCCGCGAGCGGCTCGCCTCCCGCAGGGTCGTCGAGCACTGAGCGACCGGAGGCCCATTGGTCTCCAACTACAGAACCGTCCGAATCTCCACTGCCTCTCCACCCCCCGCTGGGGGACGAAAGGCCGAGCCGACGCGCAAAGGGGGCAAGCTGCTGCTTGAGCAACCCGCGTAACTCCTCAGTCGAAGGTATCGCGTCAATCATCGCTCACCACGATACGGGTCCAGCCATCATCCGAGGGTAGCGGTCGGACGGTCGGCTTTGGTGAAAGCTCGAGCAACAGCCGGTCGAGCATTTCGGCCGGCTCTACGTCGATCACGCTCGGGGTCCAGCCGAACGCTCGCGCCAATTCGACCTCGCTACGGGCGAGCGTGGGGAGCTCGTGCGATGGGGGCCCCGAAAATGACGACAAAGCAAGGTGAGCCACCAGCAGGCGGCACTCTAGCGGGGGCGCCGGTTCGCAGAGAAGCTCGCCAAACCCCGCAACAAAGGCTTCCACATCAATCTCCTCCCCGGCCACGGCGGATTCGAGCAATCGACGACGCTCCCCCCAGGTCCAGCGACGCACGCTCACCGTAAGCTCGGGCAGCTGGAGCTTCAGCTCGCCATTCGCCAGATCGCAGTCGATCGTCACGGCACCGAAGGGGGACGGAATCTGCATCGCATACGCGTCTTTCTTCAGCTCGCGGGAGCCGCTGGCGGATTCTCTTCGCGGACCCTCGTCGCGGAAAAGCCGTACACGCTCTCCCCGTGGCCACCGGCGGCCATCGAGAACTCCTTGCCCGTCACATAGCACTCGTCAAATGCGACCGTACGGGCCGCTTGCCCGAGCTTCAAGTTTGCGACGACCTGAAATGTGGCGCCAGTCTTCGCGAGGTCGTCGAGCTTCGCGTTCGACGAGGCGACCCGGAGCTTCCCCGTCACGCGGCTGGCTCCATAGTACACGGCGATTCGCTCACTCGAACCAAGAGCGAACACCTCTCCCTGCTCGCGCTGGAGCTGATAGTCGACGCCGATGAGTCCATCGACGGCCTCGTTATCAATGAGAATCCCGGAACTGCTTGCGGCAAAAATCGTAGCTGCCATGGAGCCACCTTCATAGCTGAAGAGAGCGTTTCAGTTTTTCACTCGTATCGTCGCGTACACGTAGTCGATGGCCCGCACGGGGCGGACGGCGATATCTATGCGGACGATGCCAGCCGCGGCGTCGTTCTGCGACGCATAGACGTCCACCACCGACGCCGGACTCTTTCCATCTACGGAAGGAACGATTGCTCCGTCTCTCTCGAGCTGGGCAAACGTCGCGATAATCATCTGACGGAGAGCGTTGCGCGAGTCCGCGTTGTTCAGCTCGCCGATGAACCGGTCGGCAATCGCCTTGACCTCACGCACGCAGTGGTCGGCGACCCGAAGCACCGAAATCTGAAATCCGTCGCTCGCAATGCCCTTCAGCACGATCGTCCCGCGGCCGCGCCGCGAACGCACCACGCACACGTTGGCGTCCGGTCCGATGAGCTTGTCGAGGTCGGCGTCTGCGTAAGGTACGAGCGGCACGCCGGCATCCGCCACGGTCTTGAACGTCGGCGATTGGAAGTAGTCGAGATGACCGAGCAAGCCAGCCACGGCCCCTTCTGCACCGAACGGAGCGACGAGAACGAATCGGCGGTCGGCGACCTGCGAAGCATGATCGACGGTGGCCCGCACGTCGTTGTTCTCCGACGGACGAATGGAGCCGAGCACGATTCTAGGGTGCGCCGCATCTGCCTGGGTGCGAGCATGCGCCAGCAGCGCCCGTTGGACGGCCAGGCCGTCGAGTGAAGGGTCCGCCCACCCCTGAAGACCAGCCAGCAGGAGGTCTACGCTCTCTTCGTCCGCGAGGGCATCAATCGCCGACTGGAACGCGTCCAGTGTGGGCATGGTCCCCCCGACTAGCGGTGTCGGTCCCGGCGTCTCCCGCGCAAGGTGGGTAGCACGGGTTCGTTCGATGTGCCCCACGGCGCGCAGCAGCTTGCTCTCGCCCTGGAGCACGGCAGGCAGAAAGCGATCCGAGTCGGGGTCCAGCACGACGTCGTCGAAGGTCTCTTGGAGCTGAAATCCCGCGCCGCGGTCCACGCCGGCCGTCACACGCACGGTATTCGGTGCGGTGCCAGCGCTGACTCGAAACCGGGCATCCGAACCGCTGCTGTTCGGCGCCGGAATGAAGTCGACGATGGCGTGGTCCGGGTTGTTCTTACCCACGTACGATCGCGAGAGCCCCGCATCCCTTCCCCCAGTGAGATAGAACGAATTGGCCGGATTTGCTGTGGCGGGGTCGGGTAGAGCGGTCCCGACGCCGACCAACGTGGCTTTCACGGCCCCGTCCCCATTCAGCGCAGCCACGATGTCCGAAGCGCTCGCGAGGTCCGCGTAGGAGGTTGTACGAACGCCCTCCACCCGCACGGTGACCGTTCGAGTCTCTGTGAGCGGAGCGCGAGTCGCGGGAGCAGGTAGTAAATTGCTGCCACCGTTGGGCCGTTCCGCGCGGATGTCCGGGTCGGCTTCGAGGGCCTGAACGAGTTGCTGAATTCCCGTGAGACCCGGGTATGAGCGAACTGTCGCACCCAAGCCGGTGATGTTGACGTCGACCCCACCGGCAGGAACGTTGGCCAAGATTTCCACCTGAATCGTCGTGCCGGTTGCACCCGCCTTTCGGGCGACGACACGGACCGCTGGCGTGCTCGCACCGTCATTGAATGTCGCAAGCGCGTGGCCTTCGGCAACCTCGAAGCTGAGATTGTTGCTCGCGACGCCCGCCTGAGTCGCAACCGCGCGAATCAATGTTGTCGAGCCCAGCTGCAGCGTGCCGCTCGCTGCGGCCGCGGGGTTGTCCGCGAAGGCGACGAGCCCAGGATCGAGCACCGGTAGGTCCGTCTCGAATACGGGATCGACAGCGACGATGACGCGGCTGTCACGATTGATGGCGACGAAAAAATCTTGATCGTCTCCCTCACGGAGAATCAAGCCGTCGTGAGTCTCGATAACCTCACCGTTGTATTGGACCTGCAGTTTAACACTACGAACGGTGCCGTCCGGCGCCACGCGCCGGGTGACTTGAACGGCAAGGCCACCGCCCCAAGGTCCGATCGCCCGAGCACGCAACTCGGCCACTGGGTCGCCTCCGTCGCCAAGCAGTGTGAGCTTCGCGACCTGGCCCGACGTCGACCGCACCGGGGACACGACAACTTGCGACACGCCGTTGGCGATCGCGCTGAAAACCTCGGGAAAACTGAACGCAGTCGCCGGACCGAAGATATCCAACAATTCTTGCCGCGTCGTTGCGCTGCGCGTTTCGGATGGTCCACGATCCACCACACCGACAGCGCCCAATATGCCCGAGCGAGCGGGCAATGGCGGGGCGACATCGAACTCCGTTGCAATACTAACGCCGGGAATGACGAGCGACCTGGGCATGCGAGTATCCCCAAATGGTTGAGCCAAGACCCAAAGAACGGGTTGCGTCTGCGTGTTGGGCCGTAGCCCCGCCCCGACGCTTAGAAAGCATCTAGCCGATCGCCTCGCCCTGTTGCAATGGTCATCGCGCGGTGTTCCGAAGTTCGCACGTCCACGGGAGACTGAACAGCTCAGGGGGGGCGCAACCCCTGAGGAGCGACTCGCAGGCGGCGAGATAGTCATTCGTTCGGCAGACAAAATGACTATATCCACTGACCGGTACCTCATGCCCCATTCTTGTGCGGCTTTCCAACAGTGAATTGTTCGACTCGAAGTCACAGGGGCAATTTCACAACGCACTGAAGTGATCGCGAGTGCCGTTGAGTGGAGTTGAACTGAATTGCTAGTTTGACGTTACATCTCGCGCTACCCCGTCGTGACGCCCGCGCTCGGGCAGACTACGCCCGCCGCAGCGAAACGCAGCGGAGTTCCGTTCGTGGCGCGACCGCGCGCCGCGAACCGAGCTCATGCACACGATCCACGCCGCGCCCGGTCCCACCCAAGTGAGGGCGTCTGACGCGCGATGCCGCAGCCTCAGAGGGTGACGATACCATCAACGCGGCCCGTCCGAGCCCGACCCGAACCTAGCGAACCGCGACCGCGCGGCAAAAGACGATTGGGTAAGCAAATTCTGGTAGATCGGCGCGGTTTGCGATGTTTCCGGTGCCGAGTTGGGGACCGTTCCTTGTCGACCTAGTAGCGTGTGATCGCGGAGGCGGTCTTGACCCCACTCAGTGCGAAGATGTTGTAAGGAAGGCGCATGGGTTGGTTTGGTCGAGGTGTTGGGACGACTGCGGCGCTGTTGACGGCTTGCGGTGGCACTCAGGGGCCGGCAGCGGCACCCGCGGTGACGATTGCGGCGCCGGTTGCGACGAGTTGCGATGTGACGGCGGCAGCGGCACCGCGCGTCGTGATGCTGCCGCCAGAGCAACGCGGAGACATCGAGGCAGCGCTGGGGCGAGAGTTGCTCGTGGTGCACTACGATTGCAAAGCGCTCACCGTGCTGCCAGATTGTGCGCTGGGAGGGAAATACACCTACGTTGGCGTCACGCCGCGCGAGCAAGTGATCTCCATCGCGAATGTCGAAGAACTTCGTCTGAATTTTCCCTTGAACGATGGGCACCTCGAGCGCGGCTTGCAGGCCGGCACACAGCTGGAGTTCGCTAGCGCCATCGTCGGTCAGACTGCCACCGTCAGACGAAGCGCGACGCGCACCGAGCTCAAGGGCGACTGTACCAATGCGACTCATTTCGTGCGCGGTGCAACGCTCGGTGCCTTCGCCATGGCGCTCAGCAAGGGAGCAACTCGGTCGGCAGAAGAAGTGTTCCTCAGCGACGCAAAGCCGGGCGCGGGAGCCGCCAAGATCGTGGGCCGGGATGGCACACTCGAAGCGTGCCGCAAGGCCGACCCTGCACAACCTGGAACGGTATCGGGCTGCTCAGCGCCACTCAAGCTAGAGCTCGCGCCGCTCGCTCGGGAAACCGACAAGGCAACGACCGCGGCCGACGACGCCCCCGCCACCTGTCCGACCGGGACGCGCGAGAGCGACATCGGCAAATGCGTGCCCCCCCGCGATCCGCATCCTTACGTGTGCTCGTTCGCGGATCACGCCGATTGCGAGCGACAATGCAAGCTCGGCTCCGCTGGCAGCTGCGCCCTCGCTGCACGGAACTATGAACTTGGCAGGGGCGTCAGCGCAGATGCCGATGCGGCACTGAACCTGTACGCCACAGCTTGCAACGGTGGTTCGCCGCCCGGCTGTGGTCGTCTTGGAGAGGCGCTCGCGGGCAATCCCAAGTATCGCGAAAAAGGCCTCGAGCTATTGCGCCGTTCGTGCCGCGCAGGCTTCATGCCGGCCTGCAACGGCTGGGGCGCGGCCACCGCCAGCGACCGCGCTTCGACGGAGAACCCGGTGTTGGCAGCACAACGCGGTTGCGACGGCGGCGATGCGCCCAGCTGTTGGTTCGCAGGCGCCCTCATGCAGGATTTGATCAAGGATCCGGCTGCGGCAAAGCGCTACTTTCGCCTCGCCTGCGAAGGCGACGCGCCTCGCGGCTGTGTTTCGTATTCCGACATCATCGATCCCGGTGACACACCGACACCGGAGACGCCGAATGCGCTCGAACTCCTGACGCGCGCGTGCGAGCGCGGCCTTGCGGCCTCGTGCGATCAATTGGCGAGATACTACTTCCTCGGCAAGGGTGTGCCGCTTGATTCAACGAAGGGCGTTGCTCTTCTGGAGCGCGCATGCGCGGGCCACAATCACGGCTCGTGCCTGATCGCAGGGCTACGTTATGAACGCGGGATGGGCGCGCCACAGGACACGGCCAAAGCATTTGCCCTGTACAACCAGGACTGCGAAGCGGGCCGCGACGACGCCTGCAAACAAGCCGAACGCCTACGAAAATCGGGCAAGGTCGACGTGAAGTGATCGGCGCAGACCGGCGGCATTGGGTTTGCGCCGCCCTCGTTGAAGAGCATCGGCGTCAGTGATGTGTACGCAACCCAGCCGAAGAAATTCGGGTCGGCCTTGTAGCGGAGCAACCACTCGACACCGTACGCCGAACCAGAGCCCGCGTTCCTGGCAAGGGGCGTGACCAACCGATCGAAGCGTTTGTAGAACAAGTCCGTCGAGAGCTCGAGGTGGCGAGAGAACTCCTGCTCGTAGCCCACGTCGTAGTGCGTGGAACGATTGGAGGTCAGCCCGGGTTGGCCCAGGCCAGGCGCTGTATCGAGTGGGCTCGGCGGTTGGTAGTAGAGACCGGCTCCACCCTTGAGCGTGATCTTGGGATAGGAGCCGGTCAGATCCTGGCGCACGTTGAGCCGCGGAGCGACGTCCCAATGATCGATGGCGTTGTCGTGGTCGGCGCGCAACCCGGGCACGATTCGGGTGCCAGTCCAGGGCACGATTTCGAGCTCCGCGTAGGCGCCCGGTTGAAATAGGCTCTTCTTGCCCTGTGACCGAATCGGTGGTTGGCCTGGGCCTCCGCTGGGAACTCCGGGCCGCGCCGGCATCGAGAACGGCGTCAGCCTCGGCTGGCTGTCGTCCGCTCGAAGTGACGCGGACGTGAATAGCGCCGGCAGGTAGGTCAGGAAGGCTCCACCGGCCGTCCGCCGCGGTGAGCGCGCTGCGCTCCCCGAATGCGGGACCGCGCACGGACACGAGCGCTCCGGCGATCGGCGAGTCCGTCGTCAGCGTTCGTACTTGCCCGACGAGCTTGGCCGAGGGCGGGCTGAACGTGTATCGAAAACGAATGCGAGCCGTGATGGCGCGACCGTCGCGCAGCGCGGGCTCGAACACGAGCTTCTGCGCCGCCTGGAGCGCGGCCTGATCGAAGTCGTGTCCGCGCGGCTCGACGACTTGCGCGTCCGAGACGCGACCCTGAGTGTCCAGCACCAAGACGAGGTCGACATTGACCGATTGGGAAATGCGGGCGCGCAACGCAGCTTCCGGATAGGCCACGCCAGCGTCGCTCTTTAACCGAGGCGAAGTGACAGTCGGTTCGCTCGGCGTCTGCAGTGGCTGCGCGTGAAGCCCGCTCGCAAACAGCAAGATGGATAAAGCGGCGCAAAAAGTGCTCGCTCCCGGTCGAACGCGACCGTGGGCTCCCGCAATCTTCGCCGCCCGAAACTGCCTCGACATCGTGTTCCCCTGCCCAGGCCAAGCGCGGCCGCAAACCCCGTTTACCGCAACCTGCCGGGATGCGGCGCGCACCGCAACAGAAAGTTTGCCAAGCGCAACCGGGCGTCGCCGACGGGAACCTCGCTGATTCGCGAGCGCGTCGTTGCAAACCGGAGTTTTACTTTTGCGCGCATTCGCCGCAGCGCGCGTCGTGACTTCTATCGTGTGACCGTCAAGACGGTTTTGCCGCTCCAGGGCTCGGGTTCGCCGTTGGTCGTCGCAAGAACCGGCGCTGAAGGGCATCACGTGAGAGCAGCACTGGGAACAGCAATACGTACGGCAGGATCAACAGCCAGTCTTTGGTCGTGAGCGGCACGGGCAGGTCGTGCATCGAGCCGTAGCGCACACCGCTCCAAATCCAGGCGAGGTAGCCGGTGAGGCCGAGAACGGGGGCGGCCAGCTGAATCCAGCGCGCGCGCCACGACGCTTGCTCGAGCTCGGCGAGGTTCGCGTGCCGCTGAGCCTCACGCGCCTTTTGCACGCGGAGCAGTACCATGCGTTCGAGCGCGGGTTCTTGCGCGAGGTAGCGCTGCGTGCGGCGCCGTAGCATCGAGTAGCCGACGAAGCCGACCAGCGATGGGCCCAGGATGTACAAGATCCTCACCAGCAGCGGGTGCTCCCTCGACTCAGAGAGCATGCGAATCGCGGTGAGACTGCCGATCATCGCGCCGCCGTACAGCCAAATCG
>Ga0302322_100000381_pt1 | contig 33885 bp, 27 predicted proteins | sample Fen_T0_2_FD_203757 | JGI IMG/M metagenome (GOLD analysis project Ga0302322, IMG submission 203757) | Peat permafrost microbial communities from Stordalen Mire near Abisko, Sweden - Fen_T0_2 | ecosystem: Environmental > Terrestrial > Soil > Wetlands > Permafrost | place: Sweden: Abisko...
GATTACTCATTCATATGAACAGCGAACTTAAAAAACTCGCCCTTAAACCCGTAAACCAAAAGATCGTAAAATCCAAAAAGAATAAAATATTGGTTGCCAAATGAACACCGTTGCTGGGCTGGAGGACGCAACCCCGTTGGGGTTGTTGGAGAAGCGCTCACGCTTGGCGCGCGGCGGGGTTTGTAGGTGCGGTGGAAACGGCAAATTGGGAAGCGAACGGCTCGACGCAGAGCGGGATAGCGGGGTTGGGATGGTGCCGGGCAACCCGGATTGGCCAGGCGCTGCGAGTTGGGACAACTCGCGGTCCGGGGCCGGTTTTACGCGAATTTCACGAATGGACGCGAATTAAAAAGTGGATAGGGCTGAATGACCGCCGTAGCGCGCGCAGCATCCTGGTCGAGACGGGCACAGAGGGGGAATTTGAACAACAGGCGCGAAGTTTGGGGCGGGGGCGGAAAAGGCGGGAAAGAGGATTTTAACAACCAAGCCTCGTGGGTTTTGCTCCTGCAATGTTGCATTGGGTGCTGCCGGGGCGCTGGTGAGAGAGGCCGCGAGTTTGACCGGTGACGTTGGGCGCGCGGTTGTCGGCGGGTCGCCGACAACTACAGGCGAGTCGCCCGTGCCACCCAAACTTGTGCGGCGGAATTCCCGGTCGCCGCCCGCCTGCAAAAAAATCCTTGACGAAGGCGGCTGACTGTCCTAGTGTCATAGGACAGTCACCGCGTTATGCTCCTCCAAATTGATTTCAAGTCCGGCAAGCCGGTTTACCTGCAACTGGTGGATCAGATCCGTTATGCGGCCGCCTCGGGCGGGCTGCGCACGGGCGAACCGCTCCCCTCGATCCGCCCGCTCGCGGAGGAACTGCGCGTGAACCGCAACACCATTGCCAAGGCCTACGCGGAGCTGGAAAACCAGGGCGTGATCGAGACGATCCCGGGCAAGGGCTGTTTTCTCCGGGAAAGCAATTCCCGCTTCACCAAGTCGGCGCGGGAGAAGATTTTGATCAAGGAAATCGACGAGGCCGTGGTCGCCGCGCACCACCTGCAAGTGGATCGCGAGGCGTTTGTAGTGCTCGTCAAGGAACGGCTCGACAATTTCGAGCGCCAGGTGAAGGAAAAATCCGCCAACGACAAATCCGCATGAACACCCCCATCATTGAAATTGAAAATCTCGCGCGGCGCTACGGCAAGCTGGACGCGGTGGCCGGCCTGTCGTTGACCGTGTACCCGGGCCGGTGCTACGGCTTTTTCGGCCGCAATGGCGCGGGCAAAACCACGGCGATCAAATGCCTGCTCAACCTGCTCCGGCCGGATTCCGGCAGCGTGCGCGTCTTCGGCCTGGACCCGCGGAAAGCTGAAGTCGCCATCAAGGCGCGGCTCGCCTACGTGCCGGACGTGGTGGCGTTTTACCCGTGGATGACGGTGCGGGACACGCTGGAATATCTCGCCTCGTTCCGCCAGCACTGGAACGGCGACATTGAAGGCGACCTGTTGAGCCGCTTCCAGCTCGACCCGAAACAGAAGGCGAGCCATCTCTCGAAGGGCCAGCGCACGCAGCTCGCGCTGATCGGGGCGATCTGTCCCGAGCCGGAGCTGCTGGTGCTCGACGAGCCGACGAGCGGCCTCGACCCGATTGTCCGCCGCGAATTCATCGAGACGGTCATCGGCGCGTATCAATCCGGCGATCCCGGCCACCGCACGGTGTTTGTCTCGACGCATCTGATTTCCGAGTTTGAAGGGTTGATTGACGAATTCACCATCATCGAGCATGGCCGCGCGCTGCTGACCATGGGGGCGGACGCCGCGCGCGACCGGTTCCGCAAAATTCGCGCGCGGTTTGCCCAGCCGCCCCCGGCGCTCGCGCTGGCCGGCGCCCTGGGGGTGAAACGGAGCGGCCGCGAAATTGAAATTCTCGCCAACGGGAACAGCGAGCAACTGCTGGCGGAATTGAAAGCGGCCGCGCCGGAGGAACTGCGCTGCGAAGCGCTTTCGCTGGAGGAAATCTTCGTGGCCTCGGACGTCCTGAAAAAGGTCAACGCATGAATCCCTTCATCAAAAAGGAAATCCGGCTGCTGCTGCCGGGCTGGGGCCTGGCGATGGCGATGGCGCTCGTGCAGGCCGTCTCCCGGCCCAATAACTTTTACATTGCCTCACTGCTGTTCTTTGGGCTGGCGATCATGGCGCTCACGACGATTGGCCGGGAAACCAGCCTCAACACCTTTTCATCGCTGCTGGCCCAGCCGGCGGAGCGGCAGCGGATCTGGCAGGTCAAGCTCACCGTTTTGGCCGGTGGTTTTCTGTCGGTTCTTGCCGTGTGGCTGGCGGGCTATGCCATCGCCTGCCTGAACACCTACCCAGACGTCGCCTACCAGGAAAACGCCTACGTTTTGTCCGTCATCGCCGGTCTGGTCGGCATGGCCACGTTCACCGGCGGATTGTGGACGACGCTCTTGCTGCGCCAGCTCGCGGGCGCCTTCTGGCTCACGCTGCTGGTGCCGATCACCCTGGCTGGCGGTTCGGCGGTTTTCCTGGCCGGGGCCGATTCGGACAGCCTGGTTATAGCTGTACTTAGCGTGATCGTCGGAATCTATTCCCTGGTGGGATTCTTTTTGGCGCGCCGGATGTTTTTCCGCGCGCAGGATGTGGGTTGGTCCGGCGGGATGATAACGTTGCCAGAATGGAAATTTTTGTCCGCCCAGGGCGATCGCGCCGAAAGCCTGCGCACCCGCCGTCCCATTTTCGCGCTGCTAAAAAAGGAAGTGCAATTGCAGCAGGGAGTGCTGACCGGGGCGGCCGGGCTATTGGTGTTGCACATCGGCGTGATCGCACTGCGCGTGGTGCACCCGTTCAAAAAGGATTCTGCAGGCGAAATTTTGACGTCAGTATTTTGGATGCTATGGCTGGTGTTGCCGGTCCTCCTGGGGAGCATCGCCATAGCGGAGGAACGCAAACTGGGGGTCATGGAGAACCAGCTCTGCCTGCCGGTTTCGCGCCGGCGGCAATTTGCCATCAAAGTCCTGCTGACGGTGTCCTTGGGCATCTTGCTGGGCGGCCTGCTGCCGGCCCTGCTGGAATCCATCGGCCTGGCCATCGGCACACAAAATCCGATGTTCGTTGAGGCGGCCGATGAACGCGGCTTTTTACGCCCGGCTTTTCTGTTTTTGGGGGCGGCCCTCGCCGGCAGTTTCGTGCTGGTAAGTTTTTATGCCTCCAGCCTGGCCAAAAACTTCCTGCAAGCCATCGGCCTGGCCATCGCCACGGTGGTGGCGATCACGATGTGCTTTCCGTTGTTCGCCGGGCGGCGGATGTCGCCTTTTGACCAAATCCCGGTGTCTTCCTTGCTGCCGCTGATCATCGCCGTGCCGGCGCTGATCGTGACCCTGCTCACCCTGGCGTATTGGAACTATAAAAACTTTCGCGACGGCTGGCCGCTGTGGCGGCGCAACCTGCTGGGCTTTGCCGGCGCCTTTGTCTTCGTCCTTGTCCTGAGTCTGGCCCTGTATCAGCGCGCGTGGGAAGTGCTGGAACCGGCGGAACCGGCGCATGGTCCCGCACAATTTTCCCTGGCAAATCCGCCCGACTTAAAACTGGCCTGCTACCGGAATCTGCTCGTGCGACTCCCCGACGGCCGCGTCTGGTTTGATGTTTTGGGCGACTCGCCCCTGGACTACGGAAGTTCGGCCAAGTTGGCATACTTGTGGCGAACAACCATGAATCCATTGCGCGAAAGCGCCGGGCCACGACAGTTCCTGGCCGGGTCCAACTGGGTGACCGCAACCACCGGGCGCATTTATTTTAATTGGAAGGAAAACAACAACACCGTCGGAGCATCCGATTACATGGATACCGTGGGCATCCAGCCCGATGGGACGCTGTGGCTGGGCCCCAAACCGGGCAGCAAGCCAGACCGCGCCGGGATCGCGCAGCAGTTTGGCAACGACCACGACTGGAAGCAACTGGCGCTGGCCAGTCATAGCGTGGTGCTGCTAAAGACCGACGGCACCCTCTGGCGCTGGGGCAGTGTTACCAATGAATTGCGGCAATGGCCGGGGCTGCGCACGTTTACGCCGCGCCAAATCGGCACCAATTCTGACTGGCAGGAACTGTTCACCCTGCGCGGAATTTATGCCCGGCGTACCAACGGGCAGGTGTGGGAAATGCAAGTGGATTGGAAAACCGGCCGGGAGGAACCCTTCCATGCGGCCGATTATGATCAGGTCGTTTCTCAAACCGTGTCCGACGCTGGCGACTATCGCACCGCCTTCGTGCGGCCCGACGGCACGTTATGGTTCCTTAACCGCTATTGGGACAGCACCAACCGGTGCATCGTTTGCTCCGGTGTTTTTCAGGTCGGGAACGCCACTGACTGGCGCGCGGTGGCGCTCAGTCACGGCCAGTTGGTCGCCCTCAAACCCGATGGGTCGCTGTGGCAATGGCGCTTTGCCAACCGCTGGGATTTGAGCCAGGCGCAACTCCAATTGATCACCCAAAACCGGCCCTTGCGGCTGGGCATCCACCACGATTGGGTGGACCTGATCGGCACGTGGGACGGGGTGATCGCCCTCGCCGCCGATGGCGGCCTGTGGCTGTGGCCGGATCGCGATGTCTACGAGCAATACACCCTGCTCAAGCTGCCCAAGCAGCCCAAGCAGATCAGCAATATCTTCGATCCTGCGGTGCATTGAGACGTATGCAGCCGGGGAAGGGATCACATCGATGGCACCGGTCGCTGGCGGCAGCCTCCGGCCGACGGCCAAATCCGGCGGGAGCGGACAAAATCTTTGTTTCTTTCTCCTTTTGTGGTAAATCCTTGCCCTGTGGATACGGTCACGCAACTCACCAACCAGCTCGTCGCGTCTTACGCGAAGGCGGGCGGCATCAATCATCTGGACGGCAAAAACCTGCCCTCCAAGCGCGCCGTGACGGATATCACGCTGGATTTGCTGCGGCTGCTCTTCCCGGGATTTTTTGACGAGAAGCTGATTCATTCCTCCGAAATCAAGGTGGAGACGGCGGCGCTGCTGGATGCGGTGCTGGGCAAGCTGGAGGACGAAATCCGCAAGAGCCTCGAATACAATCCGCCGGACGGCCTCGCGAAAAAGGACATCATCCGCGCGGCGCACCAATTGACGGTGGATTTCCTCGGCAGCCTGCCGCGCATCCGCGAAGTGTTGCAGACGGACATGGACGCGGCCTACGACGGCGACCCGGCGGCGGCGAGCAAGGAGGAGATTTTGGTTTCCTATCCCTTCGTCGAGGCCATCGCCGTGCAGCGGCTGGCGCATGAACTGTACTTGAAACAGGTGCCGCTGATTCCGCGCATCATGTCCGAGTGGGCGCATGCGCGCACGGGCATGGACCTGCATCCGGGCGCGCGGATCGGCTCGCATTTCTTTGTGGATCATTGCACGGGGACGGTGGTGGGCGAGACGTGCATCATCGGCAACCACGTGAAGATGTACCACGGCGTGACGCTGGGGGCGAAATCTACGGCGGGCGGACAGTTGCTGCGCGGCAAGAAGCGGCATCCGACCATTGAGGATCGCGTGACGATCTATCCCGGCGCCACGATTCTGGGCGGGGAGACGATCATCGGCGCGGGCAGCACCATTGGCGGCAATGTGTTCATCATGGACAGCGTGGAGCCGAATTCGCTGGTGATCTACGACGGCCTGGACATGCGCGTGCTGAGCAAGTTCGACAAGAACGCGGCGCTGGATTTTCAGATTTAGAGCGGGGAAAGCACGGGGTTTTAACCGCGAATCCGTGTTGATCAGCGGTTAAAAAACGGATTCCGGGATTCGGAATTTCCCCCTGCCTTGGGACTGGATTCCCGGCGGCAGGTGGGGCAAAATCACTCCATGCAATTGAACGAAGCTCAACGGCAACAAGTTTCCACCTGGATCGCTGGCGGCGCCAAACTCTCAGAAATCCAGAACCGCCTCGGCGCGGAACTGGGCATCCGGCTCACCTACATGGAAGCCCGGATGCTGGTCGATGACCTGAAGCTGGTGCCCAAGGATCCGGAACCGCCGAAGGTCGTGGCCCCGCCGGAACCCGCCCCGGCGCCGGCCGGCGCGCCGCCGTTGCCGGTTCACGACCTGACCGATCCCGCCGCCCCGGCCGGCGTAAAAGTTTCCGTAATCGTGGACCAAATCACCCGGCCCGGCTCCATCATCAGCGGCAAGGTGACGTTCAGCGACGCCCAGGAAGCCAGTTGGTATCTGGACCAGACCGGCCGGCTGGGCCTGGTGCCCAAAGTGGCGGGCTACAAGCCGTCCGCCCCGGACGTGCAGGAATTCCAGCTCGCCTTGCAGCGCGAAGTCGCCAAGCTCGGCTATTGAGCCGCCCGTTTTTCTTTTCCCAGCGAGGTCAAGCGACCTCGCTTTTTTATTTTTCCGGCAAGCCAACGCGGCGGCGGAGGCTGGGGACATCCGACTTTTCCACGTAGTCCACCAGGTTCTGCCAGGTGGGATTAAAACCAAAGCCGCCATGCTTCAGCTCGTCCAGAGCCTGTTCCTTGGTCCAGCCGCAAACGACGATGCGATACATGGCGCACATGGTGCCGGTGCGGTCGGCGCCGCGCTGGCAATGGACGAAGAGCGGCAAATTGTTCGTGTCGGTGGCCGCCTTCAGAAACAGCACGACCTCCTCGTCATCGCTGTGCCACGGCTCCATTTTGAGCCGCACCGGCTTCAGCGCCGTGCCGGCCAGTTCGTCCTGGTCCGAGTGCCGCGCCCGCAGGTTGAGGACGGTTTTGATGCCCAGCTTTTCCAAGTGCTTCATGCCGGCGGCCGTGGGCTGCGCGCCGCGATAGAGATTGGTTGTAACCTGAAAGAAATTTTTGATACCGTCCGCAGCCACTGCCCGGGCCCAATGAGCCGGACGATTGGTGGCGGTATCCGCCAACGCGCTTCCCGTAAAAATAAAGCCTGCCGCCGCCAACAGGGAAAGGATCAGGCGCGCCTTCACGTTATTTGCCTTTCGTCCACTTCATGGTTGCCTGCTTCAATTCGCGGTCGGAATCGCGTTTTTTGATGTCGTCGCGTTTGTCGAAGGATTGTTTGCCGGAGCCCACGGCGATGGAGACCTTCACCTTGCCGTTCTTCCAGTAAAACGCGAGGGGCACGAGCGCGTTGCCCTTCACGGCGGCGAGGCTGAAAAGCTTGCGAATTTCCGACCGGTGCAGCAGCAGCTTGCGCGGCGCCTTGAGCGCGTGATTGTGGATGTTGCCGTGGGCGTACTCGTCAATATGCGCGTTGTAGAGCCAGACCTCGTCCTTTTCCACCCGCGCAAAGGCATCGGCAATCTGGCCCTTGCCCGCGCGCAGGGCCTTGACCTCGGTGCCATGCAGCACGAGCCCCGCCTCGAACGTCTCGAGGATGTTGTAATCGCGCCGGGCTTTATGGTTGGTGACGATGTCGGCCATGACAATGAATCTGCCTCATCCTACGCGGCGGCCGCCCAATAAAAAAGCCGGAAGAAAAATTCTTCCGGCCTGGAAAGTGATTGGAGCGGGCGCGCGGGCGGGTCAGTGTTTCTTGCGCTTCTTGGCAACGGGCCGGACGGCCGCGACCAATTCGGGCATTTCCCAGCCGATTTTTTCGGCAATGATCTCGGACAGGGCGATATCCGCCAAGCCCATGCTGGCCGGGACGTCCATGAGCGGGCGGCCCATGCCGCCGCCGCCGGCGTTCAACTGGCGCACGCGGCGCGAGATGATGTTGACCAGCACGTTGGGGTTACCAACTTTTTCCAAAGCCTTTTTGCAAAGTTCAGCGTTCATTTGTTCAGAAAACGAGCGGGTCAGAATACCAAGCGGCTGCGGTAAAGCAATCTTTAAAATTGGCTTCAAACTTGCGCCTGATTCCGGCATTTTTTAGCATCATTCTATGGCCGCCAAACAATCACCTCCGTCGTTCGACCTGAACCAGTTCCTTGCCACGCGCACGGAGACTGTCAACGCCGCGCTGAACCGGTTTCTGCCGTCTGAAAAGACCAAGCCCGCCACCATCCACAAGGCCATGCGCTACTCGCTCTTCGCCGGCGGCAAGCGGATGCGCCCCGCCGTGCTGCTCGCGGCGGCGGCGGCCTGCGGCGGCAAGGAAGCCGATGCCCTGCCCCTCGCCTGCGCCGTCGAGTGCATCCATACCTACTCGCTCATTCACGACGACCTGCCGGCGATGGACAACGACGATTTCCGCCGGGGCAAGCCCACCAACCACAAGGTGTTCGGCGAAGGCATCGCCGTGCTGGCGGGCGATGCGCTGCTGACCCAGGCGTTTGAAATTGCCGCGCAGGCCAAGGGCTGGCCGCGCTATGCCCACCGCGATCTGGTCCTGGAAATTGCCCGGGCCTCCGGCTCGCTGCAGCTCGTGGGCGGCCAGGTGGCCGATCTCGAGGGCGAAAACAAAAAGCTCACCGTGGCCGAGCTCCGCTACATCCACGAGCGCAAGACCTCCGCCCTGCTCTGCTGCTCGGTGCGGCTCGGCGGCATGAGCGCCAACTGCACACCGGCGCAACTCGCCGCCCTCACCGACTTCGGCTACCACGTGGGCCTCGCCTTCCAGGTCATTGACGACATCCTGGACGTGACCCAGACCAGCGAGCAACTGGGCAAGACGGCGGGCAAGGACGTGGCCGTGCAAAAAGCCACCTACCCGGCCATCGTGGGCCTGGAGAAATCGCGGAAGATTGCGGCCGACCTGACCGCCAAGGCGTTTGCCGCGCTGAATATTTTCAAAGGCAAAGCCGTCGCCCTCGAAGCGCTGGCGGAATATCTTTTGAAACGGGATAAATAATTCCGCCGCCGCGAGACGGCGCAAAAGCACCCCCGGCAAAATATGTGGCAAAAGCCCGCCAGGCTCGTATTGGATGTTTCTGCGGCCATTCAAAATGCCGTGGCTTTCCTCTTCTTTTGCGTGTTCAGCGGCATGCTGGGCGCCCTCTTGCAGTCATGCCTCAGACATAAAGCAGATCTGGCGGATCAAGTCTCGTTTGGCTTTTTGGCGCTTTCACTGTCGATATTTTACGGCTTCCAGATATATGGGATGCTGGCCGCCCGAAATTCCCGCTCCCATCGCCTGAAGTGTGGCGTCAAGCTGCTGTTTTGGTTCGCCTCCTTTCTGGTTGGCTGTTTGGTGGTTTGGCCGGCCTAGATCAGCTAAAACTCCCCGCTTATTGCTTATGGCATACAAACCGGAACTGGCACCCAACGAAAAACTGGCCCTGCAAATCGCCTTCCAGATTTCCGAGAAAAGCCCGGCCTTCAATTTTGCGGTCAGCGACCAGGCGCTCTACTGGCCGGCGCAGAAAGCGTTTGCCATCAGCGACGCGACCTATTTCAAGCGGCTGCGGCACAGCGAAATCTCCAGCGTTTGCGTGCGCCGCCTGCCGTCCTACGGGCTCTGGCTGGTGGCAATTATTCTGGTGCTGGCGGGCCTGGCCAGCGCCTATTTTGTGTTTGCCCCGATGCTGAACCACGACCCGGGCGAACATCTCGTTTCTGGCTGGCCGCCGGCTTTTTTGGTCGGCGGAATGCTTTTACCGTTTGTGGCCAGAGGCAGGCGTGGTTTGGAGATCAGCACGCTCGAAAAGAAATTTCGGTGGAAGCCACCGCTCGTCGTGGACCAGGCATCCAAACAAAAAATCCAGGAGACTTTCGACCTGATCCTTGCGGCATGTGAAAAATCAGGACTTCGCATAAGCCGCGACTGACTGATTGGAACAATCGCTTCCGCTTCCGATCTCGAGCCGCCGCCGACCTGCCCCGTTGTCCCGGTGCGACGACCTTTGATTTAAGCACAGGTTATGGTATAACCTTGCGCGTTGCTCATGGCTAAAAACCACCTCATCGCGCTCCGCCGGCTCAAAAAATTGTTGCCGGGTGAACTCTTTCTCGAACCCGCCACGCTGGCAAAATACAGCGGCGACAAGTGGTTCGCCACGCATCAGCCCGACGCCGTCGCCCTGCCCCGCTCCACCCAATCCGTATCGGCCATCCTGCGGTTTGCCAACCGGCACCACATCCCCGTCACCCCGCGCGGCGCGGGCCACGGCTACGTGGGCGGCTGCGTGCCGGTGCACGGCGGCATCGCGCTTTCGCTGGAACGCATGAAAAAGGTGCTGGAGATCAACGCGCAGGATTTCGTGGGCGTGGTCCAGCCCGCGGTGGTCACCGCGGAGTTCCAGGCGGCCGTGGAAAAGCGCGGGCTTTTTTATCCGCCCGATCCCGCCAGCCGGGCGAACAATTCCCTCGGCGGCAACATCGCCACCAACGCCGGCGGCCCGCGCTGCCTGAAATATGGCGTCACCCGGGATTACGTCCTCGGCCTCGAAGTCGTGCTCACCAACGGCGACATCGTGCGCCTGGGCGGCCGCACGCACAAAAACAAAACCGGCTTTGACCTGCACCGGCTCTTCGTAGGCTCGGAAGGTTTGCTCGGCGTCATCACCGAAGCGACGTTGAAACTGATTCCGCTCCCGCCCTTCCGCGCCAATCTGGCGGTGGGCTTCGCCTCGATGAACGCCGCGGTCCGCGCCTTGCAGTCCATTTTCGCCGCCGGCTTCCTGCCGTGTGCCGCCGAGCTGGCGGATGAATTCACGCTGGCCGCCGCCGCCAAGCGCACCGGCAGCAAACGCCTGCTCGGCTGCAAGGCGCACCTGATCGTGGAACTCGACGGCCAGGAAAAATCCGTGCGCCAGGAAATCGCCGTGGTGGAGAAAACCGTCCGCCAATGCCGGCCGCTGTTCGTGGAGCACGGTTTCGGCACCGAACAATGCGAGGCCATCTGGCAGATCCGCCGGGAATTTTCCTACGCCCTGCGCGACACCGGCCTCACGAAGTTGAACGAGGACATCGTGGTGCCGCGCGGCAAACTGGAGGCGCTGTTCAAGTTCGCCGCGACGCTGCAAAAAAAGCACGGCCTGCAGCTCGCCTGCTTCGGCCACGCCGGCGACGGCAACATCCACACCAACGTCATGGTGGATTACACCATGCCCGGCACCAAAAAACGCGCGGAGCAATGCCTGGACGAACTGTTCACCTGGGTGATCGCCGCCGGCGGCTCCATCACGGGCGAACACGGCATCGGCCTGGCCAAGAAACGCTGGTGGCCCCAGGCTGTTTCGCCGGCGTCGCACGCGCTACATCGCACCATCAAGACCGCGCTTGATCCGCACGGCATTCTGAATCCCGGCAAATTTGTCTAGCGAACCGGCGCGGCGTGGAGAGCCGGCGGCAAAATCAAATTCCTTTTAAAATCGCGGTGTTTTGTGTTTATTCATCAGCACACATGAAACATTTCGCCACCATCACCGTCATCGGGCGGGATAAAACCGGGGTTATTGCGCGCGTCACGAATTTTCTTTTTGAGCAGCACGCCAACATTGAGGCGCTGGAGGAACAGGTCACGCGCGGCCAGTTCAGCATGACCCTGCAAGCCTCGTGGAAATCACGCGCCTGCGACGTGACCAAGCTGCAAGCCGGCCTCGCCGAACTGGCCAAGACGCTCGGCATGGAAATCAAACTGCGCCTGACCGAGCCCGGCCGCCGCCAGCGTTTCGCGCTGATGGTCACCAAGGAAACCCACTGCTTTGACGCGCTGATGGCCACCCATTTCCCGGCCGACCCGGCGCTGGTCATCGGCAATTACGCCGACTTCGCGCCGCGGGCCAAAAAGCACCGGCTGCCCTTCGTGCATCTGCCCTGGAATGACCGCGCCAAGTCCGAGGCGCAAGCGCTGCAACTGCTCGAAGAACATCAGGTTGATTTCATCGTGCTGGCGCGTTTCATGAAGATTCTTTCGCCAAATTTCGTCTGGCGGCACAAGAACAAGATCATCAACATCCATCCGTCGCTGCTGCCGAGTTTTCCCGGACCGCAGGCCTACCGGCAGGCGTATGAGAGCGGCGTGAAAATCGCCGGGGTGACCGCGCATTTCGTCTCCATGCGGCTGGATGAAGGCCCGATCATCGCGCAAGGTTCGTTTGAAATCCGCCCGGGCATGGCCCTTAAAGACATCGTGGCCCGCGGCCAGGAAATCGAGGCCAAAACGCTGGTCAAAGCGGTGAAACTCTACCTGGGCAAACGGCTGGATGTCTATTGGGGCATCGTCCGCGAAGTCTGAGCACGCCCCGAAAACACCCCGGCTACAGCGGAAAATCCGTCTCACTAGGGCGGGCCACTTCGCGGGGCGGCGGAACTTTATCCGGCACCGGCGTTTTCAAGTCCACCTCGGCAAGGGGCACCGGTTCCGCCACGGTTTCCGCGGCTTCCACCACGTTCACCGGCCCGCTGAGATTGGCTCCCTCGGCCGGCGGCATAAGCGTCGTAACTGTTATGGCGGGTTGCAACTCGCTGGTGGCCGGCTCGGGCAGCGCCGCCGCGGGCGGCAGGCGATTGACCAGCAGGCGCAAGGTGATGGCGCCGGCAGCGGCCCGCTCCGCCTGTTCAATGCGCGCAAACTCGCCGTAGATTTCCGCCAGCCCCGGCTCTTCCCGCAGCGGCAGTTCCTGACCGGTACCGGTGCGCATCGCCTGCAAAATGTCGTAGGCATTGATGGCGTCGAGCGGACGCGCGGGGGCAAAGCCGGCCTCGGCTCCCACTATTTCCATGACGAGTTGCTTGTGGGTCAACATGCGCAGCACGGATTGCGTCAGCCGGCTGGGAATGCCCAGCTCCGTCGAAAGCTGAAACACCGTCGCCGGCGGGAGGGCGCTTTGGAACCGCTCCCCAAGGCGGGTCATCAGGCGCAGCGCCACGAATTCGCGGCCGCGCTGGTTGACGTTGTCCGCCAGCCGGTCCTGCAAATAGGCTGCGCGGTTCTGAACGGCATAGGCGATTTGCGCGCCAAAGATCAAGATCACCCAGACGATGTAGAGCCCTCCCATCAGCAGCACGACCGAGACCAGGCCACCGTAAAATCTGCTGGCATTGGCCGCGCGCCCGACCAGCAAAAATCCCAGTTCGTTGTAGAAATGCCACGCCGCGCCCGCCACCGCGCCGCCGATGAACGCGGCACTCCAGGCCACCTTGGTGTTGGGCGTCACCTTGTAAAACAGGGCCAGCATGAGGCTGATGATGAGGATGGGCAGGGCATGGTTCAGCAGCGGTGCTAGGAACGGCGAGGCCGCGAGGAAGGTGCGGGTTTGCTGAAAGTACACACTGCCCGTCAGGCCCAGCGCCACCACCAGCAGCAGCGGCCCCAGCGTGATCGTGGTCCAATACAGCATGATTTGCCGCAGCCAGTTGCGCCCGCGCGTGACGCCCCACATGTCATTGAATGTTTCTTCGATGCCGCGCAGCAGGGAGATGGCGGTAAAAATCAAGATGATCATGCCCGTAACCCCCAGCGCGCCGTTGCTGGTTTTCTGCACCAGATCATGAATCCAGAGGGCGATCTCCTTCTGCGTGTTGGGCGTCACGATGGGTTCCCCCGCCGGCGGAGCATTGGTGGCCGGCGCGGCGGCCGGGGAATTGGTGTCCACCTCGCCACCCGCCGCACCCGCCACGGCCAGGCCGTTGGTCGTCGCCACCCGGACCGCGTTGGTATTTGACGCCGCCGAATTGGTGCCGACGGCGGCGGGAGGGGTCAGGCTGGCCACGGCTTTCTCAACAAACTGGCTCAGGGCGTTCACGTCCTGCTGCTTGAGCAACGTGCTGGTAACACTCAACGCCACGGCAATCAGCGGAATCAGCGCCAGCAAGGTGGAATAGGAAAGCCCCGCCGCCCGCGCCAGGCAGCGGTGGCGGATAAACTGCCGGATCACCAGGGCCCAAAAATGCACCAACCGTTCCAGCCGGCCATCCAGCTGGAAAATCTCGTCCTCCGCGTCCGCGAGGGCGCCGGTAAGAATTTTGATGAGCCGGGAAATCCGTTTGCTTGCCATGCAGGCACACGCTAACAAAGGCCGGCTGACAGCGCAACGGTGCGGCCGGCCGGGCAGCCCGATTTTCCCACCGTACGACCCCCGGACCAGACGGGTGGCGGGGTCGGCCGCGCGCCCGCAAGCGGTGCTTCGCGCCGGCTGTCAGCGCGTAAAATTGGGTTTGGTTTGACCCCGGCCGGTTTGATTGCTAAAAAGAGCGGGTGATTTCTCACACCCTTTGCACCCTATGACCAAAACCAAACGCCCTCAATTTTCCCGGATTTTGCTTAAACTCAGCGGTGAGGCGCTTGGCGGCGAGGCCGGCGTGGGCATCAGCAGCGAGGCCGTCCAAAGCATGGCCGAACAGATTTGCGAAGTCCGTGAACTCGGCGTGCAGGTGGTCGTGGTCGTCGGCGGCGGCAACATCTTTCGCGGCCTCTCCGGCAGCAAACGCGGCATTGAGCGCGCCACGGGCGATTACATGGGCATGCTCGCCACCATCATCAATTCGCTCGCGCTCCAGGACGCCATGGAAAAACTCGGCGTTCCCACCCGCGTGCAAAGCGCCATCGCCATGGCCCAGGTCGCGGAACCCTTCATCCGCCGCCGCGCCGTCCGCCATCTGGAAAAGAAACGCGTCGTCATCTTCGGCGGCGGCACCGGCAACCCCTATTTTTCCACCGACACCGCCGCCGCGTTGCGCGCCAACGAAATCGGTGCGGAAGTGATCTTGAAAGCCACCAAGGTCGATGGCATCTACGACAGCGACCCCAAGAAAAATCCCAAGGCCAAAAAATTCCCGCAGATCACCTACATTGACGCCCTGCAGCGCCGCCTGGAGGTCATGGATTCCACCGCCTTCTCCCTGTGCATGGACAACAAGATGCCAATCATCGTGTTCGACTTCTTCCGCGCGCACAACCTCCGCCGCGTGGTGCTGGGCGAAAAGGTGGGCACGCTCGTCACGGGCTGAGATTGCCCCGGAGCACGCCTGTCCTCGGGCACAGCAACGCGCTTACGACCGATGGTTCTCGAAAAACGAGCCAACGCCGGTAAAGCGTGTTTTCACTCCATGGATGCGCCTCCGGAAAATTTTCCGCTGGCCGCAGGCTTGGTCCTTGCCGCGCCCGCTCACGCCTCCCCCAGTTTCATCAGCAGTGGCCCGGCACCTGCCGAACCCTGCTGATGGCCAGCCAAAGGGTCGTCTCCTGGCTTTTTATCGATGAGACCGGAAGAATAATTGAGCCGCCGATGTTCCGGGCATCGTGTAGGGGCTGGCGTCTGGCAGCTCCGTCCACGCTGGCGTCCACACCGGAGCGGTGAGATCGGATGATTCAGAGAGCATCCCGGTAAAGGTAACGATCGGGGTCGCGCCGGTCTTGGCGATGCTGACCGCAGGGGGATTCTGGTCCAGATACAGTCTGGCGCCGTCACCCCGAACCAGCGCGCTGTAAGCGCCTGGCACGACGTTGGTGGCCGCATTGAAATGGGCCTGGATCTGGGTATCGGTCAAGGCCGAGGGATAGAAAGCAACCTCATCAACAAAACCCGAGCTGGCGCTCAAACCGGTGTCATAGGCGCCCACGGAGAAGATGGCCGCCGTGCTGGCGAGATAGCCGCCGGCTCCGGTATTGCCCGCAGCCGTATCCACTCCATTCACATACAGTTTGGCCGTGGTTCCATCCCAGACTCCCACCACATGGCTCCAGGCATCCAGGGGAGCGGTGCCACCGGTCAGGTTCCAGCCCACCGTGCTGCCATTGCCATTATACAAGCGCCAATTCCACCCGGTGCCGGCGACGCGCTGAAAGAAAGCCCAGCCGGAACGATTCCCGTCCGTGACCCGGTTGAACAAGGTGCAGTCGTCATTATCCGAGGCTTCGGGCTTGGCCCAGAACTCAATCGTGAAGGGGCTGCCCGAATCCGGATTCAGCGCCGCGTTGTAGGCAATCGTGGTGTGCGCGCCCAGCGTGCCGGTAACAGCACCTTTGTAATATGATGAATGGTCCTCGCCGGGGGCGACGGGCGCGGTGATCGCTCCCGGCTGGTCAATGACGACGTCCGGCGTATTCACGCCATTGGCCGCGGCCCCCAGGCTGCCAATATTGTAGGCCGTCCAATTCTGAAGTGGATTCTGGTCCAGATACAGCACCGCGCCATCGGCCAACACCAGCGAGCGGTAGTAAGTGCCGGGGGCCGGGCTGGTGGCCGCAGTGTAGTGGGCTTGGATCTGGGTATCGGTCAACGCCGAGGGATAGAAAGCAACCTCATCAATGAAACCCTTGCTGGCGCTCCCACCGACATCATAGGCGCCCACGGAAAAGATGGCCGCCGTGCTGGCGCTGTAGCCACCAGCTCCGGTATTGGCCGCGGCCGTATCCACTCCATTCACATACAGTTTGGCGGTGGTTCCGTCCCATACCCCCACCACATGGCTCCACGCATCCAGAGGCGCGGTGCCACCGGTCAAATTCCAACCCACCGTGCTGCCAGTACCATTATACAAGCGCCAATTCCACCCGGTGGCGGCGTCGCGTTGAAAGAAAACCCAGCCGGAGCGATTCCCATCCGTGACCCGGTTGAACAAGGTGCAGTCGTCATTATCCGAGGCTTCGGGTTTGGCCCAGAACTCAATCGTGAAGGGGCTCCCCGAAGCCGGATTCAGCGCCGCGTTGTAGGGAATCGTGGTGTGCGCGCTAATGCCATCGTAATGCGTTGCGTAGTCGGGGCCGTTGGTGATGACGCCCGGCTGATAAACCAGGACATTGGCGGTATGCGTGCCATTGCCCGCGCCACCCAGGCTGCCGACATTGTAGCAGGCCGGCATCGCGGCGTTGGCGGACGACAGAAACAAGGCTGCCGACGAGGCCAATCCAAGTAATAATGTGTATGTGTTGATTGTTTTCATGGATTTTTTGAAGGGTTTTCGCTTATGTCTCACTACGTTAGACTCTGAGCCTGCTCATCAAGATTTTTCGGGGGACATAACGAACCTTAATTCGCATCAGCGTTCACTTGCAAGCGAATTCTGGCACCCATGCGTCCAAACTGGCGGCGCGATGCCGATCCCGGCACGACTGGCGGCGAACCACAAAAGAGATTGCCTTGTCACCCGGCCGAAACGACAGTAATGAACTTTTGAAAAAACTGGTTCCATCATTCCTGTATGCCCGAACTGCCTGAAGTTGAAGTCCTGGCGCGGCACTTGCGCCCGTTGCTGCTTGGCAAAATCGTCCGGGGCGTCGAAGTCCGGCGGCCCAAAGTATTGCACCCAACCACGCCGAAGCAATTGCAGCACGCGCTCACCGGGGCCCGGTTCATGGCCCTGGAGCGGCGCGGCAAATATCTGCTGTTCACACTCACTTCCCAAGCCACCCGCAAAAGCTTCACCCTGCTGGGCCACCTGGGCATGACCGGCCGGATGTTTGTGGGCCGGCAGAACGTCCCGCTGCCGAAACATGCCGCCGTCATCCTGAAACTTAACCGCGGCTGTTTCGTCTATGAAGACACGCGTTACTTTGGCCGGCTGACGCTGGATTTGGCCTCGGTCGAAAAGCTGGGCCCGGAACCAACGGCGGCAGAATTTTCAACCGCCGACTTCGCCCGCCGGCTAAAAACCTCGCGCCAGCCCATCAAGGTCAAATTGCTGGACCAGTCGCTCGTGGCGGGCATCGGCAACATTTACGCCAGCGAAGCTCTGTTTCGCGCGGGCATTTCCCCGCGCCTGGCCACCCGCCGACTTTCGGCAACTGAGGTGAAAACCCTCCACTCAGCCATCCGCCAGGTGTTGACGGAGGCCATTGACTGCGGCAGCACGATCCCGCTGAATTTCGGCACCGGGAAATCGGACGGTCTGTTTTATTTCGGCCAGGCGACGACGGGCGAATATTACACCGAGCGATTGCAGGTATACGACCGGGCCGGGCAACCGTGCATCCGCTGTGGCGCCGCCATTCGGCGCATGGTGCAGGCCGCCCGCAGCACATTTTACTGTCCGCACTGCCAGAAAAAGTAGCCCGCCAAGATGTTTTGCTGTCGAGGGGGAGCGAGTTGTTTAGATACGAATGCACACGAATGCGCCGCCAGATTTCTAATTCGTGCGAAGTCGCCCTCCAAAGTCTCCCCCCGCAGGGCCACCCCATTTGCTTTTCCGCCAGAAAGACCTACAGTGACAACTCCATGAATCCCACCATTGCCCAAAAAGGGCCGTTCGTTCTCCCGATGAAACCCGGCTCGTTCTACTTCTGCACCTGTGGCCAATCCAAAGGCCAGCCGTTCTGCGACGGCACCCACAAAGGCTCGGGTTTTGCCCCCAAGAAAGTGGATCTCACAGAGGCCAAAACCGTGGCCTGGTGCGGCTGCAAGCATTCAAAAAACGGCCCCTTCTGCGACGGGAGTCACGCCAAGCTGGCGTAACGTGCCGGCATCCGGTCGGAGAAGCTCAAGCGGGGCGCCCGGTTTATAGCTTGGCGTCGCCCGGTATATATCCAGCCCCAGCGGGGCGGCATGATCCTCCATGAACCGCCCGGGATCATCACCGCCATTTGGGTTGAATGGACCCGCGCCAGTTTGACCTTGCAGCGCCTGTCGCAGCCGGAGAAATTGAAGGCGAACTGAGTCATGAGCAAACCACCTGCCAAACCAGCCAAGTCCACCGCCGCCTTGCCGGCGGATTACGCGCCGTTGCTGGCGGACATCAAGACGCGGGTGCAGTCAGCCCGCGTCAAGGCGGGGCTGGCCGCCAACCGCGAATTGCTGGCGCTCTATTGGGACATTGGGCGGCTGATCGTCGAGGCGCAGCGCACCAAGGGCTACGGCAAGCAGGTCGTCGCGCAGCTCGCGGTGGATTTGCAGCGGGAATTTCCCGGGGTGGGCGGGTTCTCGCCGCTCAACGTCTGGCGCATGCGCGCATTTTATGCGACCCATTCGGCCAGCACCAAAATTCTGTCACCGGCTGTGACAGAATCTTCCCCGGGACCGAATCTGTCACGGCTCGCGACAGAATCCGCCGATAAAAGCGCAGCGCTTGCTCCCCTGGCACCACCAACCGGTGCGCCCTGGCCCGCCCAGCCGCCCGAACCTTTTGCCTCGTTGCCGTGGGGACACAATGTCCTGCTGCTGCACAAGCTGAAGCAGCCCGCCGACCGGCTCTGGTATGCCGGCAAAGCCGTGGAACACGGCTGGTCGCGCCACGTGCTGGCGCTCCAGATTGAGGCGGGCCTGCATCAGCGACAGGGCAAGGCGGTCACGAACTTCAAAACGACCCTGCCCCCGGCCCAATCCGATCTGGCCCAGGGCATCACGAAAGACCCGTATCTCTTCGATTTCCTGACCCTGCGGGACGATGCCAACGAGCGCGCCGTGGAGGATGGTCTCCTGGCACACGTGGAAAAATTCCTGTTGGAACTCGGCGCCGGCTTTGCGCTGGTCGGCCGCCAGGTGCATCTGGAGGTGGGCGACCAGGATTTCTATCTCGACCTGCTGTTTTATCACCTGAAGCTGCGCTGCTATGTGGTGATTGACCTCAAGGCGCGCGAGTTTACGCCCGAAGCCGCCGGGAAGATGAATTTCTACCTGTCCGCCGTGGACGACCACCATCGGCAGCCGGGCGATCAGCCGTCCATCGGCCTGATTCTGTGCCGCAGCAAAAACCGCGTGATTGCGGAATATGCGTTGCGGGACATGACCAAACCGATAGGCGTGGCGGGTTATGTCACCAAGCTCGTTGATTCGCTGCCCAAGGCGTTCAAGGGCGCCGTGCCTTCCGTCGCCGAATTGGAGAAGGGATTGACCGCTAAAACGCCCTGAGCGCATCCGCCGGCACCGAAGACCAGTTTGTCGAGCAGCCCGCCACCGGATTGTTTGCAAAGCTTGGGAAAAAAAGCGGCTCTTTGCCGTATTGTCCATTTGTTTCCCATTTTAAAATCCGCGCCCGCCAGGGTTATAAAGCATTGCTGGAGATGCTTTAGCATTTACGAGAAACGTAGGGTCGAAAACGAACCCAAATTGAAGCCGGCCAAGCCGGCCGGTTGGGTCTGGCAGCCTTACCACCGCAAGTTCACTTGAAAAGCAACTTCGTCTCAAAATGGATGACTGCGTCCGGTTGCCCCTAACTCACCGGATTCCACCGAAAATAAAATTGTCCCCAGCCCGTTTTCGCGGCAAGCTGTTCGCTCTATGCAGCAAGTAAATCTCGGCATGATTGGTGGCGGCACCGTGGGCAGCGGCGTGTTCCACGCGCTCCAGCAAAACGGCGGACTTATGTCCGCCCGGCTCGGCGTGCAGCTGAATTTCCGCAAAATTGCGGTCAAATCCTTCGACGAACCGCGCCCGTACCCCATCACCCGCGAATTGATGACCACCAACTGGCAGGAAGTCGTCAACGATCCCGAAATTCATGTGATCATCGAGCTGGTCGGCGGCACGGGCATCGCCAGGACCATGGTGCTGGCCGCGCTGGCCCAGGGCAAAACCGTGGTGACCGCCAACAAGGCGCTCATCTCCGCCTGCGGCCCGGAACTCTTTGCCGCCGCCGCCAAGACCGGCGCGAACCTGTATTACGAGGCCAGCGTGTGCGGGGGCATCCCCATCATCAAGTCCCTGCGCGAAGGCTTCGTGGCCAACCAGTTTTCCGCCATCTACGGCATCGTCAACGGCACCTGCAATTACATCCTGACCCGCATGAAGCTGGAAGGCGCGGACTTCGCCGCCGTTTTGGCTGAGGCGCAGAAGCTCGGCTACGCCGAGACCCCGCCAGACCTGGACATTGACGGCATTGACGCGCAGCACAAGACCGGCATCCTCGCCTCGCTGGCGCACGGCTTCTGGGTGGATCACCACCAGATTCACACCGAAGGCATCCGCGACGTTTCCAAAATTGACATGAAGTTCGCGTCGCAGCTTGGCTACACGATCAAGCTGCTGGGCATCGTCAAGCAGATCGCCGGCAAAAAGCCCGGCGTGCAGGTGTCCGTGTATCCCGCGCTCATCCCCGGCGCGCATGTACTGGCAAATGTGAACCAGGTTTTCAACGCCGTGTTTGTCCGCGGCGATGTGGTGGGCGAAACACTCTTCTACGGCCGCGGCGCCGGCAAGGATGCGACCGCCAGCGCCGTGCTCAGCGACGTGGCCGATGCCGCGCTCGACTTGAAGAACGGTGGCCGGGTGCGCATTGCCCCCTTTGTGGCCCACGCCAACAAGGGCCGGGTCGTGCCGCTGGATGAAATCACCTCGCAGTATTACGTGCGGCTCAGCGTCGTGGACAAGCCGGGCGTGCTGGCAAAGGTGGCGGCCATTTTTGCCGCCGGCAAGATCGGCATTTCCTCCGTGATCCAGCCCGAAGGCCACGAAGGCGAAAGCGTGCCGCTCATTTTCATGCTGCACGACGCCCCGAACGCCGCGATGCGCAAGGCGCTGGCCAAGATCGCCAGGCTCCCCGCCGTCAAGGCCAGGCCGGTGATGTTCCGGGTGGAAAACCTGCAGTAACTTCAGCCAATGAAACTGGCCAATTGTATTTCGTTGCTCGTCTTGCTGCTGCTCGGAAGCACCGCTCAAAGCCGGGCGGCTGAGCCCCTCTTTCATTTTAATTGGGAGGCTCAATCGGTGGATGTGGTGGAGACGTGCACCAAAAAATCAGCGACCACGGAACTCATTCACCATGGGCAACTGATCAAAACCAATGACGGTTTTGTGCTGCAATGGCGTCCGCCCACCATTACCGAAATCGACGGGGAAAAGGTCGACGGCTCGAAAGACCTGCAGGCCGAGGCGGCGGAACTGCAAAAAACCATGGCCTATGCAGCGTTTCGCATCAGCAATGCCGGTGAATTTATCGAGGCCATCAGCACGCCGGAGCCAGCGGCAAAGGCAAACAGCCAGTCGGAGGGCGGCCAGAAAGTTGACGACGCCCCGGCAAATTCGGAGGCGGATCAAGCCGGGCTGAGCGCGCTTTACGCCGTCATCTGGCAAACTTGGGTGGGTGCCTGGACCGAAGTTGCGCTGGCAGATGGCGATTACGAATCGGTCAGCGGAATGACCGAGTACTCGGGCCTCGAAGTGCCGGTCAAAAACCGGACCGCCAGCCTGGGGTCCACAACCACCGACACGAACCTGGTCAGTTTGAAATTCGAACAAACCGTGGTGGGAAGAAATTTCCAGGCCGTCCTAAACAAACTGGTGGCGGAGGGATTGGAGATCAAGAGCGCCGGGCCGGTCACCAATAATTGTTCCATGCAGCGGTACACCATTTTGGAAGTCCAAACCGAGCGCCAGACCCTCAAGCCGCACTGGGCCAAGCGGACCACCAAAACAACTTTTTTCATACCCGGTGAACAAATCGAAACGGAACTGGAAATCCGCGAGTTTAATTTTCAGTGGGGCAAAACCATTCACTCGCATTGAGCCAGCAGCCATGAGCGCCCTTTTATTTCACAGCACCAACCGGCAGTCGCCCGCCGTCAATCTCCGCGAGGCGTTTCTGCGCGGCCTCGCGCCGGATCGCGGACTGTATTTCCCGGAAAAGTTTCCAGTGCTCACGCCGGACGAAATCGCCGCGTTCGCCCGGCTGCCCTACCACGAAATCGCGTTTCGCGTCCTGTCGAAATACACCGGCGGCATTTTGACCGAGGCCGACCTGGCGGCCATTTGCTGCGACGCCTATAACTTCAGCGTGCCGCTGGAAAAAGTCTATGACCGCGTCCATGTGATGCGCATGGATCAAGGCCCCACGGCCTCCTTCAAGGATTTCGCCGCGCGCATGATGGCCCGGCTCATGGGGCGCTTTCTCAAGGAAGACGACCAGCACCTGACCATCCTCACCGCCACCAGCGGCGACACCGGCTCGGCGGTCGCGCACGCTTTCCACAACATCCCCGGCATCCGCGTCATCGTGCTGTTCCCGGTGGATGAAGTCAGCGTCAGCCAGCGCAAGCTCATGACCACGCTGCGCGACAACATCCGCACCGTGGCGATCAGCGGCAAATTTGACGACTGCCAGGCGATGGTGAAGCAGGCCTTTGCCGATCCCTCGCTGAAACACATTCCGCTCTCGTCCGCCAACTCCATCAACATCGGCCGGCTGCTGCCCCAGAGCATTTATTATTTTTACGCCGCTTCGCGCCTGGCCCAGCCCGGCGAACCCATGGTCTTTTCCATCCCCAGCGGCAACTTTGGCGACATGATGGGCTGCGTCGTCGCTAAGCAAATGGGGCTGCCGGTGAAGAAAATCGTCGCCTCGGTCAACGACAACGATGCGTTCACCCGTTTTCTGACGACCGGTATTTACGAAAAAATCGTGCCGTCGCGCAATTCCGTCTCGAATGCGATGAATGTCGGCCATCCCAGCAACCTCGCGCGGCTCGTGGCCGTTTATGGCGGCCGCATGGATGAGACCGGCAAGATCCATCAACAGCCCGACCTCACGGCGATGCGCCGCGACCTGTTCTCCAGCTCGATTTCCGACGACCGCACTCGTGCGACCATCAAGGAAGTCTGGGGCAAATATAAACTGCTTCTGGAACCGCACGGCGCCGTCGCCTGGGCAGGTTTCCAGGACTGGCAACAAGTGGAACCGCTCGAAGGCGCGCCCGCTGCGATTTTGGAAACGGCCAATCCGGCGAAGTTCCCGGAAGAGATCGAAAAAATGATGGGCTGGTCGCCGGACGTTCCCGCCGCCATGCAGGCGACCAACCGGCTGCCGGAAGATTTTGACCGCCTGGGCGCTGATTACGAAGCCTTTAAAAAGTATCTGCTCCAGCAACATTCTCATTGAGAGACAAACCATAGCGGGATCGGTGCGGGGAACCTCATAATTTCACTTGGGGATGTCCGGCCCCCTCAACCCGAAACTTTGTTCCTTGGTGTCACGCCAGCGAGGCGTTAAATTATCCGCATGTCGCACGCTGATTTTGTCCACCTGCATTTGCACACCGAGTATTCCCTGCTCGATGGCGCGTGCCGGCTGGACAAATTGATGGAGCGGGCGCACGAGCTGAAGTTCCCCGCGATGGCGATCACCGACCACGGCGGGATGTTTGGCGCCATCGAGTTTTACCGCGCCGCCCGCGAGAAGGGCATCAAGCCGATCATCGGCTGCGAGGTGTATGTCGCACCCGGTTCCCGGCTGGAACACAAGCTGAGCAATGGCGAGAAGTATTATCATCTCGGGCTGCTGGCCAAGGACGAAAAGGGCTACAAAAATCTCATCAAGCTCACCACGGCGGCGCATCTGGACGGCTATTATTACAAGCCCCGCATTGACAAAGAAATTCTCGCCGCGCACAGCCAGGGCTTGATTGGCATGTCCGGCTGTCTCGCCAGCGAAATCCCGGACTGGATCATGAAGGACCAGCTCACCAAGGCGCGCGACGCGGTGGACTTTTTCAAGCAGACGCTCGGGGCGGAGAATTTTTTCCTCGAACTGCAAAACCACGGCATTCCCGAACAGGCCAAGGTCAACCAGCATTTGATCCCGTGGGCGAAGGAGTTTGGGCTGAAGCTCGTCGCGACGAATGACGTGCATTACATCGAGAAAAGCCACTCGCACGCGCATGACTGCCTGGTCTGCATCGGCACCCAGTCCATGCTGAGCGACCCGAAGCGCATGAGCGCCGGCTACGTACCCGAACAATTTTATCTGCGCAGCGCCGAGGAGATGAAGGCGCGCTTTGCCGAGGTGCCCGAGGCGGTGACCAACACGCTGGAAGTCGCGGAGAAATGCAACGTCGAGATCAAGTTCGGCGAGCTGCATTACCCGGTATTCAATCCGCCGGAACATTTCACGCGCGAAGGTTATCTGCGCCAGCAACTGGCGGAAGGGCTGTTCCGCCGCTACACGATTCATGCCCGGGCGGAGGGTGAGGAATATATCGTCACGGGTATTGATGATCCGACGCGCCTGCCGACATACCAACGTGCCGCCGACGGCACACCGCCGGAGGCGCCCGCCCCGGCCTCCCGGCCAGATGCCGGCAACTTGTTGAAAGATCCCGCCGTGGCGGCGGCCGTCAAGGTCGTCATTGACCGTCTCCAGTTGGAGCTGAAGGTCATCGAGAAGACCGGTTTCATTTCCTACTTTCTCATCGTGGCGGATTTCATCCGGCACGGCCGCAATCACGGCATTTCGTGCGTGGCGCGCGGTAGCGCCGCCGGTTCGATTGTCACCTACCTGCTCGACATCGCGAACGTGGACCCGGTCCGCTATGGCCTGCTGTTCGAGCGCTTTCTCAATCCCGAGCGCGTCAATCCGCCGGATATCGACATCGATTTCGCCGACGACCGCCGCGCGGACGTCATTGAATATGTGCGCGAAAAATACGGCCGCGATGCCGTGGCGCAAATCATCACCTTCGGCACCATGGGCGCGAAATCCGTCGTGCGCGACGTGGGCCGCGTGATGGGCCTGCCCTACGGCGACTGCGACCGGCTGGCGAAAATGATCCCGACGGATCTGAAAATGGATCTGACGAAGGCGCTCAAGCAATCGCCGGAGCTGAAGGAGGCCTACGACACCGAGGAAGTCACGCGCGAGCTGATTGACACCGCGTTCATCCTGGAAGACCTCACGCGCAACGCCAGCGTGCATGCGGCCGGCGTCGTCATCGGGCCGGAGCCGCTCGTCAATTTGCTCCCGCTCAAGCTGGACGACAGCGGCACGCTCGTCACGCAGTACGCGATGAACCCCGTCGGCGACCTCGGTCTGCTGAAGATGGATTTTCTCGGGCTGAAGACGCTCACCGTCATCCGCAACGCCTGCGAAATGGTCAAGCGCACGCAGAACATCGACATCCCGATCGACACCCTGCCGCTCGACGACAAGAAAACTTACGACCTGCTAAACCGCGCGGAAACGCTCGGTGTGTTCCAGTTGGAATCCGGCGGCATGCGCGACCTGTGCAAAAAATTCCAGATCAGTTCCGTGGAGCACATCACCGCGCTCGTGGCCCTCTACCGGCCCGGCCCGATGGACCTGATCCCCGATTTCATCAAGCGCCGGCATGGCGAAATTGAAATCAAATACGAACACCCGCTGCTTGAATCCATTTCCAAGGAGACCTACGGCATCCTGATTTACCAGGAACAGGTGATGCAGGCCGCGCAGATTCTCGGCGGCTACACGCTCGGCGGCGCGGATCTGCTGCGGCGCGCCATGGGCAAGAAAAAACTCGAGGAAATGGCCAAGCACCGCGACATTTTCGTCAAGGGCTGCCTCGAGAAAAACAACATTCCCAAGACCAAGGCCAACCAGATTTTCGACTTGCTGGAAAAGTTCGCCGGTTACGGCTTCAACAAGTCGCACGCCGCCGCGTATGCCGTCGTCGCCTATCAGACCGCGTATCTGAAGGCGAATTATCCGGTGGAGTTCTACTGCGCCATGATGACGAACGACATGGCCGCCACGGACAAGCTCAGCGAATACATTGCGGAGGCCCGAGAAATGGGCATCGAAGTGCTGGGCCCGGACGTGAATGAAAGCAGCGTCTATTTCGCTCCGGCGCGCGAGGGCAAGGCCATCCGCTTCGGTCTCGCCGCCATCAAGGGCGTCGGCGAAGTGGCCGTCGAGGCGCTGCTGAAGGCGCGGAATGAGGGCGGCAAATTCAAGTCGCTCGCCGAAATGTGCGAGCGTGTGGACGGCCGCACCGTAAACCGGCGCATTCTGGAAGCGTTCACCAAAACCGGCGCGTGCGACTGCTTTGGCGGCACGCGGGCCACGATGTTTGCACAGATCGACCGCACGCTGTCCCGCGCCGCCAGCATCATCAGCGACCGGCAGAAAGGGCAAAGCTCGCTGTTCGGTGCGCTGGAGGAAAAAGCCCCGGCCATGCCGGAGAACATCAGCAATCTGCCCGAGTGGCCGGAGCATGAAATCCTGGCGAATGAAAAAGAGCTGCTGGGTTTCTACATCACCGGCCATCCGCTGACGCCGCTGGCACCTTTGCTGCAAAAGTTTTCCCTCACCACCACCGCCAAGCTGGCGGAACTGCCCAACCGCGCCATGACCCGCATCGGCGGCATGATCGCCGCAGTGCAGCACGGCACCTCCAAGAAATCCGGCAAGCCCTACGCCATGGTGACGGTGGAAGATTTGGACGGCTCGGTGCAGTTGCTCGTGATGAACGACTACGAGAAATTCAAGCCGCTGCTGGAAGCCAATAAAGCCATTCTGGTAGTGGGCGAAGTCAGCACCGGCGAGGATCGCCCGAAAATTTTCCCGCAGGAAATCATGCTGCTGGCGGATGCCCCCAAGAAATACACCAAACAGGTGCATTTCCGCCTGAACACCGCGCATCTGCAGCCGGAGGACATGGACCGCTTGCGCGAGCTCGTGACGGCGCACGCCGGGAAATGTCCGCTGATCCTGTGCTTCATGCGCCCCGAAGGCGCGCAGGTTTTTGTGGAAGTCCACGAGCGCTACGGCGTCCTGCCCTCCCTCGAGTTGGAGCAGGCGGCGAACAAACTCTTTGGCGAAAAAACCTACTATGCCCGCGTGGACGCCAGCCTGCCGGAAAAAGTGCAGCGCTGGGGCAAGAAAGCCCCGGCCAAAGGCAGCTCCAGCGACGACGAGTAAACCCGGTGCGAGCAGCTTGCGCCCCGCCCAGCACGCAAGGATGGCGTGTACGATGTCACGCACCCTGCCAGCACTGCTTGCATCCAATCGCACGATGCCATCGAACCCTGAATGCGACCCTGCATAAAAAAGGGCGACCCTGCGATGGGGGTCGCCCGTGTATAAAATAAGCAGTGACGGGATTACTTGCCAGGTTCCGTCGGAAGTTTCGCATCATTCCAGCCGGCTATGCCGGCAGTCATATGTTGGATGTTCGTATAGCCCAATTTTTTAGCCGCCTTGGCCGCCTGCAAGTAAGCGCCGCATTGGGGGTTCCCGCAATAGGCGATGATCAGCGCGTTCTTATCCGCTGGCAGGTTGGCCGCAAGGTCGTTCTTGATCGCAGCAAAACTCAGCGCGCCAGGCACGTGACCGGCCTTGTAAGAATCAGGGCCATTGGCGTCAATAATCACCGCCGTCTTGGCATCAGCAGCCGCCTTGACATCCGTAAGACTGATGTCGGCAAATTCGCCGGCATACGCGGAGGCGGCAAAGACCACCGCCGCCGTGAGTGCTAAGAATTTTTTCATATTGGTAACATACTGGTTTGATTGATGTTGAATCATTCGGCTTTTCGACCAAATAAGGCTCAAGCATGTTCAAAATAAATAACCGCAGAAATGCCTTCATTGGATGTAGTGCAATCGACTACAAATCAACAACGCCCCGTTGGGGGTCATGGCAGCCCAGCGCAAGCTCCGGTTCAATTATTAAAACATGCCGAAGCGTCATGCAACCCAAGGAGTGAGCAGAAAAAAGCCCACGGCTTTCACCGTGGGCTTGAATTAATTGGCCGGTCGTCGCCAACAACCCGTCCGCGATTTACTTCTTTTTCTTCGCGTGCACTTTCGCCGCAACTTTCAGGCGGAGGGCGTTCAGGCGGATGAAGCCGGTGGCGTCGTCCTGGTTGTACGCCTTGGTCGGGTCCGCTTCCATCGTGGCGATGTGCGGGTTGTAGAGACTCACCGCGCTCTTGCGGCCGCTGACCATGATGTTGCCCTTGTAGAGCTTCACGCGCACGGTGCCGGTCACGTTCTTCTGGCTTTCGGTAACGTAGGCCTGAAGCGCCAGGCGCTCGGGTGCGTACCAGAAACCGTTATAGACGAGCTCGGCATACTTGGGCACGAGCGCATCGCGCTGGTGCATGACCTCGCGGTCCATGGTGAGCGATTCCATCTGGCGGTGGGCGAAATGCAGGATCGCGCCGCCGGGCGTCTCATAGACCCCGCGGCTCTTCATGCCGACGAAGCGGTTTTCCACCATGTCCACGCGGCCCACGCCGTGTTTGCCGCCGAGTTTGTTCAGCAGGCGCATCACGCCGAGCGGATTCAGCTTCTTGCCATTCACTGCCACGCAGTCGCCCTGCACAAAATCCAGCTCCACGAATTCCGGCTTGTCCGGCGCGTCTTCCGGCAGCACGGAGAGGGTGGTGAAATAATCGCGGTTTTTCAGGTCGTAGCTGTCATACCACGGATCTTCGAGAATGCCCGCCTCGTACGAGATGTGCAGGAGATTGCGGTCCATCGAATACGGCTTCTTGGCGCTGGCCTGCACGGGAATCTTGTGCTTGGCGCAGTAGTCAATCATCTCCTGCCGGCCGGGGAACTCGCTGCGATAGCGTTCGTCGCGCCAGGGAGCGATGACCTGCAACTCAGGCGCCAGGGCGGCGGCGGTGAGCTCGAAACGCACCTGGTCGTTGCCCTTGCCGGTGGCGCCGTGGGCGATGGCATCTGCCTTTTCCTTCCGGGCGATCTCCACCATGCGCTTGGCGATGAGCGGCCGCGCGATGGAGGTGCCGAGCAAATACTGGCCTTCGTAAATGGCGCTGGCCTGAATGATGGGGTAAATGAAGTCGCGGGCAAACTCCTCCTGCAAGTCATCAATGTAAATCTTGGAGGCACCGGTCTTGATGGCCTTCTTTTCCAGGCCATCGAGTTCCTCGCCCTGGCCGACATCGGCGCAGAAGCCGATCATCTCGGCATTATACTTTTCTTTGATCCAGGACATCAGCACCGAGGTGTCGAGTCCGCCGGAGTACGCTAAAACGATTTTCATGCGACCGATATTAAACCGTCAAAACGCCCGAAACGCAAAGTGAAATAAACCGGCCCGTTACGCCACCCGAGAAGGGCCCCGCGCCAGGCTGAATTGCCCTCAGGGAATCGTCGGACTGCCCCACGGCGTGCCGTCGATCGGCAGGGAGCCATGTTGCATCAACCAGATGCCGTCGGGGTTCATATCGGTGACGGAGCTGGCGTGCCATTTATGGGAGCTGGCATGTCCGTCCGCAAACGAAACATTCCCCAACATGCCGTGATAGGTGCCGGGTTTGTCCTGGACACTGGCGGCACTGTAATTCTGGTTAAAGCCGACCAGAAAATGCGCGTTGTCGATGGTCTCGCTGGATTCATCAATAAACACGAAATACTGGCTCGGCGCGGGAATCGAAGCTGTCTTCTTGAAAAACACAAAGCTGGTCTTGAGCGTGGCATCATCACCATTCATCGCGCAATTCTCGGACATGCTGCGCACATTGTCTGAAGAGTCGCCGGGACATTTGTAGATGCCGGTGCTGCCGGCCAGCGGCCCCAGCAGGCTGTTCTTCAACAGATCCAGGTTGGTTTTGTCCGCCGGACTGACGTTAAAATTCCCCGCGCACCAGGACTGGTTGGTGGTCGGCGAACCGCCGGCACTGGGCGGAATGACATCTCCATTTTCATCCGCATACAATTGCCACGCCAGCTGCAATTGCTTCACATTATTGAGGCAGCGGGTGCCCTGGGCCCGGGTCTTCGCCTTGCTCAAGGCCGGCAACAGCATCGCCGCGAGAATCGCGATAATGGCGATGACCACCAGCAGTTCAATCAAGGTGAACGCCCGCCCGGATTTTTCCCGCCCGGATTTCATGCTCAATAAGACACCGTTAAAGCGGTTTCGTTTCAAGATTTTTCAGCCGGCAAATATTTTCATCGCCACAAACCTGTCTTCATTCGTCCGGCTTGCGCCCCGTGAATGGCAGCAAAGATCGACCAGGAACAGGCCCGCTCCAGCAGTCTATTGCGCCACGGTGGCAACGCCGCGCAGCTTTGCCAGATCCTCAACCTCGTCGAAAAACCGGAAGATGTCCGAATGGCCGTCGGCAAAGATGAGCGAGTACCCGCTCTTGTGCCGGTGGGCCGGCCGGTCCTGCAGGCCCTCGGTCGGATTCATGTAGACGACAAACATCCCATCGTTGAGCGTGCTCTCGTCCTCTTCCAGGAACACGTAATTCTGCGACGGGCTGGCAATGCTCGTATCCTTCTTGAAAAGCCGGTGTCCCGTGTCGATGTCATTTGCCGCATTGGCGAACGGCTGACCGTTCATCCAATTGTTCATCGAATAGCTTCGCAAAATGGGTTCGCCGGTGATATTACGCTGGTCGCTGGGACAACGGTAAATGCCATAGGACTGGCTGTAGGCAAAGAGCGAGCCGCGCGAGATCGAGTTCTTATTGGTACCATCCAAAACGCCAGCATCGACCACCCCAAAGCCAGCCTGATTCTCCTCGCTGGCCACCCCCAGCACCCAGGCCTCCAGATTAAAGACATGCGTGACAGGATCGAAGGGAAAGCACGTCGGCAGTCGGCCACTGCTGTCGCCGTTATACATGTTCCACGCAATGCCCAACTGCCGCACATTGTTCATGCACGCCATTTTGTGGGCCTTCGCCTTGGCTGAGCTCAACGCCGGCAGCAGCAGTGCCGCCAGAATCGCGATGATCGCGATGACCACCAGCAGCTCAATCAAGGTGAAGGCCCGTCCGAATTTTGCCCGCCCAAATTTCATTTTTAATAAGACACCGGCCAGCCGGTTTTGTTACAAAGTTTTTTCAGCCATCCACATATATATGTCCGCTGCGGGCCAAAACCAGACAAAAATGTTTCCACGCAACGATCGGGTGATCCTGATTGGCGAAAACCTTAGTGCCGATGCTGCTGGCGCGCGGCCTCGGAACTTGGCCAGCCTTCCTGGACGTCTTTTCAGCGCACAAAATCCGCAGCCGACAAGCGTTGATTCACGACAATGTTTTCGTGCGTCTGGATAAACACCACGCCCGATTCAAAGCTGGATTTGATCGTGCCCTGCACCTGTTTCATGATCAGGCGCATCTGCGGCCGCATCGCCGCCACGGCTTCCGGTGTCACCGGCTGCTTCTGGATGGCCAGCGTTTTCCTGATGGCCGCGTCAATGGCCTGATCACTCGTGGCGCTATCATCCACTTTTTCGACATATTTGGTGCGGCATTGGTGGATGAGCCAGTCCTGTTTGCCAATCCACAACGTCGTGGCGGCCGTGCCCGGCTTGCCGCCATTGTCGGGAATCTGCGAGAAATCCAACACACTTGATACGACATAGCAGTCCACGTTTCCCACCCGGGCATCGGGCTCCCTTTGAAGCGGATGCCGGCCCGAAAAGACCGGCGCCACGAAGACATCCCCCAGATCTTGCTCAAAAAAGGCGCCGGGAATGGTGGATGACGCCGTACCCGATAGCCCCGTGGAACGGGCCAGGGCCGCCTTCATATTGAACATCTTCTGCGGCTGTGAGTTATTGCCCTGCCCGGCGGCAATCAATGCCCCAAGGGCGGCCGGATTGGCCTGATTGCCCGGCATGATTTGCAGATAGTCACCGCTGCCCGCCGACCAGGCGGCTCCAGCCAGGCCATTTTCTTGCGTCCAATCAATCCGGTACAGGTTGGGTCGTTGCAGACGGGTTTGGAAAGACGTGGTGGTGGCGGGTTGCCCCGGCATTTCAAACGTTACCGTGCCGGAATCACTGTAGCTGGTCAACCCGGCATAGGCCTCGCGCGAGTGTTTGACAATTTCTTGGGCGGAGAAGCCGCCACTACCGCCGGTTTGCGAAAGAGCCATCGTCGCCACGCCCCCCACGCACAGTGTGGTAACCGTCGTCACCACGGCAAATTTTAGTTTCAGCCAGGTCATCGTCTTCATAGTCGCATTCACCAAGGTTGTTAAGGTGGCCGAAAGCGTCGTCCCGTTTACCCCTGCCGCCGTGACCGTGGCGGCCAAACCCGCCGGGGCCGCATGCACAGAACCGGCCGAGACGGCGCCGGCGAGGAGGGTCGCCGTGAGCGTCACGCCATGTTGCTTGCCGAATATCTTGCGCAGTTTTTCAAGGGCGCGATTGACGCGCTTGTGCGCGGCGGCCTCGGTCAGTTGCAGCGCCGCGGCGGTTTCAGCGGCGGTTTTGTTCTCGAAATAACGCAGCACCACGGCATTGCGGTCGGTTTCGCCCAACTGCCCCATCGCCTCGTCCAGCCAAGGCGCGATCTGCTCCCACGCGGCAGGATCGTTTTCATTCAAGGTGGATTGCATGTAGGCCTCCTGTTCGCGTTTTTGCCGCCGGATTTCGCCCTTGATGAAATTTGCGGCCGTGAGCCGGGCCGTCTGGTAGAGCCAGCCGGACAGCACCACGCGCGCCGATAATTTGCCCGCCTTGCTGGCGAGGATGACAAACACCGCCTGCGTAATCTCCTCGGCATGGCTGGCATTGCCGCTGAAACGCTGCGCGGCGGAATATACCAGATCGACGTGACGCGCCACGAGTTCGGCAAAGGCCGGCTCGGATTGTCCGCCGGCAAATTCCGCCAGCAACTCATGGTCACTCAGTTCAGACATCTACACAATAATGTCCGTCCGCAGGCCAAACTGGACAAATTATTTCACTTTTTCCACGACGAGCATTTCCAGCGACACGCGGCTGGGCACGAGTTCGAGACCGAGCGGGCTGAGCCCCTGATTGATTGTTTCCAAATTTTGATTTTTCAAATCGTCGGCCGTGCAATTCAACTCAAAGTCGAAACGCCCGGCGAGGCCGGTTTTATCCAGGACGGGAAAATTGGCAAAATATTCCAAAGCAGGAGCGAATCCTTCCATCATTTCGTTCCAACCCCGGAAGCCATTGGGAGCGGGGATAAAACCATTACCACGGCTGCCATCAGCCTGGTTGCGTTTCAAGCCCGGCGCGTTGGGGCGTTTTACTTTGAGCAGCCAAACATCGGTCTCGCGAGTCTCGGTCCGGCCCGCGACGCCAAACTTTCTTTTCACTTCCTGTTGGAGGGCGACAACATTGGTGGCGGCACCACCCGGCAGACAGGCAATAAAATCATACCTGCCCGCCGGCAATTTGTCGGCAAAAGCGGCCCGGGCCGGAGTCGGAAAGCCATAGGCTACCGCCACAATATCTTGCACCCTCAACCCGGTTCCAAGCAGCATCTTGTCATCGGCATAAAGGGCAGGTTTTTGAAAATGACTGGGCACAATCCTGACTTGCGGGGGCTGATTTCGCTGGCTGTCATTGATTTCACCTTCGTTGATTTGCCACGGATAATTCCGGTGGTCCTGAATTTCTTTG
>Ga0302322_100000382_pt1 | contig 33885 bp, 29 predicted proteins | sample Fen_T0_2_FD_203757 | JGI IMG/M metagenome (GOLD analysis project Ga0302322, IMG submission 203757) | Peat permafrost microbial communities from Stordalen Mire near Abisko, Sweden - Fen_T0_2 | ecosystem: Environmental > Terrestrial > Soil > Wetlands > Permafrost | place: Sweden: Abisko...
TGGAGATTCCACCCCGGAAGCAAGTTGCCACAGATTCTGACGATCCGCTGGCTAGGTCAAGTCGGTGATGGAATCTTTCAATCAGCCTTGGCGTCTTTCGTTCTCTTTTCACCAGAGCGCCAACCCGATGCGGTCGGCGCCGCCACCGCCTTTGCTGTCGTCCTTCTTCCTTACTCTCTTGTAGGACCATACGCTGGCATTTTCCTAGATCGCTTCTCGAGACAGCGCATAGTCCAAATTTCTAACCTGGTGCGAGCGCTGGACTTGGTACTAATTACTTTATTAATTAAATCCGGAGCTACCGGAGTTCCGTTGACTCTCCTCGTTCTGCTCGCCTTTGGAATCAATCGCCTAATTCTCTCGGGGTTGTCAGCCGGCCTACCCCTCGTTGTTACAAAGGATGAATTGATTTCAGCGAACGCTCTTGCCGTAACCGGAGGCAGCATTGGTGTCGTTATCGGTGGTGGACTTGGCATCGGCGTTAAGAAATTATTCGATGCGCAAGGAAAGAGCGATCTCTCCGATGCGAAGGTGATCTTAATTGCCATGTGTTTTTATTTGGCGAGCGCTTTCTTTACCGGACGTTTATCTCGAAAGGATATTGGTCCCGCGGACCATGAAACTCCTGCACAATTTCGTGGGTTCGGTGAGTTGCAAGAAGGATGGCGCATTCTAAAGAATCACCATGATGCATTGCGCGGTATTTTTGCAACAGCCATTCAAAGAGGTGGGCTCACGGCTCTAACCTTGATGGGACTTCTACTTGAACGTGACACATTCAATCCGCCGAGCAATCCAGATGCAGGGCTTGCTGGCTTTGGTTTCGCCCTAGGAGTAGCCGGAGTTGGATTTGGGGTCGGGTCATTTATTACGCCTTATTTCGTTACATATTTTGGGAGACATCGTTGGATCCGCTTTATGATGGTCGCACCGATCATCTTCTTGATTCTCTTCGCCTTCATTCCTCAGGAGTGGTTGTTAATAACAGTTGCATTCTTCATAGCCGCCTGCGGGCAAGCGGTAAAAGTTACAAATGATGCTTTGGTGCAATCGCAAATAGCTGATGAATATCGTGGCCGAGTCTTCGCCTTTTATGATGTCGCTGTGAACGGGTTTATTGTTCTAGGCGCACTTATAGCAGCTGGTGTGCTGCCGAAAAGTGGAAAGTCTGTTGAATTGCCATTAATGACAGCGCTGGCTCTCGCACTCGCTTCTTTGTTATTGCTCAGGCCTTCTAAGTTCTTTATCGCTCGCCCAAGCGAGTAACTCCTTTGTCGCTTGTGCCTCACCTAAAGGACCGCGCTCCATCCGCAGCTCTAAGAGATAGTCATACGCTTCGCCGACTAAACGTGAAGGTTTGATGTCGAGAATTTCCATGATCTTCTCGCCGTCTAGATCAGGGCGGATGCGATCTAACTCTTCTCGCGCTTTCAGATCTTCAATACGCATTTCAAGGGAGTCATACGTTCGGGCTAATTGTTCTGCTTTTCTTTGATTTCGAGTAGTGCAATCGGCGCGGGTCAGGACGTGGAGATGGTCCAGTAACTCGCCGGCATCTCGAATGTAACGTCGAACCGCAGAATCAGTCCATTCTCCGCTGCCATATCCATGAAAACGTAGGTGTAAGAAAACCAGCTTGGAAACTTCATCTGTTGTCTTACTATCAAAACGTAACTCAACCAGGCGCTTCTTTGTCATTTTAGCGCCTACGACTTCATGATGGTGAAAAGAAACTCCGCCGCCTGGAATCAACTCTCGCGTGCGAGGTTTTCCGATATCGTGCATCAGCGCTGCCAACCTCATTGTTAAGTTCGGTCCACCCAAGCGCTCTTCGTGGGCAATTGCTTGTTCTAGCACGGTAAGTGTGTGTTCGTAGACATCTTTGTGGTGGTGGTGCTCATCTATTTCAAGTTTAAGTTTTGGAAGTTCTGGAAGAAAGATCGCGGCCAAACCAGTATCAACGAGAAGTTGTAGTCCAACACGAGGGTTCTGTGACATAAGTGTTTTGATGAGTTCATCGCGAATTCGCTCTGCAGAGATGATCGATAAGCGACCCGACATCTCGTTGATCGCTGCAATAATTTCTGGGTCTACGGAGAAATCTAACTGGGCTATAAAGCGTGCAGCTCTCATCATGCGCAGCGGATCATCAGAGAATGAAGTTTGTGCGCTGCCTGGCGTTCGCAAAATCTTCTTTGCTAGATCCCCGGCGCCATCAAAGAGATCTATAAAGAGTGGAGCTTCGCCAGTTAATTCCAGTGCCATGGCGTTAACCGTGAAATCTCTCCGGGATAAATCTCCTTCTATCGAATCCCCAAAATTTACATCGGGTTTTCGTGAATCACGATCATAACTTTCACTGCGATAAGTGGTAACTTCAACGGTTATATCCCCGCGTTTGGCAGCGATTGTCCCGAATGCGGCACCGGTCTCCCATATTGAATCACCCCACTTCTTGAGGATCTTGCTGGAATCTGCAGGGCGCGCATTTGTAGTGAAATCAAGATCGTTTCCTAGCCGTCCCAAGATTGCATCGCGAACTGGACCCCCGACGAGAGCCAGAGTAAATCCCGCTTCTTTAAAGGCATGGGCCAGTGAAGCAATGAACGAACCATGAAGGCGAAGGGCGTTCAAGGCGAGTTCGGAGGCGACCTCACGAGGATTAGGTTTCTGGGTACTCACAATGAGTAAGGCTAGAGCAGTACCCTTCTCTTATGACCCCGGCACCTGGTGCGGGTGGCGATGCGAAACGGAAAAAACGTCGGAGACGGCGTCCTGCGGGCCCACATACACCTACAAATTCTTCTGCAGTTGTAAAACCCGACCTTGGTACTCCCCCTGTCAAAAAAGCCGTTCCCCGCAAACGCTCGGTGTACGCCAAACGCGTGGATGAAGTAAGTGCTGGCGGGCTGGTTATCGATGGCAGCGGAACAAAGGGGCTTTTGATTGGAAGGCGCGATCTTAAAGACGCTTCCCGCGAACGTTTACTCTGGTCGCTACCCAAAGGGCATATCGAAGCAGGTGAAACTCCGGAGCAGGCGGCTATTAGAGAGGTTGCCGAAGAGACGGGGATTTTGAGTGAGATATCGCGCGAATTAGGTGTAATTGATTTCTGGTTCATGGCGGGCGGAAAGCGAATTCATAAGACGGTGCATCACTATCTCTTTCGCGAAGTTGGAGGAACTCTCTCGCCGCAGGTCAGTGAGGTCGACGATGTTGGATGGTTTCCGCTCGATGAAATTATCTCGCTCTTGGCTTACCCCGATGAAAAAAAGTTGATTGCAAAATCTGGTGAGTTAAAAGTATGAAGCGCCGCTTCGCATTATTTACCGTACTCGCCCTGACTTTTCTTTCAACTCCGAGCGCGCACGCTAGTACTACGGTTTTGCTCACAGAGCCAACTCACCGTCAAATCGACGGGCAATTTATTGATGACGCCTTGGCAACCTCTCTTGGTGTCACTGGTCGTTTGGGAGCGTTGGTTTTCAATCCGCCCGAAGGCACAACTACCTGGAAAATTGATCCCGCGCTTATTGAAGAAGTCGAAGCGATGAGCAACGGATACACACTCACTTCTGGTGTTGCAGGTGTTGGACAACTCTTCGCTAAATCTTGGCTAACACAACTCAACTCCGACATCCAGCTTGCCGACGTTGAAGCAATGGCTTATGGCAATCCTTCTTCTTATTGGGTTAATCGACTCTCACCGCATGAGGTTAATTACGTATTATCAATATCGCGCAGTCGCCTTGATGCGCTACTCGGGCTCGCGATATCGGCTCCCGCTGTCTACCAATCTCATAGTGGGTTTACAATTCCGAGTTCAGATATCTTGGCTATAAAGGATGCAACCACTAATTTTGCACTCACCGCGAAATATATAAATCCAACTGCAATCGATACCTATCGCCTCGCTCTTATAAAAATTCTTAACCCAAATCTTACAAAAGATCGACGTGCTTACCTGATTCGCGATCTCACAGCTGCTGCTTATAGTCAGATCCATCTTGTGCATTTGAGCCCCGGAAAATTTACCGTCACCTCAACTCATCAAAACCTACCCATTACTTTAACCAATGGGTTTCCCACTGAGATTAAGGTAAATCTCACTGTAATTCCCAGCAATTTCAAGGTCGAAATTAGCGATCTGCCACAGTTTCTCATACCAGCAAAGTCAAAGATTCAAATAATGGTTCCGATCACCGTACTGACATCAGGTTCTACCGACCTTACGGTTGAACTCACGACCACAAATGGTGATGTCCTAGGTGACCCAGTTACATACCCCATCGCCCTAGCTGTCATCAGCCCTGTCGCTACCTGGTTCACAACAGGAGCGGCTATCGTCCTCTTTGTTGCTGCAACTATTCAAAGCATTCGTCGAATTAGAAGAAGGCAGAGATGAGCGAGAACTCGATCGTTCGATCTTCCGCCATCATGGCGGCAGGGACATTGGTCTCTCGTGTTACTGGATTAATTCGCGGACTTCTCCTTGTTGCTGTGCTTGGTACCACGCTACTCGGAGACACTTACAACGTCGCGAATACCATGCCGAATATTTTGTACAACCTTATTATTGGTGGCGCCCTCACCGCAGTCTTTGTTCCGCAGTTAGTACGAGCTATTCGCCAAGAAGATGGCGGCTCCGCATTTGTCTCTCGATTAGTTACGGCAACGTGTGTTGTACTTGGTGTTCTCGTCCTCGTTTCAACAATTGCCGCTCCGCTCTTGGTTCGGCTTTTCGCAAGTAGTTACATCGGTCGTCCAGAGTTTAATCTCACCGTTCTCTTCATGCGTTATTGCTTGCCGCAAATTTTCTTCATGGGGCTCTTCGCGCTCCTAGGACAAGTTGCAAACGCAAAGGGAAAGTTTGGACCCATGATGTGGGCTCCAGTATTCAACAACATTGTCGTAATTGGAGTCTTTATATATTTCTTGCATATTTCCAAAGGTTGGAAAGTTTCCACCATTTCCCACAGTCAAGCCACGTGGCTCGGAATTGGGACAACTGCTGGATTCGTGGTGCAGTTGGCTTGTCTTATTCCAGTATTGAAACAGACGAATATAAAGATTCGGCCGCGCTTTGATTGGCGCGACCCTGAAATTAAGAAATCACTCCATCTGGCATCCTGGACTTTAGCCTTCGCCGCTTTCTCGCAATTGAGCTATCTCGTCACCGTCAATCTCTCCACCGGAGCTGCTGTTCGAGCCATCAAGGCGGGAATAACGACCGGCGTTGGTTACACACCTTACGGAAATGCATTCTTAATCCTCTTACTACCGCACTCGGTCATCACCATTTCAATCGTTACCGCAATATTGCCATTGCTCTCAGGCCATGCCATTGATCGCAAATTCAAGGAGATCCATGACGAATTAGTGCGTGCCATTCGTTTGGTTGGCATCATTACCGTCCCAAGTGCTATCGCATTCCTGCTTTATGGTCCGTTGATCACGAGGACTTTGTTCTTTGGTATCTCGAATGCAGATGCCCGTTATCTAGGTCTGGTGCTCTCTGCCTTTTCACTTGGACTTCTCCCGCTGAGCGTTAATTTAATAGCTCTGCGTGGGCTTAACGCATTTGAAAATGTGAAGCTACAGGTTCTCAGTAATGCAATTATGAATGTCGTGGCTAGCCTCATAGCCTTCCTGCTTGCAATGACGCTTCCCGCTAAATGGGTAACGGTTGGCCTAGCCGTCGCTCTCGCCCTGAGTTATTACGTAGGAGCGTGGACTTCAATTCGGTTATTGCGCAGGTACGACATCGTTATTCGCACACATGAGATTACGGGTCTATATCTTCGCTTAGCCGCCATCTACGGCGTATTGGCGGTACCGCTCTATCTTGTAATGGGGCATATACCGGGCGGGAATAGCCTGAAGTTATTGGTTGTTCTCTGCATCAGCGGGTTGGGCTACCTTGGCCTAGCCAAGACCTTTAAGATCGTCGAAGTGAACGCCGCCTTCTCGCTCTTTTTAAAGCCCTGGCGTTAAAAGCTATTTCATAGATACGCAAGAGAGAAAGATGGTGCGACGGTGAGTGACACGATCCACGACCTAATAATCGTAGGTTCCGGTCCTGCTGGATATACCGCAGGGATCTACGCCGGCCGTGCCCAACTCGCCCCAATCCTCTACGAGGGCTCGGTGACTGCAGGCGGTGCGCTGATGAACACCACAGAGGTAGAAAACTTTCCTGGCTTTCCAGAGGGAATTATCGGGCCAGATTTAATGGATAGCCTCAAGACGCAATGTGAAAAATTTGGCACTCAACTGGTACGCGATGACATCGTTGAGATGAAACTTGATGGAGACATCAAGGTGCTCACAGATGGTAGCGGGAATATTCTCCGCGCCAGATCGGTAATTCTCGCCACTGGTTCTGCTTATAAAGAAATCGGACTTGTTAACGAGAAGCGGCTATCGGGCCGTGGGGTTTCTTGGTGTGCAACGTGTGATGGATTCTTTTTTCGTGATCAAGTGATCGCGGTAGTAGGTGGCGGCGACTCTGCAATGGAAGAGGCAACCTTCTTAACTCGCTTTGCTTCCAAAGTGGTCGTCATTCACCGTAGAGATTCCTTGCGCGCCTCAAAGATTATGATCGATAGGGCTGCCGCGAATCCCAAAATTGAATTTGTGTGGAACACCGAAGTCATCGATGTGCTGGGTGAACAAAATGTCACCGGACTTAAATTACGTAACACTGTTGACGGTACTGAGAGCGAGCGGGCCTTTACTGGTCTCTTTGTAGCTATCGGCCATTCACCGCGCTCCGAGTTGCTTGTTGGGCAGGTCGAACTCGACGCCGAGGGTTATGTAAAAGTCGATGGCCGGTCCACGCGGACCAATCTCCCCGGGGTGTTCGCCTGTGGGGATCTTGTCGACCACACCTACCGCCAAGCAATTACGGCGGCGGGGACCGGCTGTGAAGCAGCTTTAGACGCTGAAAGATTCTTAGCGGGACACTAGAATTCGTACTCTGATTTTAAATACCAATTAGCTTTATTCAAATAATCGAGGGAGAGATATGAGTAATACATCACCAGTAACAGCCGCCACCTTTGAAGAGGTAGTTCTCAAGAGTACGACGCCTGTTCTTGTAGATTTCTGGGCAGAGTGGTGCGGCCCATGCCGCGCTGTTGGTCCAATTTTGGAAGAGATCGCTGGCGAGCATGCCGGAAAGATCAAGATCGTAAAACTTAACACCGACGAAGAGGCTTCAATTGCCATGAAATATGGGATCACATCAATCCCAACGATGAACGTATTTGTCGGCGGTCAAGTTGTAAAAAGTATTGTGGGAGCCAAGCCAAAGCCAGCTCTCCTCAAAGATCTAGCGGCTTACATTCAATAACGTATTAAGCCCTGGAGTAAAGAGTTCTCATGACGCCCGATCTAACCTTTGGTGGGTCGGGCGATCTTGTACTGCAAGTAACTAACTATCTCAGCCGCCTTAATTTGTTGAAGGCGGAGACCTCACACTTTGATTCCAGTGTTGAGGCAGCGGTTAAAGAGTTTCAACAATCACGCGGGTTAACCGTTTCAGGTGTAGTGGATGAAATCACCCTGCGCGCTCTCGATGAAGCGCGTTGGAAATTAGGGGACCGAGTTCTTTCGCTCACATCTCCCGCTATGCGTGGAGATGATGTCGCCGCCCTCCAATCCCAATTAAGTGAGATGGGATTTAACTGCGGTCGCGTCGACGGAATTTTCGGTATTGATTGTGAAGTTGCTGTTATGGAATTCCAGAAATCAGTCGGCGTGAAGGTTGATGGTCGCTGTGGACCCGCGACGATCATGTCTATGTTGCGCTTGAAAAAGATTGTCTCTGGTGGAGCTCCTATTCAACTTCGAGATGCAGCGGTACGAGCCGAGCGCGGGCCGGCCCTCGCTGGAAAAGTTATCGTTATTGACCCCTCCGATTCACCGGATATCTTCGACCTAACGCAACGATTAGAGGGACGCTTAATTGCCCTTGGGGTAAACGTTTTTCTTACTCGCACTCTCGCCTCCGCCCCGCGCGAGGTTGAACGTATAGAGATAGCGAATGCAGCAAGCGCTGATCTCGTCATCTCTTTGCGCCAAGATCGATATATCAATGAGAGCGCTCATGGAGTTGCGACTTATTACTACGGCAGCGACTCTCATGGGGTGCACTCAATAGTTGGTGAGAGATTTGCAACGCTGGTGCAGCGAGAAATTTGCGCTCGCACCGACCTGCTCAACTGTCGAATTCATGCAAAAACGTGGGATTTGCTACGTCTGACCAAATCTCCAACGGTTCGCATTGATTTGGGGTATCACAGCAATCCGGGAGATGCCAAGCGAATCTCTGATCCCGCTTTCCGTGAAACCGTAGTTGAAGCGCTATTAGTTGCAATTCAACGTCTTTATTTAAGCGCGGAAAATGATGCAAAGACTGGAACTTTGAAGATCTCCGATCTACGGAGAGCTGGCCTGCGTAAATAAAGGCGAGTCATGCCCCTTCATAGGTGTGGCAGAATTGTCTAATGTCTAATGAGGTAACGCGTTTTCGCACAGGTGAAGATCAACAGCTAACACAGCGCTTTGCCCATCGCGCTGAGTTGATGCAAGCCAGTGAGATTCGCGCCCTCTTTGCAGTCGCCTCCCGCCCTGAGATCGTCTCCCTCGCAGGTGGCATGCCAAACCTCTCCGCCCTACCTATGGAGATGATGGCAGAAGTGGTTGAGAAACTTATTAAAGAAAATGGCAGTGAAGCCCTGCAGTACGGCAGTGGACAAGGCCACCCCAAGTTACGCGAACAGATCTGCGACGTCATGGCGCTAGAAGGAATTCGCGCCCACCCAGATGACATTATTGTCACCACGGGATCACAACAGGCGCTCGATCTCATCTCTCGGATATTTATTAACCCTGGCGATGTGGTTCTCGTCGAAGCCCCATCGTATGTGGGGGCGCTTGGAACATTTAAACAATACGAGGCGAACGTTGTTCATGTTCAGATGGATGAAGAGGGTTTAATTCCCGAGGCGTTGCGCGCTGCGATTGCGGCGGTACGCAAAACTGGCCAAGAGATAAAATTTCTCTACCTCATTCCCAATTATCAAAACCCTGCCGGAGTACTTCTTCCTGCTGAGCGACGCACAGAGATACTCGAGATCTGTGCTGCAGAGAAGATCTTTATCGTTGAAGATAATCCATATGGCCTTCTCGGATTCGATAGGCCGTCCCCTAATGCGATGCGTGCGCAAGACTCAGAAAATGTTATCTACCTTGGTTCATTCTCAAAAACGATCGCACCAGGCTTTCGAGTTGGTTGGGCGCTAGTCCCACAGGCTTTGAAAGAGAAATTAGTCATTGCATCCGAAAGTTCAATTCTCTGTCCCTCAAATTTCACCCAGTTATCCATAAGCGGATATTTGGCCGATCAGCCTTGGCGCGATCAGATCGCCTCATTTTGTAAACTTTATAAAATTCGTCGTGATGCGATGTTAGAAAGTTTGGATGAATATTTTCCAGCGGGTGCTACTTGGACTAAACCTCATGGGGGTTTTTATATCTGGGTAACACTTCCACCTGAAATTGATACGACCGCTTTAATGCCAAAAGCGATCGCGGCAAAGGTGGCTTATGTGCCAGGTACCGCTTTCTATGCTGACGGATTTGGTAGTTGGTCTATGCGCCTTGCATACTGCTACCCCACCCCGGAGAGAATTCGTGAAGGCGTTAAAGCGCTCGGCGGAGTTCTACGGACCGAGATGGAAAACCGCGCACTTATTTAAGCAACTGGGTAATTCGTTTTAAATCCGCCTCGTCGGCAAATTCGATAGTAATTTTGCCCTTCTGTCTTCCTAATTCAATGGTGACTCGAGTATCGAGCCTATTTCCAAGTAGATCGCCCAATTCCTTTAATTGTGGGCTAAACGATGTGTGGCGCTTTACTTTTTCACTCTTCTCTTTGCCATCACTAGTTGCAACGATCTCTTCAACGGCACGAACACTTAATCCTTCAGCGACGATCCGATTTGCAAGAGCTTCAATCTCGCTTGCGTTTACAAGAGAGAGAAGGGCACGTGCGTGTCCAGCAGTGAGAATTCCTATTGCTACTCTTCTTTGAACAGAAGCGGGAAGATTTAAAAGACGCAGGGTATTAGTAATAACAGGTCTGGATTTTCCAACTTTTAGCGCTAACTCTTCATGGGTATACCCAAAGTCATTGAGTAAGTTTTGATAGGCGGCGGCCTCTTCAAGTGGATTGAGTTCGCTGCGGTGTATGTTTTCTAGCAGAGCCTCACGCAACATCTCATTATCTGTTGATGCACGAAGGATGACGGGAATAGTTTTAAGGCCAGCAAGTTTGGCAGCGCGCAATCGTCGCTCGCCCATAATTAATTCATAGCGTCCGGCGCCGAGATCACGTACTACTGGGGGCTGCATGACTCCGACTTCTTTGATCGATGCCGCTAATTCATGGAGAGCGCCTTCATCGAAATGAGTGCGTGGTTGTTTGCTGTTTGGTTGCACTGAGTTGATATCAACTTCAAGAGCGATACCTGCGACAACTCCAGAATTATTTACAACATCACCAATAGTTGTTGTTGGAATGAGTGCATCTAACCCACGTCCCAGACCACCTTTACGCGCTGCGCTCATGCTGCTGATCCTCTCCGTGCTATCTCACGAGCCGCCCCCATGTATGCAATCGCACCAGGGGAAGCAGCGTCGTATGTCATGACAGTTTGATTAAAAGATGGCGCTTCAGATACTCGCACTGCGCGTGGAATTGGAATATCAATTAATTCATTTGGGAAGTGGCGTCTCACATCATCTGCAACGTCGTTGGCTAAACGAGTTCGGGAATCAAACATTGTTAAAAGAATTGTGCTGACGCGAACTAAAGGGTTTAGTGCTCTTTGTATCTTTCCAAGTGTCTCCATGAGTAAGGAGATTCCCTCTAGCGAGTAGTACTCGCATTGGATTGGCACTAGAACTTCTTCCGCAGCGGTTAGCGCGTTAATTGTTAGCAGCCCTAAACTTGGTGGACAATCAATAATTACATAATCCAGACGATCCCCCCGAACTTCGCGCTCGCGCAGATATTTCAGCAGAGCGCCTTTAAGAATACTTTCGCGCGCTACAAAGGTGACGAGCGCAATCTCTGCTCCTGCCAGCTCTCGATTTGCGGGGGCACATTCCAGGTTGGGAAAGCCGGCAACTTTTTGGATCGTCTGGGAGAGGTCGACCTCCTCTACCAAGACCTCGTACATCCCGGGAGTTCGATTACGGTCTACTCCTAGGGCGGTGCAAGCATTTCCTTGTGGGTCCAAATCAATAACGAGGACTTTCAACCCTCCCATCGCCATGGCGGCAGCTAGGTTTACTGCCGAGGTGGTCTTTCCCACCCCGCCTTTCTGATTTGCGACTGTAAAGATTCGGGTTTTGATTGGTTGCGGCATCGGCTCTTTGAGGCGGCGAACTCCGATGAGCTTCTTCGCTTCAACCAACGGTGTTTCACGTGAATCACTCATAGGTGTAGTTAAGCAGTCTTTCTAACCTCAATCACTCGGGAGGTATCAAATCCAGGGAGTTCAATGGTGTGGAGCGTGGTTATCGAGTGTTTCTTAGGCTCGGTTGAGTCGATCTCTGTCTGGGCCCCCTCTCCCTTCATGGCGAGGAGCGCTCCATCTCTTTTAACTAGATGCCAAGAGATGGCCAATAACTTAGGAAGGGGTGCCACGGCGCGGGCGGTAACAACTTCAAAGCTCCTTTTAACACTCTCTGCTTTACCCCGGACTACAGTTACAGGGAGATCGAGGAGCCCAATGACCTCTAATAAGAAATCTACTCGTCGCTGAAGTGGTTCGATCAGTACGACCTCCACATCGGGTCGAGATAAAGCAATCACTATTCCAGGTAGCCCGGCGCCAGAACCAATATCCGCGACCTTTACTCCCACTGGAATTAAGGTGGTCAAAGGAAGGCAATTTGCAATATGGCGCTCCCAGATTCGTTCGCCCTCTTTTGGCCCTATGAGCCCGCGGTCAATTCCCCAACTTCTTAGGATCTCGGCATACCTGTCAGCCTTATCAGGATTCTCTTTGAAGTAGCTCGCTAGGAGTGTTTCACGTGAAACGATCAAGCTGGTAGAACAACCACGCATCGATTAGGTTCTTCGCCCTCTGATTCGCTGGTTAGCCCAATCTCTTGAATTGTGTCGTGGATCACTTTTCGCTCGAAGGCATTCATTGGCTTCAACTTCACCTGTTCGCCCGAAGATTTAACCTCATCTGCAATTTCATGTGCCAATTTAGTAAGTTCGATCTTCTTGTTACTGCGGAAGTTGTCGATATCCAGCATTAAACGGGAGCGCTCACCAAGTGAGGTTTGTACTGCCAGCCGGGTGAGCTCCTGGAGCGCATCTAGGACCTCGCCACTATCTCCGACGAGATGAGAGAGAGCGCCGCCTGCGATGGCAAGTGAGGCACGCTCGTTCTCTACATCAATATCAATATCTCCATCGAGATCGGCAATATCTAGCAGCCCTTCAAGGTAATCCGCAGCTACATCACCCTCCTCTTCCAAGCGCGCAATGAGCGACTTCTTGGGGGCTTCGGTTGCTTCTGCTGTCTCAATCTCTATCTCGGTCATTGTGTTGCCTTTCTGTCGGATTTAAACCTTTTATTGTATTTTGTCAGCATTTAAGAGTTATTTGCGCGGTTTCTTCTTCTTAGGTTGCTGGCGCTGCCGGCTTTTGGCTGCCTCAGCCTCTCGTTGCGCCTCGGTCATACCTTCTGGGGTCGCTGCCGTTTCAGTTACTCCGCGCTTGCGTTGCAGCTCCTCATAGGCTGGTGAACCAGGCGTTGGATTTCGCTTAATCACGTAGTACTGCTGGCCGAAGGTCCATAGGTTTGTTGTTGACCAGTAGATCAGCACGCCGATCGGAAAGTTAACTCCGGAGATCGCGAAGATAAATGGAAACACATACAACATAATTTTCTGTTGTTGCGCCATCATATTATTTGATGGGTCGATCTTTGGCATTCCCTTCACCATTAATTGGCGCTGAGTAGTGAAGGTTGTTGCCGACATGAAAGCAATAAGACAGACCGTGACAATCTTGGTTCCTGTTGTTGCATTGTGACTAAGGAAACTATCGGAGATGGGGGCGCTGAGGAATTTTGCATCGTGCGCGGTCGCCAATAGTTTTGCAGTTAACACATTTGGAACATACGAAGTGTTATGCGCGATTCCACTAAGCACTCTAAACAAAGCAAAGAATATTGGGGCTTGTGCAAGTAGCGGAAGACATGGGGCAAGTGGGTTTGTCTTGTGCTCTTTGTAGAGCTTCATCATCTCTTCAGATTGCTTTTGACGATCATCCTTGTGCTTCTTTTGAATCTCTTTCATATGCGGCTGTAGCGCAGTCATAGCCCGCTGAGATTTAATCTGCTTCACAAAGAGTGGAATAAGGATTACGCGAATTAATACCACGAGAAGAACGATTGAAAGAGTCCACTTAAGCGATTCATGGGAGTTTTTACCTAGTAGCCAGCCCAGCATCGTATGGAAGGTGACCATCACCCATGTAACTGCGTAATAGAGTGGGTGCAGTATCGCGTTCATTATTTAGCTCCCTTTAGGTGTTCGTATACAACTCGTTTGCCACCGGCATAATCAACGCCACCATGAGACCAGGGGTTACACCGGAGAATCCGCCAAGCCCCCATGGCCAAACCTTTTAAGCCATATCCGTTGATCGCATCAATTGTGTACTGCGAACAGGTTGGAAAATATTTACATCGTGGAGTCATGTTTGACGAGATGAAGATCTGCCAGAATCTAATAGGCGCGATGAGAATCTTCTTCATTGATGTGCGCCGGTTCGCTTGATGACTTTTACAAGCAACGCAGATAAATCAGATCGATAATCGGTGTGATTTCTTAAAACTCGAATTACGATCTGAGTATGTTGTGGTAAATCTTTTAAGTGTTCCGCCATTGCGTGTCGTAGTTGCCGGGCGATGCGATGGCGCGTTACGGATCCACCGACGCTCTTGTTAATAATCAAGCCGACCTGTGGGATGGTCGGTAATTGCTCATGCGTTAAAAAGTAGAGAGCTAATAAATCGGAGGTTGCCCGATGCCCAGTCTTGGTAGTTCTAGAAAAATCTTGGCCTCGGCGCATACGGTTGGATGCTGGAAGCACGATTTAAGCTGAGATACTGGTGCGACCCTTTGCGCGGCGTGACGATAGAACTGCTCGTCCACCACGGGTGGCCATGCGGGCACGGAAGCCATGCTTCTTGGCACGCTTACGATTATTTGGCTGATAGGTGCGCTTGCTCATGAGTTCCTCTTTTTCTCCTAGCTGTTAAAGACGGATTTGGGGTTGGCACCAGCTAGGGCCACAACGGAAGGGCAAGATTAGCCGAAATGGTGTGGATAAACCACTTGCGCTTTTCCCCAGGGAGCCATAGGTTCGCGCTCTATCCACAGGTTTCGCGCCTCCCGACCCTCAAGGTGGGGTTTAGACCACAGGCTGTGGATAACTTTGGGGATAACTTTCTGAAGTTCTTGGTTTGCGGGGTTTTACTAGTGATTGGTCTGGGACAGGCATGGCTCTACTAGAAGAGGTTGACCTTAATACCTTGTGGGCGTTGGTCGTCGAAGCAATGGCTTCGGAGTCTCCCCAGCATCGAGCTTTTTTGGCGCTGACTAAACCGTTGGGGCTTCTGCAAAGTGAAGGTGGCGCGACCCTCCTTCTCAATACCCCAAACCAATTTGCTAAAGATTTTTTAGAGTTGCGGGTTAAATCAGCTCTCAATGAAATTCTTACTAATCAACTTGGGCAAAAAATTAATATCGCAGTTACTGTTGATGAAAATTTAGAAGTAGTGGCGCCGGCGGATGAACTTATAGATGAGAGTGCACCTGAGGTCCAACCTAAAAGTGGCACTGGTCGCGACTTGGGATCAAAGTCCCCGTCGGAACAGTCTCAACTCAATCCACGGTATGTATTTGAAACTTTTGTAATCGGTGCATCTAATCGATTTGCGCACGCCGCCGCGGTCGCGGTGGCGGAAGCACCGGCAAAAGCATATAACCCGTTGTTTATTTACGGAGAGTCAGGACTCGGTAAAACCCATCTCCTGCACGCTATTGGGGCCTACGCTAAAGAATTATATGGATCAGTTCGGGTTCGTTACGTCTCATCTGAAGAGTTCACAAACGATTTTATTAACTCAATCCGTGATGATAAAGCTGCTGTCTTTCAAAGGCGCTACCGCGACCTCGATGTCCTACTTGTTGACGATATTCAATTTTTGGAAAATAAAGAGCGGACGCAAGAAGAGTTTTTCCATACGTTCAACACTCTCTACAACGCCAACAAGCAAATTGTTATCTCAAGTGATCGCCCTCCAAAACAACTCACAACTTTGGAAGATCGGCTTCGTTCGCGATTTGAGTGGGGTTTGATTACAGATATTCAACCTCCTGAATTAGAGACCCGTATCGCTATTCTGCGTAAGAAGGCAGCTCAAGATAAGTTGAATGCTCCTGATGATGTCCTGGAATACATCGCCTCTAAAATTTCATCTAATATCCGCGAGTTGGAGGGGGCGCTGATTCGAGTCACCGCCTTTGCCTCCCTCAATCGTCAGCCGGTAGATATGGGATTGGCTGAGATCGTCTTGAAAGATCTGATCCCAGACCAAGCGGGGCCAGAAATCACCTCTTCTACGATTATGGCTCAGACCGCCTCCTATTTCAGCCTCACTTTGGAAGACCTCTGTGGAACGAGTCGCAGTCGAGTCTTAGTTAATGCCCGCCAGATTGCCATGTACCTTTGCAGGGAGTTGACCGAACTCTCGCTGCCAAAGATTGGGCAGACCTTTGGGGGGCGCGATCACACCACGGTGATGCACGCTGACCGGAAGATCCGGCAACTGATGGCTGAACGCCGCTCGATTTACAACCAGGTCACTGAGTTAACTAATCGAATCAAACTGCAATCTAAAAATTAAGTGAACAACTAACCCCAATTGTGGGTAAGGTGTGGATAACTGTGGATATCTTTGAGGTTTTTGTGGGTAAGGGGAGAGCAATTTGTAAGCAGGAGCCGAATTGCGGGTTTTGGAGGGTGGTTATGGTTAGTTCTCCACATGGTTACCCACAACTGTAGAGAAGGGTATGTAACGGGTGACCAGCACTTTTACTGTTATCCACAGGTAAAGCTCCTGGTTACTACGAATAACTTTATATAGAGAGAAAAGTACGAAAAAGCAATAACTTGCAACTACCTAAGGCGTCAGCGTGAAACCTTAGACTCAGGCGGTGAAGAAAGAGGCGAGAGATGAAATTCATAGTTGAACCTACAGAGTTGGTTGATGCCGTTAACTGGGTCGCTCGCAGCCTCTCCTCCCGCCCAATAAAAGCCGAACTTCTTGGCATCATGATCGATGTCGACACCTCAATAACCCTCACTGGTTCAGATTTAGAGACCTCAACAAAAGCTATTTTAAAAGCTGAAATTAGCGCTAAAGGAAAAGTCTTAGTGCCAGGCCGCCTACTTGCAGAGATCGCACGTGCGCTTCCTAATAAACCAATCACCTTCACCTTAGACGGCAGTCGGGTGCTCGTTACTGCAGGCACGGCAAAATTCACCCTCCCCACTCTCTCGGTAAACGAATACCCAACCCTCCCAGAATTACCAGAGACGGCGGGGGTAATACCTAGCGATGTCTTCGCTCACGCTGTAAACCAAGTTGCGATTGCGGCCGGCAAAGATGATTCTCTACCAACACTCACCGGTGTACATATCGAAATCCATCAAAACAAAATTACCTTAGCGGCAACCGATCGTTATCGACTCGCAGTGCGTGAATTAAACTGGCAAGCTAAAAATAGTGAAATGGAAATAAACACACTTGTTCGAGCACGAACACTTGCAGACGCGGCTAAATCTCTAACTGCGCATTCACAAGTAACCCTAGCTTTATCACCAATAAATTCCAATGAGAGGCTAATTGGTTTTCTCTCAGAGTTAAAAACAATGACCTCTCGAACACTAGATGGCACCTTCCCACCTTTTAAACATCTACTCCCTACCGAGTCTGTCGCTGAGGCCACCATAGAGGTTGCACCATTCTTAGATTCAGTTCGACGCGTCGCTTTAGTTACAGACAAAACGGTCCCACTTCGTTTAATTTTTGCTGATAATTCGTTACAACTAGAAGCCGGTGCGGGTGAAGAGGCGCAAGCAACCGAAGAGCTGGCAATCATCTATTCTGGAGAGCCAATTAATATTGCTTTCAACCCACAATACCTAACCGATGGTTTACAAGCTATTGGAACACCTTTTGTTCAAATTAACTTTACTGGAGCAAGTAAGCCCGCGGTCCTCTCCGGGAAACATGAACTAACTGGTACCCGCGACATTAGTTATCAGTACTTACTTATGCCTATGCGCTATAGCGCATAAAACGAGTGCACTTAAAGCATCTCTCGCTTAAGAACTTCCGTTCTTATGGTGAGTTGGAACTACCCCTCACACCCGGCATCACCATATTTCTTGGTCGAAATGGTGAGGGTAAAACAAATATAGTTGAAGCAATACTTTATCTAGCATTTCTCTCATCACACCGAACAGCCGGTGATCTCCCTTTAGTAAAACTCGGAGAAGACGCGGCATATACCCGGGCCCGCATCCAACATCCCGACAGAGAGATTTTGGTAGAACTGGAGATTAACGCTGAAAAAGCTAACCGCGCCCGCATAAATCAAAACCCAATCCGAAGCCAAAAAGAACTCTTTGGGTTAATTCAATGTATTTACTTTTCACCCGAAGATATGGATTTAGTGCGTGGTGATCCCTCCGAACGTCGTCGTTTTATTGATCAAATCCTTATCCTGCGCTCTCCCCGGATGGCTGGCGTAATAACAGATTACGAGCGAGCGGTTCGGCAGCGGAACACACTATTAAAAACGCGAGCTAACCTAGCTTCTTTAGAGCCATGGAATCAACAAGTTGCGAAGTTTGGCGCTGAGATAATTGCCGCTCGCCTTTCACTCCTAAAAGAGTTCGAGCCTTACTTTACTGAGATCTATGCAAATATTTCGGCAGAGAAGCCAGCTCATATCAGATATAAAAGTTCGGTTGATAACGCTTCAACAACTGCTGACGAGAATTACCAGCTAATAATTTCAAAAATGGGAGATTTGCAAACACAAGAGATGGATCGCGGACTAACCTTGGTTGGACCACATAGAGATGACCTTCTACTTCACCTCGGAGAACATTTGGTTAAAGGTTATGCCTCTCACGGAGAGTCTTGGTCGATAGCGCTTTCACTCAAACTCGCGGCTTACAATCTTTTGGTAAATGAAGGCGCTAAACCCATTTTAATTTTAGATGATGTCTTCTCTGAATTAGATGAAGAGCGCCGACACCAACTCATTGAGCTTGCTAAATCCGCAGAGCAGACCTTCATCACTGTGGCCGTTGAAGCAGACTTACCTAAAGATTTGCAAGGAACTACCTTCCATGTAAAAAATGGAAGTGTTAAGTTGAAATCATGAAGGTCGACTTAGCGCGCGAGCTATACAAAACCTGGCGCAATAACTCTAGGAAAAACCTGGCGCGCGACACTCAAGAGACGGAACGATTGAAAATTGATGACCCGCAACCTTTAAATGCTGCGCTCTCAGAGTTGGTCACAAATCGAGATTGGCGCCAAGGAATAGCAGAGGGCTCACTCTTTATTGAATGGTTGGCAGTGGTCGGCCCAGAGATCGGTTCTCACTCGACCCCCATCTCTCTGGTTGATGGGTTGTTGACGATTCAGGCGACCTCCTCGGCCTGGGCCACCCAACTAACACTGATGAGCTCTAATCTCTTATCTACAATTTCCAACTCAGCCCCCGGGGCCTTAGTGGAGGAGATTGTCGTCCTTCCACCAAACGCCCCAAGCTGGAAGAAGGGCATTAGGACGATCCGAAATTCCCGCGGTCCTAGGGATACCTACGGCTAATCTATAAAAGGCTCTCAGAGGTTCACCCAAGCCTTTTTATGGCTGGTTCTATCGTCGCTTTACCACTAGGATTTGGGGTCGTAAGAGCCATATTCGCCTAAGAATTGGTTTTAACAGATTTCGCTTGAGTGGGCTTGAAAGGTGGGGCAATGGCTGAGAATTCTTATGACGCTAGCGCCATCACCGTCCTCGAGGGGTTGGATGCGGTCCGCAAGCGCCCAGGAATGTATATCGGCTCGACCGGGGAGCGTGGATTACACCACCTGGTTTACGAGGTTGTAGACAACTCGGTAGATGAGGCCCTGGCTGGCTACTGCGACACCATCGATGTAACTTTGATGCCAGATGGCGCGCTCCGCGTGATCGACAATGGGCGCGGAATCCCAGTTGATCTCCACCCGATCGAAAAACGCCCCGCCCTTGAAATTGTCTTAACCGTCCTCCATGCCGGCGGAAAATTTGGCGACAGCGGGTACTCGGTCTCTGGTGGATTGCACGGAGTAGGCATCTCGGTTGTAAACGCGCTCTCCACCGATTTAGCGGTCGAAGTCCGCCGCGACGGCTTCCATTGGTTCCAAGAATACAAATTAGGAGTTCCCCAAGCTCCGGTTCGTAAAGGCGATGCCGCAACTACAACGGGCACAACCGTCACCTTCTGGCCGTCGGTAGATATCTTTGAAACCACAGATTTCTCCTTTGAAACACTTTCCGCACGTTTTCGTGAAATGGCTTTCCTTAACAAAGGGCTGACACTCACTTTAACCGATGAACGTCCTGGACGAGTAGATGAAAATGGAAACACATTAACTGCGACCTATCACTACGAAGGCGGAATCGTCGATTTTGTCAGACATTTAAATCTGACAAAGGGCGAACAACATAAAACAATTATCTCTTTTGAAGCCGAAGAGAAGTCCCAGAAAATGTCACTTGAAGTAGCGATGCAATGGAACAATGGATTTTCGGAGAGCGTGTATACCTTCGCAAATACAATCAACACCCAAGAGGGTGGAACACATGAAGAAGGATTTAGAACCGCGCTCACTTCAATCGTAAATAAGTTTGGTGAAGAGTGGGGCTTTATCCGCAAGAAAGAGGATCGCTTAACCGGCGATGATGTCCGCGAAGGGTTAACAGCTATCGTCTCTATCAAAATAGGTGAGCCACAATTTGAAGGTCAGACAAAGACCAAACTCGGCAACACGGAAGCAAAATCTTTCACGCAAAAAGCAATGAATGAACATCTCAGTGAATGGTTTGAGAAGAATCCCGGTGAAGGAAAAGATATTGTCCGCAAGAGTATCGATGCCGCATCAGCTCGCGTAGCGGCGCGCAAAGCTCGTGACTTGAGTCGCTCCCGAAAAGGGCTACTCGAAGGGCGCGGTATGCCAGGAAAATTGGCGGATTGCCAATGGACCGAACCAGAGAAGTGTGAGCTTTATATTGTTGAAGGAGATTCCGCTGGCGGCTCCACTAAAGGTGGACGCGATTCACGCTACCAAGCGGTGCTTCCGATTCGGGGAAAGATCCTCAATGTAGAGAAGGCCCGTATCGACCGAGTTTTGCAGAACAATGAAGTGCAAGCTTTGATTACTGCTTTAGGAACTGGCATTCATGATGATTTTGATATTGCTAAGTTGCGTTATCACAAAATAATTTTGATGGCGGATGCGGACGTCGACGGTCAACATATCCGCACCCTCTTGTTGACTTTGCTCTTCCGTTTCATGCGACCACTTATCGAAAACGGCTTTGTTTATTTAGCCCAACCACCTTTGTATAAGTTGAAGTGGGGCGGCAAAGAGCCAGTGCAGTATGCATTTAGTGATCGCGAGCGTGACGGATTTATCAAAATTGGAATTGATGCGGGAAAACGCCTACCTAAAGAGGATGGAATCCAACGATTTAAAGGGCTGGGCGAGATGCCAGCCAAAGAGTTGTGGGACACCACCATGGATCCAACTCATCGCATTCTGACGCAAATTACGCTTGAAGACGCAGCAGCAGCCGATGATCTCTTCTCGGTATTAATGGGTGAAGATGTTGATCTACGTCGTAGCTTTATTCAGCGCAACGCCAAAGATGTTCGATTCTTGGATATCTGATGGAAGATAGATTCCAAGAGGGCATGGAAGGCTCAAAGATTGAGTCGATTGATCTCCAAGTTGAAATGGCGCGAAGCTATCTCGACTATGCGATGTCCGTCATCGTTGGTCGCGCTCTTCCTGATGTGCGCGATGGATTAAAGCCAGTTCACCGCCGCGTTCTTTACGCGATGTTTGATGCGGGATATCGCCCAGATAAAGGTTATTACAAATCCTCTCGTATCGTCGGTGACGTCATGGGTAATTACCACCCACACGGCGATGGTGCTATTTATGATGCAGTTGTTCGCTTGGCACAGTTCTGGTCACTTCGCTATCCATTGATCGACGGAAACGGAAACTTTGGATCACCCGGCAATGATCCCGCCGCCGCAATGCGTTATACCGAAGCGAAACTCGCTCCTTTAGCGATGGAGATGATGCGCGATATTGACGAAGACACCGTCAATTTTATCCCTAACTACGATGGCCGTTCTCAAGAGCCAACAGTCCTTCCTTCACGTTTTCCAAACCTCCTTGTTAACGGTTCTGCTGGAATTGCCGTGGGAATGGCAACAAATATTCCACCTCATAACCTCACGGAAATTATTGAAGCAACTTCCTGGGCGTTAGAGAATCCAGATGCCTCATCCGAAACGACCCTCGCTAAATTGATGACGATAGTTAAAGGTCCAGATTTTCCAACCAAGGCGCTAATTGTCGGACGTCAAGGAATTGAAGATGCATATCGCACTGGACGTGGCTCAATTATTATGCGCGCCGTTGTAGAGATCGAAGAGATTAACAAGCGCACCTGTCTTGTAGTTACCGAACTTCCATATCAAGTTAACCCAGATAATTTGGCGCTTAAGATTGCCGAACTCGTTAAAGAGGGACGCATTAAAGGAATCGCCGATGTTCGCGATGAAGGAAATGAACGCCTAGGTCAACGCCTGGTAATTGTTCTTCGCAATGATGCGACTCCTAAAGTAATTTTAAATAATCTTTACAAGCACACCCAGTTACAGGATTCTTTCGGCGCCAATATGTTGGCCCTCGTCGATGGCGTGCCACGCACGCTTCGCCTCGATGAATTCATTCGTTATTACATCGAACACCAGGTTGAAGTAATTGTTCGCCGTACTCGCTTCCGCCTCGCTGAGCGTGAAAAGCGCGCTCACATCCTGCAGGGTTACCTCAAAGCTCTCGATGCCCTCGATGCGGTGATCGCTTTAATTCGTGCATCAAAGACCCCCGAAGAAGCCCGTACCGGATTGATGAAATTGCTTGATGTGGATGAGATTCAAGCGAATGCAATTTTGGATATGCAGTTGCGCCGTATCGCGGCCCTGGAGCGTCAGAAGATTAATGATGAGTACGAAGCGCTTATGGCTGACATCATTGTTCTCAACGAGATTCTCGCCAGTGAGGCAAAGCAACGTGAAATCATTAAAACCGAACTCCACGAACTTGGTGAAAAATATGCGGACGAACGCCGCACCCAAATTGTGCTTGCAGAGTCCGATCTCTCTATTGAGGATTTAATCCCTGATCAAGAGGTTGTTGTAACTATTACCCGAAGTGGTTATTCAAAACGAACCAAGGCTGACCTCTATCGCGCGCAACGTCGTGGCGGTAAAGGCGTAAAAGGCGCTGCTTTAAAGCAAGATGATCTAGTCGATCACTTCTTCACCGCATCCACCCATGACTGGTTGCTCTTCTTTACCAATAAAGGACGCGTCTACCGCGCTAAGGTGCACGAGCTTCCAGATGCCGGCCGAGATGCACGCGGACAACATGTGGCAAATCTTTTGGCATTTAAACCCGATGAGGGAATTGCACAAGTAATCTCATTGCGTGATTACGATCCATCCCACTACTTAGTTATTGCGACTAAGAGTGGAATGGTGAAGAAATCACCACTGACAGAGTACGACTCGCCTCGAGCCGGTGGCCTGATCGCTATCAACCTAAAACCAGATGATGAAGTTGTGTCTGCGGCCTTAATCACCAACGAAGATGAAATATTGTTAGTTAGTCGCCATGGAATGTCGTTGCGCTTTGCTGCGCGCGAAGAGTCAATCCGATCCATGGGACGCTCAACTTCTGGTGTGATAGGTATGAAGTTCCGAACCGATGATCAACTGCTAACCATGGCTGCTATTTCTGGCTCATCTCCCGACCAATTTGTATTAACCGCAACTGATGGTGGATATGCAAAGCGGACTCCATTGGATGAATATCGTGAGCAAGCTCGTGGAGGTTTGGGAGTAAAGGCTGCCAAGATCGATGAAAACTCACGTGGAACACTTGTGGGCGCAATGATCGTGGCGCCTGGTGATGAAATTCTTGCAATTACATCAGGCGGTGTAGTGATCCGCACCGCTGTCGAAGAGATTCGTGAGACCAGTCGAGATACCTTGGGTGTTCGCCTAGTAAATCTTGACGAGGGCACCTCCGTTGTCTCCATTACTCAGGTAAAAGATGTAGTTATTGAGGAGATTTTGGGCTAACCCCTGAAGTCGGGTAGCCTCAGGCACTCGCACAAAACCCATAAAATGGGCCTGTAGCTCAGCTTGGTTAGAGCGCTTCCCTGATAAGGAAGAGGTCGGAGGTTCAAGTCCTCCCAGGCCCACCAGATTTCCTAGCCTAAGCCACTTCGGATAGGGTACGGATTCTGAAATAAAGATGGGGCCTTAGCTCAATTGGTAGAGCGCCTGCTTTGCAAGCAGGAGGTCAGGAGTTCGATCCTCCTAGGCTCCACTCCCATACTTACCTAAGTCAACAGACATCTAAAGCGGAGGCAACTCAATGACGACAGCAACTCTTCACACCTCAAAAGGCGACATCATTGTCGAGCTCTTTGATAATCACACACCGAAGACTGTTAAGAACTTTGTTGATTTAGCGAAGAAAGATTTTTATAACGGCACAATCTTCCACCGCGTAATTTCAGGATTCATGATCCAAGGTGGTTGCCCTCAAGGAACCGGAACCGGCGGCCCTGGTTACAAATTCGATGATGAGTTCCACGGCGAACTCAACTTCGATCGCCCATACCTACTTGCGATGGCGAACTCTGGTCCAAATACCAATGGCTCACAATTCTTTATCACCGCTGCTCCAACTACTTGGTTGAACCGCAAGCACTCCATCTTTGGTGAAGTTAAAGATGAAGCTTCACAGAAGGTTGTTGACGCTATTGAAACAACCAAGACTGGCGCCGGAGATCGCCCAGCTGAAGCCATAAAGATTAATTCCGTAACTATTACTGAATAACCGCATGAAGCTAAAGAATTCATTAACAACAACTTTAATTGTTGTTATTTCTGGGTTCTTTATTGTCGCTACCTACGCCCCAACAATTACCTGGGGTGGGCTTGGGCTTCAAGACCATTTCTTATTGATCAATAAGGCGATATTTAGCGACAATCAAGTTCATGGAGTTTTCGCCGGTGAATGGTGGCGGGTATTTACTGTTGTTCTTACTCACGCCAATTGGTTACATCTTGGTATGAATATGCTGGTCCTCTTCCAACTGGGAAATATTGTTGAACATTTCTATGGAAGATCTCGCTACATCTTGATTTTGCTGGCATCCACCGCCGCTGCCTCCCTTGCATCACTCTGGCTAGATCCGGTCAACCAACCTTCAGTTGGGGCATCTGGAATGATCTTTGGTCTCTTTGCGGCGATTGTCATCTCGGGTAAAAAGATGGGTGTAGATAATCGCCAGGTACTTGGATATCTAGTTCTCAACCTAGTGATTGGTTTTGCAATACCGAATGTCGACTGGCACGCCCATGTCGGCGGCCTGGTGGGTGGGTTACTTGCCACCTTGGTTTTGCAGGCGTTTCCGCGTCGCCCGATTCAACAACGGTGGGAATAAACCCCTCGCTTATCCCGTTACCTGATTAACTCTAACTTGAGCCGCCCAGACTCAATCTTTTGACACTTCTGGACTCAAGGACGAGAATTCTGTCAGGCCCAGATGTAAATCGGGCGGGAACCCCCAATGGGGCGTACAAGAGGGAGTAAAACAAATGGCTAGAGCCGTAGGAATCGACTTAGGAACGACAAATAGTTGCGTGAGCGTACTAGAGGGTGGAGAACCCACAGTTATTGCCAATGCCGAGGGTGCCCGAACCACCCCTTCGATAGTCGCCTTTGCCAAGAATGGCGAGGTCTTGGTTGGTGAAGTCGCTAAGCGCCAATCTGTCACAAATGTGGACCGCACCATCCGCTCTGTAAAGCGCCATATGGGCACTAACTGGAGCATTGATATAGATGGCAAGAAATACACCCCCCAAGAAATATCCGCTCGTATCTTGATGAAACTCAAGCGCGATGCCGAGTCTTATCTGGGCGATGTTGTATCAGATGCCGTCATCACCGTCCCTGCATATTTCGACGACGCACAACGTCAAGCAACGAAAGAAGCTGGCGAGATTGCCGGCCTTAATGTTTTGCGTATCGTCAACGAGCCAACGGCAGCAGCGTTTGCGTATGGTTTCGACAAAGGAGATCACGAACAAACAATTTTGGTATTCGATCTTGGTGGCGGAACCTTTGACGTATCACTCCTCGAAATGGGTGAGGGAGTTATCGAAGTAAAGGCAACCAGTGGAGATAACCACCTTGGTGGCGACGATTGGGATCAAGCGCTAGTGGATCACCTTGTTGCAACATTTAAGAAGTCAAACGGTATTGATTTAACTAAAGATAAGATGGCTATGCAACGCGTACGCGAGGCGGCCGAGAAGGCGAAGATCGAACTCTCTGCTTCGGCACAAACATCGATCAACCTTCCTTACATCACCGTCGATGCCGAGAAGAATCCCTTGTTCTTGGACGAGACAATCACCCGTGCGCAATTTGAAAATATGACCGCAGATTTACTTGCGCGTTGCAAAGGACCATTCCAAACCGTCTTGAAGGATGCCGGAATTCCAATTGCAGATATAAATCACGTCGTCTTAGTTGGCGGCTCAACACGTATGCCAGCCGTCGTCGATTTAGTTCGCGAACTCACTGGTGGCAAAGAGCCTAATAAGGGCGTAAACCCCGACGAGGTTGTTGCAGTAGGAGCAGCACTACAAGCTGGAGTTCTAAAGGGCGATGTTAAAGACATACTCCTTCTCGATGTCACACCTCTCTCACTTGGTATCGAAACCAAGGGTGGAGTTATGACCAAATTAATTGAGAAGAACACCACCATTCCGACAAAGCGATCAGAAATCTTTACAACCGCTGACGACAATCAACCAGCAGTTCAAATACAGGTATTTCAAGGCGAGCGTGAGATCGCCAGCGCCAACAAACGCCTCGGAATGTTTGAACTCACCGGGCTAGCTCCAGCACCACGCGGAGTTCCACAAATTGAAGTCACCTTCGACATTGATGCGAATGGAATTTTGCACGTTGCCGCAAAAGATCTCGGCACTGGCAAAGAGCAGAAGATCACCATTAGTGGTGGCTCTTCGCTCTCCAAGGAAGAGATCGAACGTATGGTTAAGGATGCCGAAGCCCACGCCGAAGAAGATAAGCAGCGACGCGAAGAAGCCGAAACTCGAAATATGGGTGACGGCCTGGTTTACCAGACTGAAAAGTTCATTAAGGACAACGACGAGAAATTGTCCCAGGGCGAAACGGCAAGCAAAAAAGTTGAGGTTGAAACTGCTCTTGGCGAACTCAAGAGCGCACTTGCTGGCTCTGACGTAAGCGCTATCAAATCTGCTACTGAAAAGGTCTCGACTCTAAGTCAAGAACTTGGAGCATCGCTCTATGCCGCTAACGAAGCACAACCTTCAGAGGCTCCAAAAGCCGATGATGGAGTTGAAGATGCTGAGATCGTAGAAGAGCAGTAATGACTGAAGAACCTATTGGCGAAGAGAGCGCTGATCAAGCGCTCTCTGATGCCGTTGCGGAAGCGATTGCAGAAATTGATCCAGTGGCAGTACTAACGAGTGATCTACAAAGGCTGCAGGCGGATTTCCAGAATTATCGCAAGCGCATCGATAAAGAGCGCAGTGAATCAACGGAGGCTGTCACTGGACTTGTTCTTGCACAATTTCTTACCGCCCTCGACAACATCGATCGCGCAGAAGAACATGGCGAACTCTCTGGTGGTTTCAAAGCCGTGGCGGATCAATTGGCGGCAACGACGACAAAGTTGGGTCTGACTAAATTTGTGGAAACTGGCGTTACTTTTGATCCGCACATCCATGAAGCTCTCATGCACGAAACATCTCCCGTGATTACCGAGACTCAAGTTACAAAAGTTTTACGTCCGGGATATAAATTTAAGGATCGGATATTGCGTCCGGCTCAAGTTATTGTGACAGATCCGGAGTAGCACGAACGAATAGAAAGAAGTTGTAGTAAATGGCCGCCAAGGACTTGTATGAAAAGGATCTCTACAAGATCCTTGGCGTCTCAAAAAGCGATGATGCAGCTGCAATCAAGAAGGCATATCGCAAGCTCGCTAAAGATTTACACCCAGACAAAAATAAGGGCGATAAGAAATTAGAAGATCGTTTTAAAGAGGTCTCTGAAGCCTATGAAGTTCTTTCAGATGATAAAAAACGCGCTGAATACCAGGAGATGCGCGAAGCATTTACAACTGGACGCATGCCCCGAGGTGGACAGCAATCGCAAGGTGGCGGATTCTCCGGCGGTAACTTTGAAGATATGTTCGGCGGCGGCTCGCAAAACGACATTTTTTCCACGCTATTTGGCGGCGCAAGTCGCGCCCCTAGAAAGGGCCAAGACTTACAAACTGAGACCACAATCTCATTTCGTGACGCAGTCTTCGGTCGAGAAATTAACCTACGGGTAAATGATCAAACGATCACCACTCGTGTTCCTGCAGGAATTAAAGATGGTGGAAAGATAAAACTAAAAGGACGTGGATCATCGGGCCAAGCCGGCCCCGGGGATCTATTCATCGTCATCCATGTCACCAAGCACCCTGTCTTTACGCGCGATGGAAACAACCTTGCCATGACGCTCCCAGTAACCTTTACCGAAGCTGCCCTTGGTGGGGATATCTCGGTTCCAACCCTCGGTGGGGAAGATGTGACTGTCCGGCTCGCTCCAGGTACGCAGAACGGAAAAGTATTACGGGTCAAAGGTCGTGGGGTTGCAAAAGACTTTCAAACCGGTGATCTATTAATTACAGTAGATGTTCAAGTTCCGCAGCGGCTTGATAGCAAGGCAAAAGGTGCGCTTCAAGATTTTGCAGAACTTACAAAAGCGGAATCACCTCGTAAAGACCTCAAAGAGAGGGCAGGTGCATGAATACTGATTCGCAGCCCGAAGATGACCAAGCGGTGTACGTGATTTCTGTTGCCGCTGAATTATCTGGAATGCACCCGCAGACGCTGCGCCAATATGATCGGATCGGCTTGGTATCTCCTGAACGCGCCTCCGGAAGAGGGCGTCGATACTCACTCCTAGATATCGCTTCGCTTCGCAATATTCAACGCTTGGTAGGCGATGGAATTAATCTCGCTGGAATAAAGCGGATAGTCGAGCTTGAGTCGGCGGTGGCCAATATGGCCCTTGAAGTTGCAAAGCTAAGGACCGAAGTTGATGCTCTTTTGGCTAGCAAATCAACTAAAGCGATCGTTAGGGCCGACGGGCAGAGTGTGATGATTTATAAAGAAGAGTAGATAGAGTTTCACCATGACATCACGCGAAGCGCTCAAGCAGGAGATTCTCAAAAAAGCTGTCGTGCACGGAAAAGTAATCCTCTCTTCTGGCAAAGAAGCTGACTATTACGTGGATCTGCGCCGTATCACCCTTGATTCAACTGCCGCGCCACTCGTTGGTGAGGTGATGCTCGAACTGACAAAGGATTGGGATTACGAAGCTGTCGGTGGATTAACTCTAGGTGCGGACCCGGTTGCGACAGCGATGATGCACGTTGCAGGTCAACGTGGACGAAAGTTGGATTCTTTTGTGGTTCGTAAAGCAGAGAAAGCACATGGTTTACAGCGCCGCATTGAAGGTCCAGATGTTGCAGGCAAAAGAGTTCTTGCCGTTGAAGATACATCGACCACCGGCGGATCAGTTCTCACGGCAGTTGAGGCGCTTAAAGAAGCCGGGGCAATAGTTGTTGGAGTCGCGGTTATCGTGGAACGGGGAGCAGCGCAGACCGTTCTTGATGCTGGCCTGGAATATCGCGCAGCATTTACGTTAGCCGATCTGGGTTTGTAACTTAAGAGAGGTGCTTCTTACTGCGCCACTCCTTAAAGACCTCCCAAACAAGGGGAAGAACAGTCACGACAGCAATCACCACAATAATATCTGTGAGGTACTTTGAGATTGAATTTGAAAAAGTGTTTCCAGCCGCATAAGCGCCCCAGATAAGCCCCTGGGTCCAGATGAGAGCCCCGAGGATATTCCAAAATGCAAAGGTCTTAAAGGGAGTTCTGATGATTCCGCAGAGCGGGTTGATCAAGTGACGAACTACCGGAATAAAGCGAGCCAAGATAATCGCGCGGCCGAGTCCATATTTAGTGATGTATTTCTCCGCAGATTTAATCTTGCCCGGGTCAAAGAACTTAGAGCCAGGTTTACTAAAAATCTTAAGACCGTAATGCCACCCCAACCAGTGACCAAATTGTGAACCGATGATGGCTGCGAGCGGCGACCCAACGGCCACTAGGGCGATGTTGAGATGGTGGCCATGTGTGCTGCCAATACCAGCGGCGAATAGACCGGCGGTGATCAGCAAGGTATCCCCAGGGAGTCCAATAATGAGTGGCAGGGCGGTCTCTAAGGCCAAAATGGCAAAGATAATAACCAGCGAGTAGTTGGAGTTAAGTGCCGAGGTCACGCTTATGAAGCTCATAGAGGGCTAAGGATAGCGATTACTCCCCCTAAATTTGTAATTGACCTTATATATATGTGTAACCTTTCACCCCTCAGGTCCCTTCAACCGCAGATGCACCGCGCCTATCTACTCAACGAGGAGTCAAAATAGTGTCTACACCCGTGCAAGTCACAGGAACCAATCTCATTTATGTATTTGTTGTACTTGGAGTCTCGCTTTTAGCTCTTGCCATTGCATACGGCCTGCGCGCCCAGGTATTGGCTCAATCCGATGGTACCGAAAAGATGAAGGAGATTGCCGCCGCCGTTCAAGAGGGTGCCGCCGCTTATCTCAATCGCCAATTTAAAACCCTCTCGGTATTTGTGGCAATCGTCTTTGTACTCCTATTCGCCCTTCCTGGACACGCCGATATTCGTATCGGTCGATCTATCTTCTTCTTACTCGGCGCGCTCTTTAGCGCTGGAGTCGGTTATAACGGAATGTGGTTGGCGGTTCGGGCCAATGTCCGCGTCGCTGAGGCGGCACGGCAGAAATCCGCAGCGAACGCTGTGAAGATTGCTTTTCGTACTGGTGGCGTTGTAGGTATGACAACCGTTGGACTTGGACTTCTAGGAGCTTCACTAGTGGTCATCATCTATCGCGAAAATGCCCCTGATGTACTCGAAGGTTTTGGTTTTGGTGCTGCCATGCTCGCCATGTTCATGCGGGTGGGTGGCGGAATTTTCACCAAGGCAGCCGATGTTGGAGCAGACCTTGTTGGAAAGGTCGAACAGAATATCCCCGAGGATGACCCTCGTAACGCGGCAACAATTGCTGACAACGTCGGTGACAATGTCGGTGACTGCGCCGGAATGGCAGCGGACCTCTTTGAATCGTATGCGGTTACTTTGGTTGCAGCACTCATTCTTGGTAAGGCCGGATTTGGTGACGCTGGCTTGATCTATCCGTTGATTGTTCCTGCGATTGGAATTGTCACGGCAATTATCGGAATCTTTATCACTCGCCTGCGTGCGACCGATCGATCTGCCATGCAGGCAATCAACCGCTCATTCTTTATGTCAGCAATTATTTCTGCCGTCTTGGTTGGCTTTGCAACGTTTACTTACCTGCCTGGATCAATGAAACTACTTACTGGACTAGACCCTTCTCATACGACAAGTAATGTAAATCCACGGATCTTGACCTTTGGTGCCGTTATCATCGGAATCGTCCTTGCGGCCGCTATTCAACTCCTGACAGGTTTCTTCACAGAGATTGGTCGCCGCCCTGTTAATGACGTTGCTGCTTCGTCAAATACTGGATCTGCAACCGTGATCTTGGCGGGAATTGCAATTGGTTTTGAGTCTGCAGTGTATTCAGCACTTCTTATCGCATTTGCGGTATTTGGCGCATTTATTTTGGGCCACGGCTCCATTGTTCTTAGCCTCTTTGCGATTGCGCTCGCTGGAACTGGGTTATTAACGACCGTCGGCGTAATCGTCGCGATGGACACCTTCGGACCTATTTCAGATAATGCCCAAGGTATTGCCGAGATGTCCGGAGATGTGCACGGCGAAGGTGGACAAATCCTTACCTCACTCGATGCAGTTGGTAATACAACAAAGGCAATTACCAAGGGCATTGCAATCGCAACTGCTGTACTTGCCGCGACAGCGCTTTTTGGAGCATTTACAAATGCGATTCTCAAGGCAGTGAGCGACGCCGGTAAGATGGCTTCAGATCTCAACCTGCAATTCCAAGGCGTCTTAGATATCGCTAACCCTCGTAACTTGGTTGGTCTCATCATCGGCGCAGCTGTTGTATTCCTGTTCTCTGGATTAGCAATCAATGCCGTTTCTCGCGCTGCTGGTGCAGTCGTTGTCGAAGTTCGCGAGCAGTTCCGCTTGCATCCTGGAATCATGGATGGAACCGAGAAGCCAGAGTATGGCCGCGTTGTAGATATTTGCACACGTGATTCCTTACGTGAACTTGTTGCACCAGGTTTACTAGCCGTCATGGCTCCTATTGCAGTCGGCTTTGGCCTAGGTGTTGGAGCGCTGGGCGCTTATCTCGCCGGCGCAATCGGAACTGGAACTCTAATGGCGGTCTTTCTCGCCAACTCAGGTGGTGCTTGGGATAACGCTAAGAAGATGGTTGAAGATGGTCATTACGGCGGTAAGGGCTCCGAGTCACATCACGCCACAATCGTCGGTGATACCGTTGGAGATCCATTTAAAGATACCGCGGGTCCTGCAATCAACCCGCTGCTCAAAGTTATGAACTTAGTTGCGCTGTTGATTACACCAGAGATCGTCTCCTTCTCCCTGGGTGGTCACAAGGTCGCGAGTGCTCTGATCGCTGTTGTTGCTGTTCTTGTTATCATCTATGCGCTCGTGCGTAACAGGAGAGCCTCCACCGCAATCGCCTAACGTGGCCCGAACGCCTACTGTTGGCCTTATAGGAGTTGATGAATTTGGGTATCAAGCTTGTGATCGTGGAGTCCCCTGCCAAGGCGCGCAAAATCGGCGCCTTTCTGGGGGATGACTACGTTGTCGAAGCCTCTGTAGGCCATATTCGCGACCTTCCGCAGCGCGCTGCTGATATCCCCGCCGAGTATAAGAAAGTTGCTTGGGCTAAAGAGGGCGTAAATATCGCTGAGGATTTCGCGCCGCTTTATGTCATCAATCCGGATAAACGTGCCAAGGTCAATGAACTTAAAGCGCTCATGAAAGGTGCCGACGAACTCATTCTCGCTACCGATGAGGACCGCGAAGGTGAAGCGATTGCCTGGCACCTGATAGAAGTTTTACGTCCAAAGATTCCTATTAGCCGCATGGTCTTCCATGAGATTACAAAAGAGGCGATCCAGGAAGCAGCTAAGAACACTCGCGATCTCGATTATCGCTTGGTTGATGCGCAGGAAACTCGGCGTGTGCTCGATCGCCTATATGGCTATCGACTTTCGCCCGTGCTCTGGAAGAAAGTTATGCCCCGAATCAGCGCCGGCCGAGTTCAATCGGTGGCAACGCGTTTGATCGTTGAACGCGAACGGGAGCGGATGGCATTTATTTCTTCTGCATGGTGGGATCTCAAAGCAGAGACCGATCAGAATTTCACGGCTCGCCTGATCTCTCTCGATGGGAAGCGCGTTGCTTCAACCAATGACTTTGATGAAACGGGTGGACTTAAAGAGAAATCACTCGGCAATATTCTCTTACTGGATGAAGCATCTGCAAATGAATTAACCCAGAGTTTGCTCGGTTCAAAGCTCACCGTAATAAGTACAGAAGAGTCACCTCGCACCGAGCGTCCGAGAGCACCGTTCACAACTTCGACAATGCAGCAAGATGCCGGTTCGCGTCTAGGTTGGGGCGCGCAGATAACAATGCGTATCGCGCAACGACTCTATGAAAACGGTTACATCACCTATATGAGAACAGATTCCGTAACACTTTCTCAATCCGCAATCGCCACAGCGCGCGCGCAAGCGGTATCACTGTATGGTAAGGATTACATTCCACCCAGCCCACGCGTGTATGAAGGTAAGACAAAGAACGCACAAGAGGCGCACGAAGCCATCCGTCCTGCCGGAGACACATTTAAAACGCCAGGTGAATTAGCACCAGAGTTGAGTCGTGATGAGTTTGCGCTGTATGACTTAATTTGGAAGCGGACGATTGCATCCCAAATGTCTGACGCCAAGAAGATGCAGATGCGCGTCGATTTTGAAGTTGCCACAAAGCTCGGTGCGACTGCAAACTTCCGCGCCAACGGTTCTGTCCTTACCTTCCCTGGATTTTTAGCGGCCTACGAAGATGTCCTGGAAGAGGGCGCACCAGAAGTCGATGACGAATCCAAGCGTCTGCCCCCGATGGCAATCGGTGACATAGTGGATGTAAAGCAATATCCCTGTGAAGGTCACGAAACCAAGCCACCCGCACGCTACACAGAACCATCTCTGGTTAAGAAA
>Ga0302322_100000384_pt1 | contig 33853 bp, 36 predicted proteins | sample Fen_T0_2_FD_203757 | JGI IMG/M metagenome (GOLD analysis project Ga0302322, IMG submission 203757) | Peat permafrost microbial communities from Stordalen Mire near Abisko, Sweden - Fen_T0_2 | ecosystem: Environmental > Terrestrial > Soil > Wetlands > Permafrost | place: Sweden: Abisko...
TTCCCGGGCGCCGGCCCTTAAACGCTGGGGGGCCGTCCCACCCCGGCGGGTGGGGGGGCCGGGCCGGGTGGGGGGGGCCGCCCTTCGGCTCTTCCCCGGTAGACTCGCGATCCGCGTGGACACCTTCATCCAACTCACGCTCAACGGCCTGACGCTCGGCAGCGTCTACGCCCTGATCGCCCTCGGTTACTCCCTCGTCTACGGGATCCTCAAGCTCCTCAACTTCGCCCACGGCGACGTGTTCATGGTGGGCACGTTCATCGGCTTCGGTGCGCTGCAGCTGCTCGGCGGCTCGACCAATCCGGTCGTCCCGATCTGGCTCGTGCTCATCCTGATCACGCTTGCGGCAATGGCCGGCTGTGCGGTGCTCGGCGTCGCGATCGAGCGCTTCGCCTACCGGCCGCTGCGCGATGCCCCGCGGATCGCCCCGTTGATCAGCGCGCTCGGCGTCTCGTTCTTCATCGCGTACTCGATGCAGCTGATGTTCGGTGCCGACCTGAAGAACTACGACACGTTCTCCATGGACGGGGGTGCGCTGTACTTCGACGGCTTCGACATCGGCAACGTGCGCATACCGTTGATCCGGATCATCACGATCGTCTCGGCATTCGTGATGATGATCCTCCTCTGGCTGCTCGTCACGAGGACGAGGCTCGGCAAGGCGATGCGTGCGACCTCTCACGATCGCGAAGCAGCCGCGATGATGGGAATCGACATCGACAAGGTGATCGTCTTCGCGTTCGTCCTCGGCTCCGCGCTCGCCGGCGCCGCCGGGGTGCTCTTCGCACTCCGCGTCCCCACCTACGCCACGATTGGTTTCCTGATCGGGCTCAAGGGCTTCACGGCGGCGGTGATCGGAGGGATCGGCTCGATCCCGGGTGCGCTCGCGGGTGGGCTCGTGCTCGGGTTTGCGGAGTCGTACACCCAGGGATACGTCTCGACGCGCTGGTCGGACCTGTTCGTGTTCGTGATCCTGATCCTGTTCCTGCTGTTCCGCCCCCAGGGGCTCCTCGGCAAAGCCGACATCCGGAAGGTGTGACATGGGCGGCTACGACGACGAGCTGACCCGGCCGCTCGAAGGAGCGCTCGAAGCATCGACGTCGGAAGGGCCGACGAGCCCTGCCGTCGGTCGCGACGAGTGGGTTGCGCGCCACGGCGACAACCGCTCACGCCGCGGTGGCCTTCTCGGCACGGTCGAGGACCGGTTGCGTCGCGTCCCGTGGTGGGCCTGGCTGACGCTGTTCGTCACGGCGGCCGCGCTCGTGCCCGTCTTCTCGGACAGCGGCTACGTGCGACGCGTCGCGTTCGACATCTCGCTCTACATGCTGCTCGCCCTCGGCCTCAACGTCGTCGTCGGCTGGGGCGGCCTGCTCGATCTCGGCTACGTCGCGTTCTACGGGATCGGCGCCTACGCCTACGCGCTCGTCAGCTCGGACCACTACGGGGTCCACCTGCCCACGATCGTCGCGATCCCCGCGGTCGTCGTGCTCGGGGCCGTCGTCGGCTTCCTCGTCGGACTGCCCTCACGGCGGCTGACAGGTGATTACCTCGCGATCATCACCCTCTTCTTCCTGCAGCTCTTCCTCACCGTGACGACGAACGGTGACGATCTGTTCGGCCACAACGTCACGGGTGGCGCGAACGGGATCCTCAACGTCGACCCGCTCAGCTTCTTCGGGCGGGCGCTGCCGGTCTCGAGCGGCGGTGGCGTGTTCAACGTGAAGTACCTGTACGTCTCGCTGGTGTTCTTCGTCGTCGTCTACGTGGCGCTCCGGTTCGTGAACCTGTCCCGGACGGGTCGCGCCTGGCGCTCGCTCCGCGAGGATCCGCTCGCGGCCGAGGTGATGGGCATGCCCGTCAACTGGCTGAAGCTGATGAGCTTCGCATTCGGCGCCTCGATCGCCGCGCTCACGGGCACGCTGGTCTCGTCGCTGAACGCGAGCGTCTTCCCGCTCTCGTTCTCGTTCCCGCTGTTGATCACGATCTACACGATGGTGATCCTGGGTGGCGCGGGCAGTCAGGGAGGCGTCGTCCTCGGCGCCGTCCTGGTCGGTGTCCTCCTCGAGGTGCTCCGGGACCCGGGTGACTCGCGCGTGCTGTTCTACAGCGTGATCGTGCTCGGGCTCGTCGCTGCCTTGCGCCTCTCCGTCAGGCTCGCGGCGGTGCTCGGCGGCCTTCTCGTCTTCGGGGTCGTCGCGCACTGGATCGCGGGATCGATCCACCACGGTTGGGTCAACGGCAGTGGTGGGTCGGGCGGGCAGGTGGCCGACTTCATGGCGAACTGGGTGGTCGTGCCGTCCCACCTGGCTGGGTGGGTCACCCCGGTGTCGTACGTCTCGCTGGTCGCGATGGCGCTGGTCCTGACGCTGTTGCGCGGTTGGGTGAGGCTCGTCGTCCTGGTACCGGTGCTCTACCTTGCCGCGTTCGTGTGGGAGAACGTCATGCTCGCGAAGCCCGAGCCGACGCGCTACATCGTTCTCGGTGTCCTCCTGATCGCGCTCATGATCCTGCGGCCTTCCGGGCTGCTCGGTGAGAAGCGCGTGGAGATCATCTGAGTGGCCGAGAAGCTGCTCGACCTCCAGAGCGTCTCGATGTCGTTCGGCGGCCTGAAGGTCATCGACGAGCTCGACCTCCACGTCGACGAAGGCGAGATCGTAAGCGTGATCGGGCCGAACGGCGCCGGCAAGACGACCCTGTTCAATCTGGTCACGGGCGTGTACGTCCCGACCGGTGGCGACATCGTGTTCGCCGGATCGAGCATCAAGGGCCTCGAGCCTCACCAGATCACGCGGCGCGGCATTGCCCGTACGTTCCAGACCCTGCGGTTGTTCCTCAACATGAGCGTGCGCGAGAACGTGATGGCCGCCGCCTACGGGCACACGAAGGCCGGCGTCTTCCGCGCGATGCTGCGCACGCCCGGGATGCGCCGTGAGGAGAAGGAGATTCGCGAGCTCGCGGAGAAGCGGCTCGCGTTCTTCGGCGACCGGTTGATGGGCTACCGCTGGGATCAGCCTGCCTACAGCCTCTCGTACGCAAACCGCCGCCGGCTCGAGATCGCCCGGGCGACGGCGACGAACCCGAGGATGCTGCTCCTCGACGAGCCGGCCGCCGGGATGAACCCGAAGGAGACCCAGGAGATCACCGAGCTGATCGCCAAGCTCCGCACCGACGCCGGCTACACGATTCTCGTGATCGAGCACGACATGCACGTCGTCGAGGGGATCTCCGACCGGGTCGTGGCGCTCGACCACGGGGTCAAGATCGCGGAGGGCACCTTCGAGCAGGTCGCGACGTCGCCGAGAGTGGTCGAGGCGTACCTCGGCACGGGCGGGATGGCCCGCAAATGAGCACGACCGGGAACGGCGCCCCGCTCCTCCAGCTCGAGGGCATCAACACCTACTACGGGCAGATCCACATCCTCCAGGACGAGAACCTCGTCGTGGGCGAAGGCGAGCTGGTCTGCCTGCTCGGCGGCAACGCGTCGGGGAAGTCGACCACCCTGAAGACGATCCTCGGGCTCGTGCGGCCGCGCACCGGCCGGGTGGTGCTGAACGGCGAGGACGTGACGGCGATGCCGACCGCTCACCGGATCAAGCGAGGGCTTGCGATCGTTCCCGAGAACCGGCGGCTGTTCGGGCCGATGACGGTGCTCGAGAACCTCGAGATGGGAGCGTACCTGCGGCCCAAGGCCGATCTGAAAGAGGAATTCGCCCGGGTCTACGAGCTGTTTCCGTTGCTCTACGAGCGGCGGGCGCAGCTCGCAGGGACGTTGTCCGGCGGTGAGCAGCAGATGGTCGCGATGGGGCGGGCGCTGATGTCGCAGCCGAAGCTGCTGCTGATGGACGAGCCCTCGATGGGGCTTGCTCCCGTGCTCGTCGAGCGTAGCTTCGAGATCATCAAGCGGGTGAACGACGCCGGCGTCGCGATGCTCGTCGTCGAGCAGAACGCGAACGTCTCGCTCTCGATCGCCGATCGTGGCTACGTCCTCTCGACCGGGCGCATCGTCCTCGAGGGCAAGGCGGCGGACCTGCTCGAGGACGAGGGGTTGCGGAAGGCATACTTGGGCCGCTGATGAGCATCGTCGCGCCAGATGGCCAGGTCACTTCCCAGCCGGGGTCCGAGCTCGCGCTCGAGACGCTGCATCTCGGCCCCGGCGAGGAGCGCGAGATCGGCGACCCCGGCCACGACGTGCTGCTCTTCACCTTCGCGGGCAGCGGCGACCTCGACGGCGACCGGCTGACCGAAGGGACGTCCGCTCTGCTGCTCGAGGGCGAGGAGGCCGGGCTGACCGCAGGGCCGGGCGGCATCTCGCTGATCCGCATCACGCTCGGGGCGGGCACCGACCTGCACGCGCCGATGGGGCCGCGCGAGCGCATCGTCGAGACGAACGCCGTCGAGCCGGGGAAGGCGACCGGCAGCCGCTCGTTCCAGATCCTCTTCGGCCCTCACAACGGGTGCCGCCGCGCGACCCTGTTCGTCGGGTACGTGCCGCCGGGCAAGGCGCCGTGGCACTACCACCTCTACGACGAGATCTGCTGGATCTGGCGCGGCCCCGGCCGGTACCACCTCGGTGACGAGGTCGATCCGCTCGAGGACGGGACCGCTTTCCGGATCACGCCCAGGCAGGTGCACATCGTCGAGAACACGAGCCCCGACCGGGAGCTCGCGATCCTCGGCATCTTCACCCCTGCCGGGACGCCGTCGGCCGCGTACCTGCAGCCGGACGTGTCCGAGTCGTACGGCTTCGGGTCGGCGTGAGCCTGCAGTCGACGGGCGCCGGCGACCGGCTGCAGCCGGTCGCCGCCACCGGCGGCGTCGGTGATGCCGTCCGCGGCGAGTTCCCGATCTTCGAGCGCAAGGCCTATCTCAACTCCTGCTCGCAGGGGGCCCTCTCGCATCGCGTTCGCGCCGCCTACGAGGAGTATCTCGCCGGCTGGGACGAGAACGGTGCCGAGTGGGAGTTCTGGGTCGAGCGCGCCGAGGCCGCGCGTGAGGGCTTCGCGGCGCTGCTCCACGGCGCGGCCGACGAGGTCGCCGTCACGACGTCGGTCTCGCAGGGTGTGAGCGGCATCGTCTCGGCGCTGCCGTTCGAGCGCGACGGCCGCAACCGCATCGTGATCAGCGAGTACGAGTTCCCCACCGTGGGCCAGATCGCGCACGCGCAGGAGCTGCGCGGCGCGGAGGTGGTGCACGTGCGCCCCGAGCCCGACGGCTCCATCCCGGCCGAGCGCTTCGCCGAGGCGATCGACGAGCGCACCGCTCTCGTCTGCTGTACCACGATCTCGTACAGGACGGGCCACCGGCACGACGTCTCGGCGATCGCCGAGGTGGCCCACGCACGGGGCGCGCTCGTCCTCGCCGACAGCTACCAGGCGGCGGGCGCGATCGAGCTCGACGTGCGGACGCTCGGCGCCGACTTCGTCACGGGCGGCACCGTGAAGTACCTGCTCGCCTCCGCCGGGCTTGGCTTCCTCTGGGTGCGGGGCGAGGTGCTCGCCGGGCTGATGCCGACCCAGACCGGCTGGTTCGCCGACGAGGACATCTTCCGGATGGACATCTCCGACTACTCGCCGCACGCGACGGCGCGCCGCTTCGACGCGGGCACCCCGCCGGTGCCGAACATCTACGCCGGGGTGGCAGGGCTGGGCCTCGTGCAGGAGACCGGCGTGCCGGCGATCGAGGCGCACGTGGCCGCGCTCAACTCGCGACTGATCGAGGGTCTCGAGGAGCTCGGCGCCGACGTCGTCACGCCGGCCGACCCGGCAAGGCGCGGGCCGCTCGTCTGCGTGCGCTCGACCGACGCCCCGGCTCTCGTCGCCTGCCTGGCCGACGAGAACATCGTTTGCTCCCTGCGCGATACGAGCCTCAGGGTCGCCGCGCACTTCTACAACACCGACGACGACATCGACACCCTGCTGGCGGCGCTCTCTCGTCGCCGCGCCCTGCTCGCCTGAGAGTGGCTCGGAGCCGCAAGCTCGCGCCGCCGCCGCAGATCGCGGACGGTGATCACCCAGGCCTCAGGCGACCTCGAGGGTCGCGTTGCGGCGGGCGATCACCTCGAACCGCCGCAGCAGGACGAGGCCGACGACCGCGTAGACGGTCCCGACGAGCGCCTCGGCTGCGAGGAGGCCTGCCACGTCGACGATCGAGGAGCCGGCCACGATCTGGCGCGCGGCCTCGGCGCCGTGGGTGATGGGCAGTCCCTGCGAGACCGTCTGCAGCCAGCCGGGCAGCAGGTCGAGAGGCACGTTCACGCCGGCGAAGAGCAGCAGGAAGTAGAGGATGAAGTTGGAGAGCACGGCCGTCTCGCGCCAGCGCAGGCCGAGCGAGGCGTTCAACAGGCCGATGCCGGTGCAGGAGAAAGCGACGATCACGATCGAGAGCACGACGCCCGGGATCGCCGCGGCGCCGAGCTTGATCCCGAAGACCGTCACGCCGACGACGAGCGCGAACGCGGCGACGATCGCACCGTTCGCGACCGACGGGAACGCGCGGCCGAGGAAGAGCGCCACCCGGTTTGCGGGTGAGACGACGAGTGCCGGCAGGGTGAGCGTGAATCGCTCCTCGGCGATCGTCTGCGACATCGCGAAGAGGCAGGGTACGGCGGCCGCGACGAGCGCGTTCCCGACGATGAAGAACGTGTCGTTCTCGACGTCGGCCGCCCGCCCGAGGAAGACGAAGAAGATCATCTGGGTGACGGACGGAACGAGCAGCACCATCACGAAGAGGGAGGGCTGCAGCCAGGAGAAGAGCGCGCGGTAGCTGAGCCAGCCGCCGATCGCGAACACCCGGAGGGCCTTCACGTCAGCCCCAGGGTGGCGCGCTCGCGGGCCATCCGAAGGAATGCCTTCAACAGCAGCCCGCCCAGCACGGCGTAGACGATCGAGAGCAGCGTGCACATCGCGATGTCCGGCCAGGCGGACGTGCCGAGCGCCGCATTCCGGAGCGCGTTCATGCCCCAGGTCGGGGCGAGGACCCACGCGATCGGCGCGACCCAGCCGGGGAGGAGCGCGAGCGGGATCAGAAATCCGCAGATCGTCCAGACGGGAAACTCGAAGAGGTTGCCGACCATCCACGCCGCGCGGAAGCGGACGAACGCCGAGCCCATCAGGAATCCGAGCATCCCGATCGAGAGGATCGTCGGCGGCACGGCGACGACGAACGCGAGCCAGTCGTCGACCGACACGGGAACACCGAAGAGGAGGCGGACGTAGAGAAGCCCCGTGCCGAGTGAGTAGATGCCGATCGTGGCGATCGCGAGCGTGATCGGCAGGAAGGTCGCCCAGAACGGCGTCGGCGAGGCGACGAGGAGCTCGAGGATCCCGAGGCGCCGCTGCCGCTGCAGCGCGGCTGCAGCGGCAGTCGTCGTCAGCGACCAGATGCCCATCATGGCCGAGCCAACCGCCGCCGCCACGAGCGTCGCCTGCTTCTGGCCCCCCTGGAAGAGGAAGTAGGCCATCGTCGCGTAGATCACGGGCGTGCAGACGACGATCCAGAGGAAGAACGGGTTGCGCGACTCCTGCTTGAAGTGCAGCTTCCAGCCGAGCGTCATCGTGCGGAGGAGCCGGGTCATGCGAGCCCCGCCGGCCCGTGGTCGGTGACGAGGGCGACGTACGCGTCCTCGAGCGTCGGCTCGCGCGTCGTGACGCGGCCGAGGCGGACGCCGTCGAGCCGCGCCATGATCGCCTGCGTCACCTCGGCGCCGGTGGCCGTCTGCACGACGATGACCTGGGCCTGGTCGCGCTCCTCGATCGTGACGCCGGTGACGCCGGCGATCGCGCGAACCCCGGCGAGCGCCGTCTCGTCGATCCCGTAGACCTCGATCTCGACGACCGTGCCCTCGGCGACTCCCTGCTTCAGGTCGCGCGGCGTCCCTTCGGCCAGGATCTGCCCGTGCGCGACGACCGCGATGCGGTCGCAGAGCTCGTCGGCCTCGAACATGTAGTGCGTCGTCAGCAGCACGGTCTTGCCGGCGTCGCGCAGCCCGGCGATCATCGAGCGGAGCTCCCGCGCCCCGACCGGGTCGACGCCGATGGACGGCTCGTCGAGGAAGACGACGGGTGGATCGTGCAGGATGCCGCGGGCGATGTGGAGCCGCTGGCGCATCCCGCGGGAGTAGCCCTCGACGCGCTCCTTCTCGCGGCCGCTCAGCCCGACGAGCTCGAGCAGCTCGTGGATCCGCTGCCGCTGCACCTTCGGGTCGACCCCGTAGAGCTCCGCGAAGTAGCGCAGGTTGTCGAGCGCCGAGAGGCGCTCGTACAGCCCACGGTCACCGCCGAAGACATAGCCGATGTGCTGCCGCACCCACTTCGCGTCCTCGACGACGTCGTGCCCGAGCACGCGCGCCGTCCCCGAGGTCGGGATCAGGAGCGTGATCAGCATCTTGATCGTCGTGGTCTTGCCGGCTCCGTTCGGCCCGAGCAGGCCGAACAGCTCACCCTCCTGGATCTCGAAGCTGATCCCACGGACGGCCTCCACCTCGACCGAGCCCCGCCGGAACGTTCCGGTCGTTGTCCTGTAGGTCCGGCGGAGGTCGACGGCTTCGACGACGGTCGTCACACGAGCCGAGTCTACGCGACTCGATTCAGTCCGCCAGCAACTCCTCCTCCTTCGCCGGATCCCCCTCCGGCAGCACGTCGTGTGACCATTCGCGCCGCTTCCAGTCGGGGATCGGCGTCTCGTGATGCTCGTGCGGCACGAAGCGGGATCGCTCCACGAGATCCATCCTGTGCACGTAACGGGGGCAGTTCGGGAGAACGTCCCTGGCCCGCACCCGCACGACGAGCTGGGCCTCGGGGTACTCGCCGAGCAGCGGGTCGTCGTCGTCGATCGAGGTAATGCCGTTCACCCGTAGCCGCTTCGGGTTCGCGAAGTCGATGAAGAGCATCCCGACCTGCGGGTTCACGAGCAGGTTGCCGAGCGACAGGTACATCCCGTTGCCGTCGTAGCTCGGGAACGCGAGGGTGTGCTCGTCGACGACGCGCACGAACCCCGGCTCGCCGCCCTTGTAGGAGCATTGCGGCATCCCGTGCTCGTCGGCGGTGGCGAGGAAGAACATGTCGCGCGACTCGATGAACGCCCGGTCGCCGTCGTCGAACGTGTCCCGGAGGATGCGCTCGCCGATCCGGTCGGCGAGCCGCCTCGTCTCGAACCGGTCCTGCAGCCGCCGGTTGCCGTCGTGGTAGGGATCGGTCATTGAGAGATGATGCGCCTCATGGCACCCCGCGTCCACCTCAGCGAGCAGGTTCCGGCCGAGATCGTGCGCGCGCTCGAGGCCGACTTCGAGCTCGTCGCGTCGCCGGCCGGCGCCGACGGGATCCTCGCCGTGCTCACCGTGACGGTCGACGACGCCTACCTCGAGGCGGCCGGGCCACAGCTGCGGATCGTCGCCAACTATGCCGTCGGGGTGAACAACATCGACCTCGACGCGGCGCATCGCCGCGGTATCGTCGTCTCGAATACGCCGGACGTTCTCACCGGCGCCACTGCCGAGATCGCGCTCACCCTTATGTTGTCGCTGCTGCGACGCGTGACGGAGGGCGACCGCTTCGTGCGCCGGCGACAGCCATGGCGGTTCTCACTCGAGTTCATGCTCGGCGAGCGCCTGGCGGGCAAGACGGTGCTGATCGTCGGGGCCGGGCGGATCGGCTGCGAGACGGCGCGACTCGTGGAGGCGTTCGGCGCCCACGCGGTTCTCGCGGGACGGGACGACGACCTCGACGAGCTCCTCGCGCAGGCCGACGTCGTCTCGGTGCACGTGCCGCTCACCGCGGAGACGCACCACCTGATCGATGCGCGCCGCCTCCGCCTGATGAAGGCGACCGCCGTGCTCGTCAACACCGCGCGAGGGCCGGTCGTCGACGAGGCGGCGCTCGCCGCGGCGCTCGCCGGCGGCACGATCGCGGGCGCCGGGCTCGACGTGTACGAGCGAGAGCCGGAGGTGACGGAGGCGCTCCTCGGGCTCGAGAACGTCGTTCTCGCGCCCCACCTCGGCAGCGCCACCCGCGACACCCGCATCGCGATGGGGATGCTGTGCGTTACTGCGCTCCGCGCCGTCCTGCTCGAGGGCCGCACGCCGGCGAACGCCGTTGTGTCTCGGTGACTTCCGGACACCGCTCCGCGCTCCAGTTCGGGGAGGGGACGCTGGCGCAGGTCAGCATCGGTGCTTTGAACTACGGATGCAACGGTTGAGTACGGGTGCGAGGATTCCTGCTGCCGGGACGCCGAGTACCCGCCGCTGACACTCCAACTCGGGTGACTGCGCGAACACTGCACCGATAACAACGAGGGGGCTTCATGTCAGACGCATCGAGCGGAAAGCAGGATCAGATCCTTGCTAATCAGGCTGCAATCATCGCCAATCAGGCGAAGCTCGAAGAGATCCTTGCGAACCAGTTGGCGATCAAGTCGAACCAGTCGAAGCTCGACCAGATCCTTGCGAATCAGGAGAAGATCCTGGGCAAACTCGGCTAGCTGCGGGACTCGCCCATCAGGCGTCACTCCCGAACACTCGCGCAGGCGAGGTGGCGTCCGTCGGTAGCGGCGCGTCGACCGTCGGGTCTTCGTCCCAACCGTCCCAGAAGATCCAGAGGTTGCCGCAGGTCGGGCACTCATACCCGAACGTTCCGGCCATGTGCGCAAGCCGGCGTGCTCCTGTTCGTGGCTAGACCAGGTGGATCGATACGACGGCGAACCACGTGATCATCGCGGCATAGAAGCATCGCTCGATCAGCCCGAAAAACGGTTCTGTGGTCGCGTGGAGGAGTCGGATCATGGCGAGCCCGCAGGCGATCGCGGTTGCGACCACTATCCAGCCCAGCGTCACGAGTAGGCCGTGGATGCTCGGCCAGTCGACGTGGTCGGGGAGGGCGGCCGCCGTCCACGCGATCGAACCGAACGCGACTCCGGCGAGCAAGACGTGGGTTCGGCCGGTGCGCGTCGGTTGCCCTCTGTCGAGGTCGGTCGGAAAGGACGGGATCGCCAGTCGAGCGACCGCGAAGATGACGAGGAGCACGATCACGCGCCGGGGTGAGGGATCTACGCCCTTGGCGATAGCCGCGGCGAGGCAGAGCGCCGCGACGGCGATGGCCGCTGTCTGCGCCCGGTAGAAGGCGCGATACGGACCGACTCCGTAGTCGCTTACCGCGTTTCGCAGCGGCCGATAGCCCGTCGGGAGCAGATGTACCCAGACAAGGGCTCCCAGGCACGTGAGAGTCGCGAGCAGAGCGAGGCACGCGAGCACTGCAACCACGTAGGAATCCTAGCCTCTGCTACCGCTTCTCCGGCAACCGAGCCGAACCACAGCCGGGCTCACGACCGGGTCCGTCCAAAGCTGGCTCGCGGTCGTCGCCGCGAACCGACGGCTCGGTGAGTAGAAGGCTCGGGGCAGGGACGCGCCGCGCGTAGGATCGTCGTCGTGACCGAGGTCTGTCGGTTCCCGCGCGCAGGAAGGCGCTCTGTAGCGAACGCCGTGCCGCCTTCGATCGCTGCCGTCACGAACGGGAGGAGCAACCCCGATGACCAACGATGAGGTGGCCGCAAGCAGTCGCCGGGCTCGAGCGGCGCCGGCCCTCGTCGCGGGCGGCAACCCCCAGATCGCGAAGGCCGACGGCGACGCCCCTGTGCAGGCCTACATCGCGGCCATGCCGGGCTGGAAACGTGACATCGGGCGCAGCCTCGACGCGCTCATCGTGCGCACCGTGCCCGGCGTGCAGAAGGCCGTGAGGTGGAACTCGCCCTTTTACGGCCTCGAGGGCCGGGGCTGGTTCCTCAGCTTCCATTGCTTCACGAAGTACGTCAAGGTGGCTTTCTTCCGCGGCACGTCGCTGAGCCCGCTTCCCCCCGGCGAATCCAGGACGGGGGACGCGCGCTACCTCGACATCCACGAGAGCGACCAGTTCGACCAGGAGCTCCTGGCGCGCTGGATCAGGCAGGCATCGGAACTGCCCGGCTGGGTCCCGTAGCGCTGGGTGGAGCGTCGGCTCGGGGAGCATCATTCGAACGCCGGCGCACGACGGCCATTTCGACGCCGGCGGATCTCGGACGTTGCCGAATCGGTCCGCGTTTGGTACGGTCGCGCCCAATTCTGACCACCAGGAGGTTCAGGCGAAATGAGCGGCATTCGTCGCGGTGCCAGGTCGGTTCTGAAATGGTTCTCGGCGGTCTACGTGATCGCGATCATCGTGCAGGTGTTCCTGGCCGGCGAAGGAATCTTCGGCCTGAACAACATCGAGCACTCCGACAAGTGCGACAAAGCCGGCGCTCACTGCGTCGCCGACTCGAAGACGCTCGATCCGCACCGCGCGCTCGGGTTCTTCCTGACGCTGCCGGGAGCGTTGCTGTTCCTGATCGTGGCCTTGCTTGCCTGGTACCCGGACAAGCGCGTCCGGATCGTCTCGATCGTGGCGCCGATCCTGACCTTCCTGCAGATGGTCCTGCCGGGTCTCGGCCGTTGGGGCGGAGCCTTCCACCCGCTGAACGCAATCGTCGTGCTCGGGCTCTTCGGCTGGCTCACTCATCGTCTCTGGCACAAGCAGCCGGAGCCTGCCGCACCGATCGCACCGGCCGCCGGCCCCGCCGGATAGGGATGCGGGCCGGTCAGCCGGTCGTGGCGCCCGGCGTGTCCGTCGGCTGGGCCTGTGCGTGCGCTCTGCCGCGTTTCCAGATCAGGATGCTGACGGTCGCTGTCCAGAAGACGAACGCGACGAGCCCGATCAGCCCGGCAGGGGTCGCGATGACGATCCCGATCACGATTGCCACCCAGCCGAGCCACTTCGGCAGCTGCGCGCCGCGCAGGATCGCGAGGCCACTCGAGACGCCGAACACCAGGCCGCCGGCCGAGACCGGCAGGAAGAGCTTGAGGGCGAGCACGTTCAGCGCCTGCGCCGCGGCCGGCGCCAGGTGGCCGGGAACCGTGGCGAGCGTGTAGTCGAAGCCGAAGTAGACGCAGCCGCCGGCCGTCAGCACGGCCGCGCCGGCCAGCACGACGGAACCGAGCGCCGCCGCCGCAGGCGTCCGATGCAGGTACCCGCGCAGCGACCCGGCAAAGAGCAGGAAGAACGCCAGCGCCAGCATCCACAGGTAATCGGACGCCTGAGCGCTCGAGCCATGCTCCTCGTAGAACGCGATCACGCGCGCACCGCTCGCGGTCGCACTCGGCGCTCCCGAAGCCGTTCCGAAAGCAGCCACGGCCAGCACCGCGAACACGACGCCCGTCAACGGCGCCAGACGACCCAGACGATCGGACACGGTCACCACCCTCTCGATCATGTCGGTGCCCCACGCACTCCGCAGCATCAGGGCAGAGGATGTGAGGGTACGACACCCCGACCCGGGCCGCAACCCTCCCGTCGGTCGGGCCATCTTGCCTGCGACAGGAGCGGCTTCGCATCGGGACGCCCGCGCCGCCGCCGTCGTCTAGATTGCGGCCTGGCATGTCCGGCTACGGCTCTCAGGCGATGTGGGGGAACCTCGAGCGCGTGCTCGTGCGGCCGCCGCTCGCCGCCGACGCGAATCACGTCGAGCGCTACGGCTGGCGCGGCGTGCCCGACGCGGTCGCAGCGGCCGCCGAGCACGAGCGGCTCCGCGCGCTGCTCGAGGCGGCCGGCGCCGAGGTGATCGTCTCCGAGCACGACCCCGGCAACCCCGACGCGATCTACGTCTACGACCCCGTGCTCGTCGGCGACGGCGGCGCTGCGCTGCTGCGCCCCGGCACGGAGGGTCGGCTCGGCGAGCCGGACGGCATCGGGGAGACCCTCGAGGCGGCCGGCGTCCCGATCGCGTCGCAGATGAAGGCGCCCGCCACCGTCGAGGGCGGCGACACGGTCTGGCTCGATCATGACACCCTGCTCGTCGGTCACGGCTACCGCACCGGCGCAGCGGGCATCGCCGCGCTACGGAAGTCGTTCCCCGGCATCGAGGTGATCGCATTCGACCTGCCTCACTGGGTCGGCGCCTCGGAAGTGATGCACCTGATGTCGCTGATCTCGCCGCTCGACCGGGACCTCGCCGTCGTCTACCCGCGGATCGCGCCCGTCCGGCTGCTGGAGCTGCTCGCCGAGCGAGGGATCGAGACCGTCGAGGTCCCCGACGAGGAGTTCGGGACGATGGGCTCCAACGTCCTCGCGCTCGGCCCGCGTCGCGCGCTCGCGCTCGAGGGGAACGACGAGACCCGCAGGCGGATGGAGAAGGCGGGCGTCGAGGTCGTCACGTACAAGGGCGACCACATCTCCCGCCTCGGAGACGGCGGGCCGACCTGCCTGACGCGTCCGGTGCTCCGCGCGCCCTGACCGCCGCTTCTCCCGACGTAGATCTGTGCGGGGGTCAGACTGAAGTCTGACCCCCGCTCTCGTCCAAGGTCAGCTGCCGGTGCTCCGAGAGCCCGGAGACGCCGACCCCGACGAGCCGCAGCGCGCCCGGCCGGTCGCGCAGGCCCCGGTCGAGCAGCCGGCAGGCGAGCTCCGCGATCCGGTCGGCCTCGTCGATCGGGGCCGCCAGTGTCGTCGAGCGGCTCCTGATCGAGAAGTCCGAGTAGCGGAGCTTGGCCGTCACCGTCCGTGCCGAGAGCTGCCGCGTGACGAGCCCGGCCGCGACCTCGGCGGCCATGCGCTCGATCTCCGTGTAGAGGAGCGCCCGGTCCGAGAGGTCGCGCTCGAACGTCTCCTCCACCGAAAGCGATACCCGTTCGGTCCCGAGCTCGAGATCGCGCGGATCGATCCCGCAGGCCCGGTCGCGTAGCAGGGGGCCGATCGTGCCGGGGAGGACGACGCGGAGCTCGTCGTCGGTGAGCGCGGCGAGATCGCCGACCGTCTTCACTCCCGCCGCGGCGAGCCGCAGCTCCGCCTTCGGCCCCACCCCGGGAAGGGCGCGAACCGGGCACGGCGCCAGGAAGAGTGCCTCCTTCCCCGGCGGGACCACGGTGATCCCGCCGGGCTTGCGGCGCTCAGAGGCGACCTTGCAGACGACCTTCGACGTCGACACCCCGAGGGAGCACGACAGCGACGTCGCCGCGCGGATCGAGGTCTGCACGGCCTCCGCGATCGCGCGGGCTCCGGTGAAGTTGGGGACGACGGTGCCCAGATCGAGGTAGCCCTCGTCGATCCCCACCTGCTCGACCCGCGGCACGACCTCGCGGATGGTGCTCCAGACGGCCTCCGAGTACTGCCGGTAGAGCGCGTGCCTTGGTCGCAGGAACACGACCTCGGGGCAGCGCCGAAGCGCCTCGGCGGAGCTCATGGCCGAGCGGATCCCGAACCGCCGGGCGACGTAGTTCGCGGTCGCGACGACTCCACGACCCTGCGGGTCGCCGCCGACGACGAGCGGGCGGGTTCGGAGCGACGGGTCCTCCAGCTCCTCCACGGCGGCGAAGAAGGCATCGAGGTCGAGATGCGCGAGGATCGACACGCCGGGAACGGTACGGTGCCGCCGTGATCACCGCTTCGCCACCGCCGCCGGCGGTCGAGCAGCCCGCTCCGTACGAGCTCTCCCACGGTGTCGTTGCCGGCGTCGCGGCGCCGGGGACCCGGCGGGTCATCGTGCGGGTCGGTGCCCGGACGCTTGCCGACCTGCCGTTGCGCGGTCGCCATTTCGAGCTGCGCGTCTCGCTGCCCGCAGCCGAGACGACGGTGCAGGTCGTCACCGTCGACCGGTCGGGCCACCGCAGCCGCGCGACCGTGCCGCACGCGCTCGCCCGGTCGGACGGCACGCCGCGCCCCGGCTCGACGCTCGACGGGCTCCTGCACCGGATGCTCGTCTACTCGGACAACGAAGCGGCGAACGCCACGGAGAGCTACTTCGGTGGCTCGACGCTCGGCGGATCCACGCTCGTGGACAGCCTGATGGAGTCGCTGGGCCTCGTCGACACCGACATGTACGGCGGTTACGAGCTCGAGGCGGTCGGCAGCCTCTCTCGCACGCTCGCCGGCAGGATCCCGATCGAGGTCGACAGCGAGCCGTCCGGGGGGCGTGGCAAGAAGACGAGCGCCTACGACCTCGGGAGCCTCCTCCGCGCGGTCTGGCTCGCGAGCGGTGGACGTGGGCCGCTCCGGGCTGCACAACCAGGGTTCACGCCGTCCGATGCCCGCTACGTCCTCTACCTGCTCGCCCACATGCATGACCCCGGCAAGCTCGACCGCCGGGTCGGGCACATTCCGGGCATTCGCGTGCTCCACAAGGCCGGCTGGATCGACTCCGCCCGCCACGACAACGGCATCGTCCTCTGGCCGGGCGGCGCGATCCTCGTGACCGTGATGACGTATTGCCCGGCGGGGGCGGGGCTCAGCTCCGACGTGCTGGCAGGCGACGTCGCCGCCGCTGCGCTGCGCCGCCTCCGCGGCTAGCGGGAGAACGACAGGTGGGCGCCCGCAAGCGGACGCCCACCATGCCTGCAGTCACGCCCTCGGAGTGCGCGACCACATCCGGTGTCCGGTCCCGGGAGGCGATATTCGGGAAATCCGGGCTCCGAGTATTGAGACTCCCGGGCCCCACCGCGGTTTGTACGCGTTCCGTAAGCATTGCCGGCCCGGCGAATGCGCGAGCCACGGGAATACCGGTACAGTTTTTGTAGTTAGTACTCATATGACTGACCATTCTGCTGACGCCGAGGAGCGTGAACCGATTGTGAGCAAGCTCTTGCTCGTCCCTCTCGACGACATCGTCGTCTTCCCCAACATGAACGTCACCCTGACGATCGACGTCGGTGACGAGGAGCGCGTGCTGCTCGTCCCGAAGCACGACGGCGAGTACGCCGCGGTCGGGACCGTCGCCGAGGTGACCGACACCGTGCGGCTGCCGGGCGGGGGCACCGCCGTGGCCCTGAACGGCCTGCACCGGGCGATTGCCGGTGCTGCGGAGACGGATGCCCGTGGGCGCCTCTTCGTCGAGGCCGACGAGCGGCCGGACGAGGCTCCGGCCGGCGAGGCCGTCCGCGCGCTCGAGACCGAGTACCGCGCCGTCGTCGAGGAGATCCTCGAGCTGCGAGGGGACGACGGCCGCATCGCGGCCTTCGTCCGCTCGATCTCCGATCCGGGAGCGCTCGCCGACACGTCCGGCTACTCGCCCGACCTCACCTTCGAGCAGAAGGTCCAGGTCCTCGAGGCCGTCGACGTCGCCGAGCGGCTCCAGCTCTCACTCACCTTCCAGCGCGAGCGGCTGGCGCTGATGCAGATCCGCCGGCGCATTCGCGAAGACGTGAACACGGGCATGGAGAACCAGCAGCGCGAGTACATCCTCCGCAAGCAGCTCGACTCGATCCGGAAGGAGCTCGGTGAGGACGAGACGTCCGTCGTCGAGGAGTTCCGCGCGAAGATCGCCGGATCGGCGATGCCCGATCACGTGCGCGAGCAGGCCGAGCGAGAGCTCTCCCGCTTCGAGCGCATGGGGGAGAGCTCGCCCGAGGCGCAGACGATCCGCAGCTACATGGACTGGCTGCTCGCCGTGCCGTGGGGCGTCGGCTCCGAGGAGCGGCTCGACCCGAAGGCCAGCCGCGAGGTGCTCGACGCCGACCACGCGGGGCTCGAGGACGTCAAGGACCGCATCGTCGAGTACATCGCGGTGCGCAAGCTCCGGCAGGAGCGGGGCATCGAGGTCGACAGGAAGTCGGGCGCGATCCTCACCCTGATCGGACCACCGGGCACCGGCAAGACGTCCATTGGCGAGTCGATCGCTCGCTCGCTCAACCGAGAGTTCGTCCGCATGTCGCTGGGCGGCATCCGTGACGAGGCCGAGATTCGCGGCCACCGGCGCACGTACATCGGTGCGCTGCCCGGCCGCCTGGTGCGGGCGTTGCGCGACGCCAAGACGATGAACCCGGTGATCCTGCTCGACGAGGTCGACAAGGTCGGTGCCGACTGGCGGGGCGACCCGTCGGCCGCACTGCTCGAGGTGCTCGACCCGGCGCAGAACTCGACGTTCCGCGACCACTATCTCGACGTCGAGCTCGACCTCTCGGACGTCATCTTCATCGCGACTGCGAACCAGGCCGACACGATCCCGGGCCCGCTGCTCGACCGGATGGAGGTGATCCGCTTCGACGGCTACACGACCGACGAGAAGGTGGCGATCGCGAACGGGTATCTCTGGCCGCGCCAGCGCGAGCGCAACGGCCTGCGCGAGGACGAGGTAACGGTGGGCGACGAGGTGCTCGAGTCGATCATCTCGGAGTACACCCGCGAGGCAGGCGTCCGCCAGCTCGAGCGTGAGCTGGGCAAGGTGCTTCGTAAGACGGCGACGAGCATCGCCTCCGAGACCGTCGAGGCGCCTGTCGCGATCGAGATCGACGTCGTGCGCGACGCGCTCGGCCGGCAGCGGTTCTTCCGTGAGGCCGCGGAGCGCACGGCGGTGCCAGGCGTCGCTACGGGCCTTGCGGTCACCGGCGTCGGCGGCGACGTGCTCTTCGTCGAGGCGACCAGCATCCCCGGCGGCGAGAAGCTCGTGCTCACCGGCCAGCTCGGCGACGTGATGAAGGAGTCGGCCCAGATCGCCCTCTCGGCCGTGCGGGCGAAGGCGAGCGACTACGGGCTCGAGGACGACGTCTTCGAGAACCGCTCGTTCCACCTGCACGTGCCCGCGGGAGCGATCCCGAAGGACGGTCCGAGCGCCGGCATCACGATGGCAACCGCGCTCGCGTCGTTGCTCACCGGCCGGCCCGTCAGGCACACGGTCGGGATGACCGGAGAGGTCACGCTGCAAGGTCGCGTGCTCCCGGTCGGCGGTCTCAAGCAGAAGGTGCTCGCGGCCCACGCCGCCGGGCTCACCGATGTCGTCATTCCCGAGCGGAACCGCGCCGACATCGACGATGTCCCGCAGCACGTCCGTGACGAGATGACGTTCCATCCCGTGATGGCGCTGTCCGAGGTGCTCGAGCTCGCGCTCGAGCCGGCCGCACAGCCGCTCGATGTCTCGGTGTAGGCACTGCGCACCCGTCCCCGAGGGGGTCCGCCAGGCGGCGGGCCTCCTCGAGGGGCGTTGGACGATCTCGATCCTCTGGGCCTCCTACGAGGGGGCGTCACGCTTCAACGAGTTCAAGCAAGCGGTGGGGGAGATCCCGCCGCGGACGCTGGCGCAGCGACTCGTCGAGCTCGAGGAGGCGGGCGTGCTCGAGCGTCGCGTCGTCGACGCCCGGCCGCCACGCGTCGAGTACACGCTCACTCCCGAGGGCAGGCGCCTGCAGGCGGTCGTCGACGCGCTCGTGCAGTTCGCCCGGGCCTGAAGCCGCGATCCACTCGCGTGGAGTGAGGCGCACGCCTCACTCCATGCGGCTTTGCGCGGGTGGTCGGGTCAGATCGCGAGCGAGACGTCGCCGGCGCCGGCCGGCACGTACGCCGGCCGGTAGCCGAGCACGCGCCCGACGGGAGCCCCGGCCACGAGGCCGAGCTTCTGGAGCCACGCCGGCGGGAACGGCAGCCGGACGTCGTCGAAGTGGTGGTTTGCGATCACGGCGAGCCGGAACGGGTTGGGCAGGCCCTTCCCGTTCGCCTTCCCGTCGTTCGCGAGGCCGAACATCGTCTCGATCAGCTTCTCGAACTGGAGGGCCGGGGTGACCTCGCAGCGGAAGCGGACGCCCGACTCGGACGCGTTCCAGAACCTGTGCGCCGTGCCGGGCTCGACCGTTACCGACGTGCCTGCCGCGGCGGCGGTCGTCTTGCCGCCGACCTCGAACATCAGCTCACCCTCGATCACCTCGAAGACCTCGGTCTGGTACGGGTGCTGGTGCGCGGTGGCGACGAAGCCGCGCGGCTCGACGAGGACGTCGATCACGACGCGCTCCCCGTCCGAGTCGGCGGCGGTCTCGACGATGCGGATGCTCTCGCCGGTGATGCTGTTGGAGATCACGTCTCCGGTGCGAATCATGGCTCTGCTCCTTCTCTCTCGTGGCTTCGTGCTGGACAGGAGCAGCATGGATTCGCGCCGCGCTTTGCCATCGGCCCGGGGTGCGATTCGCGGTCGCCCGCCGAGACGAAGTCGTGGCTGCCGCAGGGATGAGACGCCGGCCCGCGGCGTCGTTCCGGCGGAGGAGAGGCGGCCGACGCGTCGGGCCGCCCGTGGGCCGACCCGCTGCCTGCTGAGAGCCGTGTCGGGGGTCAGACCGAAGCCTGTCCCCGACCTGCTACTCGTCGGCGAGGAGCCGGTAGATGCCCTTGCGTGCCGTCCGGAGCACGTCCTGGGCGCCCTTGATCTGCGCGGTCGTGCCTGCCTGGGCGACCTGCCGCGTCGCGGCCAGCACCTGTTGGACGAGATCGCGGAGCTCGACGATGTCGCTGTCGACCTCGTCGACGGCCTCCGCCCACGGTGCGGAGGCGCCGTCGGCATTGCTCGCTGCGCGACCCGCCTCGGTCAGCGCGAAGACGCGCCGTCCGGTCTCGGAGGCCGCGGGCTCGATCAGCCCTTCGTCCTCCAGCTGCTGGAGCGTCGGGTACACCGAGCCGGGGCTCGGCGTCCAGTTGCCGCCGCTGCGCTCCGAGATCACCTGGATGATCTGGTAGCCGTGCATCGGCTCCTCGGCGAGGAGCGTCAGGATCGCGGCGCGGATGTCGCCGCGGCCCGCGCGCCGGCCGGGGCCGAACGGCGGGCCGCCGAAGCCGGCGTAGCCGTGCATGCCGCGGCGCGACCTGCCGCGTCCGCGGCGCTTCGGCCGCTCGTCGGTCATGAACCAGACCTTCGGGCTCGTATCTCGCCGGCAACGGCCGGCGTGGGGAATAGTCATTGCTGTCATGGTGGTTCCTTTCTTCGTGTGGTATCACGATATATCGTAACGCATCGTTTGTCAAGCGCGCCAATCGTCCTCGGGGATGACGACGAGAGCGAGACGACGGTGAAGACGCACGTCGCCCACATCCTCGTGAAGCTCCGCCTCCGCGACCGCGTGCAGGCCGTCGTGTACGCCTACGGGAACGGGTCGTGCGGCCGGGCGACGACTGATCGCCCCGCGGCCTCGCCGAGGTCTCCCTCCACCTCGACCGGATGGGTGCCGATACGAGCTGGATGGACGCCGCAAACCCGGACGCGCGCCCGAGCCCGGCAACCGCCGGGGGCAGGAGCCGACGCCCGATCGGCGAGATCTTCGTCGAGCTCGGCTTCGTCACGAGGGCGCAGCTCGATGCGGCCCTCGCCGTGCAGCAGCAGACGGGAGGCCGCATCGGCGAGATCCTCGTCGAGCAGGGCAGCCTCACGCGGCTCGACCTCGCGAGCGCGCTTGCCGAGCACTGGGAGCCCCACCCCTATCCGGACCGCGGCCCGGCCGAGCCATCGCAGGCGGAGACGGAACGTGATACCGGGGATCCGTCCGCGCAGCCCGAGATCGAGCCGGGCGTGCCGCCGAAGCCGCGCCGGCGCCTGCGGCGGCGGCAGCCTCCGCCCGACGGCGAGCCCGAGCCCGTCGACGCCCTCGCTGCCAGACTGGCAGTGCTCGACGAGATAGTGGCCGCGATCGCCGATCTCTCGCGCTCCCTCGAGAGCCTGGACGCCGTTCGCGCTGCGGAGGCCCTCGCCACGGGAGCGCGGCTCGCCGGGGTGGAGGCAGCCGTCGCCGGTCTCGAGGAGCGGGTAGCGGGGCTCGACCGGGTCGAGAGCGCGTCCGCTCCGGAGGTCGAGCGCGGCCCGGTCGCAGAGCCTCCGGCCCCTGTAGCGGCGGAGGGCTGCCTCGCGTTCGCACCGACCGCGTCCGGGTACCGGCTGGTCGAGCTGCCGGACACGCCGGAGCTCGGGGCGATCCTGGAGCTGGACGGCGTCGACGGCCCGCTCGTCGTCACGCGGCTCGCGGGCTCGCCGCTCCCGTTCGACGACCGCCCCTGCGCCTTCCTCGACCGCGTCCGCCGCGATTCACCCCGGACGTGACTGCGGCCCGCCGCAGGGCGGGCCGCAGCCGGACGTCGTTCGAGAGGTGCGTTACTTGAGGCCCTTCTGCTTGGCGATCGCGCCGGCGACGAGGTCGCCCGTCATGAACATGTGGTTGTAGGCCGCGTGGTAGTCGGACGCCGCCTTGGTGTAGTTGCCCGCGGCGTAGTCGTCGAGCTGGCTCTTCAGCTCGAGCACGTGGCCGAGCAGGTCGTTGCGCACGGCGAGCTTCGGCAGGCCGGTCGCGCCGGCGAGGAAGTTGCCGAACGTGACCGTGTACTGCTTCAGGTCGTTGACGGCCCTGGTCTGGCCGGCCTTGTTCTTCTTCGCCGTCGCAACGGTGTAGTCGACGAAGAACTTGATGTGGTCGCGCCACATGTACTTGCCGTTCAGGAACGCCTTGCCGGCCTTGGCGCCGTAGACGGACGCGATCGCCCTGGAGAGGGCAACGGAGTTGTCGTCGAGCGCCTTCGCGGCGGCCGGGAAGGACTTCGACCCCGTGACCCCGGCGTTGGTGGCGTTCATCGCAAGTACGGCGTGCTCGCCGAACAGGTTGTCGAGCGTGACGCGCAGGTCGGCGGCGGTCATTGCAGTCGCCTTCGTCGTCATCGTCATCCCGTTCATCTGGTGGTCGTTGCTCCCGCGGGACGAGGCGGCGAGGGCACCGGCGACGAGCAGGCCGGACACCGCAACTGCGGCGAGTGCCGCTGTCATCGTTCGAGTGAATCGCATCGAGGTGGAGCTCCTTCGGGTTGGTCGTGCAGGTCGGGGCGGATTCGGCGTCGGCCGCAGTTCGGTTCGATCGGGTCGCGCTCGAGCCGCGCCGCTCGTCCCGGGCCGTCGCGCGGATTTGCCACATCCGGTCGCGCCCGGCCCGGGTGCGCCGGGCGGATGAGAAGATGAGGCGATGGAGTTCCGCTCCGCACGAGCCCCGGGATGAGCGAGGCCGCGACCGAAGCGGTCGTGCGCGCCCGCGGCGTGACGAAGCGCTACCGGTCGACGGTCGCCGTCGACGGCCTCGACGTCGACATCGGGCACGGCATCACGGGCCTGCTCGGCCCGAACGGAGCGGGCAAGACGACCTTCATCTCGCTCGTGCTCGGCCTGCGCACGCGCGACGCCGGCGAGCTCGCCGTGCTCGGCCACGATCCGGCGACCGCCGGCATCGACGTGCGCGCCCGCATCGGCTTTGCCCCCGAGCACCACAACCTGCCGCCCGACGTGCACGCCGCCGACCTCGTCCGGCACCTCGGCGAGCTGCACGGGCTGCCCGCCCGGGCGGCGATCCAGCGGGCGAACGACGCGCTCTGGCAGGTCGGTCTCGGCGAGGAGCGGTTCCGTCCGATCGGCACGATGTCGACGGGCCAGCGTCAGCGCGTGAAGCTGGCCGGGGCGATCGTGCACGATCCCGCGCTCGTCCTCCTGGACGAGCCGACCGACGGCCTCGACCCGCTCCAGCGCGACGACATGCTGGCGTTGATCCGGCGCGTCGGCAGCGAGTTCGGGATGGACATCGTCATCTCGTCGCACCATCTCGAGGAGGCGGAGCGCATCTGCGACGACGTCGTGATCCTCGGGGCGGGGGCGGTTGTCCGGGCCGGCAGCCTGAGCGAGCTCCGGCGCGATGCGGAGCGCCTGAGCGTGATCGTCGACGATCGGGCCTCCGAGCTCGCGGCGCTTCTCCGCAGCGGCGGCTTCGACGTCGTCGAGCACGGCGAGATGGTCAGCGTCGCCTGGGCCGATGGCGTGCACGACGCCGTCAGGGACGCCGTGGCGGATCTGGGCGTCGGCATCCGCCGCCTCGGGGCCGAGCAGCAGACGCTCGAGGACGTCTACATGGAGGCGAGCGCATGAGCGAGGAGCAGGGTGCCCGCATCTACGACGTCGGCTACCGCGCGTACGACGGCCCGCGGAAGGCGCCGGTATGGGCGCTCGTCACCATCTGGCGACACACGCTTCAGCGCGTGCTCGGCCTCCACCGGAGCTTCCGCCACAAGGTGCTGCCGGGCATCGCGCTCGTGATCGCGTTCGTGCCGGCGCTGATCTTCGTCGGCATCGCGGCATTTCTTCCGTTCGACCCGATCCGGAAGGACATCCTGCCCTCGTACGGCGAGTACACGGGCTTCATCACGATGGCGCTGGCCCTGTTCGCCTCGCTGGTGGCGCCGGAGGCCCTCTGCACCGACCGCCGCACCGGAATGCTCGATCTCTACCTGGCCGGGCCGCTCGACGCGAAGCGCTATCTGGCGGCGAAGTGGGCCGCGGTCGCGGCAGTGATGCTCGTGATGACGGCCGGCCCGCAGATCTTCCTCCTCGCCGCCTACGGCGTCGAGAACGCCGGGCCGTCGGCCGCCGGGACGCCGCTCCTGCTGCTCCGGATCCTCGTCGCCGGGATCGGGGTGGCGCTCTTCTACACCGCAGTCGCGATGGCCGTCTCGAGCCTGACGACACGCCGGGCGGTTGCCGCCGTCGCGACCGTCCTCCTCCTGCTCGTGCCCTCGATCGCGGTGGGTGTCGCGGTCGAGAGCAGCGGCGCGCCCGACGCGCTCGAGCTGCTCACACCCGGCGTCGCGACGGAGTTCGCGTGGCGCGTGTTCGGGGACGCCCGCAGCTCGTCCGACGGCCACCCGCCGATCAGCCGGGTCTCCACGGAGCTCGTCGTCCTGGGCCTCGCGGGGTGGGTCCTGCTCGGTGCTGCGGTGTGCTGGGTGAGCTACTCGCGGCAGGGGCGGCGGCGATGAGCGCCGTGACGGGTCGCGAGGCGATGATCGAGGTCCGCGGTGTCTCGAAGTGGTTCGGCAGCCTCGTCGCCGTCTCCGACGTCAGCTTCGACGTCGGGCCGGGGATCACGGCGCTGCTCGGTCCGAACGGGGCCGGCAAGTCGACGATGCTTCGCATGCTCTGCGGGCTCGCGCGGCCGTCGAAGGGCACCGTGCGGGTCCTGGGGAGCGATCCCCGCAGCGATGTAGACGTTACCCGTCACGTGGGGCTCGTCCCGCAGCAGGAGACCGTGTTCGAGCCGCTGACGGCGTTCGGCTTCGTCCGGCTGTGCGCGACGCTCCACGGCCTGCCGGATCCGGACGGCTCCGCCCGTGCCGCGCTCGCGACGGTCGAGCTCGACGCCGACGACGAGCGGCGCCTGCCGACCTACTCCAAGGGCATGCGCCAGCGCGTCAAGCTGGCGCAGGCGATCGTCCACGACCCCCGGGTGATCGTGCTCGACGAGCCACTGACGGGGCTCGACCCGCGCCAGCGCGCCCACATGATCGAGCTGTTCCACCGGCTCGGCGGCGAGGGCCGCTGCGTCGTCGTCGCGAGCCACGTTCTCGACGAGGTCGAGCGCTTCGGCTCGGACGTGCTCGTGATGGCGAAAGGCCGGCTCGCGGCGGCCGGTGACTTCCGGGAGATCCGGTCGCTGATGGACGACCGGCCCCGGCGGATCGTCGTCCGCACGAGCGAGCCGCGGGTGCTCGCCGCCGACCTCCTCCACGCAGGCGTGGTCGTCGGGGCCCGGATCGAAGGCGACGACAGCATCCTGCTCGATACCGAGGACGCCCGCCGGCTCGGCCGGGCGATCGCCCCGGTTGCGCGCGCATGCGGGGCGAGCGTGCTCGAGGTGCGGGCAGTCGACGAGGATCTCGAAGACGTCTTCCGCTACCTGGTGGAGCGATGAGCAGCGCGACCCCCGAAGCAGTCAGTCGCGGCCCGGCGGGCGCCTCGAGCTTCGTCGCCCTCTACCGCCTGCTCCTCCGGTTGCAGGTGACGCCGCTGCGCATCGTGGGGATCCTCGCGCTCGGGTCGCTGGAGGTGCTCCTCGGCGCCCTCGCGCGCAGCGATGCCGACCCGCTGCGAGCGACGACGGAGATCGCCCTCGGCTACGGGCTCGGGATCGTCTTGCCGCTCTCGACCGCCTGGCTCGCGACCTCGACCATGGGCGATCTCGTCGAGGACCGGTTGCTCGTCTACCTCTGGCTGAAGCCGGTGCCCCGGTGGCAGCTGCCCGCGGCGGCGATGCTCGCGACCGTCACGATCGTCGTCCCGCTCGTCGCCGTGCCACTCGTCGTGACGGCCGTCGTCGCCGGGGCCTCGCAACTGATCGGAGCGCTCCTGCTCGCCTCCGTGCTCGCCGTCGTCGCCTATGCGGGCCTCTTCGTGGCGGCGGGGCTGTGGCTGCGGCGCGCGCTCTGGTGGTGCCTGCTCTACATCCTCGTCTGGGAGAACGGGCTGGCGCGGGCCGTCGACGGCGCCGCCCGGCTCTCGATCGCGAGCTACGCGCAGTCGCTCGTCGCCGCCGCAGGCGACATCGTGGTCTCGTACGCCGATCGCCCGTCGAGCGCATCGGTCGTCGTGCCGATCGTCGTCGGGCTCGTCGGGCTCGTGCTGGCCGTGATCCGCTACCGGCGGGCCGAGATCGATTGACGTTCCGCGCGTTCCCCGTAACCGGAGTACTCATTCCGGTTATGCTGTGGCTCGAGTGCTCGAGACACCAACCAGCCTCCCCGAGGAGGACGTCGTGATGCCCGGAGGCGAGGCCCCTCTGACCGGCCGCGCGTTGCGGACGGTGTTCATCGCGCTCATGCTCGGCATGTTCCTGGCGGCGCTCGACCAGACGATCGTCTCCACCGCGTTGCCGACCATCGTGGGCGACCTTGGCGGGCTGAACCATCTCTCCTGGGTCGTCACCTCGTACCTGCTCGCGTCGACGATCTCGACGCCTCTGTACGGAAAGCTCGGGGACATGCTCGGCCGCAAGCCGGTTTTCCTCGCCGCGATCCTGATCTTCCTCGCCGGCTCGATGCTCGCGGGCCTGAGTCAGTCGATGGATCAGCTGATCGCGTTCCGGGCGCTCCAGGGCATCGGCGCCGGTGGGCTCATGGTCGGGGCCCAGGCGATCATCGGCGACATCGTGCCGCCCCGCGAGCGCGGCCGCTACATGGGCCTGATCGGCTCGGTCTTCGGAGTCGCCTCCGTCGCGGGGCCACTCATCGGAGGCTTCCTCGTCGACAGCCTCTCGTGGCGCTGGGTGTTCTACGTGAACATGCCGATCGGTGCGGTCGCCGTCGCGATCGTCGCCCTGCGGCTCCACCTGCACACCCCGCAGACGCGCCACCGGATCGACTACCTCGGCGCCGTCCTGCTGAGCGGCGCAGTCACCTGCCTGATCCTCGCTGCCACGTGGGCCGGCAACGAGTACGCCTGGGGCTCGCGAACGATTCTCGGCCTCCTGGCCGGAGGGCTCGTCTTCCTCGCCGCGTTCGTCTGGCAGGAACGCCGCGCTGCCGAGCCCCTCATCCCGCTGAGCCTCTTCCGGTCCCGGATCTTCAACGTCGCGAGCGCCATGGGCTTCACGATCGGGATGGCGATGTTCGGCGCGATCGTCTACATCCCGGTCTTCCTCCAGCTCGTCTACGGCGCCAGCCCGACGAGCTCGGGGCTCCGCATGTTGCCGCTGATGGGCGGGCTCCTCGTCGCCTCGATCGCCTCCGGGCGGGCGATCAGCGCGATCGGCCGCTACAGGGCCTTCCCGATCGCCGGCACGGCCATCCTCATCGTCGGCATGTTCCTTCTCTCGCTCCTCGGGGTAGGCACCGCGCCCTGGCTCGCGTCCCTCTACATGCTCGTCGTCGGCGTTGGTATCGGGCTCGTGATGCAGGTGCTCGTGCTCGTCGTCCAGAACGATGCCCGGCCGCAGGACATGGGCGTCGCCACGTCGACGGCGACCTTCTTCCGCTCCGTCGGCGGCTCCTTCGGCGTCGCGATCTTCGGCGCCATCTTCTCCTCACGTCTCGCCGGCGAGATCCAGAAGCTTCCGCCCGCGATCGCGAAGCTCCTTGCCGCCGGCGCCCACCTGACGCCGGAGCGCGCGAAACACCTCCCGCCCGGAGCGCACGACGCCTTCCTCCATGCCTTCTCCCACTCCCTGCACGGGGTTTTCCTGTGGGGGATGCTCGTCGCCACGATCCCGTTCGGGCTCTCCTGGCTCCTGAAGGAGATTCCGCTCCGGACGACGGTTCATGCCCGCGGCGCCTCCGACGCGGACGCTTCGCCCCCCACGGCCTGAGCCGGAGGCACCCGGGGTTACCCGGATGCGCGCTGCCGTCCACTACGGATGCCGGTCCGGGCCCGACGGCATAACGTCAGAGGAGTCCCGTCGAGCGACTGGAGGGCTCCATGGCAACCATCGACAAGACGGCAGATCTCGCAGGCCCGGGGATCGGCGACTACGCCGAGCTCGAGCACGTCCTGCCGGACGACTACACACCGCTACTCACCCCGAACGAGACGCAGCGCGCGCTTGCGGTGGTGAAGCGTCACATCGAGGACGGCCTCTGCCGCGAGCTCGGGCTGATCCGGGTCGAGGTGCCGCTCATCGTCGACGTGGCGAGCGGCGTCAACGACTACCTCGACCGCGACGGCTCCCGCACGCCGGTCGGCTTCCACATCGCGAACGACCACGGCAAGCACCCGGTCGACGCCGAGGTGGTGCAGGCGGCGACCAAGTGGAAGCGGATGGCGCTGCGCCAGTTCGACATGAAGCCCGGAGAGGGGCTCGTCACCGACATGCGCGCCGTGCGCAAGGACTACTTCCTCGACCACGACCACTCCGCCTACGTCGACCAGTGGGACTGGGAGCGCGTGATCACGCCCGGGCAACGGACGCTCGCGTACCTGACCGAGACGGTGCGCGCGATCTGGGGCGTGATCCGCTCGGCGGAAGAGCTCGTGCTCGACCTGTACCCGCAGTTGCGCGACCCGCGGTATCCCAGCCTTCCCGACGAGCTGACGTTCGTCCATGCGGAGGACCTGCTCGCGCTCTACCCCGACCTGCCGCGCAAGCAGCGCGAGACGGCGTTCCTGCAAGAGCATCCGGCCGTGTTCATCTATGGGATCGGCTGGACGCTCGACGACGGGTACCCGCACGAGCTCCGGGCGGCGGACTACGACGACTGGGTCACGGAGACCGTGTCGGCCGACGGCAGGCCGATGCACGGTCTGAACGGCGACATCCTCGTCTGGAACCCGGTCACGCACCGGCGCCACGAGCTCACCTCGATGGGTGTCCGGGTCACGAAGGAGACCCTCGTCCGCCAGCTGGAGCTGACCGACCAGCTCGACTTCCTCGAGCTCCCGTACCACCGGGCGATCCTCGAGGACCGGATCCCGCTCTCGATCGGCGGCGGCATCGGGCAGTCGCGCGTGGCGATGCTCCTGCTGCGCAAGGCCCACCTCGGAGAGGTGAGCGTGACCGTGTGGCCGGAGATCCTGAAGGAGATGTGCGCCGCCCGGAACATCGACGTGCTCGAGTAACGGCGACAAGGTCTCAGCGGCAGGCAGGGGCGCGAAACGGAGGCCCCTGCCTCGCCGGAGGACACCCTCTACCCCCGGCGAAGGACGACTATCCATGGGCTGGCGCCGCGACGAGGTGTGGTTCGACACGGATGTGCTCTGGTTTCGCGAGCAGCCGCGGCAGCCGTTCGCGGCGCTCGCGCTGGAGCCGGCTCTTGCCACCGCGGCGTTCGAGATCCCTCTCCTATTGCCGACAGCAACGGGGCTGGAGGCCTCACTGGAGCGGCGGCTCCGAGCCAGGAAGGAGCGGCGGCGCCGGCACGCCACGCGCACGGTGCCGGCGGTCGCGCTCGTCCTCGGGTCGGCCACGATGCTCCCGATCGCCGCGCAGCGTCACGCCGCGGGCGGGGACGGCGCCGGCCCGCTCCAGGAGGATCCGCCGAGCCTGTCGTTCCGACTCGACGTCGGCCGCCTCGGGGTTACCGAGCCGCCGTTCTTGCGCGCCGGCGTCTCTCCGCGGAAGCCCGCAGCACGGAAGCTCGCGCAGACGGCTGAGCTCGCGAAGGTCGAGTGGCACCGCGCCACGTCGGTCGGCCTCCCGTACTCCGGCCGGCTGGTCGACGGTACGCAGCTCCCCGTCGAAGGGCCGAACTGGGTCACCTGGAACCCGATCACCGACAGCAGTCCCAACCTGCCGAACCGCCTCTACGGCAACGAGCGCACGATCCGGACGATCCTCTCCGTGGTCGGTGCCTATCGCGCAGCAAACCTGGGCGCGCCGAAGGTGGTCGTGGGAGACATCAGCTTCCGTCACGGCGGGCAGATGGACGATCACGTCTCCCATCAGAACGGCCTCGACGTCGACGTGTACTACCCGCGGCTCGACCGGCACCTGAGCGCCCCCATCGCGACGAGTCAGATCGACCACACTCTCGCCCAGGACCTCCTCGACCGCTTCGTGGCCGCGGGGGCGCAGATGATCTTCGTCGGCTACTCGACCGGGCTCCGCGGGCCGAGCGGCGTCGTCGTCCCGTATCCGAACCACGAGAACCACATGCACGTCCGCTTCCCCGCGCCCGGCTAGCCCGCCTCCGCGAGCGGCGCCGCCCGGTACGCGTTCCCGACGGCTTCGATGGTGGCTCGGCCGGGGAAGGGGAAGTGGAAGCCCTGCACGGGAAGCTTCGTGCGGGCGAGCCACGCGAGCGTCCGGCGGCGAGTCAGCTCGGCCGCCACCGGATCCTGGTCGAAGGCGAGGTGCCACCCGGGATGCTCCACCGAGAGCGCCGGATGGTTGGACACGTCCTGGATCAGGAAGACGCTCTCGGCCCGCGAGGTGACGAGATAGGAGGTGTGCCCGATCGAGTGCCCGGGCGTCCCGATCGCGTTCACGCCCGGCACGACCTCCTCGTCCCAGGCATGCGTCCGCACCCGCTCGGCGAGCCGGTCGAAGACGCGGTGGTTGTTCGCGAACAGGTCCTGCATCCGGCCGGGCGAGGCACGCGCCCGCTCGTCGTCGTCCATCCAGAAGCTCCACTCGTTCGCGGGGACCGTGATCTCGGCCCGCGGGAACGCGGAGCCGCCCTCCGGTGCCACGAGCCCGTTCACGTGATCGCCATGGAAGTGCGAGACGATCACGATGTCCACGTCCTCCGGGGCGATTCCGATCGCGGCGAGGTGACGCATCAGGAAACCGGCGGTCGCACCGGGCTGCGCTGCGGCGGCCGCGCCCATCCCGGTATCGACGAGGACGGTCTTGCCGCCCGTGCGGATCACGGTCGGGTTGAAGGGAGTGTTGCCGTGGCCCGCCGGCAGGCCGTATGCGACGTAGGCCTGCTTCACCTCGTCGAAGGGCGCGTTGAGCACGAACCCCTCGGCGAGCGGCGCGGTGCGCTCCCCGTCGGCGACCGCGACGATCTCGATCTCTCCGACGTTGTAGGCGTGAGACGTCACCGGCTCGCTCATCCGGCACTCTCCGTCTTGCTCGCAAGCCGTTGCAGCCATTCCGTCACGATCGGCGCCGCAGTCGCGAGTCCCTGCCGGAGGCTGTGATCTCCCGGTACCACGTGGACCACCCGCCGAGCCGCCGCGGGCGGTACACCGAACGGATCTCGCTCGCCCTGGACGACGAGGACGTCGACCTCGACCGCGTCGAGCTCGGACAGCCGGCTCGGCCTCGGCTCCGTTCGCTTGCCCTGGGGCGGCTGGAGGGGAAACGCGAGGCACAGGACTCCCGCAGCCCGCGTCGCGCCGGACGTGCGGCAGGCGACGCGAGCACCCGACGAGCGCCCTCCGACGACGAGCGGTAGCTCGTGGAACCGGCGGGCGCGGAGTACCTCGACCACGTCCGTCCACGAGGCGTCGAGGTGCGCCGCGGGCGGAGGCGAGCGTCGCCCCGCGACCCGGTAGGGCTGCTCCACGAGCGCCACGGCGAAGCCCGCCGAGAGCGCCACCTCCGTCGTCGAGACGAGATCTCTCGAGGCCACGCCGCCGCCTGCTCCGTGACCGAGCATGAGGATGCCGTGCGGGTCGGGCACATCGTGGACGTGGGCGTGCGCCGGCCCGTGGGCCGTCTCCAGCACGAGGGTCGTCACGCGCGTCATGGTCAGGGATCGAGCTCCCGCGTCATCGGGTCGATCGGGCGTTGGCGAGGCTGAGCAGCTGGCGTCATTTGCGTATGCCGACACACCCCCGGTGCATACTGTGGTTCGCGGTTGGACGGGTCCCGGCAGCGTCTCCAGGGAGGCTGATGATGACATCAGGTGAGGTCCTTCGCCATTCCGTGAGCATCGACGAGCAGGAGGTCTTCTGCTTGATCCACAAGCCCGTCGAGCTGCTCGAGCTCCAGCCGAGTCGTTTCGCCGGTCGCGTCGCCTCGTGGGCCGAACATGCGGAGCGGCGGTACGGCGACTCGATCAACCCCGTCATGACCTACGTCGAGAGCGGGCCTCACAGAGTTTCGTGGATCCACCACGAAGGTGAGGACTGGCGGTCGGGCGAGAGGTTCTGCACCTACCACATCATCTGCGACTGCATCACGGGGGTCGAGGGAAACTCGCCGCAGGAATCCGTCGACCACATCCTGGGCTGCGGAGCCGTCCTCCGCGCTCTCCAGAGAAGGGCGGCCTTCGTCGACCACAAGTATCGAACCGGCGAGATCCTGGCTGCCCTGAGAGACCCCGATACCGGCGACTTCGAGCAGTCCAACGCCTTTCACATGTTCGCCGTCAAGACCATCGGCAACATCCTCGAGCTCGACGCAAGGCATCCGAAGGAATGGCCGGCGAACGTCATCAACGGCGAGCACCGTGTCAGCGTGCTCTCGACCCTCTTCCAGCTGCACCCCGAGGTCGTGAAGTGGTACGGCCGGTTGCTGGAGGAATCCGGTGTGATCGAGGACTTCGATGGGGAGACCCTGAAGCTCAGGCCCGAGACCCTCGCCGCCTAGCGCCCGTCCAGGCTTCGCCCGGTCCGCTCGTGGTGTTCGAGCCCGGCCGGCCCGTCGTGAGGTCAGTTCGGCGGCGCTTCGGTCTCGGCGGCCCCGGAGCGGGCCAGCGCGATGGCGTCGAGCAGCGTCTGCTCGGTCACCGGGGTCGCGATGAGCGTCGCGTTCTCGGCAAGGTGCGCATAGCGCTCGAAGTCTGGCCGCGTCGCCTCGAAGACGATGGGCGTCGAGCCCTGCGAGCCGAGCACGGCGAGCAGTCGGTCGCCCCGCGGGATCGAGCACGTGGAGAAGACGACATCCGCCCCCTCTACGAGGCCGCATCGTCCGGTCTCGATCAGCGGGCAGCGATCCCCGCCGTCCGGGTGCTCGCCCGCGCACGTCGCGACGTCGTAGCCCGCCTCGCGCAGTACCTCCGCGTAGGCCCAGAGCTGGGCCCCGTCGGGGTTCTCGACCAGGACACGCTTGCGCCCCTCGCGTTCGGGCCAGTCGCCGGTCTCGATGATGTGCGTCTGCTCGCGGCTCATACGTGAACTATGCGCCTCGGGCACGGTAACGACAAGGGCTAGCTCTTCGCGGGCGGCATCGCGCTGTCGGGGGATGGGCGCCGCATGCCGCCGACTCTGATGCTCGGCCGAGCGGCTGCGCCCCTCAGTGCTTCAGCTCGACGTTGAGCAGGCGTATCTCCGAGTGGTCGACGTTCTCGACGGTGTGCGGTGGCCTCGCCGAGAGCCACATGGTGGTTCCGGGCTCGGGAGGTGCGTCGGCTGTACGCGTGTCGCTGATCACGCCGCCCTTGTCGTCGTGACGCACGTGGTGGGCGGTCGCGAGGACGTAGAGGACGCTCGGCCAGCGATGCGTGTGGAGCGGGACGGTCTCCCCCGGGCCGATCCGCGTCTCCAGCACCCGCACGTCGTCGTTCTCGAACAGGACCCGGTGGGACTCGGGCGCGGCCAGCAGCGCGTCGAGCGAATCGGGGTACTCCCAGGTCTCCGTGTCGGCAGGCTCCACGACGCCTACCCCCAGACCTCGTGCGCCACGTCGACGACGAGGCGCAGCTTCGCCCACTGCTCCTCCTCGGTGAGAGCATTTCCCTCCAGCGTCGAGGCGAAGCCGCACTGGGGTGAGAGGCACAGCTGGTCGAGCGGGGCATAGCGAGCAGCTTCCTCGATCCGCGCCAGCAACGCATCCCTGGCTTCGGGCTCGCCACGCTTGGTCGTGACGAGACCGAGCACGACCTGCTTGTCGCCCTTCGGCAGGAACCGCAACGGCTCGAAGCCTCCGGAGCGCTCGTCG
>Ga0302322_100000385_pt1 | contig 33781 bp, 31 predicted proteins | sample Fen_T0_2_FD_203757 | JGI IMG/M metagenome (GOLD analysis project Ga0302322, IMG submission 203757) | Peat permafrost microbial communities from Stordalen Mire near Abisko, Sweden - Fen_T0_2 | ecosystem: Environmental > Terrestrial > Soil > Wetlands > Permafrost | place: Sweden: Abisko...
TATCCTACCGGTGGCTGGGCAACCAGTGTGGTGGCTGCCGATATCAACAGCGATGGTAAAGCCGATCTGGTTGTGGCCAACTATTCACCCAGCACCTTGGTGGTGTTGACGAACAATGGCAGCGGCGGCTTCGGATTGTATGCCACGCTCGCCGTGGGCGGAACCCCCTCCGGCGTGGCGGCGGCGGATTTGAACAGCGATGGCAAAATCGATCTGATCAGCGCCAACGACAATGCCCCGACCTTGTCCGTGCTCTATAAATTAAATCCACCGGTCTCCACCCTTAATGTGAACGGCGGCCTGAGTTCACCGTTGTGGAAAGTGACCAGCCCCATCAATTCCACCGGCCAGCTTCCGCTGAGCGGAACGTTCAGCAGCAGCGGGGGGACGTTGCTCATCTCCGTGGCGGGCTCTGGTTACACCAGCGCGGCCAGCACCCTGATTGGCATGGACATCAAGCTGGATGGGACCACGATTGATTCAGCCACCCTCTTTGCCAACCCGGCGTTGACTCACCTGGCGTTTGTCCCGGCCACCATCAAGGCCGGTGCCGGCGTCGGCCCCCACACGATTTCGCTCGTCGCCCGCCCCGGCACGATCACGGACACCACCGACTATTTCCGCGTCACCATCGAGGAACTGCCCTTCTGATGATTTTGATTCCCAGCCAGCCCCGCCCCTGAATACGCTCGCCTCTTTCTACGGATTGACCTGCGCCCCGGAGTCGGGCGAGAATGGGGCATGGCAAACACCTTACAGATTGAGAAACTGGTCACCGGCAACGGCGCGGCGCCCCGCAAAGGGCAGTCCGTCACCGTCCATTACACCGGCTGGTTCACCGACGGCGGCAAGTTCGACAGCTCCGTGGACCGCAATGAGCCGTTCACCTTCGTGCTCGGCGCCGGCCAGGTCATCGCCGGCTGGGACCAGGGCGTGGCCCAGATGGTAATCGGCGACAAGGTGAAGCTTACCATTCCCCCGGAACTCGCCTACGGCCGTGCCGGCTATCCCGGCGCCATCCCCCCGAACGCCACCCTGGTGTTTGACGTGGAACTGCTGGCGATTGGCTGAGCCCGCCGCCCAGTTTGCCCTCGCCCCGCCGCGCGACCCGCCCGCCGGGTCATGCCCGCCGCTTTGCTGCTGCGGCCGGTGCCGCCGTTTTTACTCTCCAAGCGCTTAAAAACCAGCGGTTTCTTCAGGCCGCCAGCCGGCAACATCTTCGGGCGCCCATCGCTGGGCCGCCCGAGAATTTTGTATTTCCCCCCCTCCGTGAAAACCACCGGTAAAATTTTCCAATTTTTTTTTGACAACCCCACAAAGTCGGTTTAAAACAGTTAAGCACAAATCTGCTTAACAGCCCAAGCCGGGGAGGATTCATCTTTGCCCGCCCGCCACGCATTGCGTAACCGACATTCTTTGATCATGAAAAACAGCGCCCCCAATTTTTCAAAAATTCAGGTGCCGACCCGTTCCATCCGCCGTGCCGCCGGACCGGGAAAATTTTTCCCATCCATCCAACCACGGAGGTCTCCGCCAAAAGATTAAAAATTACGAAACGAACCCAATTTTTTTTCGATGTTAAGCCGCTTTATTTAAATGCAATACGATTATTTTACGAAAATTCAAAAGTCGAAAACGAACCCAATAAGACCCCAATAAGACCCCGATCAAAGCCAAATCAAACCCAATTTTAACCCGACCGGACCGACCATTTGGCGCTTTCCGTTGCCCGCCGCAAGTTCACTTGGAACGCACTTTCCGCTCCAAATGGATTATCAGCTTTGCCGCCCTGTGCGCCGCCAGCGAAACATTGCTTGCCCGGAACCGTGCGAGCCGGTATTAAGCGACATGGAACTTCGTTCGGGCATCTTGGCCGTCAGCGTGCTGGCCGGTTTTATTCTGGCGGCGGCCGCCTATTCCATCTGGATTTACAACCGGCTGGTCAGCTTGCGCAATCAGTTGCGCGAGGCGTGGAGCGGCGTGGATGTGCAGTTGAAACGCCGGCACGACCTGATTCCCAACCTCGTGGAATGTGTCAAAGGCTATCGCACGCACGAGCAGAACGTGCTGGAGGCCGTGACGCGCGAACGCGGCGCCGCCCGGTCGGCGCAGGGCGTTCCCGACACCAGCGCCGCGGAAAACAGCCTCACGCAGAACCTCCGCTCCCTCTTCGCGGTCGCCGAGGGCTATCCCGACCTCAAGGCCGATAAGAATTTCCGCCAGCTCAGCGCCACGTTGGTGACCGTGGAAAATGACCTGCAATACGCCCGCCGCTATTACAATGGTTCGGCGCGCGACCTGAATAATCTCGTTCAAACCTTTCCCAGCCTCCTTGTGGCGCGCGGCTTTAAATTTGTACCGGCGGAATTTTTCGAGATTGAAACCGCCACCGAACGCAACGCCCCGGAGGTGAAGCTGTGAGGTGGCCGGTCCTCCTTTTCTGCGCGGCGCTGCTGCCCGCCGCGAGTCGCGCCCAGGACCGTGCCGAGCGCATTCTCCATTTTGACAGCCAGATTGCCGTGCAGACCAACGGCGCGCTGGCCGTCACGGAAACGATTCAGGTCTATGCCGCGGGCGGCCAGATCAAGCATGGCATCTACCGTGATTTCCCGCAGCTCTATCACGCGCAATCCGGGTGGCGCACCAAGACTGGATTTGTCATCCAAAACGTCCGCCGCGACGGCCTGCCGGAAGATTATCACCTGGCCGGCCGCGAAAACGGCACGCGCGTTTATCTGGGCTCCGCTGGGACCCAGGTGCCCACCGGCGTCCACACTTACGAGCTGGAGTACACCACGGACCGGCAGTTGGGCTTTTTTAAAGACCACGACGAACTGTATTGGAATGTCACCGGCAACGGCTGGATATTTCCGATGGAAACCGTGACCGCCACCGTGACCCTGCCGGCCGCCGCCACGGCCACCAATCTCACCGCCTACACCGGTGCCCAGGGCGAACGCCGTCGCGATTTCACAGCCACCCATTTTGCCAATACCGCCAGCTTCGCCACCACGCAGCCGCTGCCGGCGGAAGCCGGCCTGACCATCGTCGTGGAATGGCCCAAAGGCATTGTTCAGCCGCCGTCAGTGGCGGCCAGTTTGTGGTATTTTTTCCGCGACAATTTGAATGCGGTCATCGCCATCGGTGGCTGGCTGCTGGTGGTGGCGTATTTTTATGGCGCGTGGTATCGGGTGGGGCGCGATCCGCGGCGCGGCGTCATCATTCCGCTATACGAACCGCCGGCGGATTTTTCGCCGGCCGCCGTGCGCTATCTGTGTCAGATGGGTTATGACAACCGCGTGTTTGCGGTCACCGTCCTCAATCTGGCGGTCAAAGGCGTCCTTACCATTCATCAGACCAAGGCCTGGTTTGAAGGCAAAACCTTTCAACTGGTGCCCGCCAAGCGCGTCACGGCACAATTGTCGGCCGAGGATGAAATCATCCGGCGCGAACTGGTGGGCGACGGCATGCCGCTGACCTTGAAAAAAGAAAATTATGCCACGCTCCAAGCCGCCCGGCAGAAGTTACGCGACCAGTTGGCGGAATCCCAGCAGGGGATTTTCTTCAAAAACAACTTCGGTTGGAGTTTGGCGGGCCTGTGCCTGTCGATTTTCTTCATCGTCCTGGCGGTCTTGTGTTCGGATGAGGCGGACGTGGCCGCGGTGGCTTTCATCGGCTTTACTTTGGGCGGTGCTGTGGTGAGCTACGCCTGGCGTGCGAGATGGGTGGTGGGCGTGCTCCTTGGCCTTGGTGGCTTGTTTGCCGGCTGGTTTGTGTTGCAGTTGGGCGTGGTTCCGTTGTGGCTGGTCGTGACGGCGGCGGCCTACGGCTGGCTGAATGAACTGTTCGTTTTTCTGCTGAAGGCGCCAACTCCGCAAGGCCGGCAGGTGCTCGACCAGATTGAGGGTTTTAAACAGTATCTCAAGGTCGCGGAGAAGGACCGGCTCAATTTGGAGAACCCCCCGGAACGCACACCCGAGCTGTTTGAAATGTTCCTGCCCTATGCCCTCGCGCTCGGTGTCGAGCAGCAATGGTCCGAGTCGTTTGCGGCGGCGCTCGCCGCGGCCGGCCAGGGAACGGGCCAGGCGGCTTATGCGCCCGTTTGGTATCACGGCGATTCCTGGAATAATATTGGTGCGGCATCTTTCGCCACGGCACTGGGCGGTTCCCTGGCCGGGGCCATTTCTTCCGCCTCCACCGCGCCCGGCTCCAGTTCTGGCGGCGGCAGCGGAGGCGGTGGCGGCGGTGGTGGTTCCTCCGGCGGTGGCGGTGGTGGCGGTGGCGGGGGTGGCTGGTGATTTATGACTCCAAACGAAGCATTCATTGCGTTGAACATGATCGAAGGCGTCGGGCCGGTGCGCGCCCGCTCGCTGCTGGAACATTTTGGTGATGCGCCCGCCATCCTGGCCGCCTCCAAGGCGGAGTTGCGCCGCATTAACAATATTGGCGGGGACACCGCTGAAAAGATTGCCGGCTGGGAAAAATCCGTGGATCTCGCGGGTGAACTGAAACGAATCACCGATTTTGGGTGCCACGTGCTTACCCAGGCCGATGAATCTTACCCGCCGCTGCTCCGCGAGATTTATGATCCGCCGCTGGTGTTGTATGTCAAAGGGCAGCTCACTGCGCAGGATAAAAATTCCGTGGCGATGGTCGGCTCGCGCCTGACCACGCACTACGGCATCGAGACGGCGCGCAAGCTGGCTTATCAGCTCGCCTACACCGGCGTGACGGTGGTGAGCGGGGGGGCGCGGGGGATTGATACTGCGGCGCACCAGGGCGCACTGAGCGGCAAAGGGCGGACGATTGCGGTGCTGGGCACGGGGATTAATTTGATTTTTCCGCCTGAAAACGCGGAGTTGTTTGAGCGCATTGCGGCCAATGGTGCTGTCATCACGCAGTTTCCGTTCAACCGGCCGGCAGATAAACAGACGTTTCCCATCCGGAACCGCATTGTGGCGGGCATGACGCTGGGCACCCTGGTGGTGGAGGCGAACCTGGCCAGCGGGGCCTTGATTACGGCGAATTTCGCCACGGAATATGGCCGGCAGGTGTTTGCCGTGCCGGGGCGCATTCTTGACTTCGTGTTGAACAAAGTGGATTGTTGGAACTGAATAGGTCACAGTAACGGCAATTCAGCAACCAAACAACAATGAAAACCGCGTATTCCTATAAGCGTTGGTCAACCAAAAGCCAGACTGACGGCGATTCATTCACTCGGCAAACCAACTCGGCAAACAAATGGATGAAAGAGCATGGCGCGGCTCTCGGCTATGTCTTGTCAAGTGAATCATTCACCGATGCGAACAAGTCAGCGCACAAAGGAAAGCACATTGCCATTGACGAAAACGGCGTTGCCAAAGGTGAACTTGCACGATTCATTCAATGCGTTGAACAAGGAACGATTGCCAGTGATTCAATCTTGTTAATTGACGAGTTTTCGCGCTTTTCTAGGTTGAAAAGAAGTCAATCGCTTAACTTGCTTTCCACTATACTTAATTCAGGAATCGGATTGGTTTTTTGTGGAACATCCGACAAGCGCATTATCACAAACAATCTGATAGATGAAGATGACGGAATCATGTATAGTTTAATGGGGGAAATGACCCGCGCTTACCGCGAGTCAGAAGAAAAAGGACGGAAGATTCGAGATGCCAAGCAAACAATGTTGACCGGAATCAAATCCGGCGTTGTCTATCGTAACAACCTGCCAAAGTTCTTTTCCTTTGTTTCCGACAATCCCGCGAATCCGAAATGCAGAACTGGCAAGTATGTTCACAACAAGCTAACGGAAAGACTTCAAGAGCTAATTGAAATGTTTTTGGCGGGAAAGGCCATGTATTCAATCGCGGCACAGTTCAACAAGGCCGGTTACAAAACATTCAAGGGCGGTGAATGGAGCGGCAATGGTATCAATAAAGTGTTACGCAATCGCATCCTCATGGGCGAATACAAAGGTGTCAAGGAATACGTCAAGCCAGTTGTGGACGAAAGCACATTCAACAAGATTCAGATAATCTTAAACCGCAACACTTACAACAAGGGCAAGAAAGGCGAACTGGTCAACATCTTTCGCGGAATATGCTTTTGTGAATGCGGCTCGGCAATGTCAATCATGTCAACCGAGTTCAAAGGAAATAAATATACCTACCTGCGTTGTGGCTCGCTTGCTCGCGGCAAGATTGGTTGTCAATACAAATCAAGCATCTCGTTACCGAAAATGGAACTGGACTTCATCTTGAAGTTTCTGGCACAAGACCCTTGGAAACTTGTGAATGGTGAAGATGACAAGGAAATCAAAGCTTTGCAAAAGCAAATCACCGAAAAGACTACGCGCCTAAACCAATTAACAGAGGACATTGAAGGAATCTTGGAAATGACAAGAGGATTGGAAATCGCGGAAGGTAAAACCCGCCTTGCCAAACTCACGCTTGAACGCAACGAGCTTAAAGATTCACTCGACAATCTGAATCTTCAAATTAGTTCAATCCAAGACATACCAAAGGATAACCAGAAACTTGACGAACTTCTTTATCCCCATGACCTGCCAAGCAATGTTTTTATGCGGACTGTCGAGTTTGGTGAAGGCATGAATGGAACGGACAAGGTTACTGACGTGACAACGGACAGCGCGGAATACTTGGAAGGATTTATCAGCGACAATGAATGGCGCGAAAAGCTGCGAACCGTTTTGCCTACCCTGATTGGCAAGATTACAGTCAACACCAAAAAGGGACAATTCTACGTCTATAACCGCATGGGCAAGGTTAGGTATAAATCAAAACCGCAAATCCGCAAACACAATAGTTCCGATAGATGGGTTAAGGGCGTTCAAGACTACTGGGCAAGCAAGAGGAAAGCGAAAGCGTAGGAAAAAAGGTTGGTTTTGAAAATAGGTCTGCCCATTTTTTACATTCGTCAATCTTGCTGGTTTGCTTTTCGTCCCGCAAATTCAAAAATCGTAGAATGAAGAATTAGTCCCCATGCCTCAAACCGCGATTAGAATTGATAATCTTTTCATTAAATAGGGGTTGCTCATCTGATTGCCAAAACTTGACCAATCAAATACAAGTCAAGTAAATAAATTAAAATAAATTATCTTTCTTGTCATATAGGGCATGAATGTTCTTTCCATACCGCTCGAATCCTACCATGTAAAAAGACGTAGTTTTAATTACGTCTCTTGACAGATTGCTTGTCCATTGGTATTCTTGACGCATGAAGATTCAATACGTCAATTACTATCGCGTTTCCACTTCGCGGCAAGGTCAATCAGGGCTTGGCTTGGAAGGCCAGCGCATTGCGGTTGCCCAATACGTCGCAAACACTGGCGGGACGGTAGCGGCAGAGTTCACAGAAGTTGAATCAGGCAAGCGAGCGGATAGGCCGGAACTGGCGAAGGCCATAAACCTTTGCAAATTGCATGGTTATACGCTTCTAGTCGCCAAACTGGATAGGCTCGCCCGAAATCTCCATTTTGTGACCACATTGCAGCAATCAAAGGTCAACTTCGTTGCCGTTGACAATCCACACGCCACGCCCTTTGTAATCCATATCCTTTGCGCGGTAGCCGAACAAGAGGCTATCTCCATTTCAAGCCGCGTTCGCAGCGCATTAGCGGTTGCCAGACAGCGCGGGACGAAATTGGGCAATCCGAACTACCAAGATTCAATCAAACGCGCTACAACGGGCAACCAGACGCAAGCGGACACCTATTCAGCGCGTCTCTTGCCTGTCATTAAAGAGATTCAAGCCGCGAATGTAACCACCCTTCGCGCAATCGCGCATTGTTTGAATGTTCGTGGCTTTGTTTCCCGCACTGGCAAGCCGTTCGCCGCGCAGACGGTCAAAAACATCCTTTGCCGCGCCTGATTGCGTTACATATCGCCGTTTTGCATTCATCTTTGGCTTGACCAAACCACAAACAAAAAACCGCCAGAATCAAATCTGGCGGTTTTGTCGTATAGTCCCTGTCAATTCGTGATTCGCTTTGTCTTGTCACGATGCACGAAGCCTAAAATCTCCGGTTGCACGTCTGGATAGTTCGCCTTGAGAATCTCAAGGTATTCCCCTTTGTCCTCAACGGTGCAAGTGAAATCATGCTCTTGAGCAAACGCTTTGCAAGAGTCCATGTCAGTCGCTTTCAGGTTGAAAACAACAACCTGTTGTCCCTTGTCCAAGTGCGCCTTGACTTGCGCTCGCCAGTTAGTTTCTTTGCTGGCGTCAATAACGTCTAAATACTTGTATGACATAAGGAAAGTTAAGCCTTGCTCCATTCATTCTCGCGGCCATCCTCGTTGACTTTAACAAGACCCTTGAACTTATCTTCATCAGTCACCCATGCGCGAAGTGATTGATGCGAAATACCAAACTTTTCTTCAAGAAACTTTTGCTTTTTAGGGCCAGTAGCCAATTCAGCCAGTATCAGGTCTTTATACTTGTTGAACTTCCCGCCGCCCTTACCACCACCACCGCCGCCGCGCTTTGGAGCCTTGCGCTTGACGTATCCAAAAGACGCAAACAATTCTTTGACCTTTTCATCATCAAGGGCGGCTTCTTTGGAATCCTTGTCCAAATCATCAAACGCGGTTTTCGATGATTCAAGCTTGGTAACAAAAGCCTTTCTGTCAGTTTCCATCTTTAACTTTTTGCCAGCGTTTAGCGCGGCAATCGCGGCATCGGCTTCTTTTTGCAGTTGGTCTAGTGTTTTGGTTGACATAATGAAGTCAGCATATAAAAGGAAAGCCATACAGTCAAGACAAAAGAACAGATACCAATCTTTGCTTGCCTTATCCCGCGCAAGCGTATATCATCCTAGAAATTCACCAAGTCCACATGAAAACGATTAGCGAAAGCCAAATGAAAGAAGCCCTGAAAACCGCGCTACCAGACACGACAAGCGCGGAAATTGAGGAGTTGGCAAAGGATAAGAGGATTTTGGAACATTTGCGAGCCACACACGGTTGGATGCTGGATTCAATCAATGGCTTGCTCTATAAGCATGACTTGGAAGGTCTTGTCTTTGACGGGCATTTCCAAGAATACGAAGTGGAAGCATCAAAGATTCTTTTGCAGTTGCCCAACTGCGCGTCCGTAGATGCCTGCCAGCGCGTCATTCACTCCGTAATGGTGAAATCATTCAGCGGACGAGTAAGCCCGTTGCCTGACTACGCGGAACTTGCGACGGATGTTTGGAATCTCTGGCGCGGAACTGATTAGCGCGGCAATCATTCAAGGAAAGTCATCATGTTACTACCGCCGAATTCGCGGTAAGAAGTCAGGCAGGAATTTCTTCTTTGAAATCTGCTTTACGCCCCGAAGGGTCAATTTGCCGTCCGAAGGCAAGGCAAAATGAAACAGCTTGTTACGTTTTGACTACGGCGAATGTTTCACAAGTCATATCCTAATCTTTATACCGAACGAAGTGAGGCAACGAGTCCGCGAGTTGTAAAGTCATAACGGCGGCGGCTGCTTCGCAGGCTCGCAATGCTCGCATAGAACATTTGAATTACAGGACGGAAGATTGTTGGTTTAGAAACTAGCGGCTTACGTCTCGTGATAAGTGCGTAATGCTCCCGGCAAATTAAGAGAGAATGGCGGGAGCATCTAGGTTCCATTTTCAATTTTCAGATTTCACTCGAAATCCTAGCATCTTTCTCATGTTTATCCTCACATGGACTTTTGCTCTGCCCCTGAAGCCTACTTGCTTGTGTTCGGTATCAGGTTCAATCTATTATAGGACTTCACTCCCAAATTGTTAAGTTTTTCTTTGAACTGCTTTGTAGATTGGTGTTTTTTCTTGAAAGTTCTTGTCCTGCTAATCCGATAAGACGCAAAGGAACTTTTTATTTCATGCACTCTCGAATGGGGTGGAGCCAGACCCCCGAAATTGACCAAACAACCGACAACATAAGATTTCAAAAAGAAATATGCTTGAAAGTAAAGATTCAGGAGTCAATTCAAGATAAACAGGTGTAATTCATGGTATGGAACAACAACTTAATCCTCTGGTCGTGACTACGCGCATGACCATGAAGCTACTCTCTATTGGCAGAAGCACTTTTGATAAATGGGTGGTTTCTAACCGCCTAACGGACTTGAAGCTTCACCCTAGAAAAAAGATGTTCGCGTATAGTCAAGTTGAGGCATTAGCCAAACTTCCACAAACGCAGCTACCACAATAATCTTATGAAAAAGAAAAACACGACAACCACAAAATCAGCGGGAGCTTCATTCCAACCTATCCCGACACTTCAAGAGACAACCAATAGTTTCATTGCCACGCAACCAAAGACCAAGCGTAATGAAGGCAAAAACGAAAACCTCAAAGACTTCTTGAAGATTGCCACGATGATAACGCAAAACTATCCAAGCTTTGACCTAAACACGTTCCTTCAATTAAGTCGCTCGCTTGACCTTGATGCTTCCGAAGTTGCGGGATTGTTCCATGACTGGGTTGAACAGCTAATCCGCGATGGAAGATGCCGAAAAGTTTCGGGGTGCTACAATTTTGAGACATACCACTTTATCTAGCCCATGAAAGACAATCAATACAATCAATCAAGCAAAGACAAGTTTTGCAATTCAAGTGTAAATTTTTGTGAGAGCCAACATGAGATTCAGCCAAGCGAGCGAGAAGCCGCGCTTGAACGAATCCAGCAATTAGTTGACCACACAAAAGCAACAATCCAAGACCATGTATAACCCTTACGAAGAAAAAAATGGAACTGTCCAATTCTATCGCGCTTTCCTGTGCGATAGCCAAAAGACCAATCAGGCGTTTGCAAACGTGTCAAGCAATGATGACCTTGAACACGCGATTGAAGTCTTTGATAGACTTTCCAAGTTTGGTAGCGGCGAGATGGCAATTAAAGTTTCGCTGGCAAGCGCAAATCTAAACCATCTGTTGTCAGACGCCGGAAAATACGTTGCCCGTCAACTGGCGAATCTTCCAAAAGATAAAACTGTTGAAGGCAATTCAATTCGCCGTCTCCGCGAAATCTACAAGAGGCTAAACGAAAACATTGCAAAGTGTTCAATCACCATTAACAAGAAAGATTATTCCATGAAGGAAATCGCAGAAGCGCAAGTCCCGCTCCCGAAAGCCTTACAAGATAAATCATGGGATTACAGCCTTGAAACCGCCGCTGGTTCAATCAAAGGCAAGTTGGTTTTGAAGGTGATTGATTAAATAATTTTCGAGTGATGGTTTCTTGTCGTGTGTCCATCACTTGTTAAGTCAGCGCATCGTGCCATGCTGACAGGACAAGCAGTAATTCATAGCTGCAAAGTCCAAACGGGGTTGCCGCTTCATATTCGGCAACTCCGTTTTGTTTTTTCGACGAATCCGAAATGCCTTGCCGCCGCCTTCGCTCTTACTTTTCCAATGAATCGCAAGGTTTTAACCACTTCGCAAGAAACGAACAAAAGAATTGATTCGCCGCGCAGCAAGGGGTGCCATGACCTCATCAAAAAGGGTGCCAAGCTGTGCGAAGGGGTGGAAGACGTGCTGAGCGAGTTTGAATACCTGTTTCCGGCGAGCAACCGGCCGGCCTCGCCGGGCACCACCGGCGTGTTGCCCGCGCTGGAGCTGAATGAGAATGAAAAACTGGTCTATGATGCGTTGGGCCAGGAGGAGCTGGCCATCGACGAGGTGATCCGGGCGAGCGGCCTGCCGAGCTCGGCGGTGAACGTGGCGCTGTTCAGCCTGGAGATGAAGCGGCTGGTGAGGCAGTTGCCGGGGAAGCTGTTTGTGCGGAACCGGTGAATTCAATTTGAGATGCGGCTTGCGCGGCCGGGGGCAATGAATTAGAAACAATGAAACAGAGGAACATATTATGGCGAATTACACCATCATCGGCGGCGACGGCAAGGAATACGGCCCGGTCACGGAGATTGACATCCGGCTGTGGATTGCGGAAGGCCGGCTCAACGCGCAGTCCCAGGCGAAAGCCGAGGGCGACGCGGAGTTCCGCCCGCTCGCGCAGTTTCCGGAGCTCGCCGCCGCCTTTGCCGCGGCCGCACCGGCTCCGATAGCTCCGTTGTCTGGGGCCGATGATGCCGACTGGCAGGCGGACGTTCTGGCGCGTCCGCCGGAATTGAAATTGGGTGAATGTCTGGCGGCGGGCTGGAGTTTTCTGGGGGCGAATGCGGGCTTTTTAGCCGGCGCGGTTTTGCTGACGTGGATGGCAAATTTTTGTCTGGTGATGGTGTCAGTGACGGTGCCAATCCTGGGCCCAATTATTTTGATGTGCTTTAACGGCATTCTCATGGGTGGCTTCTATCTCGCCTGTTTGCGCCGGCTCCGCGGAGAGGACGTGTCGCCCCTGGACGCCTTCTGCGGTTTCAAAGTAGCGTTCGTGCAATTAATGCTGACGGGGCTGGTGAGCATGTTGCTGACGGAACTAAGTTTCTGCTGCCTGATTTTGCCCGCGATCTACCTGGCGGTTGCGTGGACTTTCGCCATACCACTGGTGGCGGACAAAAAAACGTCATTTTGGGCGGCGATGGAATTGAGCCGCAAAGTGGTCACGCGCGTGTGGTTCGAGGTGTTCGCCCTGATCTTCCTCGCCTTTTTGCCCATGGTCATCTTTCAGGTTTATAATCTGGTCCAGACCGGGCAGTTTTTCTTGGGCTTGTATAACGAGGCCGGCCAGAACTGGCAGCAACTGGCGCAAATGTTACCGACGCACAGCGGTGACCTTCAAAAGCTTGCCCTGAAATCGACCTTTATTGGCCAGGGTGTTTTTTTGTTGAACCTTTTCTACTGCGCCGGTGTTGTAGTTCGAGCGTATGAAAACCTTTTCGGGCGGAAAAAGTCATGACGAAGCCAGCCGTCAAAAAGCCCAGGGTTGTTTTACGACCAATTTGGCGATGCCTGGACTGGGTTCGCTGGTCGGCGGCCGGAAAGTTGGCCTGCTCCAACTGGCTTTGAGTTCTGGCGGCTTCGTCATCACCCTTGGTTGTGGGGTAAACTTCATTTATTGGGCGCTCGCGCACTGGTCGGAGTTTAACAACCTGAACCCCGCCGCCGATCCGATGGCTCCCTTGCGCGACTTGTGGCAGCACGCGCGGTGGCCTTTGGCGGGCATGGTCCTGTTTGGCTGCGGCTGGTTTTGGGCGCTGCTGACGAGTTGGTCATTGCTGGCGGAAGCCAAAAACAAAGCCGCCGGCGGATAAAATGAGTTTCCCCAAAAAAACCGCCAATCGCGCCGCGCACAATGCGCTCGTGAACCTGCTGCTGTTTCCCGGTCTGGGTTCACTGCGGTCGGGCCGCCGACTGGCTGGCTGCGGCCAGATTATTCTGGTTCTGGCTGGGTCCATCCTGTTGTTGCTCTGGCTTTTCCGGGAACTGTCGCAATACTACGGGTTGATGTTTGGCGATGTGGTGCCGGAAGCGGTTGGCTGGCTGGGGGAAACGGGTGCCGTCTTGTTTGTTGCCTCGTGGCTGTGGGCGGCGGTGACGAGCATGAGTTTGTTTCGTGAGGCGTCAATGTCCCGTGCGGTGCCGCCACTACTTTCTTTTTCCGACCAGGCAGAGCCGGTGTCAGCCAGCATCCAAGCCGCCCTGTTAACCCTGCCTGAATGGCACCGCGACGGCGTAGTCATTTCCCGGCGGTATGAGTTTGCGGATTTCGCCGCCGCCATGAAGTTTGTCAACGCCGTGGCTCAGTTGGCCGAGCAGGCGCAGCATCATCCGGATCTGGACATCCGCTGGAACAAGGTCACGCTGGCGCTCACCACGCATGAGGCGGGCGGGCTGACGGCCAAAGACTTCGCCCTGGCGCGGCAGTGCGACGGGCTCTCAGGGCGTTGACGGGCGCGGGGTGCGGCCGATCCACAGGCCGGTTGCCCCGTAGTTCCACTCGAGCTGCGGGAGGTTGGGGCGCTGGCCGCCATCGCCCCGGATGACGAGCCGGTCGGCCGGCTGCATTTTCTTCACCCACGGTTCGTAGGCCTTGGCATCACCAGCGTTCCAGAGGATGCGGTGGTAGGTTTCAAAATCCTCGGCCGGCATCAGCCACGGCTCATAGCCGACCATGTAACGCCAGTCACCATGCGGATTTTTGAAGAAGGTCTGGTAGAACACGCTCATTTCGGCGGCGTAAAAAATGCCTCCGTGCCCGGGCATCCAGCCGGCGAGTTCGGGCTTGTCCGGGGTGAGGTACTGCCAGGTCAGGCTTTGCGTCCACCGGCTGTGCAGGTCGTTGGTGGTGGCAAAAAAGGCGGCCACGGCCAGGATCAAAGCCAGCAGCAGCCGGCGCAGCGAATCGGCCGCGAACCTGGCCAGCAGCAGCGGTTGCAGTTCCATCACCGTCAGCACCAGCAGCGCCGGCCAGCCCCAGTCTTCCCAGAACCGGCTGACGCGAAAGCCGAGAATCCAGCCGCCGCACACCAGCCAGAACACCGGGTTGCGGGCGAACGAGGGTGCGGCAGGCCGGGTCAACAGCCGCAGGGCGACGAGGCCGCCGAGCAAAATGACGGCCAGAATGTCGCCCGCAAACGGCTGGAGCTCCACGGCGATGGTGCGCGTGGTGGCGTGTTTGCCGACAGAGTGAACCGCCATGTCGAAGGCTTGCAGCAGATAATCCACCGGATGGCCGGTCAGCAGTGCGGCGAGGCCGACGCCCGCCACCCACGCGCCCGCCATGAGTCCGGCCCGGCGGAATTCCCCGGCAAAAAAGAACGCCGCCACGGGCAGCACCCATAAATACCAGACGCCGTGGACCAAGGCGCTGGTGGCGATCAAACCGGCATAGAGCAGGAAGGTGCGCCAATTGGGCCGGGCCGTTTGCGCGGTGAGCAGAATGGTGAGCAGGACGGTGATGGTGAGGATGAACGGGCGTCCCATCATGAACCGTTGTGGGAGATCGGAGATGACCACGGCTGCGAGCAGTGCGGCCAGCCAGGCCTCCGGCCGCCGCAACAGGAGCAGGGCCGGCAGGTTGACAAGGCAAAACAAGGCCACCACACAGGCCACCACCAGCCCTTCCGCGTCCCAGCCGGTGGCCTGATGCACGGCGGTGAGGATGGCGTGCCAGCCGAGGTTGTGATCCAGCTTGAAAGTGTCGCCGACGACGAGGATTTCCGGCCATGGCTTGCCGCTCACCGCTTTGGCGCAGTGCCGCAGCGCGTCATCGGCGGGCAGGTAGCCCAGCCCGATGATCTTCAGCGGAATCATGACGCAGACGAGCGCCACGAGCAGCCAGACCATCAGTGGCACATAGCGGCGGAATTTTTCGGGCAGTTCCAAGTCAAACATGGCGCGTATACTCCGCCCATCAGAACACCTTGGGCACGCCTTCGTCGAGCACTTTCAGCCGGGGGGATAATTTTTGTTGGGCACAGATCTCCTTGAGCCAGCGCAGGGGTTCCTCCAGCGGCTCAAACGATAGCTTGAAGGTGCCATAGTGCATCGGTACCAGGATTTTGGCATGCAGGTCTTTGAACGCCTGCACCGCCTCATCCGGGCCCATGTGGACGCGGCGGAAGGTTTCCGGGTGATACGCCCCGATGGGCAGCAGCGCGATTTCCGGCGCCAGCCGTTTGCCAATCTCCGCGAAGCCATCGAAATAGGCGCTGTCGCCGGCGTGGTAGATTTTTCGCCCCTGATGTTCCAGCACAAAGCCGCCGTAGCCGCGATGCTGGTCGTGCAGGGTCCGGGCCCCCCAGTGGGCGCTCGGGGTGAACGTGACCTTCCAGTCGCGGTGCGAAAAGGTCTCCCACCAGTCGAGCTCGACGATCCGCGCGAAACCGAGATTGCGCGCGAGGTCGCCCACGCCCCAGGGCATGACGCCGATTTTCGGCTCCGGCAGGCGGCGCAGGGTTGGCTTGTGAAAGTGGTCGTAGTGCGCGTGCGAGAGCAGGACGAGATCAATCGGGGGCAAGTCTTTGAGCTTCATGCCGGCCCGCTTGAGGCGTTTGAGGAGGAAGAGCCAGTTGGCAAAATTGGGATCCACCAGGACGTTCAGGTCGGTGAACTGAATGAGAAAGGACGCGTGGCCGATCCAGGTGATGGCGACCTGCCGGCGTTTCAGCTTGGGGAAAACCGGCCGGTGTGGCTGGCCGGTGCGCTTCGTGAACCAGCCTTTCCAGATTAGCTCTTGAAAGAAGGTGCGCGGATTAAAATGTTTGGCTGGCGTCAGATCCTTGAAGGATCGGGGCAGTCTGCGACGTGGTGTCGCGGGACGGCTGGAACTGGCTTTCGTCATGCGTCGGTAACAATCTTGCTCCATTGTTGCCGAAAATCAACCGGGGACCCAATGACGAATGACGAATGTCTAATGACGAAGGGGCGCTCGCGGGCGGGCGGCAAGTCGCCACTACAACAGGCAGGTTGTCGGGCCTTACTTGAGAGGATTCGCCGTAATTCGCGGTCAGCCATGTTTATTTGTTGCTAAAAACTTTTGCCAGATCAGCACCAGGCAGCTCGCGAAGTCTTCCGGTTTGTCGGTGATCCAATTTGTCACTGCGGCGGGCGTGAACCATCCGCCGGTTTCGATTTCGTCGGGATGCAGCACGAAGGGGCCTTCGCTTTCGGCGCGATAAATCCAGCAGAACTCCCAGCCGGTCTCCCGGCAGGCGTCAATTTTGAACAGCCGCACCGGCGTTTGCGGCAGGTGCAGGCCAATTTCCTCGCGCACCTCGCGAACGGCGGCAATATCGTAAGTCTCGCCAGCGTCCAGATGGCCGGAGGAGGACGAATCCCACTTACCCCTGGCGGTGTCTTTTTTCATGGACCGCTTTTGGAGGAAAACATCGCCGCGCGCATTGAACACCAGCACATGCATCGCGCGATGCCACAGCCCGCGGGCGTGCACTTCGCGGCGAGGCGCCCGGCCGATCACCTCGTCGCGTTCGTTGACCACATCAAAAATTTCTTCACTCATAATTCGCCCCCACAAAGGAGCAAAGAAACGCCGCGAAGCCAAGCCTGCGTTTCCGGCCCGGCCGGCCGCGGAGATGGTTCAACGAGCGGGCCATAAATGGCGCAGGTGGTGTAAAAATCCAGAATGACCCAGCGGGTGGATTTTGCGAACACCGGGACAGGGCCTTTGGACGGGCGGCGGGCGGTCATGGCCGGGGGAAATGTTCCGTCATTTTCTCGCGGAGAAGTTCGATCAAAGCGGGTTCCATGAATTCATAGTCGTCGGGGATGAAGAGGCAGACGCAGTTTTTGCCGGCCAGGGCGTCCGGGAATTTTTGCCGCAGGCGCTCCTTGTGCCGCTTCTCCATCACCACAAGCACATCCGCCCAGCCGAGCTGGCCGGCGGTGACTTTGATGCGTGCGCCCTCCTCGGTGCCGGCGGAGCGCACCTGCCACGCGGTTTCGCCGGCAAAGATTTTTTCGGCGGTGAGGCTGCGCCGTTTGTTCCGGCTGCAGACGAAGAGAATTTTGAGGTGGTCACTCATGATCGAACCACAGAAGCACGAAGTAACAAAAGGGAAACCGAGGGGGGATTTTCAGGCATGGATCAATCGGAAATGCGGAACCAGTTGGTGCAAATTCCTGAACGATATGGCCATGGGTGCAATGTTTTGGAGGCGCCGTCAAGCTTCCCGTTTGAGCTGTAAAGATACCCGGAATGTTTTACAGGAATGCCAAACTCCGTGATGAATTCGATAAAGAGCGTGCCGGAAGAGTTGGTTTGTGCCCACGCCCGGCGGGCGAGGTCGGCATACTGTGGCGGCAACACCAGCGCAGAATAATTAAGGGCATCTCGCTGGATGCCCCCTTTTTTGACGAGCCGGACCAGTTCCTGATAACGGGGCAGATTGCGGCGAAACTGCTGCGCTTTGAGGTGATTGCCCCAGGCGCCCCCAACATAGAATCCAAGTGGCAAACCAATCAGGCAGATCACGGCCGGGGAAATGGCATGAAATTTATCGCGTCGGTAAAACCGCACGCCATAAAGGCAGAAGGCCAGCGTAAAAATGACCGAGCCGACCAGGGTGGCGGTCGCCAATAATTGCCCTTCGGCCGTTCTTTGTTTGCTGAACAGGACGACGGCGACAAAGTTCGAAATGACCACCAACCCGGAAATGTATTTAAGGATTTTCATTTTCCCGCGGCCAAAAGCTTGGTGAGAGCCACGAATTGTTCGAGGCTGAGTTTCTCGGCGCGTTCCATGGGCGAGATGTTCAGCGCGGCGAAGGCGGCGGCCAGTTGTTCCTTGTCCCAGTCCGCTTTCAGGAGCTTCAGCATCATCTTGCGCCGTTGCGAAAAGCCGCGTTTCACAATTTTTACAAACGTGGCGCGCAAGGCTTCGGGCAGCAACGGGGTTTCGCGGCGCACGAGGCTTACGCAGGCGGAATCCACTTCCGGCGCGGGGAAAAAGCATTCCGATGGAATCTTGAACCATTCGCGCGGCTCGAAATCAATCTGTACCAGCAGCGTCAGGATGCCGTAGTCATCGTCGTCCGCCCGGGCCATCAGCCGCTTGGCGACCTCGAGTTGCAGCGTGGCCACGATTAACTTCGGGGCGCGCGGGCCGGCGGCCAGTTCCACGAGGATGGGCGAGGCGACGGAATAGGGCAGGTTGGCCACGAGCTTCCACTCGCTCCAGTCGCGCGGTTCGCGCTTGAGAAAGGCGAGGGCGTCGTCATGCAGCAAATGAAACGCGCCGCAATGATCCGGTTCGGCCGCGGGGGTGCTGGCGGGGCTGGCGAGGGCGTCGGCCAGTTGCTCATCCTGCTGTTTTTCGGCCCCGAAATGTTCGCATAAAAATTCCACCAGCCGCCCGTCCATTTCCACGGCCAGCACTTCATCGGCCTTGGCGAGGAGCAATTCGGTGAGCGGTCCCAGGCCGGGGCCGACTTCGAGGACCTTGTCGGTGGGGGTGAGGTTGGCGGCGTTCACGATGCGGCGGAGCTGGTTGCCGTCGTGCAGAAAGTTCTGGCCGAGTGATTTTGTGAGCTGGATGTCGCGCTTGGCCAGCAGTTCGCGCATTTCGGTGAGGGTCATGGGAAAAATTTCAGGGGCGAGCAGTGCTCGCGCCTGGCAGGCTCGGTATGGTATTGGGAGGGTTTCATTCCTGGCTTAAAACCTTTTTCAGGGCGGCCACGGACCGGGTAAGTTGGGCGCGGGTGATGGTCAGCGGCGGGGTGAAGCTGATGATGTTGGCGTGCTCGCCTTCCGGCAGGAAAATGTAGCCGTGGTGCAGCAGGGTCTTGATGGCATTGAGCGAGATTTGCATGGCCGGTTTGCCGTTTGGCAGGGTCAGTTCGATTCCTACCATCAGGCCGAGGCCGCGCGTGGAGATGTGGCAGGAGGCCGGCGACGGGAGGTCGGAAAGTTGTTTCAGCAAGGCCACGCCAAGGCTGGCGCTTTGTTCGCAGAGCTTGAGCCGCTGAATTTCTTTGATTTGCGCCAGTGCCATGGCGCAGCCGACGGGATGACCGAGGAAGGTGCTGGTGTGAATGGCCTCGCCAGTGGCGGCAGGCCAGGCGGCATCCATCAATCCGGCGCGGCCGACGCAGGCGGACAGCGGAAAGCCACCGGTGAGCGCCTTGCCCAGGCAGATCAAATCCGGCACGACGCCGCTGTGCTCGCAGGCGAACCATTTGCCGGTGCGGCCAAAGCCGGTGTAGATCTCGTCGAGGATGAGCAGCGCGCCGTGTTCATCGCAGAGCCGGCGCACGAGCGGCAGGAATTCCGGGGGCGGGAGGTTGATGCCGCCGCGGGCTTGAATGGGTTCGGCGAGAATGGCACCGATTTTTTGGCGGCGGAGAAGCTGACGGAGCTGCCGCTCAACGGCAGGGAGCTGTTCCGGCCGGGTGGGAAAGGTGGCGAACTGCCCGAATTCGCGGAGCTGCGAGCGGAACGGACTGCGGAAATGCTGGCGATGGGTGGTGTTGAGCGCGCCGTAGCCGAGTCCGTGATAGGCCCCGGCGAAGGCGATGACGCCGGGTTTGCCGGTGGCGAGCACGGCGGTTTTGAGCGCGGATTCGACGGCTTCGAAGCCGGAGTTGGAGAAAATGATCTTGCCGGTGAGCCGGGAGGGGGTGCGCCGTGAGTCGTGCTTGGTGAGTCGTGACCAGCGCTCGAAGGTGAGGCGGCTTAATTCCCGTGCGAGTTGGGCCTTGAGGGCGTGGGGGTGCACATCGCCCATGGCGTGCAGGAGTCTGGCCATCTGTTTTTGCCCGGCCTGGACGACGTTGGGGTTGGCGTGGCCGGCGGCGGCCACACCGAAGGCGGCGGTCAAATCCAGATATTTTTTCCCGGCGGCATCCCAGACGTGAACGCCCCGGGCGCGTTCCCAGACAATCGGCCAGGAGCCGTCCGCCTCGGTGAACGTGATGTTCCGCGATTCGAACTGCCGGAGCTGTTGCAGGATTTTTTGGGTGGCCGCCACAAATTTAGGATGTTGGATTTACGCGCTACGTGCCGCCGGTCAGTCCATCGTAAAGCGGCCGGCGGCGGTCGTAAATTTTAAACGCCGCGTTGTTCCGGCGGCCAGATGACCTTGTGCTGCTGGATTTGAAAGCGTACGGGCAGGGCATCGGCAATGATTCGATCCACGAGTTCCACGCGTGAAATCGGGGTGAGGCCGGCCGGAACGGGCTTGAGGGCCGGGTGCTGCTGCTCCGGGGTGAGGGGGTGCACCCAGGAAAACAGCAGCGGACAGACGGCCGCCAGATTGTGCGCGGCGATTTGCTGCCTGGCCCAGTCGTAATCTTCCCGGGCGCCGATGACGAATTTAATTTCGTCGGTGGCTTTCAGGTGGGGGATGTTGGCCAGGCGATTCCGCGCCACTTCGCCGCTGGACGGGCATTTCAAATCCACGATGCGATGCACGCGCGGATCAATGGCGGAAATGTCATGGGCGCCGCTGGTTTCCAGCAGGACGGTGAAGCCGGCATCGCCGAGCTGTTGCATCAAGGGCAGGGAGCTTTTCTGGAGCAGGGGTTCGCCGCCGGTGAGTTCGACGAGAGGCAGGCGTGATCCGTGATCCGTGATCTGTGAAGGGGTGTACGGCGAGGCGAGGCGCTTCACTTCGGCCAGGATATCGGGCAGGGTTTGTTTTTTCCCTTCGGTGAAGGCGTAGGCGGTGTCGCAGTAGGAACAACGGAGATCGCAGGCGGTGAGGCGGATGAAAATGCACGGCAACCCGGCGAAGGTGCTTTCACCCTGCAGGCTCAAATAGATTTCGTTGACGACGAGCGAGTCGGACATCGTCCCGAAAATAGCGCAAGACGGGGAATTAAACAGATTTTTCAGCGCCGGCAGCGATTCCAGCACGGGGGTGGAAAGCGGGCGGCAGTCTTTGCCCCGGGTGGCGGCTGGCAGCAAATTCTGCCGGATTTGTCCGCAGTCAGCGGGGTGGCCCGGCAAGAATTGCCACCCGCGAAAAATGCTTTAATAACAATCGTTTTCCGCGCTTTAGTGGGTGGTTTTTTCGCCGAGAAGTAGGCGATGAAACGCGTTGTTCCTGCGCGAGGGTTTTGGCTGCTTGCGGTCAGTCTGGTGCTGGCCGGCGGGGGGGCGCGGGCCGAGGTGAGGGACCAGGTGGGGGCGACGCTGCTGCAGGCGATGGATTCCAGCCTCGATGGTTCGGGCATTGCGGTGCTGCAGCCGGAGGTGGGGGAGATGACCGCCACGAACTGGCAGGTGAACCCAAGCGTGCTCGGCCAGGCCAGCGCGGCTTTGACCTATTCCGCGAGCACCGGTTCGACGAACCGGTTTCCCAATGCCCTCGGAGCCAGCTCCGGCCATGCGGGCGGGGTGGCCGGCATTTTCCATTCCATCGCGGCCGGTGCGCCGCGGGTGGACAATTGCGAGGCAATCTATTTTTACAGTCAAATCGTGACGTTTAGCGCCACGAATTTTGCCGATTCGCTGGCCAATCAGAGTTTTACCTTTGGCAATGTCACCGCTGTGGCGCAGACGAATATTGACTGGAACTACGACAATTACGCGTCGCAGTTCAACACCCTGTTTGTTTCGGCGGCGAACAACAGCGGTGCGGTGAGCCCGCCGGCGACCAGTTACAACGGCCTGGGGGTGGGCGCCTACGGCGGCAGTTCCAGCGTTGGCCCGACGATTGACTGCGGCCGGGCCAAGCCGGATCTCACGGCGCCCGGCGGCGCGACGAGTTTTTCCACGCCGCTGGTGACGGGGGCGGCGGCGCTGCTACGGCAGGCCGGTTTGCGCGGGGATGGGGGGAGCGACACCAATGCCGCCGTGGACATGCGCGTCATCAAGGCGCTCCTGCTGAATGGCGCAATCAAGCCGGCGGACTGGACGAACCAGGTTCCGTCGCCGCTGGATCCGCGTTACGGCGCGGGCGTGTTGAATGTGTTCAATGCCTACCGGCAACTGGCGGCGGGAAAACAGGTTTGCAGCGCCCTGACTTTCAGCGGCACCAACAGTCCGCATGGTCCGGCGGGGGGCAGGAATGCGCTGGGCGTTTTCAGCGGGTGGGATTTCAACACCAATTCCAGCGTGGTGGCCAGCAACGGGGTGAACCATTATTATTTCAACCTGACCCACGGCGTGCCGGGAGCGGACTTTACGGCCACCGCCACGCTGGTTTGGAACCGGCATCTCCGCAAGCAGGGCATCAACAACCTGGATTTGTTTCTGTATGACGCCGGGTCGGGCGCGCTGGTGGCGTGCAGCACGAGCCGGGTGGACAATGTGGAGCACATCTATCTGCCGCGGCTGGCTCCGGGGAGCTATGATTTGCAGGTGGTGAAGCTGGGTGGCCCGATGATCAGCGCCACCGAGCCTTACGCGCTGGCGTTTGAATTTTTCTCAACGCCGCTGAGCGTGGCGGTTTCGGCCGGCGGCACGGTGCTGACGTGGCCGGTTTACCCCGACGGGTTCACGTTGCAAGCGGCGGCGGGGTTGGAATCACCGCGGGTCTGGACGGCACTGACGAACTTCACGCCCGTGGTCACGAACGGGCAGAACTGCGTGGTGCTGCCGTTGGGCGAAGGCATGCAAATCTACCGCCTGAGCCGCCAGTGAGCTGGCGTTTTGCGCGGGGGTGGATTAAGTTTCCGGCTGATTTGCATGATGAGAAACTGTCTGCCCGGAATGGCGCTGGCCGTGTGGTTTATATGCCTTTCGGGGCGGGCGACCGGCTTGGATGACATTGGGGTGAATCTGCTGCGCAGCGTGACCACGAATCTGGATGGGGCTGGGATCCGGGTGGCGCAGCCGGAGGCGAGTGCGCCCACCTTCGAAGTGGACCCGGCGGCGACGGGTCAACCGGAGTTTTTATTTACCTATCGCTCGGCGGCGGGGGAGGCGAGCAATTATCCCAACAGCGTCGGCACCAATTCGGATCATGCCGGCTGGGTGGGTGCAACTTTTTATGGCAGGCCGGGCGGGGTGGCGACCAACGTGGCGCACGTGGACAGTTACGACGCGGATTTTTTCATTACGAACTATGTGGATACACTGGCGCCGATGCCGCCGGCCTCGGTCGTGAACCAAAGTTTCACCTTTGGCGTCCTGGCGGTCCCGGATCAACAGGGCGTGGATTCGGCCTATGACGATTATGCCGACCTTTTCGCGACTTGTTTTGTGTCCGCCGCCTGCAATTCCAACATCAGCTTTCAGGTTTGCGCGCCTGGCACCGCGTACAACTGCATCAGCGTGGGGGCGTACTACAGTGGCGGCTACTATAACAGCATCGGCCCGACGCTGGATAACGGCCGGTGCAAGCCGGATATCACCGCCATATCGAGTGCCACCAGTTTTTCCACGCCGCAGGTCGCCGGTGCGGTGGCGCTGCTGCAACAGGCGGCGCTGCGGGGGGACGGCGGCAGCGACACCAACGCGGCGTTTGATCTGCGCACCATCAAGGCGCTGCTGCTCAACGGCGCGGTGAAGCCGTTGGGCTGGACCAACTCCGCGGCTGCCCCGCTGGATTACCGCCACGGGGCGGGGGTGGTGAACGTGTTCAATGCCTACGAACAGTTGACGGGGGGCGAACATCCGGCGGATGCGGCCGGCCCGATTGGGGCGTTGAGCGGCTGGAATTTCACCAGCCTGGCCAGCGACGCGATGAATGACGCCACAAACCGCTATCTTTTTGATGTCGCTGACGGCGGTGCGACGGCCACACTGGTGTGGAACCGGCAGTTGGGCCAGACCAATATCAACGACTTGGATTTATTTCTGTGCAACAGTGGCGGCCAGCCGGTCAGGTGCAGCACCAGCCGCGTGGACAATGTTGAACATATCTTTGTGCCCCGGCTGCCGGCCGGGCGCTATGAACTGCGGGTGGTGAAAAACGGCGGCACCAACGTGGTCAGCGAGGCGGAAAGCTATGCATTGGCCTGGGCATTTGGCTCGCCCACGCTGGCGCTGGTGGCCGTGGGTGGGGAGGTTGAGCTGAGCTGGCCGCTGTATCCGGCGGGTTTCGGGGTGGAAGCCGCCGCCACGCTGACGGCACCGCTCTGGGGCACGAATCATCTGCCGGCTTCCGTGGTCACGAACAGCAGGAACAGCCTGTGGCTGAAGGCGACGAATGCCGTTCAGTTTTTCCGGCTGCGGCAGCCGAACCTGTAGGGTGGCCCAGGGTGAAATGCCGGCCGATGCGGCTGCTGTGGGAAATCGCCGCGGTGATGAAATTTTTACCGAGTTCCACCGCGTGCGGCAAGGCGTGGCCCCGGGCCAGGGCGGCGACGATCGCGGCGGAATAGGTGCAGCCGGTGCCGTGGGTGGAAACGCCTTTGACGAAGGGAGCGGAGAGCAGCAGCTCGGTTTTGCCATCGAAGAAAATATCAATCGCCGTGCGGCAATTTTTCAAATGGCCGCCCTTCAGCAGGACCGCACAGCCGTAGCGCGCATGGATTTCCCGGGCGGCGGCGCGCATTTGTTCCGGGTTGGAAATTTTCGCGCCGACCAGTATCTGCGCCTCGTCCAGATTGGGCGTGACGAGGGTGGCGAGGGGGAGGAGCTTTTCCCGGAGACTTTTTTCGGCCGCCGGCTGGAGCAGGCGCGCGCCGCTGGTGGACACCATCACCGGGTCAACCACGAGCGGACAGGGCCGCGGTTGGAAGAATTCGGCGACGAGCGCAATGTTTCGGGCTGAATAGAGCATGCCGGTTTTGGCGGCGGCGGGGGGAAGTTCGGCGAACACGGCGCTCAGTTGCAGGCGCAGCATTTTGGGCGAGCATGGCTCCACCCCGAGCACCTGCCGGGGGTTTTGGGCGGTGAGGCAGGTGAGGGCGCAGGTGCCATGGACGCGCAGGGCGGCAAAGGTGTGCAAATCCGCCTGGAGGCCGGCGCCGCCACCGCTGTCCGAACCGGCGATGGTGAGGACGACGGGCAAAATGGGGTGTTTTGACATGCGACCAAGGTTAACCGAGCCACGCGCAACTTGAAACTTGGAACTGGCCGGGCCATCCTAGGGGGCATGGACAAAGACAAAGTTGCGGAGGTGCTCGTCGAAATCGGCGTGCTGCTGGAACTGAAGGGGGAGAACCCGTTCAAGACGCGCGCGTATGCGGGCGCGGCGCGGACGTTGGAAGGCCTGGCCGAGCCGCTGGGGCGGCTGGTGGCGGAAAAGCGGCTGGGGGAAATCAAGGGCATCGGCGAGGCGCTGGAGCAAAAAATCACGGAGCTGGTGGAGACGGGCCGGCTGAAATATTACGAGGAGCTGAAGGCTTCCATTCCGCCGGGGTTGATCGCGATGCTGGAGATTTCCGGGCTGGGGCCGAAGAAAATCCAGGCGTTGCACAAGCATCTGGGCGTGGACTCAATTGAAAAGCTGGAGGCGGCATGCCAGGCCGGCCAGGTGGCGGAGCTGGAAGGCTTTGGTGAGAAGACACAGGCGAACCTGCTGGAGGGCATCGCCCGGCGGCGGACTTATGCGAGCAAACATCTGCTGGTGGACGCGCTGGTGGCGGCGGAGCCGCTGCTGGAGAATTTGCGGCGGCATCCCGACGTGATCCGGTGCAGCACGGCGGGGAGTTTGCGGCGGTTCAAGGAGGTCATCGGGGACATTGATTTTCTGGCGTCGTCGAAAAACCCGGCGGCGGTGATTGAGTTTTTTGTGGCGCAGCCGGGCCTGGTGAAGGTGCTGGCGAAGGGGGAAACGAAGGCGAGTGTGATTCTGGCGGGGGGCATTCAGGGGGATTTGCGCGTGGTGAGCGACGCGGAGTTTCCCTTTGCACTGGCCTATTTTACCGGCAGCAAGGAGCACAACATCGTGATGCGGCAGCGGGCCATCCAGCGCGGGCTGCGCTTGAATGAGTACGGGTTGTTTCAGTCGCAGGAGGAAACGCGGGACGCGAAATTACTGCTGCCGTGCCGGACGGAAGAGGAGATTTTTGAGAAGCTGGGGCTGGTTTATGTGCCGCCGGAGCTGCGCGAGGATCACGGGGAATTTTCGGCGGCAGAGAAAAATGCGCTGCCGAAATTGATCGAGTGGACGGATTTGAAAGGCGCGCTGCACAACCATTCCAACTGGAGCGATGGCAAAAACACGCTGGCGGAAATCGCGGCGTACATGGAGGATCTGGGGCTGGAATACTGGGCGATTACGGATCACTCGAAAGCGTCGTTCCAGGCGAACGGGCTGGACGCCCGGCGTGTGCGGGAGCAGATGGCGGAAATCAAGCAGTTGAACGAGCAAATCGCGGCGCGCGGCGGCGAGTTTCGATTGCTGACCGGGAGCGAAGTGGATATTCTCAAAGACGGGTTGGATTTTGACGACGAATTGCTGGCGGAATTGGAAGTGGTGGTGGCGAGCCTGCATGTGCCGAGCAGCAGCGAAGCGGAGAATACGAAGCGGTTGATTCGCGCGGCAGAAAATCCGTTTGTCCACATGTTGGGGCATTTGACGGGGCGGTTGTTGCTGGAGCGGGAGCCGTATCCGGTGAATCTGTCGGCGGTGATTGATGCGTGCGCGGCCACGGGAACGTGGATTGAGTTGAATTGCAATCCGCGCCGGTTTGATCTCGACTGGCGGCACTGGCACCAAGCCTGTACGAAAGGTGTGCAGTGTGTCGTAAATCCAGACGCGCATCGGAACGAGCATGCGGATTTTTTGAGGCTGGGGGCGGGCATGGCGCGGAAGGGGTGGCTGACGAAAAAAGACGTGGTAAACACCAGTCCCTGGGGGGAAATAAAAAGACAATTAAGGCGAAAGCGGGACGGGGCAAAAACGTAATCGTGTCATTTGCACGAATTTATGTCGAAGGGCGTGTAAATAAATATTTAAAAAAACCTTTGACGGGCGACTTGTCTGATTGGTAGGATTTTTGTTGAATCGGTATAAAAAAATTTCAGTCGAGCTGGAAGCATGTAAAAACTTGAGGCAAAATATGAAAAATAAAATTATTACAGCGGGGTTGGTAATGGCTGGCGCTGCTGGTCTGCAAACGGTCATGGCAGCCACTGATGATGTGGCTGCGCCCAAGTTTTGGAGCATTTCCGGGACCTTGCGTGGTTTCTACGACGACAATTACACCGCCGGGTCTGGCAAGGACAAAAAGGGCAGCTGGGGTTCGGAAGTGTCGCCGACGATCTCGCTGAATAAGCCATTGCGGCAGACTGATATTGGGTTGCGTTACATTTACGGTCTCTACTACTACGCCGCTCGTGAGCACAGCCCGTTTGATCAGACTCATCAGGTGGATGTGTGGTTGGATCATTCTTTTAACGAGCGCTGGAAAGCGAATTTTAAGGATACGGTTGCGGTGGGTCAGGAACCGGAGTTGCTGGATGCGAATGTGCCATACCGGGTCAACGGCAACAACTTGGCCAACCGTGGCTCTGTGACGCTGAATACGGATTGGACGCGTCTGTTTAGCACGGAACTGGTTTATGGAAACAATTTTTACGATTATCAGGACAGGAACGGGACGACCAATGCTCCGAGTCGGGCGGGTTTGCTGAATCGTGTTGAGCAAAATGCTTCGATTGATTTGCAGTGGCATCTGCAGGCCGAAACGATGGCTTTTATTGGTTATCAGCTTGGCTTGGCAAATTACATCGGGGATGAGGCGATTGGGTTCGGGCCGAAAGGCGTCTATTATAGCAGGGATAAAGACAGCCTTTCGCATTACGCTTATGTTGGTGTGCAACATCAATTTACAGCCAATTTGTCCGCCAAAGTGTCAGGTGGTGTGAATTATTTTGAGAATTACAACGATCCGATTGACACGACCGGCAAGTGGTCGCCGTATGCTGATGTGTCGGCGAACTACACCTATGCACAGGGGAGTTATGTGCATATCGGCTTTAATCACAGCATGAATGCGACGGATGTGGGCAGCGTGACCGCCAATGGTTCGCTGACGCAGAGCCAGGAAAGTTCCGTGCTGACTTTGGATATCAACCACAGCATCACCCAAAAGTTGATGGCCTCCCTAGTGGGTCGCGCTGCGCTTTCGACGTACAACGGTGGTGCGTTTGATGGCAAGACGGACCAAGTTTATGGGATTGGGGCGAACCTGCATTACCAGATCAACCGTCATTTTGGGGTGGATGCTGGCTACAATTTTGACCATCTGCTTTCAGATGTTAGCGGTCGTGGATATGAGCGCAACCGGGTGTACATGGGGTTCGGAGCCACCTATTGATCCGTACGACGTAATTTAAAGTTTGAACACCAAGACGGGAGCCGGGTCTAAGCTCAGGCTCCCCTTTTATTTAGTCTCATATGGATCAAATTCAAAACCAAACGCCAGCCCCCGCGGAAGCAAAACTGCATTTCTTGGATTACTGGCGGGTGATTCGTGTTCGCAAGGCAATCATCATCACCGTGTTTTTGATCACGGCCATCATCGCCACGGCGGTGACCTTTATTTTGCCAGAATCGTTTGCCAGCACGACGAAAATCAAGGTGGAAAACGACGGGGCGGATATTCAGACCTACAACACGCCGGCTGCCAATACGATGCAGTATGACCCCTACTTCATCCAGACGACGTTTGAAATCATGCAGTCACAGGTGGTGTTGAGTAATGTGATTGTCGGGATGGATCTGAACAAAATTTGGGGAAAGAAATTTTTCAACGGGGAGACGCTCAAGACGACCGAAACGATGGCGATTCTGAAGGGGAAAATCAAACTGGAACCGGTGCGTAATACCAAAGTGATGGCCATCACGGTTTACAGCGACGACAAGAAAGAAGCCGCTGACATCGCCAATGCGGTGGCGGTAGCCTACCGCGAGTATCGTTTGTCCACGCGGCGTCAGCTGACTTCCGGCGGGTTGGTGGCCTTGAATGATGAATTTGCGAATGAAGAGCAGCAGATTTTGGCGGTGCAGGACAAGGTTGACCAATTGCGTCGCGATTTGAAAATCACCGATCAGGCGCAGGCGACGGAGCCGACGCCCAGCATGGATTCGGAAACCTTGCAGGCATTGAACCGCAACCGGATAGAAGGCAAGCGCCTGTATGCGGAAGCGGCCGTGCAACTGGATCAATTAAAGGCGACGGACAAGGTCAAGCTGCGCGATGTGTTGCCGACGGTGGTCATGGATGCGACGCTTTCGGGATTGGTGGATCGTTTGCATGAAGCGCAGCAGAACATTGCGAAGTTGAAAGTGGATTATGCGGTGGAGAGTGTCACGGTGGTTCGGGTGCAATCGCTGATTGACGAATTGGACCGTCAGATTGATGACCGGGTGGTTGGTATTTTGGCCGGGTTGGAGAGCAAAGTGAATTCCAGCAAGGCTTCAATGGATGCCTTGACGCAGGAGGTTGAAGACGCCAAGAACAAGGACATGACGGAAGCGGCAAAGAATCAACCGTATTACGAGCAGAAACGGAAGCTGGTGCAGATGCAGGAATTGCATAAGTTGCTGTATTCCAAGATTGAACAGACCAAGTTGGATTATACGATGCCTTCGACCTCGATTGTTCAAATCATTGAACCGGCGGAACCTGGCAAGGCGCCGGTCCGGCCCAACAAGCCGGTGAACATCGCCTTGGGCTTGATTGTCGGTCTGATCATGGGCGTCGGCCTGGCGTTCTTTATCGAATACCTCGACACCAGCGTGAAGACGATTGATGACGTGGAGCGCACCTTCCAAACGCCGGTGCTGGGGGTGATTCCGCAAAATATTGGCTATCTATTGGATGAAGGAGCCGAGAGCAAGCACGCGGAGGCTTATCGAGTTTTGCGAACCAATCTGTTGTTTTCCCGCAAGAATGAAGGTGCCAATACCATTGTGATGGTGAGCGCTGGTGCTGGCGAAGGCAAATCCACGACCACCATCAACCTGGCCACGGTATTTGCCCAGTCGGGCAGCCGCGTGCTGATTGTGGACTCGGATTTGCGCCGACCCACGCTCCATAAATTATTCAAGGTGGCGAATAATTTGGGGCTGACGAACTACCTGTTGAAACAGAACACCATTGCTGAAGTCATTCAAACCACGCCCGTGCCGGGCTTGGATTTCATGGCGAGCGGCCGCCTGCCAAACAGTTCGATGGGTATTTTGGGGTCCGCGCAGATGAAAGAAATGATCAAGGAACTCCGGGAGCGCTACGACTTTATTTTCTTTGATTCGCCGCCGATTTTGGGGGTCAGTGATGCCTCCATTTTGGCCAGCGAAGTGGATCTGGTGATGCAAGTGGTGCAATATCGCCGCTATCCCCAGCCGATGACGCTCCGGGCCAAGCAGATGATTGAAAAAGTGGGTGGCAATTTGGTCGGCATCATCCTGAACAACATCAACATGTCGCAGGACGAAGGCTATTATTACTACAGCGGCTACTACCACGATTACTATTATTCGCGCAGTGACAGTGAACAGGACGCTGAGGCCAAGGCCCTGCCTGGCACGGCCGGCGAAGCGGAACCGGGCATCAAACAAAAATATTGATCGCCGTCCAAAAGATTCCCAAGAATATTGCTGATGAAATCAAGACTAGTTCAGACAAGCCGGGCGTTCCTTTTAATCGCGCCACTGTTGGTGGTGCTGGGTTTGGCAGGGTGCGCCTCGCCTGATTATTCAGGGCTGATGGCGCCGCCGCCAAGCGAGGAAGTCAATACTGGAGGCATTCCCAAGCTCCATATCGGTGATACGGTCACCGTTGTTTTCAGCGGCCTGCCCGATGAGCTTGCGGCGCAGGAAAAACCCATCAAAGAAGATGGCACCATTACTTTGCCCGACATCGGCCGGGTAAAAGCGGCGGGACTGACGCCTGGTGAACTGGAGGACTTTATCCACAACCTTTACGTTCCCAAGGTCTACACGCACCTGACGGTGACGGTGAAAACCACCAGCGACCGGGTGTATTATGTGCGCGGGGAAGTGAACAAACCCGACCGCTTCCTGTATGCCGGCCAAATCACGGTGACCAAGGCGATTACGACGGCCGGCGATTTTAACAGTTATGCCAACCGTAAAAAAGTGTGGCTGACCCGGGCCAACGGTCAGCGTTTCAGTCTCAACTGTATTCGGATTCTGGCAGGTAAAGATCCGGATCCCCCGGTTTACCCGGGAGACCAGATTGAAGTCACCAAGACCTGGCTCTGATGATTCAACTGCAGATACTTTCCGGCAAGATGGCGGGCAACAATCAAGTTGTCCGCCATTTTCCTTTCCGCATTGGCCGGGCGGCCGGGTGTGAAATGCAGTTGGAGGATGACGGCGTTTGCGGTGATCACCTGACGTTCGAATTTCAGCCGCAAGCCGGATTTATTCTGAGGGCCGCACCGAATGCCTTTGTAGCGGTCAATGAACAGCCACAGACTTCCCTGCGGCTTCGCAATGGCGATGTGATTTCCTTTGGCGCCGTCAAAATGCAGTTCTGGCTGGCGGCTCCGCAACAGCGGGGCCTGCGCCTCCGCGAACTGTTCGTGTGGGCGGTGCTGGTCGCGGTGACGGTCTTCCAGATCATTTTGATTTACCGTCTCAGCCAGCCGCTATAATCCTGGAAAAAGCAGTTCAACCACGGATGGACACGGATGGACACGGATAAGACTTGCATCCCACCCGAAGATCACTCGCAGGGTGAATGGATCACCAGGCTAAAAATCCGTGTTTATCCGTGTCCATCCATGGTTGATGACTTCTTTGGCTGGGTTCAACTGCCGTTTTTAGGGTGATCCGATTTCCATAACCGGTGGGTTTTTTGTTTGGGACGGACTTTTTGGGCGCTACCACCGATGGGCAGGCACTGGCGTGAGCCACCACCCGCAGTTGCGAAGGTTTAGTTCGCTACCAGCCAATAAAAAACCGCACGAGCCCAGCTCGTGCGGTTGAGAAGTCGGGGCACTCTTTCAGTGCCGGAAATGGCGTGTGCCGGTAAAGGCCATCGTCATGCCGCGGGCATCGGCGGCGGCGATGACCTCCGGATCCTTCACCGAGCCGCCGGGCTGGATCGCGGCGGTCGCGCCGGCATCCGCCGCGGCGAGCAGACCGTCGGGGAAGGGGAAAAAGGCGTCGCTGCACACGACACTGCCGGCGAGCGGCAGTTTGGCTTCGCCAGCTTTCCACACGGCGATGCGGCTGGAATCCACGCGGCTCATCTGGCCGGCGCCGGTGCCGAGCGTGCGGCCTTCGCCGACGTAGAGAATGGCGTTTGATTTCAAGTGCTTCACGACGCGCCAGCCAAAGAGCATGGCGTTTAATTCGGCGGCGGTGGGCTGCCGTTTGGTGACGATCTTCAAGTCGGCCGCGGTGGTGGCCTTCAAATCGCGCTGCTGCAAGAGGAACGAATCCGCCCCGACACTGCGCACATCCCAGGGCTGGGCGGCGGACGGGCTTTGGATGATCTGGAGGAGGCGCAGATTCTTTTTCTTCTGCAAAATGGCCAGTGCCTCCGGCGTAAAGGACGGGGCCACGATGACTTCGCTGAAAATTTCCGCAATCGCTTCCGCCACGGCGGCGTCGAGCGGTTTGTTTACGGCGATAATGCCGCCAAAGGGGGCCTGTTTGTCGGTGGCGAAGGCGTGATCCCACGCTTCGCGGAGCGAGGCGCCCTGGCCCACGCCGCAGGGGTTGGTGTGTTTGAGAATTGCGAGGGTTGGCCCATCGTTCTGAAATTCGGCGATCAGCGCATTCGCCGCGGTGAGATCGAGGATATTATTGTAGGAAAGCTCCTTGCCGTGCAGTTGCTTGAAAAACTCGTGGAACTTGCCGTAGAGGGCCGCCGTCTGGTGCGGGTTTTCGCCGTAGCGCAACGGTTGGGCGAGGGGGGCGGAAATCGTCAGCACCAGCGGCAGGGCCTGCTTATCGGCGGAAAATTCCTTTTGCAGGTGCGCGGCGATCGCGGCGTCGTAGGCGGCGGTGCGGGCGAACACTTTGGCGGCGAGCTTGCGGCGCAGTTCCAACGTCGTGTTGCCCGCCGCGGTGATTTGGCCGGCCACTTCGGAGTAATCCAACGGATCCACCACCACGGTCACGCTGTCGTGATTTTTGGCGGCGCTGCGGAGCATGGAGGGACCGCCGATATCGATGTTCTCAATGGCGTCGTGGAGGCTGACATCCGGCTTGGCGACGGTGGCCTCGAACGGGTACAGGTTGACGACGACGAGATCGATGGGCGTGATGGCGTGGGCTTTGACCGCGGCCTCATGCGTGGCGTTGCCGCGAATGTAGAGCAGGCCGCCGTGGACCTTCGGGTGCAGGGTTTTGACGCGGCCATCGAGCATTTCCGGGAAACCGGTATGGTCGCTGATGTCTTTGACCGTGAGGCCGGCTTCACGGAGGGTTTTGGCGGTGCCGCCGGTGGAGATGAGCTCCACGCCTTGGGCGGCGAGGATTTGGGCGAAAGGAACCAGTCCGGTTTTATCCGAAACGGAGAGCAGGGCGCGTTGAAGTTTCACGCACGATAAAATCTCTGAAAGCAGCCTGCG
>Ga0302322_100000386_pt1 | contig 33687 bp, 25 predicted proteins | sample Fen_T0_2_FD_203757 | JGI IMG/M metagenome (GOLD analysis project Ga0302322, IMG submission 203757) | Peat permafrost microbial communities from Stordalen Mire near Abisko, Sweden - Fen_T0_2 | ecosystem: Environmental > Terrestrial > Soil > Wetlands > Permafrost | place: Sweden: Abisko...
AACACTTGTCGTCCGTGTAGATGTATTCGATCGGATCTTCGATGGTCACGATGTGACGCGCGATGTGGTGGTTCATGTAGTCCAGCATGGCCGCCAGCGTGCTCGTCTTTCCGTTGCCGGCAGCTCCAACGCACAGCACGAGACCGCGGTCCTTCTCGGCCAGCATGCGACACGCCGCGGGGGCTCCCAGCGACTCCAGGCTCGGCACCTGATGCGGAATCACGCGCATCACCACCGCCAGCGTTGCACGCTGACGATACACGTTCACGCGAAAACGTCCGATGCCGTACACCTCGTACGAGGTGTCGTACTCGCGTAGCGCAGGCAGGTTGGCCAGGATTGCGGGATCACGGATTAGGTGCCTGACGACTGCCTCGGTGTCCTCCGGGCGGATCTTGTCGAGCCGAAAGAACACGAGCGAGCCGCGGACGCGCGCGCCCGGCGGCTGGCCCACTTTCAAGTGGACGTCGCGTGCACCCGCGGCCTTGGCCTTATGTAAGAGCTGGTGCAGGTATGCTTCCGTCGCATACGGATTCTGCTGCAACCCGGGAGGAGAACTGCCCACCCGAGCATCATAGCCTGGCGCAGCTCCCGGCGGCGAAGTTCGCGCTCCACCCACACGCTCCTACCGAATTTTTGCGAGAAGTTGACCCTCATCGCACAGGCTCGATAGATACCGAAGGATGTCGAAGATTCGCGTCGAAGGACACCTGCACGACGACCACTGCGTGATGGTTTGCTCCGGTGAAAGCCCAGAAGACATCTCTTGGGCGCGAGACGAAGACACGGGTCAAGTCTTCGTCGTGCTCGAACACATCGCCCACGAAGAGATCTGGGGCCAACCCGAAGGAGAACGACGCTGTTTCGGCCTACGCCTGTTCGGCGGCCGCGCTCCCCTGCCCCCGGTCGGACGGATTCTGGAAGTCGCCTGACGGCTCACCCGCTCGGCACGTGGCCGAGCGCTGAACTCACGGCGCTGATTACGGCGGACCTTCTTCATCGACCGCTTTCAACCGAACCCCGCACGCACGCCAGTGACGATTTGGACGGACGCGCTCAAGCGCACCGCGCCATTTTCTCGATGCTGAGCGAATCGCGTCGCCAGAGAGTCGCGCACGCGGTCGAACGTCTTTTCACCCGCTTCGCAAACCAACTCGCCGGTCGAAGACGATCTCAAGGCAAACTCCGCGGCTTCAGCTGCCGGTAGGCCGCCGCCGATCGGAAGATTTCCGCGCCAATCGCGCACGTCGAGCCCAGCAAAGCCTGCCCGCTCGAGCAGCGCCAGCAGCTTGCTCGTCTCGGCGTAACGAAATGGACCCGGAGCGTCGGGATCAGGCATCGGCAGATCGATGACCTCGGCGGCCGCGTCGCGCACCAGCGACGTCCAAGCGTTATCGGCGGGTCGGCCCCAGACCGCGAAGGCGAAACGACCGCCAGGAGCGAGCCAGCGGCTCAAGTTCGCAAAGGCTACCGTCGGATCGTCATAAAACATGATGCCGAAGCGCGAGAGCAGTCGGTCATACGGTTGATCAGGCACAGCTGCGGCCGATGATACGTCCACCTGCGCGAACGCGAGCGCACGTTCATCGGCTGGTGTGCGCGCCCGGGCCGACTCGATCAACGCGGGCGAGACATCGAAGCCGTGAACGATGCTGCCGAGCGGCGCGCGGCGCAGAACCTCCAGCGTCGTGCCACCGCCGCCACAGCCCAGATCGGCAATTCGATACGACCGCTCGAGCACCAGCGCCTCGATCAGAGGTTCGTCGATGGGCGCAAGCGTCGCTTCCATGCCGTCGAGTTGATCGCGCCATTTCTCGCCACGCGCAGCGACCCAATCAAACGCGGAAGTCGGGGATGTGGCTTCGACAGTCTTCGGCGCGGTCATCAGGCGATGATTGCACCCGGATTTCTCCAACGCCAATCGGTTGCCTGGAGGACGGACCTCAAGGAAGCTGAGGGGCGCTCCCTAGCCGAAAACCGAGCTTCGACGTGCCTTGCTCAAAGAGGGCAACGCCCTTTCACTTCGGCACGACTTGCCCGCAAAACCCGCCGATGCAGCTCTGGTTCTTGTCGCAGCAATCCACGCTGGTCGAGCATTTCTCTTGTAACCCCGAGCACGAGTACTGGGGTGGCTTCGCGCCGCAGACCAGCGCGCCTGTGTCGGCATCTGGCTGGCAGAAGCCCTGACAGCACTGGTCACCGGTGGCGCACGAAGCGCCGTCGGAGCGACATGGGTCGAGCACCCAGAAGCCTCGGGAATTCCCGGCCAAGAGTTCTTGTCCAGGCAGGTAGAAGGCGGGATGACTGGCATCCTTACCCGGCTTCGCATCCAGATCGATGGCGGCCACCCAAAGCTTTTTGGGCGTGATGTTCGCGAGCAGATCGACTCCGCGCGGATCACTGCAGAACGGCGGAATGGTCGCCACGTGTGCGTAGCGTCGGCGGCTCGTGAACACGACCCAAGCGTAGCCGCCGCCGGACACCGGATTGACTGTCGGCTCATAGTTCAAATCGACGTCGCTTTCGTGACTGGCTTGGATATTCCCCACGCCCTTGCCGTCTCCGGTACAGGTCAGAGTCACGGGAGCGCTCAAGGGCGCGAGATAGGAGTTGCCGTTCTCGTCGAGGCCATTCAACCGATCCAGAGGGGTCGACGGTTCGGTTCCGCTCAATCCGTTCCAATAGAGTCGCGCTAGAGCGCCCTTTCGAGTCCGCAGATCCCCGAGGTCGTTTCCGTCGAGGCCTGCCTTGGTCTGATGGTGGTAGACGATCGACTTTCCGTCGGGGAAGAACGCTGGCCATCCCGGGCGCGTTTCTGCTGGCTGGCCCGTGTAGTCCACCGCGGTGAACGGACTCGAAAACTCGAGGGTTTGCCGATCGAAGTCGACGACGACCAGCTTTTGCTTCGGATTCGCGAGCGATCCCCCGCTCACTGGGTTGAAGACAACCCGCTTCCCGTCCGGCGAAAACATCGGTGTTCCGATTTGGGTCGCGATGTCGCTCAGCCCCGTCGAGGCGACGGGGGCGGCAGCCTCGGGCAACTGCAGGATTTCGCCTTTCCCGGAAAGGGCGAGACTACCGTCTGGATACATGCCGGGGAATTCCGCGTAGACGCCCATCGTCGTCTCGTCCACGGTGCCGTTCACTTTGAGCGCGTAGGCTGACGCACCGCCGTCATCGATATACGCGCTAATCAGCCGCGACCCGTCGGCAGAGACCGAGTGACAGACCCGACATTTGTCTTTGCCTCCGTCGCTGCCAGCCACGAGCGTCGGTGCGGTGTCGCCCACCCGGATACCGAGGGTGGCGCCACCAAACTTGCCGTCCCCCGCAACCGCCCCATCGTAGTTCTTGGCGAGCTGCGTGCCGTAGGAGTTGTAATAAATGATCCCGGATAGGCGCGCATCGGCAATCACCCAGTGTTGCTGAATTGGTCCGTACGCTGCCCCTGCGCTCGCTACGGTGACGGCCACGGTCAGTGGATCTGCCTTTCCAGACGCGCTATTCGAAGCCCGCTCCCACACATCCTGAGGAATCGGGTGTTGAACGAATTTGCCGCCGGTGTCAGCCAAGATCGCCGGTCGACCGAAACTGCCTGACCATTGAAAGGAACCACTCTTCGTCGAAAGGTCGATCTTGATCGCGTCCGCATCACCCTTGCTCCAGTCCCAGGCGACGAGCGGCGCGAGTACGCCGCGTGGAAACACCGTGCCGTCGTAGGGGTAGACGAGCTTGAGGTTCAAGGCGCTGCCGTCCGAACCGGGATCGTCGAGCGCGCCGAGAACACCTTTGTCCGTAATCGGTGCGCCGAGCCCTTGGCCGCCAACTCCGCCGGGCCCTCCGCCCTCGGTGAGCTTGCCCACGCTGCTCGGGATCTGCAAAGCTTGCCCAGGGATGCTGCTGTCCGCACCATTCTGCGCACCCCGAATCTGAACGGTGATCACGACATGGGCCTGCTGCTTGCCCACCACCGCGGTCACGGTGACCTGGCCACCCGCAGTGCCACTGGGAACGAACGCCGTCTCGGAACCGACACCAGGACTGACGCTCGCAAGATCGCCGTGGTCCACACTCCAAGCCGCTTTGGCTGGAACCGCACCGATAAACGCCGTCACGGCGACCTTCGGTAACGGAGAGCCGAGGTTGACCGTCACGACCGAGGTCTCCGCTTTCACGGTGAGCGGTTCGGTCATTCCGTCGGATGCGCCGGCACTGCCAACATCGAGCCCGCCGCCATCGTCGCCCTTCGCGCCGGCCGCGGCGTCCTGATCGTTGTCAGTTCCCGCGTCGAATCCATTTCCCGGATTCGTGACGGCGGGATTGCTACCGCAGGCGCTGAACAGAGCAGCTGACCCGAGGAGCAGAATCCAAAGCGGAGCGGTGCGAGGCATACCGCTATTACGAACAGTTCGATCGGTATCAGAAGCCAAATGGCTTCGTCGATCGACAATAGGTGCGGGTGCCGAGGCCGCTGTGGGTCGCTCGGTAGACAGGGTTCCCGAACTTCCCACCCGCACGCACAGGCGATATTTTGGTGTCCAGGGTCAGAATTGAACTGACGACACGTGGATTTTCAATCCACTGCTCTACCGACTGAGCTACCCGGACCAAGTAACTTTTGAGGGCCGGTTCCTACCGCATTCGTGGGCGATTGTCGCGCCTTTGTTGCATAAAATTTCGCACTTGCGGCGGCCGGCCGGACTTGGGCGGCCCGGTGGCCCGTTCTGAGGCAGTGCGGATTTGGCCCACGTTTTATGGCCCCGAAGCCACGATCTGCCGCTTGCGGCCACGCATGCGGTCAGCGCGGCCGACCAGCTCTGCGTGCAGGGCCCAGAGCGGCGCAACAAGCTCCGGACCTTCGAGGGCGGACAGCGCCGCGGCGATCGCTTCGATCGTCGACATGCCCTCGGGCTGCGTCGGCTGGCGCAACCGAGTAGGTGCGACCCGCGGTGCCGGCAGACTGAACTCGGGCAGATCGCGCAACTCGGGGACTCGTTTGTACATCCGCCGGGCCTGTCGGAAGCTGCCGTCGAGCACGATCAGCCGCTCGGGCAGGAAGCAAAGCGGGCGCGCAGGGCCGCTGCAGTAAAGCAGCGCGGTCCCAGGCGCGCGAAGCGGCGTCGCGTCGAACGCTTCTCCACCTCCATAGGCGAGCAGCCGCGACTTGGGTAGCGCGAGCGCCGCGAAGCGGCCAGTGTTGCTGGTCGAAAGCTGTTCGGTAATATGCCGGATCAGCACGATCTCGGTGCGCGCGTCGACACGCGGTAGCACGTCGCACACGCAGATCTCGAACTGCAAGAGGCAGCGCGGACAATGTCCGCTCAAATCGCGTGGTGTCGTCGATCGCATCGCGCCTGCTCACTTCTTTCGCGCAGCGCGTGGGGCAGCCCTCGCCGGAGCCCGCGCCGTAGTCTGTGGAGCCGCGTTCGGGGCGGCCGCGAGCTGATCGAGCTTACGCTGCAAGGCCTTGGGATTGATCGCGCCCTTGTACACGTACAGCGCGGCCGAATCCGCGCCGTCCAACACTTCTTCGCTGACCCGAAGTCGCGCACTGACCACGAACACGATTTTGCTCGAGAGGCCTTGTTCGACGAGTTCGATGCGTCGCCAAACTGCGGCACGGTTCCAAAAGCCCAGCACCTCGCACAAGACGAGTTCACCGGTGCCCTGATGGATGAAGCAGAGATCCGGCACACATAAGCCAATGCCCGGCAAATCCAGCACCTCTTGGGCAGCCTGTGCGCGCCAGCTTTCGTTCTCTTGGAAGGCTTCGAGCAGCGCCTGCACTTCATCGCGCAGTGGACTCGGCTCGACACTGCGAGCTTGCGTGAGCTCCAGGGAAAACGAGAGCGCATCGCGCTTTTTCCCCCAGCGCAGATCGGCCACGAGCTGCACACTGTCGCAAGCTTCGAGCGCGGGCAGTAGTAGCGCGAGTTCGAGGCCATACTTGGTCACGGACTCGAACAGGCTGTACGGACCGTCGATCTCGATCCGATAACCGCCGCCGGCGCGGGCCGCCATTTGAAACAAGAGCTGCCGAAATTTCAATTTTTGAAACAGCATCCGATACTGATCGGCAGTCGCGCACCGCACGTCGACCACGACCCGCACCGAGCACAACAAGACCGCTTGGATTTCGGCGCGCGCGTGGCGAGCGAGCAAGCCGTCGGCATCGTACGGCGGCGGTTTGAGCAGCCGCTCCGCACTGCGCAAATCGGAGTACAACCCGGCATCGAGGGCCTCGGGGGTGATGCCCAGGGCGGCCGCAGTCTCGGCCAGGACCAGATCGCGGTCGAAGCGCGCCCCGATCGCTAGATCTTGGCGGGCCAGCACCGCCCTGGAGAACACTTCTCGACGAAGACTCGGGGCGTCGAGCGCGGCGTTGCCGTCGAATGCGCTGTCGTCCAACGCCAACTTTCGCAAGGCCAATAGCAATTTCTTTTCTTGGGGGGAGCTCTCGAGCTCGTTCAGCGCCTCTTCGACCGCGAGCCGCGTCTCGTTCACTGTCCCTGCCAGCGCCAGGAGCACCTGCTGGGCCAACGCTCGCGCACGTAGCACGGCGTCCGCCGACGGCTTGGGCAACGAAAGCACGCCGTTCTTTTTCCTGACTCGGACCAGATCCGGACCAATCACGGCTCAGCCGCCCCCGTAGGCAGCGTGCTCGCGCCGCCGATCGCTCGTGTACACCTCACCCGTCTTGCGCGAGACGAGCTCGTAGAGAGTCGCGAATTTGTCACCTTTGCGCCGCAAAATTCGGCCGAGGCGTTGCACGTGCTCGCGCACCGAGCCGCTGCCACTGATGATGATCGCGACGCTGGCATCAGGCACGTCCACCCCCTCGTTCAGTACCTTGGAGGTAGCGATCGCTCGATAGCGACCGTCGGCGAAGCGCTCCAAGATCTCACTGCGCTCTTTGATCTTGGTCTGATGGGTGATGATCGGAATCAAGAAGCGCTTGGAGATGGCATAGGCGGTTAGATTGTCTTGGGTGAAGATCAGTGCTTTTTCGCTGCGGTGCGCTTCGAGCAAGCGCTCGATGTAGTCGAGCTTGGCTTGTGCACCCAGCGAGAGCTCACGCTGCCTCCGGTACGCGCGCATCGCGCGCTGGCCGACGACCGTGCGCGCCGAACGCATGATGAAATCGTTCCAACCGCGCGGGCTACCCATGCGGATCCCGTGGCTCCGTACGAAATCCAGATAAATGCCGCGTTCGAGCTCGTATTCCGCGCGTTCTTCCGGGCTCAGATCGACCTCGACGCGCACCGTCTCGTACTCGGCCAGATACGGACCGCTCATCTCCACGATGTCCTTCCGGTACACCGTCGGTCCAATCAAGCGAATGAGCTTGGCGTCCTGGCCGTCCGCGCGTTCGGGTGTCGCGCTCAGGCCAAGTCGGAACGGCGCCAAGCACAGCTCGGCTGCCAGCGCGTAGCTCGGCCCCGGCAAGTGGTGGCACTCATCGAACACCACCAGCCCGAAGCGAGCGCCAAAGTGGTCCATGTGTAAGCACGCCGAGTCGTACGTGGTCACCGTCAGTGGCTTGATTTCGTACGTGCCGCCCCCGACAATGCCAACTTCACAGGCGAAGCTGGTGCGCAGCAGATCGTACCACTGCCGGACCAAGTCGAGCGTGGGCGCGACGACCAGCGTGCTTCGCCGTTTGTCGTCGATGGCCAACACCGCTACGTGGCTCTTGCCCGCGCCCGTCGGCAAGACCACGACTCCCCGTCCCTTGGCCTCGCGCCAGGCGCTGAGGGCTTCCGTTTGAAATGGCCGGGGCTCTCGCAACACGCTCAGGCCACGCTCGAGCTCGACATAGGCTCGCGCTTGGTCCGCGTAGGGCACGCCCTCCCGGTGCAAGAGCCGCACCAGGTCGGCGTAGGCCAAGGCGGGTGCACGGAAGCAGCGGCTACGCGCGTCCCAACTGGCGTGCGGCGCGAGGCTGAGGCCGTCGCGAAGAGCACCGCGCAACTCGAGCGTGCCCGCGGCAAAATTCAGCGTGAGCGCGGTCACCGAAATAAGCGCGCCGCGCCCTCTCCCGATGTGCCGCCCATCAGCTCGACCGGCACGTGGAACACGAGCTCGCCCATGTACAGGCCTCGTCGTTCGCGCATCCGCAGCAATGACACGGTGCAATTGCCGAATTTGAGGATGCACACGCGTGGGATTGGCTCGCACAGAAGCGCTTTGGCCAATTGATAGTGAAACCCGCCGTGACCGACCAAGAGCACGCGCTCTTCAGGCGCGCGATGGCGCCCTTCGAGGCGTGCCATCAATCGCGTCAGCCGTGCTTGGACGTCCGCGTTGCTTTCGCCACCATATGCGGCGAAATCTCCGGTCTCGCTTAGCGGGCGGTGCATGAACTCGGGGTGCGCTTCGCGGATCTCGGTCTCGTTCAAACCTTCCAACGATCCCGCGCCAATCTCCGGGAGATCGTCATCGACCACCGCTTCTGGGCAGATGCCAGTCTGTGCCAGGATGCTGGCGGTCTCGAACGCCCGCCTCAGGGGCGAGCTGTAGACCGCGTTCAGCGCCAAGCCGCTCGCGCCGATGAACGTTGCCGCGCGCGCGGCTTGCTCGCGGCCGAGCCCGCTGAGCGGGTAGTCGCGCCGACCTTGCATCCGGCCTTGAGCGTTGCCTTCACTTTCGCCGTGTCGCAAAAGCATGATTTCCATGGGCGGTCGCGCCGGAGTTTGCCAGAATCTGTGCCCGAAGCAGCGAATAGTCGCAAGCGGTCGCGAGGAGTTCCGAGCGTGGTCGATATCTACGTCGAATATAAGGGCGATCTACAGTGCCGAGCCGAGCACGGTCCGTCGGGTGCGGTGTTGGTAACGGATGCGCCGGTCGACAATCACGGGCTCGGTGGCTCGTTCTCGGCCACCGACTTGGTGGCGACGGGCCTCGGCACGTGCATTGCGACGGTCATGGGGATTTTGGCCAAGAAGCGCGGCTATCAGCTGGAAGGCATGCGCGTGCATGTGAAGAAAAAGATGACCTCGGCCCCGCCCCGGCGCATTGCCGAGCTCGCAGTCGAGATCACGCTGCCGACGCGCGCAACGCTAAGCGTGGCGGATGCCCGCGCGGAGCTCGAGCTGGTAGCCGAGCAATGCCCCGTGCGCCTGAGCCTGCTGGACGCGATTGCCGTTCCAATACGCTTCGATTGGCAGAGAGCGTGAGCTATTCGTCGCGCTCGGGGGCTGCCAGGGTGCCGACGCATGAGTCGCCGCGAGCCGAACGGAAGCAGCGCACGCCAACCACATCGGGCACGCCCAAGCGGCCCGCCGCGATCAACACGCCGTAGCGCAGCGCGCGTTCGTCGCAGCCGTCTTTGCACCTCGCGGCGAGATCGCCCAAGCGTCTGTGGGACAACGGCATCTGCGAAAGCTCGTGAACGTCGGCAGCGCGCAGCACGGGACGCTCGAAGCTCGATACCGCAGGCTCGAAATTCAAGGAGATGCGGAAGGCGAGCGAAGCGTCGGGCTCGTCGATGCGCTGGACGTCGCGGGCGCTCGGCGCCGGCGTACCTTGAACGACTGAGCGGGGCGCGCTGAGCGGGCGCAGGTTGGCCGAGGCACCGCTGCGAAAGCGAGCCACTTCGGCCGCGCAAGACAGCTCGTACGTTTCGAGTGCGGTCGCGCCCAAGCGATTCGAGCGGCACTGTGCACCGAGCAACGCTTCCCCGCCCGCGTTCGCCGCGGATTCGTGGAGAGCGATCAACAGCCGCTCGTTCGAGCAGTCGACATCACTCAGCGCTTCGTGTTCGAGGCGACGAAAGCCGGGCCTCAGCATGCAGCTGTCGTGCACGGTGCCCAGCGTTTCGAGCTCATCCGTGCGCGCGACCAGATCGAGCAGCGCTTCCGGCTCGGCGCGACGTGCTTCGCGCGTGCCTTCGAAGTTGGCGGGATCGAAGCGACCGGCGCAGGCTGTCGTCAGGACCGCTACGCCGCCACCAACCAGCGTTGCCCAACGACTCACGTTCACTCGGAGGATGCCGATCATGATCAGATGCAGCAGCCTAGCGCGCTCGCCTGGCACCGACAAAACACGACGGCGCGCCAGGTCCGGAACCCGTCGCGCCGTCGCATCTGCAAAATGGTTGTTCCTCGGCTCGGCGCGTACGCACCGGCCGAAGAACGAGGGTAAATCAGGCTGCCGCGCCGGCCGCGCCGGCTGCCGGAGCACCGCCGTTTTCACCGATGTCGCCGCCAGTGCCGCCCGCAGCATCGCCGCCAGCGCCGCCGGCAACGTCGCCGCCTTCGCCGCCCGCGCCGCCCGTCGGCTGCTCGCCAGCAGCGCCCGCCGCCGACTCACCAGCTGAGCCGTGGCCAGCTTTGCCAGAGCCGCCAGCGTTGCCCGCTTTACCAGAGCCACCGCCGGCGCCAGCTTTGCCTGCAGCGCCAGCCGTATTGGCCGGGTTCGTGTCGTCGTCGCTTCCGCATCCCACAAGCGCGATGCCCGCGCCGAGCGCGACCACTGCGAGCAAGCCAGTTAGCTTCTTCATAAACATTCCTCCGAATAACCTAGGTTAGTCACAATCACGTGGGGCGATTCCGCCCGCTGGCCCTTAAGCATGGACCGTGCCACTTTGGCACGAGGTCTCGAGAACCAGCTAAGTACTAAGAAATATTAAGCAATTTAAGCTGGATGCAAGTTTGAAACCCACATCAAACACCGTGAACCCGGACTTTCGTGTCACGGTGGCAGCCCTCTTACAACTGCTTGATTCTCATTGCAATCCTATGACGAAGCGGTTTCTGCCCAACCTATACAGGTAAGCCTGAGTAGGTGGGGGTCGCAGGTTTCGGCCAACGGCACACCTGAGCGATTAACCAATGGAGATCGTTAACAAGTTCGCCGAAGTGCCGGCCAAACAGCCAACATTTCTGCTCTAGCTCAATCGCCGCGTTTTTTTCGCAAGCTGGGCGTCACTTTTTGGAGGGGACCGACGGCGGGGCCGATAGCACCCCGACCAAAGCGTTCGCGGATCGCGTCGAGCGCCGCGCCGAGCTGGCGCTTGGGCCGTGTGCTCTCCGTGAACAGGTCGAGCTGAGTCTGCTGAACTGAGCTGAGCTGAGAGACTGACACGCCCAGCAAGCGCACCGGCTCGGCGATTTTGGCCGCGTCCCAGAGCTCGAGCACCACCTCGCGGATCACGCGGCCGTCGTCGGTCGGCAGCCGAAGAGTCTTGGCGCGCGTGAGCAACGGGTAGACAGGTTCGTCGCCCTCTTCGCCTGGCACGCGCGCGGCACGGCGCGTGCGCGACTGGCCCAATTTGATCTTGAGCGTGATCGTGTGGCAAGCGTAGCCCGAACGTCGTAAGCGGCGCGCCACCTCGTCGGCATGCGCGGTGAGCGCCGCGCTGACGACCTCGCGCTCGATCACGTTTACGTCGAACGTGCTCTCTTCACCGATCGACTTCGCGGCGCGCTCGGAGACGACCGGCCGCGTGTCTTGACCCGCGGCCAACGCTTGCAATTGCGCCGCGCGATCGCCGAGTTCGCGAGCGAGCTGATGCGCATCGTAGCGCACCAAATCGCCCAAGGTTTTTAGCCCCAATCGCTCGAGCTTTTGGGCCAAAACCGGACCGACGCCCCACAGCCGACGCACGGCCAAGGGGTCGAGCAAAGCCCGCACTTCGTGCGCGGCAACGACGCGCAAGCCATTGGGTTTGGCCAGAGTGCAAGCGATCTTGGCTACCAGCTTGTTGGGTGCCACGGCCACTGTCACCGCTAGCTCGGTCCGCTCTCGGACGCGCTGCTTGAGCTGCCTTGCGAGCTCGAGTGGCCCACCAAACAACCGCTCCGAGCCCGTGATGTCGAGGAAGGCTTCGTCCAACGCGATCGGTTCGATCTCGGGCGTGAACTCGCCGAAGACCGCGTGCACCTGCTCGGAGATTTCCGCGTAGCGCGCCATGTTGGGCGCCACGAACACGCCCTCCGGACACAGTGCGCGCGCGCGAAAGCCGGGCATCGCCGAGCGTACCCCGTATTTGCGCGCTTCGTACGAGGCTGCCGCTACCACCCCCCGGGGTGAGTTGGCGCCCACGATCACCGGCCGCCCCCGAAGCTCTGGATGATCGCGTTGCTCGATGGAAGCGTAGAACGCGTCCATGTCTGCGTGCAGAATGAAGCGCGAACCGAGCGGGGCCGTGGTCACGGGCTTGGCTTCGATTCCTCGAACAGACCCGCTCCCGGGATGAAGCGCAAGGGCACGCTACCGGTCTCGCCGAGACGATTCTTGTAAACGGAAAACTCCATGGCGCGGGCCCCGTCTTCGGCTGGTGCCTGCGCGAGCGCGCGCAATTCACCCGCGATCGTGACCGCGGGGGCGACGAACTCGGCATGCCGCGACAGTGTCGTGAAGACCACCGCGCAGCCCTGGTCGGCGATGCGCCGCAAATCATAGGCGACATGCGTGACCCGCCCCGCCATGCTGCTGTTGGCCGCTGCAGCGTGCGCAGGCGTCCCGCCACCGATGGCCGAAAAAGCCTCGATGTCGTCGACAACCAGCGCCGCGCGTTCGTGGCGGGACCATTGCTGGGCGGCGCACTCAGCCAGCGATTGAGTCGATTCCAGCGCCCGCCCCCGGTAAAGGTGAAGCTGCGCCCCCACCTTCTTGACCACGGTTTCCACGGAGTCTGCGACCGCTCGGTGCGTGGCGGCGTCCTGCCAAGCCTTGCCCGACCAGATCATGCCGTAAGGCGTGTGTACCTCGGGGTACTCGCGGTAAAGGGCCCGCGCGGCGAGGCGAGCCATGACCTCAGTTGCGTCGAGGGACGCGCTGGCGAACACCACGCCGGCCTTGGCGCGCGCGGCCATGTAGCCAATCAAGAGCGCGAACGCCGTGCGACCGACGCCGGGCGCCCCGGCGATCGCCAACACAATTCCACTGCGCAGTCCCCCGTGGAGCATGCGGTCCAAGGTCGGGAAGCCGGTGGCAGTGGCAGGGGCATGCGAGCCGAGGCGGGTCGTGACATCCACCTGCATCGCGGTCAGCGCGATACCCGCCGAACCGCCGGACCTCGGAATGTTGTCTGAGCTCACCGGCAGAGGATAACCCGACTCGGGCACGGGCAACCCGGGCCGCCCGATCCCGGCCAAAGCCGGCCCCGACCGGCAGCCGCCGGCCAGCGGCCGGCTGCGAGACAGCGAAGTCGAGACAAACATCTCATTTCGAGACCCCCAACCCACGTATTTCCCCGGTTTTCGCCTGGCATACGCTTCGCAGTGGAGACCGCACATGGCAAAGAAACGCACTCACTCGGCGCCGCCCCTGGCGCTGGCCCTGGACGGCAGCCTACTGCTCAACGCTTCTGGGCAACTCGATCCAATCCTTTTCGCGAAACTCGCGCAGGCGCTTTCGGTTCGACCGAGCGAGCTCTTCGTCGGGACGCGATTGCCCCCCGCACAGCGCGACCAGGCACTCAATCGCTTCGATGACGCGGCCGCCGAAGCCGCCGCCCGCATTCATGGACTGAGCGCACAAAGTTCTAGCCGGGGCAGATCACGTAAGACCTACAAAAAGGTCTGAGGTACGACACGCAAATGCTCGTACGATGCCCCACCACCCATGGGGAAAATCTCGACCGACACCACTGTTGCATTCAAGTCCTCCCTGAAGACTGGAGCTGAACGCTTTCTCGCTCAAGCCCTCGCCCACAGTTTGGCCCAAGGCTTTCGCACTGCCGATGATTTCTTGAGGCACTTCAAGCCCCTCGACCTGATGGTGGCGCTCGAAACGGCCCACGAGCTGCGCGCTGAGATCTTGGTCAAAGCCGCCGGTGTCCACCAGAAGATCGCGATCAAGAAGTCGACCACTTCGGGTGCAGAGGATCTGCGCATCGCAATCGAAGAAGGGTTGACCGACGCCGCCGCGATCTTGGAGCTGTTTCCAGCCGACGACCGCGTACGTTACCTGGAAGCACCACGCCTCTGGTCGTTCCTGGTCGAAGACGAATTTTGGTCCACGCTGAACGCGGAAGCGAATCGCGACCGCGCGATCGGCCGCATGACCTTCACCCTCGAGAACGCCCTGCGCGAAGACCTCATCTCGTTGGCGGACATCGCCGATGGCATCAGCTTCGAAATGCTGTCCACGCGCTTGCCGCACAAGGAACTGCAGAAGCTCGTGGCGCATGCGTTGAAGCTCGGCCGTGAGCGCAAGCCGCTGACTGAAGAGGCGCTCTTGGATAGCGTGTCGCTTGCCCAAATCGTGGGTTATGTGCCGCTCGAGCACGTCTGGAAGTCGGTAGTCGTGGAGCGCGTAGCCAAGCCCGCGGGTTTCTTGGCTGTCGTGCCGGCGCCGGTCGAAGCCAAGCCCCCGTCGAACCCGAACGGGCTGGGCAATCGCACTTCATCGGGGCCACCTGCCCCGAGTGAGGCGACCGCCGATGCTCGCAAGTCGGTGCCGCCGCCGAAGCCGCCGAGCGGCGCGCCACGCAAGCCGGAAGATAGCCTGGCAGAAATGGCCGCCGCGGAAGACGACGTGGACAAGCTGATCCAAAACGCGCAACGGCCCGCTCCGGAAGAAGAGGCGCGCCGTCGCGTACTGGAGAAGCTCGCGGGCATCAGCCGCTTGCCGCCCCACCACGAGGCGCTGACCACTCCTATACTGCTCTCGATCGAGTCCATGTACGCGGAGTTGCTGAGCGCCTCGACCGACGAAGCGCGCGAGCTATGCATCCGCGATTCGTTCCCGAACCCCGCACAGATGTCGAGCGCACTGCTCGCGTTGATCGAGCTCTTGGATCCCAGCATCGATATCAATGACCCAGTGATTCGCGATGCCGACGTTGATTCACTGATCAAGGTCGTGCTGTTCGAAGAGCGCCACCGCTACGAACAAGCGCACCCCTCGCTGCGTCCCCCACCCGCTGCCGCCCCTCTACCCCCTCCGACAGGAGGGAGCGTGCGTCGCCCCGGTTCCGCGCCAGCGCCGCCGCCCCTCCCGCGCCCCACCGGAGCAGGCGGCGCGAGCATGCCGCCGCCCTTGCCGCCCCCCGGCGGCGAAAAGCGCGCGCGCTGAGCACGCGCCGTCAGGTCAGTCCCAGAGTCAGAAGGCCGAGCCGGTAACCCTGCTCGGCCTTCTGCTTTTGTTCATTTTCCGTCGCTCGAGGATTCGAGCTGGGGCTCAAAACCGAGGCTAGGCCCCAGCTCCCGGAGCGGCAGCCGAGCGTCTCGGATGCGCTCGCTCAGACGTCACTCCAGTTTCGGGGCCGGGGCCCCAAAACCGAAGCTGGGGCCCCGCTTGCGGGCTGGAGCGGAGCTCCCGAAGACTGAGTGCCGACGGAGGGACTTGAACCCCCACGACCTTGCGATCGCGTGGACCTGAACCACGTGCGTCTGCCAATTCCGCCACGTCGGCATTCTTGGATCGGCCCAAGAACCCAGGCACTCTTTACTCTACATCGTGCGAGTCACCAGGGGTCGGCCGCTAAGCCGATCAGGTCCCAACTGGCGCGCCGGGTCTACCTCAGCGGGGCGGCAAGATGCAAGAGGAACAAGTGACAATCCGGAGCGAGCAACCCTGGCCGTCCCGGCCGCTACAAAAAACTCCTGGCAGTCGGCGCGTAGCTGGTTCGAGATGCGGTGATGCGCGGATTTTTGATTGGGCTCAGTATTTCGCTCGCATTCATCGTTGGTTGCGTCGCAAGTTCGACTCGCTATGGCATACCGAAGGCCGAGGCGGCAGCGGTCGTCGAGCAACGCTGGTCGTACTTCTGCTTCGAGGCCAGTAGCGTCGACGACTTGAACTTCAAGGCCAACGCCGCAGGCATGCGCGGCTGGGAAATGGCGGCCGCCACCCCCAACACCGCCAACGAACAGATGGTTTGGTGCTTCCGCCAGCCACGCCCGTGATCTGCTTCGGGTGGGTGGGCTCGGAATCAACCTGGAGCGCGCACCTTGACCAGGCAGCCCTGCTGGTCGAGCGAGACCAACCCTTGTTTGAGCAAACGCCCCGCGGCGCGCTTGAACGCCTTCTTACTCAGCCCAAACAGCTCGCGCAGCTGTTCGGGTGATGAGTGGTCACCGACCGGCAACGCGCCCGGCTTGCTAATGATGCGCAGCACGGTTTCCGCATCATTTTCCAGCTCCTCGTGAGCATGGGCGCGCAATGAGAGTTCTACCTTGCCGTCGGCGTGCAGGTGGCTGACGCGGAAGCGTGCGGCCTGGCCCCGCGTCAAGCGATGCGGCTCAGACGCAGGCACCATGCCCAGAAAGCGACGTTCGAGGATCGCGAACAGGCCAACCTCAGGGTCATTGCGCCAGGCCTCGCCTTCCAGCCACTGATCCTGGGTGAAGGTCGCGGGCTCGAGATCGAGACGTTCGGTGACGCGCATCGTGCCGGCGAGGCGGCCCGAATCGTCCAGATAGACGCCAATCGGCTCACGCGACCCCACGTGTAACTCGCGCGTCTGCTCCTTGAACGGCACGAGCAGATCTTTGGCCAGGCCCCAGTCGACGAAAGCGCCGAAGCTCGTGCAACTAGTCACGCTAAGGAATGCGACCTCACCCAAGCTCAGCTTCGGCGTGCGCGTGGTAGCCAGCGGGCGATCCTCGGAATCGAGGTACACGAATACGTCGAGCAAGTCCCCGACCTGGGCCCCGAGCGGAATTTCCGAGCCGATCAAGAGTAAACAAGGCGCATCGGCGGCCAGATCCCCGGGATCGCCCAAGAACGCGCCGGACGGGGTGAACCGCCGCACGCTGAGCGTCGTTGCGCGACCAAGTAATGCTTTGAAATCCATGCGAGCGAGCCTGACGAGCCTGACGAGCCTGACGAGCCTGACGAGCCTGACGCGGGCGAGTTTGGCACAAGCGGTAGGCGGAAAGTACCCTCTTGGGCTATTCTTACCGATCATCTCATGGCTTTCGGACCCGGCGATGTCGTCAACAACCGTTACCGGATCTTGGACAAGCTAGGCGCCGGCGCACACGGCATCGTGTATCGGGCCCGCGATCTCGAAACGCGCGAGGAAGTCGCGCTCAAGTTCTTGAGCGACGGAAAATCACTCGACCCGGACTACAGCCGGCGTATCGAGCGAGAAGCGATGGCTATGGCTCGCCTGCGCGGGACCAGCGCCGTCTATGTGCATGGCCTGAACATCGCTCCGGACGGCAGCCGATATTTGGTGATGGAGGTCTTGGTCGGGAAAGACTTCGAGGATTACCTGGGCGAGGCCGAACGCGTCGGGGGGCGGCTCAAGAAACCCAAGCTGCTGGAGTTGATGCGGCCGATTGTCGATACGCTGGAGGCTGCCCATCGCCAGGGCATCGTGCATCGCGATCTGAAGCCCAGCAACGTGTTCATCGTCGATGCCGCGCGCGGCGGAGGCGTGCGCTTACTCGACTTCGGCCTGGCAAAGATGCTGGACGCCAGCGCGCTCACCGCGGACGGCATGGTCGCTGGCACGCCCAGCTATATTTCGCCTGAGGCATGGCGAGGGATCTCGCGTATCCTCGATCATCGGGCCGATGTTTACTCATTGGGCGTGCTGGTATTTCGCGCGTTGGGCGGACGAACGCCGGCACCCAAGGGCAGCGTGCTGGACATCTGCAGCTGGGCAATGAAAGGCGAACGACCCAGCCTGCACGCGCTACGGCCGAGCCTGCCGCGTGCCGTCGATGCTTGGGTCGAGAAAGCGCTCGCGATCGAGCCGAACGATCGCTTTCAAAGCGTGCGCGCGCTGTGGACGTCACTCGAGGGGCTCTTGGCCGAGCGCGCCAAGAGCCCGTTCTGAATCACAGAATACCGAGCTTGCGACGCGCTGCGAGCGCCGGATCGCTGACCCAGAAACGCAATAGATCATGGACGTTGCGCATCCCCTGAGCCAATGCGGCGCCAGTGAGCCCCGCAAGGTCGCCTTCGGTCTGACGTAATAGCCCGATGCTGCCGGGCAGGTCGTCACCGACGATTAACGCCGCGCGCAGCGCGCCAAGCCGGGCCCGAAACAGCCATTCGGTCGGGTCCAAGCGCGGCGAGGCGATGTAGGCTCGCGCAGCGTCCTCCACCGCGCCGCGCCCCAGCCAGGGCAGCGAACGCGACACGCGCCGCGCGTGGTTGTTCAAGAACTCTTCGTCGGCAAGACCTGCGGCGAATGACGGATCCACGGTGCGTGCTGTGGCGGCCAAGAGCACCGCCACGGCGTCCGCAGAGAGCCGGTCGATCGCCTGCAAGTTACGCGAAATGTTGGCCATCACACGGGCGAGCAGGAACACCTGTTGGCCCTCGCCAAGCTTCGCGAAGCCACTCGGGACGAGTACCGAAACCGGATCGCTGAATTCGACGTCAATCGCCGCGCCCGACGCGCGATGGAGGTACAGATCATATTCTTCGACGCCGAACACGTTGGCCACGCGATCGGCGAGCGCACGCAGCGGGTGCCCGGACTTGGCGCTGATGCGATCGCGGGGGCTGACGCCAAAGCGCTCCAACTCCGGAGGATGAACCTTGCCCAGGCCCTCCGCAATTTGCGCCAAGAGAGCGGTGGCTGCGTCGTCCGCGGGCAACGGTGCGATGGCTTGCAATTGGCTTACATCGAACGACCCGGCGTGCCCGGCACCTGCGCGTGAAGGACGCGCGTGCAGCGTCGCGCGCTCCCAGTCGTTCGCCGCATTGATGGCCAGAAGCGGCGCGAGTGCCAACGTCGCTTCGGCGACGCGGCCGAGACCTTTGAAGCCCTCCGAAAGCTCGCGCCATGCCGAAGGCCGCATCACGTCTGTTTCGAGGACACGACGCGACGCCGCTACCGAGGACGCGAATTGGCCCGCGCGGAGCAAGCGCGTGGCCAGCTCCGCCTGCAGCTCGACCCGCTCGCCGATCTTGCTCAAGCCGCGCGTCAGGGCTTGCACAGCTTGCTCCACCTCCCCCATGTCGTCCGACAGGACGCGAGACATTTCCAGATAGGTCGGGATGAGCGCCGGCGACGACGTGGGGGCATCATCGGCAAAGCGCGACAGCGCCGCCACATAGCGGGCATAGGTGGCTGGACCCTTGCGCCCTTCGCTTGCGACCAACTCGCGAAATTCGACGGCTGCGGCGCCATCCACGCCAACCAGCGCCACCGCCTGCTCGTACGCCTGGATCGCCGCGGCGCCCTGACCGCGGCTGCGCTCCAAGCGCCCCACTTCGACCAATGCAGCAACTCGGCCATTTAGCTCGGGCGAAACCTTGACCAAGCGGCGTGCGGTTTCGGCCGCCTCGTCCAATTGCTTGTGGCGCCGCTGTAGTGAGAGCAACCGCTCCAGCGCGGCGCGATGGTTGGGATCGCGCAGAAGTGCCGCATTGAGATTGCTCAGGGCACGGCCCGCGTCGCCGAGGTGTTCGTCGAGCACCGCCGCGAGGCGCACGTGCGCCTCGACCAAGACTTCGTTGGCAGGGCCTTGAGCGATCACCTGCGTCAAGCGCTCCACGGCTTCCGCCCACTGACCATCACGGGTGTACAGATCGGCCAGCTTCATCAAGGTTGGCACGTGGTTCGGCACGAGATTCTTGGCGCGGTGCAGGGCGGCCAGCCCAGCTGGGAGATCGTTCTTCTTGTCCGCGTACAGCTCCGCGACTTCGACCCAAATATTGGCCACGCGTTCCGGCTTTTTGGCGGAGGTCGCGGCCTGACTAAAGAGCGCGATTAGTCGCTCGACCTCACCGCGCGCGAGTAACAGTTCGCGCACGCGGCTGGCCGCGGGTTCGTGCTCCGGGTTGATCTCCAGCGCGCGTGCCAGGCTTTGCACGGCGCCAACGACATCACCGCGGTCGGTGCGACAGTTCGCGGCCTTGATCAAGAGCCGTGCAGCAACGCCGAGTTCGAGACCCATGCGTGCTTCACTTTCGGCGGCCTCTTCCAAGAGCTCGGGGCTCTGACCCCGCTCGGCGATCCGACTCAACCCGCGCGCCGCCGCGATGCTTTCCGGATCGTGTCTGAGCGCCGAACGGAACATCTCCAGCGCCGAGCCGTCACCGAGTTCCTCGAGCGCTTCCGCCAAACGCGTGTGATAGAGCGCGATCAGCTGCGGCTCTTCGACCATCGCACCGAGCTTGGCATCGATGTGCGAAAGCAGTTTCTTGTCGCCCTCGCGCAACGCGCGTTGTTCGAGCGCGCGCAGTGCGGCCAGATCCGTGGGCAATAGCTGCAGGATCGCGAAATAGCTATTTTGCACCTGTTCCGGCGATGCCCCCGAGAACTCTTCCTGCACGCGTGCCAGCTCTCGAAGCGCGCCTACGCGCGCTCCCGGGTCGTTGAACACGCGCGCCTCGGACGATAGTACTTGAACCAGCAGGTCCCACGCGCCGCGTTCGGCGTACAGCGGCTCGAGCGCCAACAGCGCGTCGACATGCCCAGGATCCCGTAGCAGCACGGCCTCGAAGCAGCTGATCGCTCGCAGCGGATCGCCGAGTTCGTCACGCCACACCTCGCCCTCGCGCAGCAATGCGGCGACCGCCAGCTTGGGGTCCTTGGCGGTCTCAGCTTCCCGAGCCAATTCGTCGACCAGTCGCTTGAAGTCGCGCGCGTCGGTCAGGAGCCGCAGGCGGCCGTCGCGCGCGGGGCGAAAATCAGCCTCCACGCCGAGCGCAACCTCGTACGCCACGAGCGCCTTTTCCGGCGATTTCAGGCGATACTCGTAGACCTCACCGAGCCTGAACGAGGTCCGCGCGCGTTGCGCGGGGTCTTTGAGTGAGCTCAGTTCGAGTTCCAAGAGCTTCACGTATTCGTCGAAGCGATTGCGTTCGGTCAGCTTGCGACCCAGCGCGTGCAGCGCTTGCTGATTGAACGGATCCATCTCGATCGCTTTGCGATAGGAAATAATCGCATCTTCGTCGCGGCCGACCCGTTCTTCGTACAGCTCACCCATCTTGAACAAGAGCGCCGCGGATTGGGGATTCTTTCCCGAGATACGAAGTTCGGCCTGATACGTCTCGAGCAGGTCTTCGTAGCGGCCGGCCTTGTAGTGTAGCCGCCCAAGACTGGCTAACGCGGGCGCGTACGTACGATCGAGATCGTAGATCTTGCGAAACAGCGCGAGCGCTGCGTCATCGTCGCCGAGCTCGACTTCGGACACCTCACCGGCGCGATGCAAGATAGCGAGTCTTTGCCGCTTGTCGGGGACTTTTTGGGCCTCGAGTTCGAGAGCCTGTACCAGGTCCTTGAACCGGCCAGCGCGCTCCGCAGCGCGCTGCAGCGCGTGGATCGCTCCCAAGTGTTGAGGATCTACGTCCAAGATCCGGCGGTAAGCAGTGAGCGCTTGGGCTGGCGCCTCGAGCGCGTCTTCGTACAAGCGGCCGACCTTGAACAAGTAGGTGATCTTGGTCTCGTCGTCGGCGGCGCCGTCCACGGCGCGTTCGTACAGCTCCGCCAGTTCCGGGAAACGCTGGGCTTGCGTATAAAGACGTGTCAACGCTTTGAACGACGGGGCGTAACCCGGCAGCACACCGAGAGCGCGCGCGTGGTGCTGCACCGCCTGATCCACGATCTTCAATTCCGATTCGTAAATATGGGCAATGCGCGCGTACGCCGCAGCGCGCCGTGCCGGGTCGCTCGTTGCCTCGGCCTCGCCGGTGTGCACGCGGACCAGCTCTTGCCATTGTTTACTGCGCGTATAGAGCTTGGCCAAAGCTTGAATGGCTGGCACATAGCCGCGCTCCGCCGACAGTGCGCGCTCGTACCACTGGATGGCGCGCGGCTCGTCAGTCAGCTTGTCTTCGTAAATCTGCGCCAGCCGATGGTAGATCCCGACTCGCTCGGTGGAGACCTCGAGCCTAGTCGCGATCCGCTCCAAGATCCGCACCAAGTCGGCATGGCGTCGCGACAGCTCGTACACGCGCGCCAGCTCTTCCAAAATCATCGGCTCGTCGGCGACGTGCGATAGCGCGCGCTCCAGCGCGTCGGCCGCCGAATCCAGGCTGCCGATGCGGTCGGCGTACAAGCGCGCTACTCGATATAGAGAAAGCGCGCGCACCGCTGGATCGGCCGAGAGCACCGCCTCGCGCTCGAGCACGGTGATCAAATCGTGGTGGCGTTGGTGCGCCGTGTGCAGCCGCTTGAGCGCCAAAATAGCGGACGGCGCGCCCGGATCGGCCTCGAATGCTGCCTGATAGAGCTCCGTGGCCGTGTGATTGTCACGCTTGTGGGCCTCGAACAGGCGTGCTCGCTCGGACAGCACCGCAGCGCGGTGCCGCCCATCCGAGGTCAACACCTGCGCGGCACGCTGGTAGGTCTTCTCCAGCGCGTCCCAGGCCTTCGCGGCGAGTTCGGCACGTTCGACCGCGCGCAATGCCGATGGGTTCGTCTCGTCCAGCTCGAGCGCGGCCTCGTACGCGTCACGCGCCTCGCGCTTTTGTCCCAGCTTCTCGTCCAGGATGCGTGCCTTCTCGAGCGATACCAAGGCCTTCTTGGCGGCGTTCGAGGTCGCTCGGAGTTCCGCATCGAACAGCGGCAAAGCCGCTGCGAACTGCCCCGCCTGCAGCAATGCGCGCCGTGCCCCCAAGATCGACGGTAAGTGATCGGGCAGCAGCCGATGTGCGCTCTGGTAGTGCTCCGCGGCACCCGTCAAGTCCCCGAGCGAGCTATCTTGCAAACGCGCGATCTCGAAGTGCAGCCGCCCGGCGCGCTGCGCTGTGGGGCTTGGCTTTTGTTCGAGTTCCCGCTCGCACGCGAGGATCAGGTCTTTGGCGTTTTGGACGCGTGTCACCAAGGCTTGGTTCCGATCGCCCGGAAGGCTTGGCTTCATCAGGGTCGGCGCGTCGCTGACGGTTTCTTCGTGCGTGCCGAAAGACAAGGTCTTGATCACGGCAGCGCGACCCGCCTGACTGAGCTCACTCACCGCGACCGGTACGGGCGCGTGCGAGGCCGAAGGGCTGGGCGATGCTTTGGGTTTCGAAGGCGACGACGCCTTGGGCGACGACCCCGGCGCGGACGACGCCTTGGGCGACGACCCCGGCGCGGACGACGCCTTGGGCGACGACGCCGACGGTGACGAGACGGCGGGCGGCTCGGGGAGCGAAGGTGCCGATGGGGATTCGTCTCTCGATCGACGCGGCGCGGGAGGTGGCCCCGCTGAACGCATCGGCGTGGGGGGAGCCTTGCTGCGCGCGGGTTCGGGTGCCTTGGGCGCACGCGAAGGGGGCGGGAGCGGGGGGACAGAACGAGGGTGTCCGCTGGGAGCTGGCTTCTTCGTAGAGTTCGGTTCGTCCGCCATGACCGGAATCAATCTAACACGGCCTTTGGGTGCAGTCGGGGCGGTATCCAGGGCTTCGTATGGCCCCGCGGCCGGAGGCCTGCCCACATTGGCCCTGGCGTGCTATCAACCGCCGCCGTGGACGCCCCCCCCGACCTACTCATCATCCGCGACGTGCGCGCGCTGGACCCGAGCGGCAACTTGGACGTTCAAGGAGACGTGGTACTCGAGCGCGGCCGCGTCACCCGCGTCGGTCGGGACGCGGCTCGTGGCCTCACGGGCGCCGAAAAAGCTCGCGTGATCGACGGCCGGGGCAAGCTGCTCTTGCCGGCCTTCGTCGACATGCACGCGCATCTGCGCGAGCCCGGGCAGGAGTACAAGGAAGATATCCGCAGCGGGCTGGCCGCGGCAGCCGCAGGCGGGTACGCACATGTGTGCGTGATGCCCAATACCAAGCCGGTAAATGACAATCGCGCCGTCACGGAGCTGATGAAGAGCCGCGCCGCCGAGGTGGGCGGCGCGAGTCTGCACCCGATCGCCGCGATTACCATGGGCCAGCACGGCAAAGAGCTAACCGAGATGGCTGAGCTGCGCGATGCGGGCGCGGTCGGCGTCAGCGACGACGGGGTGTGCGTGATGTCCTCGGCCGTGATGCGGCGCGCCCTCGAATACGCAAAAAATTTCGATCTTCCCGTGATTCAACACGCCGAAGATCACGACCTGACCGCGGGCGCCGACATGCACGAAGGCGAAGTGTCGGCCAAGCTCGGGCTGCGTGGCTGGCCGCGCATCGCCGAGGACGTGATCATCGCCCGCGATGTGCTGATCGCGGAGTACACCAAGGCCCGCTACCACGCCGCGCACATCTCAACGCTCGGTTCGGTGCGCATCATCCGTGAAGCCAAATCGCGCGGCATCGACGTGACCTGTGAAGTCACACCGCATCACCTGCTGCTCACCGATCGCGCAGTTTTGGGCTACGACACGGGCTGCAAGGTAAATCCACCGCTACGCGAAGAAGCGGACATCGACGCCTTGCGCCGAGCGCTGGCCGACGGCACGATCGACGCAATTGCGACAGACCACGCTCCCCATTCTTCGCTGGAGAAGGACTGCGAATTTTCCGAAGCCAAGCCGGGTATGATCGGCCTCGAGCTGTGCTTCGGGCTGCTGTTCCAGCTGGTCGGACAATCCGGCCTCAGCCTGGCTCGCTTGATCGACGCGCTGTCTGCTCGCCCGGCTCGGATCGTGGGCATCGAAGCACCCCGAATCCGCGAGGGCGCCCTGGCCGAGCTCGTGTTGATTGATCCCGAAGCAATGCTCAAAGTCGAACAACTCCCGTTCCAGTCCAAGAGTCGAAATACGCCGTTCATGAAGCACGAACTCAAAGGTAAGATCATGCTCACCCTCGCCCGAGGTCGGATTGCCTTCGAGGCAGCCGGAGGTGCGCTGTGAGCACACGCGCTGCCTACCTCGCTCTCGCTGACGGCACGGTCTTTCCGGGCAAAGCGTTCGGAGCGGACACCAGTGCGATCGGTGAGGTCGTCTTCACGACCGGCATGACCGGCTACCAAGAGGTCCTCACCGACCCATCGTACACCGGTCAAATCGTGACCATGACTGCGCCGCAGATCGGCAACACTGGCATCAACAACCAAGATCCAGAGAGCGTGGACGATAAGCCCCAAGTCGCAGGCTTCGTAATCCGCGAAGAGAGCCCGGTGGTCTCGAACTATCGCTCCGTGGAGACGCTCGACGCTTACCTCGCGCGCCACGGCATCATCGGCATTTCCGAGATCGACACGCGCAAGCTGACTCGGCACCTGCGCGACAACGGCTCGCAAAATGGTGCCATTGGTACGGAGAGCCCGGACACGCTGGTCGACCGTGCGCGTGCGGCCCCCAATATGGAGGGTTTGGATTTGGTGGCCCGGGTGAGCCCCAAGTTCGCCTATGAATTCAAGGAATCACGCGGGGAGTGGGCCGTGAGTGCGCGCGATCCGCGCGACGGCGGCAGTGCCCCGAGCGGGCGTAACTTTCACGTGGTGGCCTTCGACTACGGCGCCAAGCGCAACATTCTGCGCTGCTTGGTAGACAGCGGCTTCAAAGTCACGGTCGTGCCGGCGAACACCACGGCCGAGGCCGCGCTCGCGCTGAACCCGGACGGGATCTTCCTCTCGAACGGCCCGGGGGACCCCGCCGCTCTGCCGTATGCCGTGGAAAGCGTACGCGGTCTACTCGGCAAAAAGCCGCTCTTCGGCATCTGCCTCGGGCACCAGCTGCTGGCGCGTGCGCTCGGCGCCACCACCTACAAGCTCAAGTTCGGCCACCGCGGGCTGAATCAACCGGTCAAGGACCTCACGACGCAACGGGTGGAAATCACCACACAAAACCACGGTTTCGTGGTCGACGTGGATTCGCTGAAGGGCGTCGCGCGCAGCACGCACCTACACCTGAACGACGGTAGCAGTGAAGGCCTGGAAGCCACTGACGCACAGGCCTTCAGCGTGCAGTACCACCCTGAAGCCGCCGCGGGCCCGCACGATGCTTTGTACCTCTTCGACCGCTTCCGCCGCATGATGGACCGATGAGCGAAGCAGTAGACACCGATCGCACGATCCACTTTGTCAGCCTCGGCTGTCCGAAGAACCGCGTCGATAGCGAGGTGATGCTGGGCGTCGCCGAGCGCGCTGGCTACCGGCACGTGGCGGAGGCCGAAGACGCTTCGGTGATTGTGGTCAACACGTGCGGCTTCATCGACGCCGCCAAAAAGGAATCGATCGACACGATTTTGGAACTTTCCGGCCACAAAGACACGGGGGCGTGCCAAAAACTGGTGGTGTCCGGCTGCTTGAGTCAGCGCTACCCGGATGACCTCGCCGCGGACCTTCCGGAGGTCGATCATTTCCTGGGCTCGAGCGACATGCTCAAGCTCGAAACCGTGCTCAGCGGGAACGCGCCGCGCATGCTGGTCGGCAACCCGGCGGACTGGGTGGTCACGGCCAGCGACCCGCGGCGCATTTCCACGCGTGGCCGTAGCGCGTACGTGAAGCTCGCAGAAGGATGCAACCGAAGCTGCTCTTTTTGCGTGATCCCCGAGATGCGCGGAAAGCAGCGCTCACGTCCGACTGACGACATCGTGCGGGAAGTCGAAGGCTTGGTCGCTATGGGCGTTTTGGAAGTGAACCTCGTTTCGCAAGACACCATCGCCTACGGCCGGGATTTGAAAGACGGCTCGAACCTGGCGGATGCCGTGCGCCGAATCGCAGATGTCCCCGGGCTGCGCTGGGTGCGGGTTTTCTACCTGTACCCAGAAAAGATGACCGACGACTTGATCGATCTGATCGGCAGCCATCCGAAGGTCGTTCCGTACATCGACATGCCGATTCAGCACGCCGCCGACGGCATGCTGCGCCGCATGAAGCGGGGCCACGGTGGGGAGCGCTTGCGCGAACTGGTGCTGCGTTTGCGCGCGCGCATTCCCGGCCTATTTTTCCGGACCGCGTTCATCGTCGGCCACCCCGGCGAGAGCGAAGAAGAGTTCGAAGAGTTGTGTGAGTTCGTGCGCTTCGCCGAGTTCGACCGCGTGGGCGTGTTCCAATACTCGGATGAATCGAGCGCGCACTCCAGCACCCTGCCGGATAAAGTGCCGCAGCAGACCATCGCCGCTCGCGCCAAGAAGCTGATGAGCATCCAACGCCGGATCAGCAAGAAGAAGAACCGCGCAATGATCGGCCGTGAACTGGACGTTCTGGTCGAGGGTCCGAGTGAAGATAGCGAGCTCGTGATGATGGGCCGCCACGCGGGGCAGGCCCCGGAAATCGACGGCTGTGTCTACCTCTCTGGCGGCAGCGCGCTGCCCGGTGAGTTCCGGCGCGTGCGCATCACCCAAGCAAGTGACTACGACCTGGTCGGCGAGCTGGAAGACGAAGATTCGACCGGCCCCGAGCTGCCGCCGGCGGCGATGGGCATCTCGCACCGCGCCAGCGACGGCAGACGCGTGTTGCGTACCTATCGCTGACCGTCCCGACTCGCGATCCGCAAACGCGATTGGGCAGGTCCGTGGGAGCCCGCGAGCCAGGGGCACCCCGGCCGCTCGCGGGCGGACTCGAGGCTCAAGGCGTCGCGGGTACGAGCTTGATCACGAAGTCGTTCGAGGGACTTTCCATCGTGCCGTGCTGGTACCAGAGCGAGATGCTGTCGCGCTCTTGAGCTTCCAGCGTAAAGTCGTAATCGCCGGATTCGGTGTACTGGCCGCTGGCCGACTTGGTGGCGTGGTTCAGGGCGAAGACGAGACTCTGTGGTTCCACCGAGCCGGTCAGACGCACCACGCCCGCGGTCTCGGTGCTGGTCACCATGGGGTCACTCGGTGGGGGCAACGGCAGCGTGGGTGAGAGGCAGCCAGCGGCGAAAAGCGCTGCGCCCAGCAACCAACCGCGCCGAGAACGTAGAAACATCGCAACGGAGCGTAGCATGCGACGTGCCTGGCATCGGCCTGCCGAGCAGATTCGGTAAACTGTTGAAAACGTTTAACTTATGCTCTTAAAGTGGTTGCCAAGTGCGAGCTGGGAGTTTCGAATTGGCAAACTCCGTTGCAAAACTTGCCAATTGAGTTGGCGGTGGGCAGCAGGGCGGCTGATACAAATTAGGCCGAGGATGGCGACCGATGATAACGCCAGGTTTGGCGTAGTGGGTTGATGTCTCGCGGCACTCAGCGGAAAGCGTTAGCAAAGTTCGGAGTCGTCCGTGGCCGGTAACGCTTGGGGTCCGCGGGCCCTGGCCGCAACCGTCCGCCGGCTCAATCTCCAGGACCTGCCTCAGATCGGGCGCGAGGCGCTCGAACCACAACGCTTGATGCGCGGCCTGCGGCCCATGCCGTTGCTGCTGCTTGTCACCTGGCTGCTGCAGCGAACGGACGGCGTCGCCGCCAGGACTCGCGCCGAGACCGATCTGACCCGTGCCATCGTGCTCGCGCTGGCCGAGCGGGGCCTGCGCGCCGAAGTCGAGGACGTTCACTTCATCACCGACACCACCACGCTCGCGAGATCGCCAGTCCGACGGCCGCGTGCGGTCGCCTTGGCGCAGCACGGTTCGGAGCCCACGGACGTATTCGTGGTGGAGACACGGGTCTCACCCGAGGGGCACCTAATCGAACTGACCGACGTATTCAATGTCTCGGATACGTCGGCGGCCATCGAGCGCGGCCTGATCGTGAACGGCGATCGCGCCGCTTGGTTGATCGGCGCCGACAACGCCATCGCCAGCGTTCAGTACGCTGATCTGCGCTCGGAGCCACGCCCGGCCGGACACAACTGGACCGGGCTCTCGCGGCTTCAAAACTCGCTGACCAATTTGCAAGAGACCGGGCAAATGCAGGGCTTCGGGCGCCGCGCGTTCAAGCTCGATCCGCCTGCGTACAAGGTGGTGCTCGGCTTCTCGAGCAACGCGCTTTTGGTCGACGCCGACTCGCACCGCATTCGGATGCAGACCGACCCGGCACTGCCGCTCGACCCGAACCCCTGGCTCAAAGAGCAGACCGCGCCCAAAGCGCGCCCCGGCAACCTCGTGACTTGGGCCGTTGATCGCGTTCGCGCGCTACCCTGGTTCGGCGATGACCGGATGCAATGGCTCAAAGCGGTCGCCTTCGACGGCGTCGATCACTTCAATCAGATCATGGGCACGGTGACCGGGGACGACGGCTCGGAGGCTGTAAAAGAAGAGCTCGGCGACCTCTTCACGACTCCATCCAGCGAAGCCACCGATCCCGAAACTGGCTGGCCTCCAGCGCCGATGGAGCCGATGCTTTCACCGCCATTGAAGGGCGAAGGAAAGTGGTCCTCGACCGACAAGGATCCGTTCATCCTGAAGAACCCGGGCGCCTCTTCGCCGTTCGTCTATTCGTTCATCCGCAGCGACCGACAGCGCATCTATTCGCAGGTCTTCGTCACGCTCTGGGATCCGCGACAAGTCGAACTGCACGCGATGAGCGGCACCGTCGAGCCCAAGAGCGCAACGGGTGAGACCGGACCAGGAATGGTGCCGCGAACGCCGGCCGTCATGGGCCGCATGCTGGCCGGCTTCAACGGCGGCTTTCAAGCGATACACGGCGAATTCGGGATGATGGCCGAGAAGATTTTGTACCTGCCGCCGAAGCCCTATGGCGCGACCGTGGCCGAGCTCGCCGACGGTTCCACGGCATTCGGCACCTGGCCCGAAGAGGCACCAGTACCGGACAACATCGTCTCGTTCCGTCAAAACATGACCGCGCTACTACAAGACGGCGCGATCAATCCGTACAAGCGCCATTGGTGGGGCGGGGTACCCCCCGGATGGACCGAAGAAGCGCGCACCGTGCGCAGCGCGCTGTGCATGACGAAAGAGGGGTTCATCGGTTATTTCTATGGCTCGAGCGTCGACCCGGACGTCCTGGCGCTGGCCATGCAGCGCGCACGCTGCAACTACGGCGTGCACTTGGACATGAACCCAGGGCACACCGGGCTCGAATATTACCACGCGGCACCCGTCGGCACGCTGCCCAAGCTGACCCGCGCACTCGACGACGTTTCCGAAGCACGCGGGCCAATCCCGGGCATGGCCGGCTGGGAATTCATGGGGCGGCGCATGATTCGTCTGATGGCGTTGATGAACTTTCCCCGTTACATCAACACCGAACAGCGTGATTTTTTCTACCTCACCTTGCGTCACATTCTGCCAGGCGATCCGCTCACGCCAGTGTTGTCGCCCGCCGAAAGCGCGGAAGGCGCGTGGAGCGTGCAAGGCCTACCGCAGCACGGTTGGCCCTACGCCATCGCCAAAACCACGTTGCGTCCGGACGCCGCACGCCCCGACACGCACGTGGGCATCATGCGCCTGGATCCCAAGGTCTTACGCGTCGTGGCCGCAGGCGACGCGGGGAGCCAGCACGTACTCGACATCGCCCAGCCGCTCGGCGAAGGCATTGGCACCCTCGCGCTCTATCACGACGGCGTCCATTTCCGGATCGCGAGCAGCGCGCCAGCCAACTCGACCCTCGTCACCCGCGGCTTCGCGGCTGGCGAGGCCGCCAGCAGCAGCGCGAGTTCCGCGATGGGCGTCGACAGCGCGGGCATGCTCCTCTTCGTGCGCTTCACCGCCGGCGCGCACCCTGGGGGCGAGGGCGACCTGCTGAAGGAGCTGTTGAAACGCCTTGGTTGCAGCTCGAGCCTGTTCTTCCTCCGGCCCCTCGGGGTCACCCTCGGGGAGAATCGCGACAGTCGCGAAGGGGGCGTAGTGGACCCAACCAGCGCTGCGCCGAGTCAAGGGGTGGGATTGGCGCGGGCGGAGGGTCCGGGCGCACGTCGCCTATTTCCCGACACGCCCGTCGTTCCTCCGACACGCTGGGCGCCGCTGCAGCAGAAACGTGTGCGTTACCGCTGACTCTTTCGGCGGCCAGCGAAATGTTAACAATCGAGCAAACCAGGTGATCGCCCGAGTTCGTCACTCGCATCGTGCGAGAGCTCGCTAATTTGTTTAATATTTCTCGCCAAGATGAGCCAAGGGAGGGTATCGTGCGCCGACGAATTCCGCTGCAAATAGCGGTTATTCCCCGATTCCGGGGGCGGATGGCGCGTCGCCCGATGCCACTCGGACGGAGAATCTTCGGGTCGGGGACGCGAACAGGCGTTGCCGGCGGCCGAGATTCAACTATCTAAAGAGCGAAGGCGATGAGCGACAAGGCCGGTTCTGATCTGGACGTTTTCGACGGACTCGCAGCGAAAAAGTCGCGCCCCAGTGCTGCGCCTGCCCCACGCGCTCCCGCTGCACCGCCCTCCTCGGCTACCCGCCAGAAAACGCTGCTCGGGCTGGCTGCGCCCGTCTCGCCTGGCGCTCGTCCGGCCGGCGCCCCGCCTCCGCCCCCCACGGCCAGCCGTCCGCCGGCTCCGCCCCCGCCGCGCAGCAGCATCCCGGCGCCGCCGCCATCCAACTCGTCCCGCTCGACGGGCAGCGGTGGCTTCCCCATTCCGCCTCCGCCTCCGAGCCCGTCCTCGATTGGCGGGCCGCCCCCGCCCCCGCCGCTCGCTGCGGAGCCCGCCGGCGACACCGACCTGGCTGGCTCGCCCCCGCCGCCCCCGCCAATTGCTCCGCCACTGAGCACCAACCCCGCACGCACTGCCTCGGGCAAGGCGGCTGACGACGACGAGAAGACGCCCGTTCCGAGCCAAAAGGCAGACCCGAAACCCGGCGTCGATATCGATTGGGACGACGAAGACGAAGCCACCATGGTCTTCGACAAGAGCATCGAAGACACTGCGCGTTCTTTGCTTCACAGCGCGCCGCCGCCGCCGCCCGCTGCCGGCGCGCCACCCGCGCCGCCGCCGGCTGCAGGAGCGCCCCCGCCGACAACACGCCAGGCGACGCTGATGTCGCGGCCCCCCCCGAGCCCGAGCGTGCCGCCACCGACTCTGCCGCGCGCGCCGCTGCCGCCACCCAAGGCGCTGCCGGCCACGTACGCAGCCCCGATCCCTCCGCAACAAGCGGTTTTCGAGCCACCGTCGCTTGCTGAGCCCAGCAGCGGCAGTCGTGGCTTGATGATCGGCCTCGTGGTGTTGTTGCTTGCCGCTGCCGGCGCAGGCGCGATGTTCCTGCTGCCCAAAAAGGGCTCCATGGTCCTCACCGTCGCGGGCCCTGGCAACAAGCCGGTCGACACCGTCGAGGTTTACGTCGACGGCGCGAAAAAGTGTGAGGCTTCACCGTGCCGCGTGGTGGATCTGGCCGCCGGAACCCATCTCGTGAAAGTTACCGCCGCGGGCTACCAGCCGACTGCGGATCAAGCGGTCAAGATCAGCAATGGTGACGAAGCCGTGCAGAACATCGCACTGACTCGCGCCAGTGAGGGCACCGGGATCCGTGTGACGGCCGAAGGCCGAGGCATCAAGCTCTCGGTCGACGGCAAAGAAGTCGGTCCACTGCCGCAAGAGCTGAAAGAGCTATCGCCCGGCGACCACCTGGTGCACCTCGACGGCGGCGAGCGTTACGACTCCTTCGAGGGACACATCATGGTCGAAGCCGACCAAATGCAAACCGTCGTACGCAAGCTGCGCGTGAAAAAGGGCTTGGCCACGATCAAGCTGGGCGACAATGCCGAGGGCGCGAAGGTGCTCTTGGTCAGCGGTCAGGAGCGCCGACCAATCACGCAATTGCCGATCACCGTGGATATCTCGGTCGACAAGCCGTACAGCATCGTCGCCAACAAAAAAGGCTTCACAGACTTCGAGCAGCGCGTCGCCTTCGAAGACGGCCAGGCCGAGCGAACGTTCCTGGTCAACCTGACAGCAGCGGGCAGTGAGCCCCCCCCCCCCCCCCCCCCCCCCCCCCCCCGGCCCCCGGGGGGGGGCGCGGGGCCCCCGGCCCCGCCCCCGCCCCCGCCCCCGCCCCCACCCCCACCCCCGCTGAGCGAGCTGCCGCGCGACGAATCCGCGCCGAGGCCGGCGCGACCAGGCGGCCCGCCGCCGGCATCGAGGCCACCCGGCAGGCCGCCGCCGGAAAAGCCGGTGCCGGCGTAGCCAGAGCCCGCGTAGCCCGCGCCGCCGACGGGACCGCCGCCGCCCCCGCTGAATCCGCCGCCGTGGCCGCCTCCGCCCATGCCGCCGCCGCCGAAGCCGCCCATGAGGGCGACCGGGCCGAGGTCGCCCGGGCGGCTCGACACGGCCGTCAGGCGACGCAGCAGGGTCATGAGCTGCTGGTCGGCGGCAGCGTTGAGCCGACCGTGCGGCGCGCCACCCCGGCCGGAGTGGCCGCGCGGCGCCGGCGCCGGGTCGCGGATGCTGTCGGGCGGCGTCTGGCCGGGGAACGCGGTGGCCAGCGCACGCCGGTGCGCGGCAAGCAGGTCCATGTCAACGGCACCGGACGGCTCGTCGAAATCGCCGTAGCTGCCGCCGCGGGTCGAGATGCGACCCTCGCGCTGGATGCCCATGTAGCCCGACAGGGCGCCGTGCAGCTGGTTGCCGGGGCCCTCGACCGTGCGCACCGTCAAGTGCACCGGCTGGATGCCGCGAGCCTGCAGCATCTTCAGGATCTCCGCGTAGCACTGCGGCATGGCGAGCGCCACCGCCTGGCCGAGCTCGCGCGTATAGATGCGCCGACTCTCGCGCTCGCCCGAGATCGACTCGATGCCGCGGTTCAGCGCTGCGCCGATCACGTCGGCCCGCAAGGGATTGCGCTCCTCGTCGGCGCGGCCGAGCGAGAGCAGCGATCCCATGTAGGCAGCGAGGTCGCGCAACTGCCATTCGCACTCGTGCGAGATGAGCTGGCCCAGGCGCACGTAGTTCATGCGCTCCTCGACCTCCTGGACGTCGACCAGGCTGAGCGTCTCCCAGTCGGCCGACTCGAGCTTGCGCTTGTTGTCGACCTGCGGCGTAAGTTCCTTGGCGACGCGATCGCGCAGCGCTTCGTGGAAGGCGCCCTGGAACATGCCCATGTTGCGGCGCAGCTCCAGGCGAGCATTGAAGATGATCTCGCGCTCGGCCGGCTTGGTCGC
>Ga0302322_100000387_pt1 | contig 33659 bp, 29 predicted proteins | sample Fen_T0_2_FD_203757 | JGI IMG/M metagenome (GOLD analysis project Ga0302322, IMG submission 203757) | Peat permafrost microbial communities from Stordalen Mire near Abisko, Sweden - Fen_T0_2 | ecosystem: Environmental > Terrestrial > Soil > Wetlands > Permafrost | place: Sweden: Abisko...
GTAAAAGAGTCGTGGGCTTCGCGCCAATGTCGGTGCGAGCCGCGCACTGACATCACCTCGACACCCGTCAGGGGTCGCGAGATCGTGACGCGCTCACCCGGCCGATCCGTATCACTCCATGTGCGATGATCTCGCTCGGCCGGCAACATCACATGAGCGTAAGCCGTCTCTCTGCTCATAGGCAAGGCGGGCATGTTTCAAGCCTTGGTCTCGAAATCTCAGCGACAGATGAGAAGCAGTCCCAGGCCAGGACCTTGAGCCGCGAAGATCAGGGTGAGCAGCGCGTTCAGCCACGAACTGCGGCCAGCAGCGCACGGCCACAGCGGCCCGAGCACGAACAGCTGCCGGTAAAGCCTCCAGCACCAAAAGACGGAAACCAGCGCCCCGAGCGCGCGAGCCGGGCCGGGTTCCAGAGCCGATGTGGGATAGCAGGCGAGCAGCACGCCGAGGGCGGTGGGAAGAAACACCGACGCGACGGCCATGTTGGTCAAGACTTCGCGAGCGAGCGGCCTCGTGGGAGTCAACTGAGCTTGCAAGTCGATACCCTTCGGACCGGCTAAGAGCAGTGTGAGCGGCGGTTGCAGCAAGTGAGACACGCCGATGATGCGGATCAACTCCGGCGCCATCAGGCTCGCGCCTCGCCCAAGGTGAGAAATCGGTCGCCAGCTGGGACCGGAATCGTGGCATCGATGCTGGCCTCGATGACGACCGGTCCCGCACCGCGGAGCGCGCAGGAGAGCTCGTTCTGCAATGCCTTTGCATCGGTGACCGTCACGCCGCGAGCGCCGTAGCCGCTGGCTACCTGCGCGAAGTCCGGAGGAAATCGCCAACGCCAAACCTGCTCTGGGACGACGATCTTTTGTTGCTCGACTCCAGCACCAATGAATGCGCCACCGGAGTTTGCCCAAATCAGCACCACGTAACGGTCGAGCTCGAGTTCGACCGCAGTGTGAAGCTCGGCAGGCGCCATGCAGACACCCCAATCCCCGACTAGTACGAGCGTGGGCAGATTAGACGCGAGCCGAATGCCAATCGAGGCTAGCAGCGCCTCACTCATGCACGCGCCTTTCTCGATACTAGAAAACACGCGCTGAGAGGTCGTGACTTTGAGGCGTTCGTAGGCGTGTAGCGCGCCCGAGGTGACGTCGAGGCACACCCGCGCCGGGTCGGGCAAAGCGGACTGAACGGCCGCAATCGCCGCGATCGGATGGATGAAGCCGGGCCGCGACGCAGGCGGTGGCTCGGCGATCACGTCTCGGCCGAGCTCACTGAACCAATCCTTGCGTGCGGCTGGAATCAGCGGCTGCAACTCCGCCCAAAGCAGCGCGATGATCGCTGAAATCGGCATTCCGACCAAACTGACCGCGGGCTCGAGGTTTCGTCCGACATCCATCACGCTCTCGGTCACCTGGATCACTCGGTGCTGACGGAACGCCTCGCCGAGTCGGCAGCTGAACTCACCGAGCGCACTGACCGCCAACACGACATCGGCGCGCTCGATGATCCGGCGCGCATTTGCCGGCGCACCAAAGCTGAAGGTGCCCGAGGAGCGGCGGTGATCGATCAGCGACTTCGCGTCCGGTGTAGTGAAGATGGCGGCGCCCAGTCGTTCGGCAAGCTCGACCAGAAGAAGCGCGGCCGGAGCCGCTTCGGGGCCCAGCAGAATCACTGGACAGCGCGCAGAGCAAAGCTCGCGAGTCGCTGCGCGCAGCGACGTATCTAAGCCTTTCATCGGCTCCGCTCTTTCTGCACCTCGAGCGGGATATTGACGTGCACGGGCAGGCTCTTTTCCCTGGCGATCCGCACGGCACGTCGCAGCCCGCGAATGGCGAGTTCCGCACTGCTGGCATCGACGCTCCAGGCCGTGAACGACCGAGTCGCGACGGTGACCGAAGGACCATCCCAACCGTCACCGGCTTGAACCGAGCCAGAACCTGTCCCGGAGACCTCGCCCGACACCACGACCAGCGGCCGTCCGTTCACGGACGCCGTGTAGAGCGCCTGCATCAAGCCGTAGACACCCACCGAGGTGATGACCAGGCACAGCGTCGGCAGTTTCGACTCCCAAGCTATCCCGTTTGCCATGAAGCCCGCGCCGGCCTCGGAACGCGGATGGACCGGCGAAAGGCCTACGGCGTAAGCGGCCTCGATCAGCGCCATATTGTTGCCGCCCGCGACGCTCGGCACCCAGCGAGCGACCTCGCCGACCACGCCGGCCAGGGCCACCATCGCAACCGTACGAGAATCGTTGCTTGCCGGCTGTAAGCCGTAGCCGGCGTCCGCCAATTGCGTTTCGTACATGAGCATCCTTCCCAGTTGAGCGCGCCGAAAGGTCGGGCGCTTCACCTCTAGAGAAGGAACCAGACGAGCGGATTACTGCCCCAACCCAAGATCATGGATAATTTAGGGTTCTACGACGTCGAGTTTGCACGAGCACGGCGAAGCCGGTGTTGCCCACGGGCGCGAAGGCCGCCAGCCACTTCCCTTCGAAGCCGGGGACCGCATCCTCGTAGTCCAGGACCTTGACCGGCGGCACGTATTCGAGCGCAAATTGCTGACCAGGTGGTGCGGAGGCGCCGAACCGACGAAGCTTGGCGGAGAAAGCCGAGCTGACTCGATACTCGCGGCCATCGGGCAGGCCGGGATGGGCCAAGAACGTGAAATCAGCGCGCAGCGCGCCCGGTTTCGTGTCGCGATCGGGGCCGCGCGGGCCAATCAACGCGCTCGTCACGTGCAGCCCACCCGCCGAGTCTTCCATCCGGACCGCCCCGAACACCGATTTGGCGTTCAGAGTGGCCATCAACACACCCACCGCGACGCCGCGCTCGTCCAGCACCGGTGCCGAGAACGCAAACACGAGCCGCCCCTGCGTCTCGGAGCGGAAGGCGCGGGCCACGTAACCGCCCGGTAATCGGTGCTCGGCCAGGTAGCGAGCTCCGCTGAAGTAGTCGCGAAACCCATACGACCTCGCGTACACAATCGGGTCGGGCTGTGGCCATTCGGCGATGATGTACGCTTCGCTATTGAACAGCGCGAGGTTGTCATAGCTGCCGAGACGCGCCTTGAGCGGCAAGGCTGGTTCGACGATTCGCCCCTCGGCGAGTAGCTTCACCAATTCCGGATCGCGCGCCGACTGTGCGACTCGTTCGGCGTATTCACGAAGCTGTGCCAGCGCGGCGCCCGCCTGACTGCCGGCGATGAAGGTGTTGGTGTCCAGCGTGTCACGCACGAGGCGCTGATCCTTGCGCCAGAGCCACCATCCAGAGAGCAGTGCAACAGCGAGCACCAGGATCAAGCCGGCGAGTGCCAGCGATCCCCGCGGATGCCGACGCAACCAAGCTTCGAGCCGGTGATGCCAGGGTGGGAGTGGTTCGTCCCCCTCGAGCCGGCTCGTGCGCTCCAACGCCACCGCCAATTCCTCGGCCGTTTGGTAGCGATTCTCGGCATTTTTCTCGAGGCACCTGAGGCAAATCACTTCCAAATTTCGGTCGACGTCCGGCACCAGCTCCCGGGGCAAACGCGGTAGTTTCGAGCTCGTCAGCCAACTCAGCTGCTCGAACATCGAGCCGCGAGGCAGCGGCAATTTCCCGGTGAGCAGCTCATAGAGAATGACGCCGAGCGCGTAGACGTCAGCGGCAACTGACAACTCGGAAACCCCCTCGGCTTGCTCCGGCGACATGTACTCCAGCGTGCCGACGATGTCGCTCGATATGCTGGCCATCGCCCGCGCGTCGAGGCGCTTGGCCAGACCAAAGTCAGCGACGTACGGCTCGCCACTTTCATCGAGCAAGATATTCGCCGGCTTCAGATCGCGATGGAGAATGCCGCGCTGATGAGCGAAGTGTACGGCTCGGGCGACCTTGGCCAGTGTTCGAGCGACCGATTGCGTCGATTCGCGCAGACGCGGCATGGCCTTCCGTAGGTTTTCTCCCTCGATCAGCCGCATCGTGAAGAACGGTTGCCCATCGCGTTCCCCGACGTGAAAGATCGGCACGATATGGGGGTGGTCGAGACCGGCTGCGGCCGCTGCACCGTCACGAAATCGCTGAATTTCTCGATCCGTCGCGAACTGCGCGTCACGCATGAGCTTGAGCGCGACCGTGCGATGAAGGCCCGCGTGGTGAGCTCGAAAAACGACGCCGCTGCCTCCGATCCCGAGCTGATGAAGAATCTCGTAGTCACCGAACAGTGTGCCCGACTCCCTAGCCGGTTCGTCGCACGGCGAAAGGGCTAGCGCGAACATCTCGAGCGCCGCCTCGGTCGAGGATTCCAAGGGGTTGGCTGAGTGCAGCAAGAAGCTCACGGATTTCATCGTCGATCTCCTCCGGGCCAGACACGGTTTCGCCGATCTCGGCGCGCAGGTAGCGGCGATACTGACTGGCCACCTCCTTGTTCACGCGACAGCGCGCGACACGCATCGCCCCATCCGAATCGGGCTGCTTGCTGCCAGCGTCAGTAAGAACTGCTTCCAGCGATTGGAAGACCTGTAGTTTGCCACGGGCAGCGTAGTAAGCGCGCAGCCGGTCCATCACTCGACCATGCAGGGCCAAAGCCCAACTGCGATTGAAATCATGCTCCGGGGTGAGCAAATCCTTCGGCTCGACCAGAGATGGCTCCGCGACGGGCGCCGCGTCGAGACTGAACGGTATCCGCCCTTTGTTCCGCTTCGCTGCCCTTTCGTACTTGCGAACACCGTAGAGGTGCCGTTCGGCGCACACGCACAGCCAGCTGCGAAAGCGCCCCCGTGCGGGGTCCACCTTGCTGAGGTCACGCCGCCGGTGCAGCGCCCCGAAAAAACCTTGCGTGATGTCCTCCGCCTCAGCCTCGCGCGCGCCTTTGCTGCGAAAAAAAGCATATACGGGCCACCAATAGGCGTCATAGAGCTGAGAAGCGGCCTTCCGGCCATCTTCTCCCGCCGCTCGCAGCACGAGACTCCAGCGCGTCGTTGCGAAACGCCGTTGCTGTCCACATTGCAATTTTGGCTCTGCAGGCATGGCTTCCTCACCGGATTTGAGAAGCAAGCGCTGCCCCGACGTTACAGCAATGTTCGCGTCCCAAGTGCGCGACATCGACGGGCGGGCGCACGGCCCAGCAAGCTAGTTCAACGCCCTCGCACGGGCGCTTGCTATCGGCGCAGTCCGGATGAAAAAATCCCTTGCCCGCGTTTTGTCGGTGCTCCTGTTTGGCACGATCGTTGGTGCCTGCGCCGGCAAAAGCACCGGCGATTGCTGTTCCAACGAGGCGGGCCTGGGCGGTGCTGTCAGTTCCGGAACGGGCAGGCCCCTATGACTGCGCCGTCGCGGAGCCCCGAATGCGACACAATCTGTGCCGGTGAGTGTTGGTCGCGCCTCCCGTTCAAGCCGAAAATTGCGCTGAGCAGCGGTCTCGTCGAAGGCACAGCGTGATTGGCCTGCAAGTTGCTATGTTTAGGAGTATGGGACGGCGAAGGCTCGACTGCCGGTCGGTGATTTTGCCGATGATGCTATTGGCGATGGCGTTCGCGGCATGCGGTGGCAACGCAGTAGAAATGAAACAGAGCCTCGGTGGATCCCCCGGGAACCCCTCGAACGGGCCGGCCGGTACTGGTGGAGCAGCCCCTAGCTCTGAGGCCGGTGTCGGGAACGGGGCCGGGCAAAACCTCGTTAGCTACCCCTGCGTCGGCGGATTCGTTTACGTCGAATCTGATGGTGAGGGGTCGTTCGCCGGAGCCGGGAGCGTCGAATTGATGCCTTGGACTGGCGCCTTGAGAGGGGAATCGAGCTGCGTGCTGGGCCAAGCGATTTGTCACATCACGTCAGTACCCGATATCGAGATCGGGGTCGCTCCGACTAGCTCCTGCACGCGCCTTTCGGGAACCCTGGCTGCGTGCGCGAGCACCCCGAATTGCGCCTGCATCTGCTCGCACGGATTCAACTGCAGCGAGGCCTGCACCTGCACTGACACCCACGACCTCGCGACAGTGTCATGCCAGGAAACTTGAACAGCAATCGGGCGTCACTCTCCGAGCAGACCGTGTTCCATGAGCCATAGAGTCGCGGTGACCCGACCGGAGAGCCCGAGCTTCCCGTAAGCGTGCGCGACATGATGCTGGGCCGTCTTCTTGGAGATCCCGAGCAGATCTCCGATCTCGGCGTTTGTCCGGCCGTTTGCCACGAGTTGCAGCACCTCGAGCTCTCGACTCGAGAGCCGGCGCGTGGTGTCTAAGGACACCCCATCCCTGCCACGAGGGATCTCGCGTGCGGCTGGCCCGCCGTGCAAAAGGTAGCGGTAGTGATGGCCGTCGCCTTCCAGGCGGACAGCCTGGATTGTATTGGCGCAGAACATCTCCAGGATCTCGGAGATGTAACCGACGATGAAATGCTCGAAGTAGGGATGCAGTTGAGGCAGATCAAAGACGCTGAACTCGACGCCCTGCGGAGTGACCGCCGCATCCGACCAGGTGCTCGCCTCCTTGAAGTACGCACTGTGGAACTTCGGTAGCGCGGCGACGACGCTGCCGAGGTCTTCACCTTGTATGAGCGCCTTCAGTGGCCCGTCACGCACCGCCCGCCGGCACGAGTCTCGACCGAGCGTTACGTACGAGATTTCACCTCCCTTGAAGAAGCGCCGCATCAGCTCGTCTTGGAAATCGAGAAAAGCAGGCAGAGGAACCGGCGTATCGGCGGTGACGAGGGAGCGGAAGCATCCATGCGCGCGCGCGAGCTCTCCGAAGAAGGAGCCCCACGCTTCACCCCCGAACCGGCGCACCACGAGGGTCTTGCGTGTCAGTATGGAAAGGCCGGCAACGTTCACGGAATCTCCTGCTGATAGTCTTGTAACTCTAGCTCGCTCGGGCATGCAGCCCGCGGCGGATTTGGGCCGTTAGCGATGCAAAATTCGCCTCGCACTGCGGTGCAGGAACCCGGTGCCCCGAGGCGGTCAGCTCCAGATCTCTTCTCGAGCTCAAGCAAGGCGACGTAAGCTGTCGTGAGGACGAGCGGCGCTGCATGTTGGCGTCGGTGAACGAATGCACCCGGGCTCGGTAGGTAGATCGGCCTATTGCGAAGCGGGTGCGCGGCCGATCACACTGATCGCACGAATCGAGCACGCCTGAACGTCACTCCGATCGGAGCGAGCCGGTTATTTTCTCGAGCCGGTCACTGCTACTTAGGGCGTATTACTGTTTGCTGTGTCGAAGCAGCGCGGCATCGCCCCCCCGAAGCACATGCGGAGAGCCCATGACATTTCGTAGTCGTCTGTTGGCTTTATCTTTTATTTTTGGCGGGTTGCCCCTGTCAGCGTGCGGAGGCGAGCATCGTTCGGCCGGAAGCGGCGGCAGCAACACGGGCGCATCCGCCGGAGTTGCTGCGGCCACCGGAGGTGCCATCAGCGCGGGTGGCTCGAATGCAATCGGCGGCGGAGGCGCGAGCAATCCGAGCGGCGATGCAGGCATGGCTGGCGGCAGCCCGGCAGCAGGCAGCGGCGGTCGTGCGAGTGGCGGCGGAGGCGCAAGCGGCGCGGGTGTGACCGGCGGCGCAGCGACCGGCGGGAGCGCGAGCGGTGTGGGTCCCACCTCCTCCGGCTGCGGCTCGGCGAATACGACTTCGGCTTGCGCCGCGAAAGGCACGACGTGCAGCCTCAGCGTGAGCGGGACCGATCGGAAGTACTACGTGCAGCTGCCCAAGAACTACAGCGCGTCGACCCCGTACCGGCTCGTCTTTCAGTTCCATCCCTGGGGCGGCACGGCCGAACAAGCTCTCACCATGTACGGGTTGAGCTCGGGCTTGGCAGATTCGATCTTCGTCACACCGCAAGGCTTGGACGCAGGCAGCAACGGCCCTGGATGGGCGAACACCGACGGCCAAGACATTGCGTTCACGAAGGCCATGCTGGCCGACGTAGAAGGCAAGTACTGCGTCGACCGCGCGCGCATCTTCTCGGTCGGGTTCAGCTACGGCGGGATGATGTCGTTCGCGCTCGGCTGCGAAATGAGCGACACCTTCCGTGCGATTGCTCCGATGTCCGGCGCGCTCTACAGCGACCCGAGCTGCAAGGGCACGGGGCCTCACGTCGCGATGTGGGGCTCGCACGGCCTGAACGACACCGTCGTCCCGATCGACAACGGCCGGGCAGCACGCGACAAGATCATCAAAGAGAACCATTGCGGTACGACGACCACTCCGGTCGATCCGAGCCCCTGCGTGAAGTACCAAGGCTGCGACCCGGGCTACGACGTGACGTGGTGCGAGTGGGATGGGCCTCACGGCATCCCGAGCTTCGGCAGCAGCGCCATCACTGCATTTCTCAAGCAATTCTAGTCGTCGGTTCGCTCTCTCGTCCGTTGCTCGTTGGCGAGCTGCACCGGAGGAGCTGGCGGGCCAGCGCAGGATGTCGGAGATATTGAGTTGCTGCCGCGACCGAGCTGCGCTCGCCTGAGTCGCCGTCTCGCGCGGGACGAACCTCCGAGTGACCGAACGCTCGGTGCAAGGCGATCCTCAGCCGGCCCCGGACGGGTTCAGTCGGCGCGCGCTCCTCGGCTCGGACCACCTACGGGGTGGATACCAAGCGCTCACAGCCCGCGCCACCGCGAACTCGCGCAAAATCCCGCCTGGTTTCGCATTGCGCCGCCTGATTGTCGAACAGACGAGGCGGTCGACGCAGGACAGATTCGGCCGCAACCACTACGATGCGGCCGATGCCGGTCTCGCCGAAGAGAAAGAAAGAGCTTGCCCTAGCTGCCCAGGCCAGCGCGTCCCCCGCCAAGCGTGGCGGCAAGAAGCGGGTCAATCCGCGAGAATTGGCGGCTACGACTGCCCCAAGTGACCTACATCAATTGCTGGCACAGCGCGTCCGCGACGCGCGAGCTCGACGCTTCATGACCCGCAAAGCGCTCGCGCAAGAATCTGGGATCTCGGTGGCCTATCTGGCACGAGTCGAACGCGGGACCGGTAACATCTCGCTGGGGTTACTGCAGCGCCTGGCGCTCGCCCTGAACTTGCCGGTCGAGAGCTTCTTCGCGGCGGAACAAGCGCCCAACGCGGACTTTACCATGATCGTGGAGTTCTTGAAGCGCCAAAGCCCCGAACGTCTGGCGCTCATCCGACGGCAACTGTTCGACAGCCACGATCGGGCGCAGCGCGTAGCGCTGGTCGGTATTCGCGGCGTCGGCAAATCGACGATCGGGCCTGCTCTCGCCGAGCGGCTCGCTGTTCCGTTCGTCGAGCTCAACCGCGAGATTGAAAAGGAGGCGGGCCTCGAGGTGAGCGAGATCTTCACGGTCTACGGGCAGCACGGATACCGCGTCATCGAGCGACGCTGTCTCGAACGCATCATCGTCAACCAGCCGAAAGTCGTGCTGGCGACGGCGGGTGGCATCGTGGCAGAGACGGCAACCTACGAGGTGCTCCTGAGTTCCTTCTTCACGATTTGGCTCAAAGCGAGCCCGGTGGTCATGTTCGAGCGCGTGCTCGCGCAGCACGACGCGCGCATCGCGAGTCCCGAGCTGCGCAACGAGGCGCTGGAAAATATCGAGCGTACGCTAGAAGCTCGTCGGCACCTTTACGAACTTGCGCCTGCTGCCTTCGACACGGGCGGCAAGACCATCGAGCAAATCGTCGCGGGCCTGGCTTCGGTCTTGCCCGGGGTTTCCCGCGCAAGGCGTTCATGAGAGAGCTACCGGGCGTCGCCCGGCTCGATGAGCAACAACGCGTCCAGGGCGAGCACGCCGCTCGGGTAAACCCGCAGCGGGTTGATCTCGAGTTCCTGGATGTTCGGATGCTCGCAAAGCAAATCGCCGAGCAGCACGATGCAGCGAGCCACCGCCCGCAGGTCGAGCTCGGGGCCGCCGCGAAAGCCAGCCAGCAGCGGTGCAGCGCGCAGCCGCTCGAGCATTTCTTCTGCCATCGACAGGGAGAGCGGCGCAAGCCGGACTGCGGTGTCACGCAACGCCTCGGCGAATATACCGCCCAGGCCCACCATCACGGTTGGCCCGAAGCTCTCGTCTCTGGTGGCGGACAGGATCAGCTCGAGCCCGGGAGGAGCCAACTCTTCGATTATGTAGCGACGCGGGGAACTGAGCGGGATCGCGTCGAGCTGGGCGAGCGCGTCAGCCAATGCGGCGGTGTCTTGGATATTCAAGCAGACGCCGCCGACATCCGTCTTGTGTGCGATTTCGGACGTGAGAATCTTGGCCACGACTGGCGGTTTCAAGCGCCTAAGCGCCGCGTAGGCGGCCTCGTGGGAAGCACAGACCTCGCGCCGAGGTGTGGCAATACCGACCGCCTCGAGCAGTTGCTTGGCCGTATGCTCGTCCGGCGGCTCCAACAGCTGCAGGGTAGCTGAAGCGCCACGGTTGGTCGCGGCCAACGAACTGCCGCTTGCCGACGCGCGTGCAATGCGCGCTTGCAGCGCTGCATCGCGTGCCAAGGCGTACGCCGCCTGCGCCAACTCTTCGGGAGACTGCGCGACGTAGAGGGCCTCGGCGCGCAGCGCCCGCAGGGTGTCGAAAAGCTCTTCGGGCGGCCCCATGGTCCCGAACAAGATCGGCTTCGGAACAGAGCGCTGGACCGCTGGCAGCGAATCCTTGGGGTCTAGCGCGGCGGGCTCGCTGAGCGCGTAGACGATTACCGCGTCCACGAGGTCATCCGCCGCCACGGCGGACACCACCTCTGTAAACTGAGGTCCAGGACGTCCGGTGTCGACCGGATTCTTCTGGTACGTCATTGGCGGCAGTTGCTGGGAAATGCGGGCCTGTGTCGCGCCAGTGAGCGTCGGCACGGCGACGCCCCTCGACTTGAGCAGATCCAACATCGCGAGGCCAGCGCCCGCCTGGGCCGTAATTACGCCGATGCCCGGCTCGAGCTTGGCGGGGATGCGGTGCAAGGACAGCGCAGCGGCCGCCACGGCGAGCTCCTCGGTGGAGTCAACCAGGACCGCGCCTGCCTGCTCCAGGGCACTCGAGCGCAAGGCGTACGAACCAATCAAATTGCCGGTGTGCGAGCGCGCAAATTCGCCGATGTCGGACTTGCCAACCGTAAATGCGACGACCGGTTTGCGCGCCGATACACGCTGGATCGTTTCGTACAAGCGACGGCCATCTCGAACGCCTTCGAGATGCAGAGCGATGGCCCGCGTTTCGGGCTGACTAGCGACGAACTCGAGCACGTCGGCGGCGCCGATGTCGACCGAGTTGCCGAGCCCCACCGCGCACGACACGCCGTAGCCCAGCTTTGCGAGCAGAAAGCTCACCGTTAGATTGATACCGGCGCTTTGCGCGACCACGGCAACGTGCCCGGGCGGGATCAGGCTCACGGAAGGCAGGAAGCTCGCGCTGAGCGACAGCCGAGTGTTCACGAAGCCGGCAGTATTTGGCCCGAGCAGACGAAACCCGGATTGTCGACACAATCGCCCGAGCTCCTCCTCCAGCTGCGCGCCGAATGCCCCTGACTCCGAGAAGCCGCCGCTTACGATCAGGCCGCCACCGCACTGGCACTCGATTGCCTCACGTACCGCCGCCACACAACCCGCGGCGGGTAGGGCAAAAATCACGAGATCGACCGGCCGCGAAAGGGCGCGCAGCGACGGGAACGCCTGGCGGCCCAAAACCGTGGAGAGGTTGGGGTTGATTGCGAATACTTCGGCGCCGAAACTGGCCAGCGCCAGCATCGCCTGATAGCCAGCCTTGGCGGGCGTAGCCGACGCGCCGACCACGGCCACCGACTTCGGAGCGAACAGACGCGCTAGGTTCGTGTGAGAAGGTGCCATGCCGTGCTGGCCCTAGCGGGAGCCACTGTAGAAGCTGCCCGCGTCGGCGACCAAACGCTCGAATAGCGGCGCTGGCGCCCAATGCTCCCCGCCGATCTGCTCGCGGTATTTCAGGATGCGCTCGAGGACGTGTCGGAGCCCAAGCTGGTCTGCAAAGAACAGCGGACCACCGCGATAAATCGGGAAGCCGCAACCATGGACGCCGATCATATCCACGTCTAGTGCGCGCGCAGCCACTCCTTCTTCGAGCACCCGCGCCGCCTCATTGACGACGCTGTACAGGCAACGGGCCTCGATTTCCTCGGTCGAAATCTGGCGACTGGCAACGCCACGGCGGTTCGCAGCAAGCTCGAGGCGCGCTGCCAGGGTGGGATCCACGGTTGTGAACGGTCCGTTCGAGAAGCCGAATCGAGTCAGCGCCTGATCGATTTCCTCGGGCAGTGCGCCCGCCTCGAGCAGAGATAGCACTTCACGGAAGCGTGCGGCGAGCAGCCGACTGGCGACGTGTCCGTGCACCGGTACCGCCACTTTGCCGAGACTGCGCCCCAACTTCATGACGGTGGCGTACGCGTCCGGCGCGGTGCGCTGGGTGCGCACGGCTTCGAGCAACTTCGATTCATCGATAGGGTCCCCGAAGTAGAGCCCCACCACGTCCGCGGGCCGGCTGGTCGCTTCCGCCAGACGCTCCAGTTCCAAGAACGAGGAGCTGCTGGCGAGAATAGCGCCAGACTTCGCGACCGTGCCGATCCTGGCCAGCGCGCTCCGCTTGGCACTCAGATCCTCGCTGACAGCTTCGATCAGGAGATCAGCGCCTCTCAGCTCGTCGTACGAAAGAGTCGGTCTGATCCGCTCGAGCCGCGCGTCGCACTCGGCGTGGGTGATGCGGCGGTCGCTCAAGGCGCTGGAATAGGCTGCACGAATCGCCGAAAGCGTTTGCTCGAGTTGGCCTTGGGTGTCCGCAAGGAGCGTCACCGCGAGCTTCGCGTCGGCGAAGCACCTCGCGAGTCCGCCCGCGACCGCTCCGGCGCCCGCGATCGCCACGGACTTCAACGGCCTCGTCGATGCGTCCGCGGGCAATCCCGGAACCTTGGCTACCTCACGCTCGCCAAAGAAGACGTGGCGCTGCGCCTTGGATTCGGGAGAGGCGATGAGCTTCTTGAACAGCTCTCGCTCGAGCTGCAAGCCTTCAGCGAACGGTAGCTCGACGGCGCCACGAACGGCTTCAATGCAGCGAAATGGTGCCAGGAACCCTCGCCAGCGGTCCGCGATGTCTCGCTCGTACGAGGCGAATGAATTCACGTCGTCGAGCTTGGCGGTAAGCTCACTCACGCGCCGCAGAGGGCGGCCCTCCGACACGACGCGCCGGGCGAACTCGAGCCCAGACTCCATCACCTGCTCGGCGATGATGCCATCGATGAGTCCCAAGCGTTGTGCCTGTGCTGCTGAGATCGGCGTCCCCGACACGATCATGTCGAGCGCCGGCCTGACGCCGATGAGGCGAGGCAGCCGCTGCGTGCCGCCCGCGCCGGGTAGGATGCCCAGCGCCACTTCCGGCAGCCCCAGCTTGGCGCTTTCGGTGGCGATCCGGAAATGGCAGGCCAATGCTAGCTCGAGTCCGCCGCCGAGGGCGGTCCCGTGAATCGCCGCGATCGTAGCTTTCGGCGCGGTGTCCAGGAATTCGATCAACTCCGGCAGGTCAGGGGCGAGCGGCGGCTTGCCGAACTCCCGAATATCGGCGCCGGCGATGAAGGTACGGCCGTCGCACGCGATGACGATGGCCTCGACGTCCGTGTCCGCGAAAAGCTCCTTCAAGCTCGCACTCAAGGCGATGCGAACGGCGTGCGACAAAGCGTTGACGGGCGGGTTGTTCAACGCGACGACAGCGACGCTGTCGTGAAGCGTGACGGTGACTAGATTGGACATGATGAGCTCAGCGCGGAGCCATTCGCAGCGCGCCGTCCAGGCGGATTGACTCGCCGTTCAACATTTCGTTTGTAACGATCTGTTCTGCTAAAGCTGCGTACTCCTCTGGCCGGCCGAGTCGTGAGGGGAAGGGCACACTTTTCGCGAGCGATTCCTGAACCTCCGCCGGTAGCCCCGCCAGCATCGGCGTCTGAAAGATGCCCGGAGCGATGGTGCACACGCGGATGCCGCTGCTCGCGAGTTCGCGCGCGATCGGTAGCGTCATCGCCACGATGCCCCCCTTGGAGGCAGCGTAGGCGGCCTGGCCGATTTGGCCGTCCCAGACGGCGACTGACGCCGTATTCACGATCACGCCGCGCTCGCCGGCGGCGTTCGGGGCGTTGCTCGCCATCGCGGCCACCGCCAGGCGGATCATGTTGAAAGCGCCGATCAGGTTGACCTGGATGACCTGCGCGAAGGATTCGAGTCTGTGGGGGCCCTTCTTGCCGTTCACGCGTTCCGCGGGGCCGATGCCAGCGCAATTCACGAGGCCGTGCAGCGCACCGAAGCGCTCGCGAGCGCTGTCGACCGCCGCCTGCGCGTCGCTCTCGCTCGTGACGTTCGTCTTGCAGAAGGAGCAGCCCGCGCCGAGCTCGTCGGCGAGCCGCTGCCCGAGCTCTGCATTCAAGTCGGCGATCACCAAGCGTGCTCCTTGCGCATGAAAGCGCCTGACGGTGGCGGCGCCGAGACCAGAGCTACCGCCGGTAACGATGAAGGTCGATGCGTTGAGTTCCATGTCTTGCTCTCGAAGGGTTGAACGTTGATTAGATGGCGTGCTGGAGCAGAATGCCGACGCCTTGGCCGCCGCCGGCGCAAGCGGAAGCGATTGCGAACTCGCCCCTCGCGCGGCGAAGCTCGCGTGCGGCGGCGATGGTCAATCGTACTCCGGAAGCAGCCAGGGGGTGACCAATGGCAATCGCGCCGCCGTGAACGTTGACCCGCTCGCGATCCAGGCCGAGCTCCTTTTCGACGGCTAGATACTGGGCGCCGAACGCCTCGTTGATCTCGAAGCAAGCCACGCTGGCCGAGCTCAGCCCCAGCCGTCCCAGCAGCGCTCGAATCGCCGGCGCGGGGCCGATGCCCATGACTTCCGGCGGAACTCCGACGATGGCGCCAGCGACGACACGCGCGAGCGGCTTCAAGCCGTGAGCGCGCACGTAGTCGCCGGAGGCGACCACGCTGGCCGCAGCGCCATCGACGATGGCCGAGCTATTGCCGCCCGTCTGTACGCCGTCTTTGCCGAAGGCGGGACGAAGCTTCTGCAGCACCTCGAAGGAGCTCGGCCGAACGTGCTCGTCACGATCGAAGCGCTCCACCTTGCGAGGCAGCACGATGCCGCGAGCCTGATAGCCCTCGAGCTGCCATTGCTGGGCCGTCACGGGCGCTATTTCGTCTTGGTAGTGGCCGTCCTGCCATGCCTTCACGGCGCGCTCGAAGCTCTGCGCGGCGAAACGATCGACGTCTTCCCGTGAGATTTCATAGTGGCGCGCGAGGTTTTCTGCCGTCTCCCCCATGCGCGTGTTGGACGCGGTGTCGAGCGTGGCCTCCCACAGGAGGTCCTTGAACTCGACCTGACCCATCCTGAAACCGCTGCGATGTGTGTAGGCGGCCACCGGGTTGCGCGACATCGACTCGGTCCCCACGCACAGCGCGAGCTTGGCTCTGCCGAGCGCTATTTGATCTGCGGCGTTCAAAATAGTTTCAAAGCCCGTGCCGCACAGACGGTGCACCAGCACGGCCGGCACCCCCAGCGGAACCCCCGAGTAAAGCCCGATGTGACGCGGCAGGTAAAAGGCGTCGAAGCTCGATTGCGCCACATTGCCGGCGATCACCGCTCCCACGTCGGCGGCCGGCACGTCCAGGCGTTGAAATAGCGCTCGCGCCACGTGAATACCGAGATCCGTCGGCGATACGCTGCTGAGCACGCTCATGTAATCGGCGAAAGGGGTGCGCACCCCGCCGAGCAGCCAAACGTCATCGTAGCGAGCGACGAGCGCGTGGCGTTCCGAAGATTCGTACATGTTGCCTCCAATCTGCCCTTATCGAGCGGCCGTCCTGTTTCATCGCGTGTGCCGGGAGATCGGCGCCCCGGGGCCTGGCACCACGATCACGCTGGGATCCAACGGTTCCCGATAAAGCCTTTCGACCAACATTGCCCGGCGCGTCAGCACGGCGCGTTGGTTGACATAACCCTTGTCGGTGATTTCGCCGGCATCGATGGCCGCCGGTTCCACTAGTAACAGGGCGCGGCGCGCATACGTCGACGAACCCGTGCCGCCGCGGATCAGAGTAGCTAGGCCTGCTTCGACGCGAGCACGTACGGCCGGTTGCTCCAGCACCGACCAATCGGGCGCGTCGCTCGCCAGCTCGCTACACAGGCTGCGGCAGCCCGCGAGGTTCGGGAAGATCAGCAGCCCGACCTCGTCGCGGTCGTGGCCAGTCAGGACTACGTCCCGCGCCACCGGAGCGAGCGCGGCGATTGCCTCCAGGCGCAGGGTTCCAACGTTGACCCGAGTGGCTGTGCTGAGCTTGAAGTCCTCGCCGATGCGTCCGTCGAATAAGAGCCCTCGCTCGGGGCGCTGCGGATCGACGAAGCGTACGGCATCGCCGGTCTTGAAAAAGCCCTCCTCATCGAAACAGCACGTCGTCAGATCGGCGCGTCGGAAGTAACCGGGCGTGACGTTCGGTCCTCGCACCCGCGCCTCGGTCTTGTCGCCGTTCGGCACCAACTTGAGCTCGCTTCCGGGAAGCGGTAGACCGATGACTCCAGCGCGATCAGGCTGAAAATGGCCGACAGTGGCCGTCGGCGCTGTCTCGGTCAATCCCCACGACGAGACCATCGGCAGGTCACGTCCGAGTGTACGTCGAGCCAGACTCCCAAGCGCGTCCCACAGGTGCTGCGGCAGCGCCGCCCCGGCATAAAAGATCAGCTCGAGCTGACCAAAGAAGCGGCTGCACAGCGCGGGCTCATCGCGTAGCGCCGACACCAGCATGTCGTACGCGCGGGGTACGTTGAGTGAGAGCGTCGGACCGACCTGCCGCAGGTTGATCAAGGTCTCCTCGAATTCGCCTGGCAAGGGGCGACCGCGATCGATGTACAGTGTACCGCCGCTGCGAAGAACCATGTTGAAGTTGTGGTTTCCGCCGAAGGTGTGATGCCACGGCAGCCAATCGAGCAGCACCGGTGGTCGGCTCAAGAAGTGCCAGATCTGCGCGATCGCCTGCTGGTTCGAGCACAGCATGCGCTGGGTGTTGATCACGCCTTTCGGGTCGCTCGTCGAGCCCGAAGTGAACATCACCTTGGCCACGGTGTCGGGCCGAATCGCCGCAAAAGCGCGCTCGACGGCGCGCTCGTTGCGCGCGCCCTTCAACGACTCGAAGGGCACCGCTCCGTCGCGCGCCGCCTGGTCGCCGCTCACGACCAAGCCGCCGTGCAAATCGGCCACCGCCGCCAGAGCTGGCTCGAAGCGAGGGAGATCGCTCACGTACACGAGCCCTGGGCGCAGGGTTCGCAGGATGCCTCTCAACTTGCTGAAATCTTTGGAGACCAGTGAGTAGGCTGGGGAAATCGGCGCGACCGGCACGCCCACGTGCAGGCACGCCAGACTGAGCACCGCGTGCTCCACGCTATTTTCCGACAAGATCGCGACTGGGCGCTCCGCGGACAACTCGCGGCCGAGCAACCAGGCTCCCACGCGCCGCACTTGCTCGAGCATTTCGCGGTAGTTGAGCCCGTGCCAGCCCGCCTCGTGACGCTCGACGACGAAGGCTCGCTCGGGCGCGCGGCGCGCCCAGTCTTCGAGGAACTCGCCACTACATCGTGCGTAGGCGCCGAGCGCGTAGCTAGAACACAGCAAGGAATCGTGCTCACGTCGCAGCAGCTTGACTGCAGGTGGCGCGAATACGTGCTCGGGGGCAGTTCCAGCTTGGTTCACGGCGTCGGCTCGATCTCGATCAGTCACAGCGCGCGCGGAATGCGACGCACCATTTTCCGGCCACGCGCCCCCTCTTGCGGACGCCCGGAGGTCCGTCTTGCCCTCGCTGGCCACGCAGGTGTCTTGGAGGCATTCGGCAAAGTAGTACTATAGTAGATGTCAGCTGTCCAGCTCACCGCCGACTGTCACCCTTCCCTGCAGGCTGTCGTTAGCAACGGAAATTTTCAAATTGAGCACCTTTTGGCGTCGACTGGAGTCGATCGTTGTCTGGTTTCTCAGCAAGAGCGGTCGTCGCCAGGGCGAAGATTATTATAGAGCACACGCCCGAGAGATACTATAGTATCTCTCGGGCGGTCGCGGACGGCGAGGGAGCTGCCCTCTGCTGCGCCGCCTGGACCAGGGTCTGACGACAGTGCGTGGGGAGTTGCTCTCAGGAGAATGAACAAGATGAGTCAACGCTCGAGATCGGTAAGCCAGAGGCGATTGTTGGGGGCTTGGTTGATCCTCGCGAGTTGCGCGTGGGTCGGCCTCGCAAACGCGCAAGCGACGACCGCAGCGCAGGAACCCGCAGTGGCGCCAGAGCCGGGCGCCGACGCCCCGCCGCCTGCCGCCGAGGCACCTGCCCCGCCGCCTGTCGCCGAGGCGCCTGCCCCGCCGCCTGCCCCGCCGCCCCCGGAAGGCCCTCCACCCTCCGCGATCCCGGATGGCGAGGCTCCTAGCAAGCCAATCCCGCCGGCCTTCGCCCCCGCGATTCCCAACATCGACTTCGGCGGGCGTCTGCAGACCGCGATCAGGTTGCAAAATCCAAACGATCCGGCGAAGTTGAACGACATCAGCGAAGTGCTGTCCGCGGATCTTCTGGCCTCGGGCCAAATTCATCGCTACCTGAAGTGGCAAGTGAGCCTGACTTTCAGCTATGCAGGGACTCCCGGGCAGGCGAGCTCCGTGAACGTGCAGCCGCTCGACGTGCTCGCTCGCATTGAGCCGTTGCCAGAGTTCAACGTTTACATAGGCCGCATGCTCGTGGTCGCGGATCGCTTCGCTCCAAGTGGTCCATGGGGTATGGATGAGTTCTTCTTCCCAGGCTTTTTTCCGCTGGTTGCAGCGCCCGCGCTACCCAAGGCTGGGGCCGTAGGGCGTGACGTCGGCGCGACAATCTGGGGCGCGCCGCTCAAGGGTCACATCAAATATTACGTGGGGGCCTTCAACCTTTATGATCCGTTGCTCAATCCACTGCTCACCGGACGACTCCAAGTCAGTCTGTTGAATGGTGAGCCGGCTTTCTATCACCGCACCACGTATTTCGGCACCAAGGACCTCATTTCCGTCGGCATCGGCGGGCAGTACCAAAAGGACGGCTCGGTCCAAGTCGTCCCGGCTACCACCCCTCCCACGGTGCCTCTCACGGACGATTACAGCAACGTCACAGCTGACCTCACGTTCGAGAAGAACATCGGCGATGCCGGTACGGTCTCAGTCGTGGGCGCTTACTACAAGTACAACGGGGACTACCAGCGCTGGAAAAACCTTGGGGTGGCCTCGGTGGGCTATATGCTGCCAAAACCCATCGGTATTGGAAAGGTGCGCGCCACCGTTCGCTACCAACGCGCCTTGGACGGGGCTCCAGGCGCAGACGCATCGAGTCTGCTCGACGCACAGGTCAGCTACAACATCGCCGCTTGGTACGCTCGGTTCCAGGTCGGCTATCGCCACGGCGATACGTACCTAGCCCCTACAGCGATGACCGCCGCACGAATGCAGCCCAACAACATGGCCTACTTCGGCGTCACGCTCGCCGATCCGTGAGCCCCGATTCGCGTTTCCGCAGCAGCGAATCGCTCGAAGCGACGAGAACCAAGTCCGAATCCCCCCACCAAAGAACTGGAGATTGTCGATGGAAAGCACTCGCCGGGCGCTCGCAAGCCTCGCAATTCTGTTGCTTGCGATCGCGTGCAGGAAAGGCTCCGACCCAACGTCAGGGAAGGAGCTACACCCGGACGTCAGTGCCGCGATCGCCAAATCCGAATCGATTCGGGTCGGGTTGATCGCTTCGCTGACGGGGAAGTATTCCGCGCTCGGGAGCGAGGACAAGAAGGCGGTGGACCTGGCCGTGGAGCAGATCAACGCGGCTGGCGGCCTCTTGGGTAAGAAAGTCGAGCTGATCACGCGCGACGATCAAACCCTGCCCGACAAATCGGTGCTCGCTTACAACGAGCTGAAGGCACAGGACGTGGTCGCCGTCATCGGCTCGGTGTTTTCGAACTCTGCGCTGGCGACGCTGCCTCTGGCTCAAGCCGACGGTGTTCCTTACCTGTCGCTCACTCCCGCGGAGGAGCAGGTCATTCCCGTCAAGTCGTACGTGTTCGTGATCCCTGCGTTGGCCAACGCCTACGCGGAGCGATACCTCGAGTACATGCAGGCCAGCAAGATCAGCAAGATCGCGATCGCTCACGACACGAAGAGCGCCTACGCCATTTCCGGCTACAATTCGACGAAATCACTCGCCGCCAAGTACGGTGTTCAGCTCGTACGCGACGAGGAGTTCGAGACCGCGACCAACGATTTTAGCCCGCTCTTCACGCACCTCAAAGGCGCGAACGCCCAAGCCTTCCTGTTCTGGGGCACCGGGCCGGCGGGCGTGATCGCGACGAAGCAGTACGCCGCATCGGGGCCCAAGGTGCCACTCTTCATGACGCCGGCGCAGGCGAGCAAGCTCTGGATCGATCCCGTCGGCCCCGCGGGTGAGGGCGTCACGGTCTTGAGCGCCATTGGCGTGGTTGGAGACTACTTGCCGGACGGTCCGCAGAAGCGGGTGATCCAGCAGATGGCCACACCCTATCAACAGAAGCACGGCTATCCGCCGCCGCAGTTCGCACAGGACGGCTATAGCGCCTGCCTACTGCTGTTCGAAGCCATCAAGAAGGCGGGCAGCGCGGAGCGGCCCAAGATTCAACAGGCGCTCGAAAACCTCAACCTGGTGACGCCGAACGGCGAGTACAAATACGGCCCGACCGATCACTCTGGCCTGACTCGCGACTACATCTCGGTAAACGTCGTGAAAGAAGCCAAGTTCGTGCCGACCGATTGGGCGAAGGACAAGCTCAAGCAGACGCTGGCCGAGCAGCGGTGACGCGCGCAATGCTTCACGTCCAAGGACTCAGCCGGCGATTTGGCGGCGTGTACGCGGTGGAGGGCGTGAGCTTGCGTGTCGAACCGGGAGAGCTGCGAGGCGTGATCGGACCGAACGGAGCAGGAAAGTCTACGCTTTTTCATCTCATCGCGGGACACCTCAAGCCGAGCGCGGGCCGAATCTCCCTCTCGGACGAAGCGATCGATCGCCTGCGCCCCGACCAGCGAGCAAGGCGAGGCATCGCGATCGTCTACCAGGGGGATCGGATCTTTCGCCGGATGAGCGTGCGAGAGAACGTGATGGTGGGCGCGCACTGCAATGCCCGTCACGGTTTTTTGGCGGCAGCCTTGCGCTTGCCGAGTTGCCGGCACGAAGAACGAGAGTTGCGAACGCAAGCGGACGCCATGCTCGAGCGCGTCGGCTTGGCCGCAGTCGCGGACCAACCGGCGGAGTCATTGCCGCTCGGGCAACAGCGCACTGTGCAGCTCGCACGCGCGCTGGTGGCCAACCCCAAGCTGCTTCTATTGGACGAACCGGCCGCGGGCCTGCGGGCTCCCGAACGTGTCAAGCTCGCTGGCTTGATTCGAGACGCCCGTGGCTCCGGCCTGACCGTGCTGCTCGTCGAGCATGACGTCGCACTGGTCACGAGCTTGTCCGACAAAATCACGGTGCTCGATCTCGGTCGCGTCATCGCCGAGGGAGAGCCGAGCGCCATTCGTCGCGATCCGAAGGTGCTCTCGGCATACCTCGGGCAGGCCGGGACCGCATGATCCGAGTCGAGGACTTGAGCGTGCGCTATGGCGCGGCGACCGCGCTCGACGGAGTTTCGCTGAGCGTCGCTCCCGGCGAAAAGGTCGCGCTGATCGGTGCGAACGGTGCCGGCAAGTCCACACTGCTCAACGCTCTCTCGGGCATGGTCCCCACGGCCGCCGGGACGATCCGCCTCGACGGCCGCTTGGCGCACGTGCCGGAAGGTCGGCAGTTGTTTGCCGACTTGACCGTAGACGACAACTTGCGCCTCGGCGCGTTCCGCGTGCGCGAGCGCAACCCGGCCTGGATTTACGAGTTTTTGCCCGAGCTCGGTCGGCTGCGCGGGCAGAAAGCGGGCAGCTTGTCGGGCGGGCAACAGCAGATGGTGGCGATTGGCCGCGGGCTGATGGCACAGCCCGACATCCTCGCGATCGACGAGATGTCGCTCGGGTTGGCTCCCATCATCGTGCAACAGCTTGCCGAACGGCTCTCCGAGCTGAACGCCCAGCGCGGACTCACGCTGCTACTGGTGGAGCAGAGCGCGCGGGTAGCACTATCGCTTTGTGACCGGGCTTACGTGCTCGAGACCGGCCGAATCGTGACGCAGGGCAGCGCGGCACAGCTGACCGACTCACCTTTCGTAGTAGCCGCCTACCTTGGCAGTCCCGTGCAAGGAGCGTTATGAGCGCGTTCCTGTCGTATCTGATCCATGGCATTTCGTTGGGCTGCGGCTTTGCGCTGATCGCAAGTGGCATCATCATCATCTACCGCGTCACGCGCGTCGTGAATCTAGCGCAGGGCATGTTCGCGGTCGTTGCCGGCTTCAGCGCGGCAAGTCTGCTCGACGCAGGCGTACCGCACGTGCTGGCCGAGTCGCTGGCAATTGGCACGTCGTTGGCCGTCGGAGTCTTCACCGGTTACGTGGCGGTCGGGAGGCGCGGCACGAGCTCGCAGGCGTCGCTGATCGTGACGCTCGGCATCGGCATCTTCGGCTACGCGGTCGAGCTGCTCACCTGGGGCGATCAACCGCGCTCTTTCGCAGGTCTCGCGGGCTCATTCGAGCTGTTGGGTGTCGACGTTCCGAAGCAAGACCTGCTGGTTACACCGCTCACCTTGCTAGTCTTCGTCGCGCTCGAGTTGTTCTTCGAACGCACCTACCCAGGCAAGGCCATGACCGCGTGCGCTTCGAACCCCTACGCCGCGGCGCTGCAAGGCATCGGTGTCCGACGCATGAGCTTCTGTGGTTTTGGGCTCGGGGGCGCGCTCGGCGGCGTCGCGGGTGTGCTGCTGACGCCGCTGCACCCCGTCTCGTATGACAGTGATGTCTCGCTTTTCGTGAACGGTTTCGCGGCCGCGATCCTCGCTGGTTTGAAGCGACCAGTCCTAGCACTGGCCGGCGGTTTGCTGCTCGGGGTGGCCGAATCGATGGTCGCTGGCTACTCGAAAGCCTCGTATCAAAGCTCACTCGCTCTGCTGCTCACGCTCGCCATTTTGATCGTGCAGGCGACGCGCCGCGAGACGCTTCACGCGCTGGAAGAATCATGAGCTTCGACTCGCGCTCGGCTACCATCGCCGCGTTTGCCGGTGCCGCCTTCGCCGCCGCGGCACTCCTCGACGAGAGCGCGCTCTCCGCCTACGTACTGTTGACCCTGACGGCCAGCGTCACGGTCGGCGTCTCGCTACTGATGGGGCATGCCGGCCAAGTGTCGCTCGGACACGGCGCTTTTTACGCTTGTGGCGCATACGCGGCCGGCCTGCTGGCGACACACGGCTCTCCAACTTGGCTCGGATTGCTGGCCGCGCCGCTGGCCTCGGCAGCCGTCGCGACGATCGTCGGCGTTCCGCTGCTGCTACTGCGCGGTCATCACCTGGCATTTGCCACGCTGGCCTTCCAGCTGATTTTCTCGTCACTGATCAGCGAGCTTTCGATCACCGGCGGTGACGTCGGGTTACAGGGAATTCCCCGGCTCAGCGTCGCTGGCATCGCCCTGACATCCGTGCGCAGCTACGCCTATTTGAGTTGCACGACACTTCTGCTGATCGTGGTGATAGCGCAGAACATCCTCTCCTCGCGCCCCGGCCGCGCGCTGCGCGCTCTGTCGTCGAGCGAGGTCGCCGCTGCGTCATCTGGGGTGGCGGTCGGTCATTACAAGCTCGCGATGTTCGCGCTCTCCGCCGGCTTCGCCGGGCTGGCAGGCGGCGTCTACGCCTATTACATGGGTTACCTCTCTCCGGGCTCGTTCCCAGTCATGCTCTCAAACGAGTACATCGTCATGGCCGCGGTCGGCGGCCTCGGAAAGGTCTCCGGAGCGGTCGCGGGCAGCGCCGTCGTCTTCCTGCTCGTTCACGGGCTGAGCCGCATCGCCACCCTGAGCGGCATGCCGAGCACCGCCCCCATCATCCTCTCCTACGCCGTCTACGCCGTCTTGCTGGTGAGCGCGGTGCTCTTTCTGCCCAGCGGATTGCTGGGCTTGGCCACGACGATTGCAGCTCGAGTGCGTGGCCGTGCCGCCAGCACCGTCAGAAAAGCACAAGAAACTGCCGCGCCAGCGGGAGACGGCCGCGATGGGACAGCGACAGCCGAGCGGGTGGCTTCGAAGCACGGGAGCGTCTCGTGAGCGCGACCATTCGGGTGTTGTCCGATCCTCCGCAGAGCGCCCCGGCGCTGGCCGGTGAAACCATCCTCGAGAGCTTGCTCCAGGCAGGCGTGGCTTTCCCCCACAACTGCCAATCGGGCAATTGCGGGGCGTGCAAGTGCGAGCTGATCGACGGAGACACCTTGGAGCTACCCTATTCAGAATACGCCCTGAGTGCGGAGGAACGCGCCCGCAACCTGATCCTCGCCTGTCGTACCCAGGTGTGGGGTGATTGCAGCGTCCGTCCGCTCGATGCCGACGAGATGGTGCTGCATCCGTCACGCGTGATGCGCTGCCGCGTCGTCGACATCCAGGAGCTGACGCACGACATTCGGGGCCTTCAGCTCGCGATACTGAGCGGCGGTCCCTACGGCTTTTCGGCGGGACAACACGCGCGGCTCAAGTTCGCCCCAGGGATCCCTGAGCGCAGCTACTCGATGGCGAACGTCGCTGAACAGCCGACCTTGGAGTTTCACATCCGACAAGTGCCGCGCGGACAGGCCAGTGGTTACGTGTTCACCAACCTGCGAGTCGGCGCCGAGGTGATGGTATCCGGGCCGCTCGGAAACGCTTACTGGCGCGAGACGCACCGCGGGCCGATGCTCGCGATTGCAGGCGGCAGCGGCATGGCGCCGATCAAATCCATCATCGAAACTGCGCTCCTGGACGATCCCACCCGGACCATCCACTGCTATTTCGGAGTTCGCGAGGAGCGAGATGTCTACTTGGAGAGTTACCTCGTGGAGCTCGGGCGGCGACACCCCAACTTGCACGTGCAAATCGTGCTCTCTCAGCCCCACGGGCCGACGCGCCGACGAACAGGCACGGTCGCCGAAGCCGTGACCAAAGACTTCGGACTGTTCGACGGCTTCAAGGCGTACGTGGCCGGCCCGCCGGCGATGGTGGAGGCCGCGCACAGTAAGCTCGAGAGCAAAGGGCTGGCGGCGCGCGACATCCACGCGGACGCGTTTTACAGCCAGGCCGAAGACGCATTCAATCTGCGCTAGCGAGGGAATTACGGCGATGATCGAAGTCGAAAAAGACGGTTCACTGCACGGCCAGGTCGCTCTGGTTACCGGCGGCGCGCGCGGGATCGGCCTGGCCATCAGCCGTTGCCTCCACTCGCTGGGCGCGAGCGTCATCGTTGCCGATAGCGGCGTCTCGATCGGCGGTGAGACGCCCGATCCCACGATCGCCGAGGCGGTGGCGCGGGACCTCGGCGATCGCGCGCTGGCTTTCAGCGCCGATATCGCGGTCGCAGAGAACGCCAGTGCCGCGGTGGCTCAGGCGGTGAACCGCTTCGGCGCCATCGACCTAGTGGTGAACAATGCGGCCATTCTGCAGGATAGCCTGATTTTCAAAGGCAGGCCGATGAGCTGGGACGCCGTCGTGCGCAACAACTTGAGCGCCGCCTACTATGTGCTCGCCGCGGCCACGCCGCATTTGCGCGAGCAGGTGAAGGCTGGCCGCGCGCCGGGCCGAATCGTGAACATTACCTCCTCGGCCGGGCTCTACGGCAACTTCGGTCAGTCCGCCTATGCGAGCGCGAAGGCGGGTCTGCTCGGCTTGACGCGCGTAGTCGCGATGGACATGGCCCGTTCGGGCGTAACGTGCAACGCGGTCGCGCCATTTGCAGCCACGCGTGTCACGGATGCGATCCATCCCGCCAATCCGCAGCAGGCACAGTACAAGCAGCGGGCGCTAAAAATTTCGCCAGGCTTCGTGGCAGACTTCGTCGCATTTCTGTGCGGAAAGGACGCGCGCGACATCAGCGGGCAGCTGTTCGGAGTGCGCGGACGAGAGGTATTCTTGTTCTCCCAGCCGCGCCCGGTCGAGCGCCTGGTCGTTTCGGGAGAAGACCCGGGAGCGCTGCTGCCCGCGCTGTTCCGAGAATGCTTCGCGTCCAAGCTCACGGAGCTGCAGACCGATCTAGAAGCCTTCAATACCGAGCCCGTCCTTTGACACGAATGATCTCGGCCAAATCACGAATCCAGATAGCAACGTTCCAGGAGACTCGAGATGGCAAATCCGTATCATGAAGTAAAGACCGTTGCCGACCTAGGGAGCGAGCCCCCAGAGTATCGAGAGGCGATCTCGAAGATCGTCGTGAGTCATACCGTCAACGAGCTCTATGGGGCTCAGGTTTTCGACGAGCCGGCGATAGCGCTCGCTCCAACGCCTTACGCCAAGTGGCTGAGCTGCCGGATTGCGATGGAGGAATACCATCATCACGTCCGTTTCAAGGGCCTCGCCGACGAGCTCGGCATCCCAAATGCCGCGACGGATCCCAAAGTGAAACGTCCGCTCAGCATCTTCGGTTTTCCGCTGAAGACCTGGGCCGAGTTCTGCGTGATCAAGATGCTCGCCGACCTTGCGGAAATCTTGCAAGTCGAGGACCTCTTACATTGCAGCTTCGTGCCACTGCGCAACATCGGGCGCATCACCATGCCCGAAGAAAAGTTCCACGCCCAATTCGGCAAAGACTTCTGCACCGAGCTTTGCAAGAGCGAGCCAGGACGGCAAGAGGTCCAGGCGGCGATCGACCACTACGCCCCTTACTTGCCGAAGTTCTTCGGCGCCCCTGGCTCGAAGAACAACGAAACCTACCGCAAGTACGGTTTGAAGGAGCGCTCGAACGAGCAAATGCGTGAGGACTTTCTGGCCCGCGCGCGCGCGGTTGTCGAGTCGCTCGGGCTCAGATTCTCGGACATCGAGACGGCGCAGGCTTGACCGCGGAGGGCAGCAAATTGAGCTCTCATCCGTCTTCGGTCACAGCGGAGCGCGCCGAGTTCTATCGACGCATCGATGGCGAGAACTTGACCCCGCTCTGGGAATCGCTCGCGCGGCTTGTGCCGCCCCAACCGAGCTCAGCCTGCGTTCCGGCGCTCTGGCGCTACGAAAGCGTGCGCCCTCATCTGCTGGAAGCAGGGCGCTTGATCAGCGCGCAGCAAGCCGAGCGCCGCGTCCTGGTCATGGAAAATCCCGGGCTGCGCGGCGCGTCGTCGATCACCCGAACGCTCTACGCCGGGCTGCAGCTGATCTTGCCCGGCGAAGTCGCACCAAGCCACCGGCATACGCAGTCCGCCCTCCGCTTCGTAGTCGAAGGCAGCGGCGCCTACACCGCAGTGAACGGTGAGCGTACCCTGATGAGCCCCGGAGACTTCATCATCACGCCGTCGTGGACCTTTCATGATCACGGAAACCCCACAGACACGCCGGTCGTCTGGTTGGACGGGCTCGACATTCCGATCGTGGCGTTCTTCGACGCTGGTTTTGCCGAACGCTTCGCCGAGCCGAGCCAACCACTCACGCGCCCCGACGGGGACGCCTTACTACGCTACGGCGAAAATATGTTGCCTCTCGAGTTTGCCCCGGCAACCGCCTCGACACAGCTGCTCAGCTACCCCTATGCGCGTAGCCGCAGGGCGCTCGAAGGGCTGCGCTCGCAGGCTTCGCTCCACGCATGCCATGGCATCAAGCTGCAGTACAGCAACCCGGGAACCGGCGGTTACCCAATGCCGACGATTGCGGCGTACCTCCAGTTGCTACCCAGCGGCTTTCGCGGCGAAGGCTACCGATCGACCGACGGCACGGTCTATTGCGTCGTGGAGGGGCGCGGTCGAAGTCGCGTGGCTGACCGAGTGTTCGACTGGGAGCCAAAGGACGTCTTCGTGGTCCCTTCGTGGTGCCGAGTGGCGCACGAGGCCACGGACGATGCCGTATTGTTCAGCTTCTCGGACCGGCCCGTCCAAAAAGCGCTCGGGCTCTGGCGCGAGGAAGCGGCACCGTGAGCGACTGGTTCTTCATGCTGGGTGAGCCACTGGCAATCACCGAGCAAGAGCAAGTGCGAGGGTATCTGGAGGGCCTGGGCCTCGCCCGCGAAACCCCAATCGAGAGCGTTCGAGATTTCGACGGCGCGGCGCGGGTCATCTCACACCCGGAATGGGATCACCGCTGGTGGGAGGCCGAGCAGCGCGAGCGAGAGCGCCTGCGAGCCCGGGCGACCGCCGCGGTCGGACTCGGTCCGCTCTGGCAACAGCTGTCGCAGAGCACCGATGACACGATCGTGGCGCCGCACGGCGCAGCCGCGATCCAAGCCGCTCGAATCGGCTGCAGCGATCCAGGACTGATCCGGGCCGCGGCGGGTGCTTTGGGTGAGGCTCTCTATCTCGCCAAGCTCGCCGAGCTCGCCGAGGCGGCATCCTCACATCCTTTCTTGCTGAAACGCGCCCTGTTCGCGGGCGGCCACTGGCCGCTCGGCGTCGTGACCGGGCGCTTCTATGTCTTTTGAACCATGTCCACGAAGGCTGTCATGAAATACGCATTTCCCGTCTCCTCGGTCCCGACCGTCCCAATCGCCGGCACTGATCTGAACTACCCCGTCCGTCGCATCTACTGCGTCGGGCGCAACTACGCCGAGCACGCCCGCGAAATGGGCTTCGAGCCCGAGCGCGAGCCCCCATTCTTCTTCACCAAGCCGGCGGACGCGATCGTCGCGGACGGTGCGACCATCGCTTACGCGCTCGCCACTCAGAACTTACATCACGAGATCGAGCTCGTTGTGGCTCTCGGCAAAGGCGGCGTCAACATCGCGCGCGACTCGGCTCTGGAGCACGTCTACGGCTACGCCGCCGGCATCGACATGACCCGCCGAGACTTGCAGCTCGGCGCTCGCGACAAGGGGCGGCCCTGGGACGTCGGCAAAGCCTTCGACCAGTCCGCGCCGATCAGCCCGATCTACCGTACGAGCGAGATTGGCCATCCACAAGCGGGAGCGATCTGCCTGTCCGTCAACGGCCAGGTACGGCAGAACGCTGACCTGAAGCAGCTGCTTTGGCCCGTAGCAGATCTCGTCGTCGAGCTTTCGAGGCTGTTCGTGCTCCAGCCCGGAGACTTGATTTACACCGGGACGCCGGCCGGAGTCGGCCCGGTGACGGTTGGCGACGAGCTCTATGGCAGTATCGAGGGCGTGGGCACGATCAGGATTTGGATCGGGGCGCGGAGCGCGGGGCTCGAGCCATGAAGCTTTACAACTACTTTCGTAGTTCTGCATCCTATCGAGTCCGCATCGCGCTAAATCTCAAGGGTTTAGGCTACGAGTACTGCTCGGTTCACCTAAGCCGCAACGGCGGCGAGCAATTCAGCCCGGCGTTTCGCGAGCTCAATTCGCTCTCGTTGCTGCCCGTGCTCGAGAATGACGAAGCGCGCTTGACCCAGTCGCTCGCCATCATCGAGTATCTCGACGAGGTTTACCCAGAACCGCCCTTGCTCCCGCACAGTCCCCTAGAGCGCGCCCGAGTGCGCGCGCTCGCGCTGAGTGTGGCTTGCGAGATTCATCCCCTGAACAACCTCCGCGTCTTGGGCTATCTGAGCGGTGAGCTGGGGGTAAGCAACGAAGCAAAGGCGCGCTGGTACCAGCATTGGGTTGCGCTGGGGCTCGCCGGGCTCGAAGCGGAGATCGCTCGCGGCCCCGCCGGTCGCTTTTGTCATGGCGACGCTCCGGGGCTGGCAGATTGTTGTTTGATCCCACAGCTCTTCAATGCGCGGCGCTTCAATTGCGACTTATCCCCCTACCCGCGGATCCTGGGGATCGAAGACAGCTGCTCGGCATTGGCCGCATTTCGTGATGCGGCGCCCGATCGCCAGCCCGACACGGAACAGTAACGGTCAGCGTCGAACCCCAACGAAATCTGGCACTGCCATAGCCCTCGGTTTCAGACCTGACGCGTAACCTGCGCGCGCCGGGCATGGCCGTCGGAAGAGCGAAGAAAGGCAGTGTCTTCGAACCGGGGGAGAGGAATGTTCCGTGCTACCGGAAACGACAGGAGTGCACTAGTTAAAGAACTTGCCTCTCGTGCCTGTCCACGATGCCGAGCGGCTACTATGTTCGATAGCAGATGTCTTATTCGCAGATGGAAACCGACCCCGGCCGCTCAGATTCGATGACTCGGAGCCGGCGCAAGACGGCATGGCTCGGCCAGTTGCTGGCTGCGTCGAGCCTGCTCGCGTGCAGCTCGTCGCCGCCTTCGGGGCCGAGTGCGATCGAAGGGGCGGCCGCGGCCGCGGCAGTCGGGAATCAGCCGGGCGCAGGCGGTAGCGGCTTCGTGCCAGCCAATGGCGGCGCGACTCAATTGGACGTGTCACCGGGTGGCAGCAGCACCGACACTTCTACTGGAGGAGGCAACGGCGCGGTGCAATGCAACGGCAAATTTACAGGGAGGCTGCGTGACTTCACAGTTGCCCAAGATCCAACCGGAAAACAGTTGGACCCTGCGGCGGTCCCCCCGGTTGCCGAGGCCATCGCGGGCGTGAACTACCTCGCAAGCCCAGACTTCGAATTCGCCAACGCGATGCTCAATCCCAGCACGGCGACGGGTAAGCGGTTCGGTCCGGACCTCGGCATCGTCGCAGCCACGCTCGGAATGGACCAGACCCCCGTCTACGCGGGCCCCGCACAGGGCACCGTCACGACGACCGGGCCGGCGAACTTCGCGACCTGGTTTCACGATACAGCCAACGTGAACATGGGGCAGAACCTAACGCTTCAGTTCCTGCCCGACCCCGCGAAACCAAAAGATCCGAACGCTTACTACTTCGACAGCAGCACGATGGGGTGCGCATCGACGCGCTGCGCAGGATTCTTTCCGATCGACGGACAGTTGTTGCAGAACGAGGGCAACGCGCACAACTATCACATGACCTTCGAGCTGCACTTGGAGTTCAAGTACCATCCCGGAGAAGTCTTCACCTTCATCGGCGATGACGACATCTGGGTATTCATCGACAATAAGCTGGCTCTGGACCTGGGCGGGACCCACAACGAGGTGACCGGGCAAGTGAAGCTCGACACTCTGGGCCTCACCGACGGGCAGACCTATCCGCTGGCGTTCTTTTGGTGTGAGCGCCACGTCACGGGCTCGAACCTTCGCATCGAGACGAGCTTGGAGGTCACCAGTTGTGGCGACCCGGTGATCAGGTAGCGAGCGCGCCTCAGTAGTGGGGAAGCTCCCGGTCAGGTACCGCGTCGAGAGCGTCGAGAGCGCGCCGTCTCGAAAAGCGGTATCGACCCCCGGCGTGCGTTGGTTTTGCAGCCTGCAAGGAGGGCATCGCGTCGGCCGCGGACAAGCAGAACCCGCGCATGGGGTTCACGCCGTTGAGTCCTGCGCGTTGATACGAGCCCGTCGGAGGGCCCGCGCGCCAGCGCCTGTCACCGTGCGCGCCGGGAATCCTTGGTTCGTCCACAGCTCCAGAACCGGACGAGATTGAGAAGGCCAGGCGGCAAACCAGGCGAGTTTTATCACGCATCAAGCTAGATATTTCTGGCCCGCCTGCCCGAGAAACGATCCGAGAAGCGGGCCGATAGCGATATCCGGATTTTCCGCGTCGCTCGAGTTGGTCAGTTCGACTCGGCATTGTATGAAGTAGTGTTGCCCGATTCAGCCAACCAAGGGGACTTGTCTATGGTCGTTACATCGTCTGCGCTCAAGCTCGCCGCCTCTTCCTCAATCGTTGCCGTGTGCCTCTGGACGGCGCCTGCTCGCGCGCAGGACGCCGGAATGGGTGGCACTCCGAGCAACGGAGGCGCGACCGGTTCGGCCGGTTCGGCGACCCCTGGTGGGGCTGGTGGCGGCGGCGCTGGGACCGCCGCGGGCGGCATCAGCGGGACGGCTGGTTCCGCCGGCGGGAGTTCGAACCTCGTGACGAACGGAACGTTCGACACCGCCGCGAAGGATCCCTGGTGGGGCTACGCCAATAACACCACGGACAACCCCGCAGACGAAACGCTAGCCGTCAGCAATGGTCAGCTTTGCGCAACCATGGCGATGGGGGGCAAGAACGTTTGGGATGTCCTGATCGGACTCAGTGGCTTGGCCCTGCTGCCAAATCAATATTACCACATCAGCTTCTCCGTATCGGCGGACGCGAACCGTACGATCAAATTCAAGACTGGGCTCGGGGTCGCGCCGTACACTGATTATTTCGTCGAGTCCGTCCCAATCACGGCCACTGCGCAGAAGGTCGATTACACCTACTTGAACTTGCGGAACGATCCGATGGCGCAGTTTCAGTTCCAAATCGGTAAGACGCCGGGGATGGTCTGCGTCGACAATATCGTCATCGAACCCGTGCCCACCCCGGTCATGCCCTCCTACAAGACGGCCGCGCCGTCGGGCCATCCCCTGAAGGACTACAGCGGCGTCGTGAAGATGGGTACCGCCGTGGATACGCCGATCTTCTTGAGTAACCCGCTGCACAACGCAATCGTCGCGGGCGAGTTCAGCATGATTACACCTGCGAACTCGATGAAGATGAACCTGATCCAGCCGGCGCAAGGGACGTTCGATTTCACCGACACGGACGCGCTCGTGAGCTGGGCGCAAACTAACGGCCTGGAATTTCGCGGGCATCCGCTGATTTGGCACACCCAAGCTCCGGACTGGCTCGTCAACGGGACTTTCGATCGCGACCAGATGATCGCCGCCATGTATGCGCACATTGACGCCCTGATGGGACGCTACGCCGGGAAATTCCTGTACTGGGACGTAGTGAACGAGGCGATCGATAACGCCAGCGGCGCGTGGACCTTTCGCAAGACGATCTGGCACGATCGAATCGGCGATGACTTCATGGATCTCGCGTTCACCCATGCTCATGCGGCCGACCCAAAGGCGAAGCTCGCCTATAACGACTACAACATCGAGCAGAAGGGGAATCCCAAGGCGGACAAGGTCTTCGAGCTCGTCAAAGACCTGAAGACGCGCGGCATTCCGATCGACGCCATCGGCTTCCAGGGTCATTACTACGTCGAGCCCGATGGCACTACTGCGAGCGGTGTTCCCGACATGCAGGCCATTCGCGACAACATGGCTCGCTTCGCTGAAATTGGGGTCGAGGTGCAGATCACCGAGTGCGATTTTCGCATCGGCAAGCCGCTCGACGACACCAAGACGAAGCTCCAGAGCAAGTTCTTCGCCGACCTCCTGCAGGTCTGCATCGACGCGCCGAATTGCTCGCGCTTCACCGTCTGGGGTCTCAGCGACCTCGACTCCTGGGTCCCGAGCACGTTTCCCGAATACGACTACGCGCACCTCTTCGACACCCAGCTGATGCCGAAGCCGGACTACTTCGCAGTGAGTCAGGTGTTCGCGCAGTACGACCCGAACGGTACTCCTACGACGGGAAGCGCGGGAAGTTCGGGCTCGAGCGCCGGCTCGAGCTCGAGCGCGGGCTCCAGCGCCAGCTCCAGCGCGGGCTCCAGCGCCAGCTCGAGCGCCGGCGCCAGCGCCAGTTCCAGCTCCAGCTCCAGCTCGGGCGGGTGCTCGCTTGCCCCGCGCCGGAACGGTACTAGGCCCTGGCTGCTCGCGGCTCTCGCGATGCTCGGCGTGCTCGTCTCCCGACGGCGCTCAAAGACCGCGTGTCAATGAGTCGCCGCGCTCTTTCGGCCGAGTGCTAACGGCGCTGGCCCGATTTCATCTTACCCTCCGAATCTAGTTGTTCATCGCG
>Ga0302322_100000388_pt1 | contig 33652 bp, 26 predicted proteins | sample Fen_T0_2_FD_203757 | JGI IMG/M metagenome (GOLD analysis project Ga0302322, IMG submission 203757) | Peat permafrost microbial communities from Stordalen Mire near Abisko, Sweden - Fen_T0_2 | ecosystem: Environmental > Terrestrial > Soil > Wetlands > Permafrost | place: Sweden: Abisko...
TTAACTTAAGTGTGTCTTGAGCCGGTCTAGTATATGCCGCGTGGGCGTGTTCGATATTTGGCATCTCTGAGGCATATCCCCGTTCTAATAAAAAATCGGCCGTCGGCTCTGGAACGCGATGTTTAGCCAACCCTGGTCTCTGTTGTCATCCACAAGCGAAGGAATTCCCGCCGCGGAATCCGATTTCTCGACTGCCATGGGGCACGACGTGCCGCCAACGATGCAACGAACATACGGTAAGGTTACATTCACGAGGGGAGCGGATCGTGGACGGCGAGGCCGGTTGGGTGGGGCGGTGCGGCCGCTAACTTCCCGACATGTCCAGACCATTCACCGCGTTTGAGGAAGAGCGTCTCATTCAGAATTTGCAGGCCAGCGGCCGGGCGCGCGATGCACTGCTCGTGGAGATGGGCTGTTTTTTGGGATTCAGGGTGTCGGAGCTTTTGACGCTACGGGTGTGCGACGTGGCGGATGCCGGTGTGGTGAAGGCAGAACTTGTGGTGGCGCGCCGGCACCTGAAGGGAGGGAAGGGGGAGCGGCGGCGCTCGGTTTGCAGTCGTCGGGCGGTAGTGCCACAGCGGATACGACAGTCGCTGGAGGGTTATTTGCGAACGAACATGCTGCTGCCGGGAAGTTATTTGTTTCAGAGTCGGAAGAACGGGAACAGCCCGATCAGTCGTGTGCAGGCTTACCGAATCGTCGTCGCGGCTGCAGAAGAGGTTGGGGTGGTGGGGCGGATTGGGACTCACTCGGCACGTAAACGGTTTATTCAAAGAATTTATACGCTCTCAGGGCACGATCTCATCAAGACACAGCGGATCGTGGGGCACCGCTCGCCACTTACGACCGCGAGGTATTTGGAAACCGATCAGGCGGACTTGGACGCGCTGGTACTGGCGCAGGATGCGACCCATGATTCGCCGAATAGTACCGTGGCCTCACCGGAGGCAGCGGCTCTTTGATTGAAGCAAATTCTACACTCCGTTTGTTTCGAAACGAAGCGTCGTGCTTTAATCGGCTTTTTCAACGGTGCACGGGTGTGGGCGTCACGAAGTCGTCGCGCTGCCGATAGCAGGCAGAGGACCCTAGTTCTACACATGCGTTCAGTAGGCCAAGAACAGCGGTTTTCATTTCTGGAGTGGCTTTGAGCCTCGCTGGATCGGAATAGATGAAGCGTCCGAGAATCTCCTCAAGACAACGCAGGGCGGTGGAAGTCAACACCTCCAGCGGTGGTTGTTTTAAAATTTGGGCCGCTAGTCCAACGAATGCGTTTGGGAGCAAGCGTGCTGAACCAATACGGCGCAGGAAAAGGAGATAATTCTCGATAACGAGTGGATGCGGACGAAAGCGGAGAAAAGTTTCTTCCAGTCTCCGGGCCTCACCTTCCAGCGGTGGCCAGTCGCGACTGTCCGATTTCCAATCGATCACAAGAAAGATCCGTGTCAGCAAGTTGTCGACACCCTGTCGCTTCGCCTCGCCACGTTTCTGGCCGAGGCCCGCGAAGAACCGTTCAACGACCGCTTGCCAAATTACCCAGAAAGTCGGAGTCGGTTTATGATAATCCTGCGCTATGATGAGCCGTTTGAGGAACTCGCTGCCGTGCTCTGGGTGCAATACTGCTGCATCGAGCACGGGCTCGGAAATGGCTACGGCCACATCTTCCGGTAGATCGAGGAGGAATTGTGCCAAGTGCTGGGAAAGTAGCCGTTCCTTTTCCAGGTCCAATCCCTCTTCTTCGTCGTCAAACTTAGAGCTGATCCTACGCGAACCCTTTTCCGCTTCCGTGGTCCATGCCACCGCCAAGGTTCGCGCCACATGAGCAAAGAATTCACGCGCGAGCGGATCCTCTGGTGGTGCATACGCCGCCAGCCCAAGGATGAACGGCAGAATTTTGTGACCAGAACCGTCTCCAAGCGGCAACGTAAGTAAAGTATCACGATCCGGCGGTTTGCCAGCCAGCAGGTCTGCGCGTGCAACAACCGCTGCTTCCTGCTCAATCTTCTCGTGAGGTATCCGCTGGCTGTATGGAATTGGTTCCTGTTCTTTCCGGAGCTTCTTAATTATGCCAATTTCTTTCGCTAGCACGCCGATGCTACTCCAGACACGGGCTGGGTCAGTGTTCCACAAGTGGCGCCGCATACCGGTAGCGGCTGCAAGCCGCATGCGGTCGGTGGAATGTGTTAGGGCGACCGCAAGGCTCTCCATAACTTCTTGCCTCTGCGTTGCGGTTAGAGGCTTACCGAGCAGAGACGACAGCACTTCGGCTGCGCCCATGTTCAGATCGAGCGTTCCTCGCATCAGCGTACCAAACGGACTGCGATCATCCGCCCCTTCAACCGCTGCGTCGCACACGCAAACGCGGCACCATTCCCGCTCCTCCTCCACCATTTCGTCCCAGTGGTCGCGGACGCAGATGGCGGCGACCTGGGGTACGGCCGAGTCTTCCAAGCGATCTTCGATGCGGTTCGGGTCGGCCTCTTCCTCGGCCATTCTTTGCGCCTCTACAAGACGTGCGCGCCATTCTTTCGGGTCGCTGCTCGATCCAGATTTCTGTTCCCAGCATTGGGTAGCCCATAGCCATAGGCTCATTCGCCGGTTAGTGCGCTCAAGCCTTGGGCGGCGCTTTTCAACTACCTCCTGCACGTCGGGAGGGGGATCCCCGGAATGAACCATATGCCGACCATCCGGCAGAACGCCGCCGACCTTAAAGTTTCGTACGTCGATCCGGTGCAAGTGCAGGCGCCAGATTTTGGTTTCCTCGTCTTGCTCCTCCGGAGGCGGCAACTCTGCCTTGTATTCGTCCAGTAGCTTCTGCACGACTGTTCGGTGGCGGCTCAGCTGGAGCCGGACGGCCAGTACTTCTAAGTTTTCCTGTCGATGGGGCCGCTCGTAGGCGCGGCTTCGCTCCTGTTCAAAATCTGCATGCTCGGTATCGCGTGTAGGGAAGCTGTCAGCCCAAATCTTATCGTGGTTACTTTGATCCGAAACGTAACGCCCGCGATCCAGATCGAAGAACGCCGGGCACGTTAGGAGTGCTATACCGGAACCTCCGGCCGAACTTGGAAACGCTTGAGCTACGCTCGATACCACGGCTGTGACAGCTACATTGTTGCTTCGCCGAAGAAGGTCGAGGAGCACGGATTCGAGTTGCTCAGGCTTGGTCTCGGCGAGTTCGAAAAGCCAAGTTTCCAATGCCATTAAGGCAGAACTCAGGATGTAAGGAGCCACAGATGTCCCGCGATACATCAACCACAACCGGCTGTTGGCCCATTGCTCCACAGCGGTGCCGTCGGGCAAACGGAACGACACGCGTTCTGGTTTTTCGACGAACTCGACTTCGAGTTTTGGATCACTGTAGGCGTCGACCGCGCGGTTCATGACTGCTAAAGTCAGGTCTATGCCGCGAGACGGGTGATACCGTAGCAGGTTCAAGAACGGGCCCCGGATACCGCTGGCCGGGTGGTCGTCAATCTCCATTCGCGCTGGCAGGCCAAACGCTTCTGCGACCTCGCGGCGGTGGCCTTGGCGATGTCGCAACACTGGATGATCGGTGAAGCCGAGATAGGCCTCAACCGCACTGATTACGAGGTCCGGAAAGTCACGTGCGATGGCCCAACCTTTTGAGTGACTCATTACCAAACTCCCGAATCTCGGACGCCATCGGTCCCAGCGCCCGTCATCAATACTCGCTTGCACGCGCCGTCGAAGTTCTGCTTCAACGGATTTCGGCACAACTAGCATCACCTCTCCCAAATGATGGTTTAGGTCGTCCCGACGTGAGTAATGATCTTCCTTAGCAGGCAGCAGTGAATCGGCGAGGCGCGCGGCCGATTCGGCGCCGGCGGGATACGGGGTTTGGGGCGTAACACCACACGACCAGTCTACGAGCAATCCGGTTAACAGGAACCGATCATCAGCAGTAAAGTTTGCTCGGTGCCGATAGACTGTGTCCATGATCGCACCCCAGGCTTTCCCTTCCGGGACAAGCGGCGCGAAGCCAGTTGCGCCGCCACGATGCCATGCTGGACTACTCTTACATGCGACCCGCAGCAGATGAATGCATCGCCTCAGCAATGTGAGATTATCGACGATCAAGGCTGCTTCGTTCCGGACAAAGAAAGCCGGTGCAGCGGAAGAAAGTAGCACGGCCGCGAGCGTGTCATCGCGCCAGTGATTATCGAATGTGCCGCCGAGTATCGACAAAACCAAACGGTCCGCTCCAGTCGGATCAGCCTCGGACACTTCTGTAAGCCAGCGTCGATATGCGCGGCGAAGCGCAGGGAATGTCCCGATCTGTGCAAGAAACCCTGAAATGTCGTTCTCGCGCCGCCGCCACTGCTGCGTGAGCCATTGTAATAATGCCCAGTCTTCGAGGACGTCGTGGGCTGTCGCGACCCATGTATCATCGCTCGGTGGTGAGGCGATGAGCCCATCACCCCTAAGAGAGACAAGAGCGCCCGCATCGAGGTCGCTGCAATCGACAAATGGGTCGAGTTTCTGAGCTCGGCGCAGAGCAATTTCGATAAACGCGTGCCCGCGCAGATGCGGCATTCCTCCTGCCGGTCGGTCGTCGCGTCGGATTGCCTCCCGCCACACTTTGTCGCGAAACTCCCTTTCGTTTTTCGGCAACACAACTCCGGAGGCCCAATCCAGCGCTGCCGCCTTTTCCAAAAAGAAAAGATTCCGCAGAAGTTCACAAATTCTCGGCGCTCCAAGCGGCGCTATTAGAGCCGGCATCTGACGCTGGACGTCCGCCAGTTCCGTGTCTGTTAGAAGCGGAACGGGTACGTGAATGAAATCAAGCCCGAGTGCTCCAAATGTAGCAGACCGCACGGACTCAACCTGGTAATCGCGACACGTTAAAATAAGGCGGAATGTCGGGTCCTTCGCGACAAGGTGCAGCAAGTCGAGGAACGCGTGCCGCTCCGACTTCTCCAGGAGTCGCTCGACGCTTTCCACCCAGATCCACTTGCGCGAATGCAAGGCAGCCAAGCCAGATAGATCTTCCGCCGTGAATTTGTGAGGAGCAAATACGTTGTTGAGATGTGGCTCAGCGAAGCTCTCCGCGCGGAAGGCCGCTGCCAACCCTTGCGGCTTTAGGGTATCAAAGACCATCTTCGCGAGACCCGACTTGCCAGAACCAGCAGCACCGCTGATGCAGATGATCCGATGCTCCTCTAATGCGGACTGTGTGACGGCAAGGAGGTTTGTTCGCGGGAGCGCTATCCGTTCAACGATGCTTGTTCGAACCGCTCGTTCCACGATTAGGGAATGATTTGTAATTGCTGTCTGCGTTGTCGCTGTGAAAGTTGGTGCTTTGTCATGCCGGCGACGCAACTCTTCCGGCAGCTTTACGTAGTTAAAGCTTTCTGCATTCGGACCCAAAGCGACCACCATCGTCAAAAGTTCGTTCCAGGACTGTGCCGCTGCCTCCGCTGGCGAGCCAGTAGAGGCAGTGAGCGCCAACAACGATTTTACGGCTGCTTCGGTCGAACTTGCCGTCGTCATCAAGTCCAGCCACTGAAAGTCAAACACACGTGCGAATTCCCAAAGTTGGTTGTCACTCACCTGCGATCCATTTGCCCGCGCGAGCAGGTCTCTCATTGTATCAAGTGCTGTAGCCGCACCTTTCTCGTGGTAGCCCGGCAAGGTTAGCCGGTTGAGCCAATCCATTGCGTCCAATGATGCGCGAGCGGCATCGAGTACAATTCGCCACCGATGCTGCGTCGATACGGGTAATGGTCCGCAGATCAGCGACAGACCATCCCGACCATTGTTGAATACCTTTTCGTTGCGGAAATCTTTCCACGCGTCCGCGAAAACCTGCTGACATTCCTCGTTCTCGGCTGAGAACGTAAAGGAGCTTTTCATCTGTACTGCTACTTTGCGGATTTGGGTCCCAACCTTTCCGACAATCACAAGATCATCCGTTTCCCAGTCAAGGTGGCCGGCTTGGAGATGCACTTCGGTTATTGTTCCGCCTTGCATGAATGGTGGTGTTCCGTTAGTTAGCAAATATACCAGATAACACACACTGACCTGCTGCTCAAAGCTCCCGCCACGGTCGCCGGTTGCTGAGGGACTGGAGGGATGAGCGGACACCCGGTTACTATTGGATGACGTTACCGGCGGAGGCGAACACGTTTTCATTTGGCCGCGCGAGCGGGCTACAGCGAGAGGTTCCGCTACGAAATACAGAGGTCCAAAGGGAAGGCCGAGGCAAACGAACCCAGATCGCAGAAACAATTGCTTTCTTCGGCGGCGAGAGGGTTGGGTTCATCTCGATAATTTTTCGCTTTGCGCGAACAGCATTTCTTGAGCGCTGCCTCATCACATACTTCTGTGATCTTTCCCGTGATGCTCCGTTGGAGAGACAATGGAGCATAACACCGATGATTTCCGGAGGGTGACGGAATTCCTGGCTTCGCTCGCGAATGTAGTGTAAGTTTTTTCAGTTTGTCATGGCTTATGTTAGCAGTCGTATAGCCCCCAAAAAACCAAGCTCGGTGCTACTAGACATGCCTCGCTACGAATTCCATCTTAGCATTTCGCCAGAAAAGTACCTGGCATACTACCGCGGCACTGCCAAACAAGTCGTTGTTCGTTGTATCGATGGACTAGTTGTTCAGTTTCCAGCGTCTCTCCTACAGCAACATATCATGCCGGATGGGATTGATGGAGATTTCGTGCTGACCTCTGACGACAACCACAAGGGAGCAAGTCTTCAACGAAGGGTAGAACGTTAAAAAGGAGGCAAGCCCCGCCGCTTTGCTCGTGAGAGCAACGTTACTGGCGGAAGGGGGCATTCACCGCTGGGTTTGCGGGGTTAACCGCTTTTGCATTTTAAGGACGAGTGGATGGGTCGGGGATAGTTTTATCGCTTTCGCAAGATAAGTAGAGGCACGCTCTCGTTCTCCCCATTGCAGCGCGATATCGGCAGCGGCCACCAAGACTTCCGGGCTGCCCGCACTCAGTTCATCCATCAGTGCAACGTACTTATCGACATCGTTCCATTTTTCATGCGCCGCGGAAACTGCAGCCAGAATCGCCAAAGCCTGAAGACGAGGGGTAGGGCCACTTTCTTGTTTTGCCCAAACATCATTCGCGATCCTTTCTGCCAAATCAGGCCGGACAGTAACGAGTTCCCACTGCGCCGAGGCAATGCGAACTGCGGGCAAATTAGCATCCAGTGCTTGAGCCTTCTGAAGCCAAGGTTTGGCTGCTAATGTTCGCCCCTGCGTGAGTTCGAGTTGAGCTAGGCGCGCATAAGCCAAAGCACAGGCAGGATCCAGTTCCAGCGCTTTTGAATAAGCCCGGCGTGCATCGTCAGGTCGGTCCAACAGCACAAGAGCTTCTCCGCGCGAAACCTGACCGCTTGCCCTCTGCAAATCGTCTTTTAGGCTGTCTTCCACCTCACGCATGGCTCGTTCTGGGTTACCTTGCATCCATGCGCATTGAAAAAGAATCTGACCGGCCGCAGCTGCCGTGTCACGATCGCTGGGATCTATTTCGCGCGCTTTCATGGCAACCGTTTGAGCCTGGGCGTAGTCTGCACTGCGCAGCAAAATGAGGGCGCGCAACACAAGCGCTTCCGCGTCACTCCCGTCATAAGCCAGCACGCGATCAACAGCCGCAAGCGCCGATTTCAAATCGCCATGGAAAAGATTGGCCACCGCGTTCGAATAATCACGGCTTGACGTATCGGGACGTAAGGATGGCACTGTCGCGCTGAGCGACAAACCATCCAGTGGTTTCGAAACTTGGCCTGCACTGGACGCTCGTTCACAACTCTGGCGTACGGCACTCAAATCTGGGTCGTCGAGATCCAACCAGTTGCGCCGTCCTGCCCCGACTTTTACCTGCACTCCTCCTTGTAGATAATATTCAGTTAGCCCCTCGCGCCGCAAAACAACCCTTATTGCCCGATAAGTCCGGGGAATATCAACGGAGCGATGAGGCAAAGCACATAAACGGTCCAAGAGCGGAGACTGTAATTCACGTACATGCCAGATGCGCGCCATCAACACTACATCGAAGAGCGTTTGCAGCCGTTTGAATACCGGTTTCTGCGCAGCGATTTCCTCGTAGCAATCGGTGAATGAATCCGCCGACTCTTCCGCCGGAAGAAATGCCTGACCAGTGCCAACCAATCCCTCTTTTAAATTCAGCATTTCCTCCGAAAGCACACGCACTGCTCCATTGAAAATCACGACCGCATTATCAGCCGACGTGCGAATGTCGCCCGCGCGGGGCTGCACAGGATAAAGCCAGAACCTGCTTATAAACGTGCGTGAAGTTCCACTTAGGGTGTCCTTGAGCGTGCGGTAACCCGACGCATTCACTGGCTCCACTCCCGCCATGATTTTCTTCATCGCATAATCAGCCTCCAGCATGGTGAGTGCAAAAGCCGAATCATTCGCTATACCCTGGATTCGGACATTGGGGTCGCCTTCGATGTTCGCTGGATCAGGATCGAGGCTGACAACAGGAATCGCATTCTCCTTCCACACTGACTGCACGCCGACGATCAGATCATCTATATCCAGAACAGGAATTCCCTGCTCTCGCCGACCAATAAGTAGGATGTCATCACCGGCGATGATGAAGCCGTGTACTCGTGTTATTTTTCCTGGCTGGCGGAGATCATTGGGTAACTTCACCCAATCGTTTTTGTAGTGCTCGGCCTGGTTTATTAATGACTTGAGTGAAATCGTCGTCAGATCGTTTAACGAACACGTTTTCTGCAACGCCAGGTAGCGTTGCTTAATTCGATCTTCAAATTCAGTCACGACCTGCGCTCGCTCTGACTCGCTGTGTACTGCTGCCAGACGTTGCGTGAGGCTGTCGATGAGCTTCGAATTCTCCTCGTCCGTGCCATGCGCCAGCACCTCGGTCAGGATGCGTTCGTCGAAATGAATGCGAACGCCTTTAACTGCTTCGCCTCCCTCGCCGCCGTGAGGTGGATGATGATCCCCGTGGTGTTCAGACTCAGGTAAACGTAATTTTTCAGCGGCCTCAGCGACAACCGATTCCAAGCTCCGTTTCTGTGTATTCGTTCCGATGGCATTCGGCGTTATAGTAGGAGTGACAGTCGGCGCAGGTGCCGCGGAGGGTGTCGGCGTAGTCACCGTAGTGGAGCCATCGAGAGCATGAACAATCACAGCTTCCCGTCCCAGAAGTGCTGATTTACCTAATTCCTCTGCGATACGATTGGGCTGCGCGTTTGTCGGTGTGGATGCAGTGCGCAGGTTAACGGCGTAGTATTGCACTGGTTCAAGTTTTGCCGGAAACGATCCGCCGGGTTCACCTTCACTGAGTGCTTTATGGGCCCAACGAAATCCTACCTTGCGACCCGCTTGAGCGATCATCGGTCCTTGGCTTAACGTATCTGGCCCATCTGTGGGGATAACCACACCGATGTGACCAGGACCAGAGAGATTTCTCGCAACCGCCACCACCACTACGCCCTGCTTTGCGAGTTGGCTCGCCGACGCTTGGCTAAGGTGCGTAACACCGCTCGAGGGATTGGCACTAGCCTCAGCAAGCGTTGTCCCCATGTCGTTTGCAAGCAGCGCACCCCCTTTCTTATTTGAGATGACTGAGACATCGCAGCCTATCTGCGTGAGTAAAAGGTGTGCAGCCTGGTTACAGTATGTCTCACTATCGGCAGGTTGGACATCTGGCCGTGCTAGTACTCGAGCTGCTGTACTTATTAGAGTATTGCGATCTATACGCAGCGTGCCGAAATTTTCTTGCACTGGTGGTGGAAGTGGTGCGGGCGTCGGCACTGGCGTGTCGGCAGCGAGAAGGCATCCCATGCTGTATATGAAAATGAAATATATACGAAACATGGAATGGCTGGACATTATAATATCAAAACCAGTCGGTTTACGCATTAGTTTGATATGCTGCTAATTCAGACTTGATACACTCTGTACCCTGGTCGTTGTATGCATGAGGGCCTTCTGGCCATTGGCGGATATTTCCAATGTCATATTGATGTGCACCTGGCCTTCACTCGAATAGCCTTTCTCGACATCGAACAACAACCAGCCGGATGCGTCCTGGCTAATAACTTTTGCCTCGGCATCAGGCATCGCGTCCTTGGCCATGTCTATAACCATGATTGGCGACATGATCACACTGCTTTTGTCGCTTTTGACTGAGTCGATTTTATAGGATGCCTGAACCTTCATTCCGCCTGACACTACAGTTCCCGCTTTGTACGTCTGGCCTAAGGCTATCGGGTCTTTGCTTAGTTGAATAAAAGTGCCTTCGAACATTTTACTGATGCTATCTTCCAGGGTCTTGGTCAAGGCGGCGTTGTTTACCCGGCGCACAGCCAAGCGAAGCGGCTCAAGATCGGTCTCGAGCATTTCTCCGATGGGGGAAATTTTGCACGGAATCCCCACGCCAATCATGGCCGTGACCGCTTGAAATGCGGGGTTGGTTTCATCCGGTTTGTCACTGTCGAATTCCACTTTCGCCATTCCATCCATTTTCATTTTTAGCCGGATGATCTTCACAAGGACCGAGATATTGCCTTTTTCGTCAACCTCAGTGACCCGCGCTTTGGCATCGAAATGGATATCCTGTATCATGTTCATCTTCTGCCCACCTGCATCTATTTGGATTTCCGAGTTCGCATCCATCGCAAGTTTCATGACCTGATCCTGTTTTAATTTGTAGCGTAACAGGATTGGTTCTTTGGTGGTGTTTTCAAAGACGGGTTTTTTAAGCTGCGAAATTTCCGTGGTATTCGCCTTAGGCTCAGAATGAGCGGCCACAGGCCTGTCGATAGGCGCCTGTTCTGAAACGGCTGGTGCCTGTAGGATGGTTTGTGGAAGTTCGGGCACCGGCGGAACCGGTGGAATATCCGGAATTTTAGGAATGCTCGGTACCATGGGAGTGTTCGAGGCTATTTCCCCCAACCCTTGTTTCTTTGCCCATTCTTTCCAGCGAGTCACCCACGCCGCGGGTTCTTTCTCGAAATCAGAATAGTCGTCCGGGCCTACGGCATTCTGGGTGACGTGACGCAGCAATCGGATGATCTGGAATTGAGCCGTGGGTTCGAGTGAATCAAGACGAGAGAGCAATGGCTTGATCGCCTGGCGGTCAGTCCAATTGTGCTCAATCAGTCCCGAGACCAGACTGCTCAACACAGATACATCGTCAGAGGCCAACAGGGCTTTAAAATATTCTCCACTGTCCGTTCCCGGTCCAAGGACCTCCAAGGCCTGAGCGACTTCGCTCGCATGCTCATTTTTGAGCAGGTGTAATAGGGTCGGAATTTGTGTGGTATCCCCCGCAGCTTGCAGCCCTTGGATCGCGATGGAAACCGTTTCAGAATCGTCGTCGTTTAACGCGGAAGTAAAAAGTACAGCGCTTTGTTTGGCCCAATGCCTTTGGAGCCCGCGCAGCGCAGTACGGCGCGCTTCCACCGGTGCCTTGCTGCCAGCAATCTTACGCAAAGTCGGGTAGGCTTTTTCCTGATCGAGATTGGATAGTATATAGAGAGCCCGTTGATTCCCTTCATGGGCCAGGCTTGCCAAATCGTCGATTGGAAGGTCAGCGCCGAGTTGGATCAATTCTTGAACAAGGGGTGATACTTCGACAGGGTCTTGATCCGTCGCCGTTGATCTTTGTTTCAACATGGCGAACAAAATAGGAACTGCTTTTTTCCGATCGGAGGCAGCCAGGCCGTGTAGAACAGTATTTTCCGGTACTCCCTCGATTGGATGCGCGGCGAGTTCAGCAAAATAGTCGAAGCACTCAGGCAACTGGGCCTCGGCCAATGCGTCCAGTGCCGGCACTTGGCCTTCGCGCCCCTGTTTCATCAACGTTTCGATTGCAGCGGGGGCCTTGGTTTTGGCCAAACTGCGAGCAATGGTATTAGCTCTAACGGTTTGACTTGGTGAACGCGCAAGTGCCAGCAGAGTTTCCAGTCCCTTTGCTCCTTCAAAGTCGCCCAGAACCTCGATTGCATGGTCCGCAAGGGGATCTTCTTCCTGGGTTGATCCCGCAAGTTCAGCGATGCTTGGCAAGCTCTCGACGCAGCCGACCTTGCCGAGATAGGTCATGGCCAATCGACGAATACCCGTTGGCACTTTCGTGTCGCGCACTAAAGCAAGCGCGTGCTCTTCAAACCCGCGGGCTCGCAGCTCGTTCATCAAAATAAGACTAGTCACTAATAACTCACCTTGGTGCTGAGCTCCAACCACTCGCTGAAGTACGGAGGGCGCGTGTTCGGGGTCCAGTTTCACCAACCAATTTGCCGCGAATACGCGGCTTACCAGGTTGTTCTCAGGCGTCTCCACCAACGCGGTCAGCTGGTCGGCTTGCAGCGGAATGATTTCGATGCGACTAGGTGTCCATGGTTTATCTTTGTCTGATGGTTTTGTAAAATATGTGATGACACGAAAACGTTGGATACCTGTTTTCGTCGACACTTGTATTTCCGGAAGAGCAACTCGAAGGCTGGCGAGTCCCGTATCGTTGATCCACGAACCCTGTTCAAAAGCCGCTGTGATTCTTGTCTTTTGCTTGGGCGCGAGCGCATGGAACGTGAGTTGTTCACGATCTTTATCCGAAACTTTGTCGCCAAACTTTACCGTTACGGTCGATCCGCCCCCCAGGAGCCGGGTAATTTTTCCATCCACGTGGTGAATCTCTGCGCTGGAAAGACGGTAGGAGTCGTTTCCATTGCCAGAAAACGATGGGCTGTCGCCACGGGTGTTAGGAATTCCGCGCGCATGGTAAACTCCATCGAAGGTGCTCCCTCCAACATCCGTTTCCACCAGCATCATGTCTTGGCCAAATTCAAAGCCGTAACGCATTTTATTAGTTATGGTTAGATCCAGATTGGAAATCAGGTAGGTCGACGATGAGGTGCCGATGTATTCTGTGTGTTCCTTGCGCGATACGTTGCCTTCCACACTGACTCCTTTTTCGAGCGCTTTACGCAGGGCATCAGAATCCACTCCCACCGGTTCAAAGTTCACGGGGACAGCCTTGGTCGAAGCCAGGGACGGTGATTGGCTCGGACTTGCACGCCAAGCCGTCAGATCATCATAGCCCTTCTGGGCCAACGTACCAGTTAGCAAACCGACAATGGTCATGCCCACGAGCGTCAATGGTGTGAAAAGCCAAGCCCACGCTTTCGCTCTGAGTAATCGACCGGCTAGCCAGGTGAAAGGCGAACACAGGTAACGCAGGATGCGATATCCTTTTTCAAAGTCCGCGATTTCTTCGCTAAACGTTTCACTCACCCGGCGAGACGTCGCAAACAGGGGTATCATCACCATTGACCATAGAAACCCTACTATCAGAGGTCTGATCGTAGGATCAGGCCCGAGATACAAATATCCGTTTGGTATAAAACGCCCAACCGGAGCAAAAAATTGAGCGGCCAGCCAGAGCCCCGCGACGAGAAGCAGATAAGCCGCATAGCATTGGGGTACGATCGCTTTGCGTTTGTGAAAACCCCACACCAGGCAAGTGACCGCCGTCATGATGATGATATCAATCAGGATGGCCGGCCAGTAGATCATCGCATGGCCAGAGACCACGCGTTGGATACTGCTAACCAGTTCCCACAAAGCGACGGGGTACTGGATATAAAGCATGCCTAGCGGCAACCAGAGCCAGCCGCTAATCTTCCGATCTTGTGTCTCTTTTTTCTCCGCTAAAGACATCCGGGGAATCGGAGTCGGCGCTCCAGGACTTTCTGTCAAAGACAAAAACTTGGTGCTGTTACATTGGGGGCATGATCCAACGCTGTCTTCGATCTGGAGTAAGCAATTAGCACATTTTTTCATGATCTTTATTTTGTTCTATAAACGGCAGAGTCATTGGACTCAGTGGGGGACGTATTTTTTCTGAAATTAGCCTAAGAGAAAAACAATCCGCCAGAAACGAAAGTAAGCCCAACGTCATTCCTCATTCGAATGATTTAACTAACATATGCCTTGCGGTAAATCTACACAAAAAATGATTGGTTAGATTTAAGAGCTATCTGAAAAGCCAAGGCGTTTTTTCAGAGTGCTACAAATGCTTTCCCGGTTTTTACAATATCAGGCCGTTAGCGGTGTACGTGTTCTGCCAGTGGTTACCTCGGCTAGCTACGCGGCAACCATCTGTGATGATTTGGCGCGGCAGGCCGTCCTTCTCCTCATAGATGAAGGAGACTCAGTGAAACAATGATGCACGGTTGGTTCGGTTTTGCGCAATGACCACCTGTCTGCGAAAATCGGAGCGACTCCGCGTAACTTGAAAGGTGGCTATAGCCGACTCCTTCGCACACTAACTTCATCGAATATTCCAAAGAATACCCACCGTCGTTCCACCCCGCGAATATTCTATCGGGACGAGAGGGGAGCAGACCTACTTCGCCACCTGCATGCTCCTCTGAATCGACGCTGTGATCTCTGCAGGGAGCCCGGCCTCAGCCGCAAAGCGGGGCCACTGAACGAGGGCTGACCGGACTTCCTCAATCACCGACGCCACCTCTTTCTTCTCAAGTCCTTCGGCTTGGGCCAGCGCGTGCAATTGTTTCAAGCCAGCAGTTCGTCGTTCGCCCAAGACCGCCATGCCGCGTTCGGGCATGCGTTCGGCGCTCGCATGCGTCACGTCAAAAGCCGGACTCAGGCGCCACTGGCGGTTTTCGTAGAGATAGCCCTGGTTCTTTCCGTGGTCGTCACGATTGGATGCGAGCACGTTGAAGACGGCGCGACGAAAGCCCTTCATTGCCTCGCGATGGTCAGCCGTGATACGGCGCGTCACGCGCAGGAATGTCTGGTAGTCGAGATCGCCCGCGGTGATCTGATACATCGCGGCCAAACTATGGTAGTGCAGTCGGCGTGCGCCCACCCGGTCGAATCGACGGACTGCAAAATGCTGGCGCGGACCATCCTCGTGTTCAGTGGTCAGGAGTTTGGTCTCAGGAAAGTCGCAGCCCGCCGCGCGGCACATGAGCGAGTAGGCAAACTCCATTCGGCCAAACCAACGTCCAGGGGTCGTGTCGAACTTCACAAGCCAGGCCTGTGCATCAGGCGAAGCGGCCCGCGAGGTGATCTGTCCGGTGCTTTCAGAAATCCATACCGCCACCTTGGGTCGGGCGCCACCCGCTGAAGAACCGACTGCGGCCAATCGGTCGAGGTCCACCGGTTCACCTGCATCGAAAGCTGACGCAGCGACATATAGCTCGCCCAAGCCGCCTTCGGAAGCTGCTACAGTTTCGGGCGGCGTATAGGACAACGCGCCAAAGCCGCGCTCACCGATGTAGGCCAGCCGCATTAGAGGCGTGACCTCCGGTTCGGCCAAACCTTTGGCCTTGAACCAATCGTTCATGATGCGTGTACCCCAACTGTCGGGCAGCGAGTCCTCGAACAAACCGTGCAGCGTCACCGTGGCTGGCTGATGCCGCGATTGCGCACCCGACACCAGCGGCAGGCGCAACGGGGACAAATCCAGGCCCGAGGCAAGAAACTCGGGGGAGTATTCGAAGAAAATTCCGTTGTTGGGCGGAAGTGCTAGTTCCCCCATTCGGATGCCGTCGTAATAAACGTCGAGCCGGTTCATGAAGTCCTTCCCCGCTGACGTGTAGGTTTCATCAGTTCATCAATGCTCGTAGCGGGGCGCAGTCCGCTGGCTCCGAGCGATTCCAATTCCTCGGCCACCCCCAGCACGTCAAGCAGGCGAACAAAGCGCACCAGTGCGATCAGTCCCGTCCGCTCAAAATACCGGTAGGTCGCCAGCGGGATGCCAGTACGCAAAGCCGTCTCTTTCTGGCTCCAACCGCGGGTCAGACGCAGCGCTTTCACCCGGTCGGCAAGTCGGCGGGCTAACTCTACTGGGCTATAAAGTGACTGCATATTATCACTTATAGTGCATTGGTGGGCACAAATGACAATTAAATAGTACTTATTGATCAAGCCAACCTCAATCGCACTCTCCTGCCGCAGGCTTCTACGCACAGCATGTTTTTTTTGCAACGCGCGTGTACCTGAGACGGCTCCGGGGCGGAAAAATAGATAAAAACTCCAAGTCTGAATCGTCCTGAAAAATCGCGGGAATATCCAAGAAATTCCCCGCCTCCTTCCGGCAAACTGCTGTGACCGACCTCTGCTCACGCACAGGTCGCGTGTCCATGTTCAACCGGATTCTTTTCGCCCTCACGCTCGCCGTTTCACTCCTCGTTTGGTTTTTCGCACGCAGACCGCTGCTGATCGGCGCGTTCTTTGCGCTCTCGCTCTGGCAGCTTTATGCGGCGCTCAGCACCGGCAAATCACGCGAACCGATCATTCTCCGACTAGGAGGTTTTACCTGGACGACCTCGGATTTTTGCCGGGGTTGGTTTACTAGCGGAGAAACCGGCAGTGGCAAAACCCTGGGCGGCATCAACCGCCTGCTTTGGGAAGTTTCCCGAAATTGCCCGACCTGGGGCGGCATCTGCATCGACGACAAAGGGCTCTACTGGGAAACCCTTTCAGCGATGTTCACCCAGCTGGGCCGGCGCGACGACTTAATCTTGCTCCAAGTCAGACCTGAAGGTGCGCCCGCCGGGTGGCGTCCACCACACACCTTTAACTATCTCGACTATTCTCGGCTGCCCTTTTCCAGCAAGGCGAAGGACGTGTGCGACGTGGCGGCCTCGCTTGGGCAAGATGGCGACCAATCCTTTTTCAAGACCCAAGCGCAAATGCAGATGGAATTTGCCTTTGAGGCGCTGCAATGCGCCCGTTTTCCGGTCAACCTGGAAAAAGCGCACGAACTGCTCGCCTCGTCCTCCCTGCTGGCGGACGTGCTGGAACAGATTGCCATGAAGGCCACGCCGGAAGCGCTGCAGCTCCTCGACCATTACAACACGCAAATCGCCAACCAACCGCCGGAGCAATTCGGAGGGGTAAGAGCATCGCTCGCGAATCGCCTGAAGCCCTTCACGCATCCCGATATTGTCGAAGTCTTCTGCAAGGGTTCTACTTTTTCCCTCGATGCGATGGATCGGGGCAAGGTGATCTGCGTTTCCGTGCCTCAACGCTTCAAGACGGAGCGGCGTTACATTCATACGCTGCTCAAGTTCGCGTTTTTCTCACACGCGCTGCTGCGCTTCGATCGGTCCGCAGAGGAGCGGGCCAAAGACAACTTGCTCATTCTGTGGGGAGACGAAGCACAGAAAATTGCCACGGCGAACGAAGACGGCACGAGCGACTACAACGTCCTGGATGTCATCCGCGAAGCTCGGGCTACGGTGGTCTACGCGACCCAGGCCTACACCTCGCTCATTCCTCCACTCGGCGAGGAAAAAGCCAAGGTGCTCCTCGCCAACCTGGCCAACCGCATCTCGTTCAAAGCCGCCGACGAGGACACCGCCAAAATCATCGCCGAGACGCTCGGCAAACGAACGGTGCAGCGGCGAACGCACGGCTGGTCGGGCGGTCGCCGCAGCACCTTCATAACGGAAGAGGAAAAATATTATATCGAGCCCCATGCGCTGCGCCGGCTCCGAAAATTTGAAGCGGTGGTGCAGCACTGCGAGCGAGGGTTTCGGAAGGTAAAACTGCCTCCGCTCGGCAGCGACGGGCGCGTGCCCGACTGGTATTTATGACACAGCTGGAAAAACTTCGCGCCTTACCTAGCCACCTGCGAACTCACATCAAAGGCCAGGATCACGTCACCGAACGCGTGAGTTCAGTCCTCACCCGGGGAGAACTCGGCCTAACCAATCCCAAGCGGCCTAAAGGATCCTTCCTCTTTGTCGGACCAACGGGCGTGGGCAAAACCGAAATCACCCAGCTCTTCACCGGCTATTTGTTCGACGGCGCGAAACCGCTGCGCTTCGACATGTCCGAATATCAACTGCAATCGTCCATCGACAAATTGATTGGCGGCAGCCTGGAGGAGAGGGGACTGCTCGGCCGGGCGCTACAGGGCGTGGGGCGAGGCACGCTCCTCTTCGACGAAATCGAGAAAGGACATCCGCTCGTGCTGGATTTGCTTTTGCAACTGCTCGACGACGGACGAATCACCCTGGCGACCGGAGAGACGCTCAACTTGGCACCCTTCTATGTGGTTTGTACTAGTAATATTGGTTCGGCCGAAGCTATGCGCATGCAGTCGGCGCCCTTTGCCTCCATCGAACGGACCGTCATGTCGCGCGTCGGCCAGGAACTGCGGCCCGAACTCGTCGGGCGCATGACGGAAAAAATCGTGTTCAATCGGCTGCCCTTCGCGATTCAGCGTGAAATCTGCGAGCAGATGGTTGCGACCGAAGTGAGCCGCCTGCGCACGCTGGGCTGGGACATCACAGTCGAACCGCGTGTGCTCGAACTCCTGATTCGCGAAGGTTATCACAAGACGCTGGGCGCTCGCCCGATGCGCGGCACGGTGGAACGCCGCTTGCAGGAGGCGGTGGCGGCACAAGCGATGGGGGAGGGCAGCCGAACCTTTACCCTCGTGGCCGATAATGACCGCATTTTAACGCAAGTGGTGACCCTCACTGCCCAATGCTTGATGGCATAGTCTGCAATTGTGCAAGGAAACGAACTAAGTGTATTCCCGCTAGATATGAAACTTGGCTATAAGACGAACTTTTCTCTGTGAGACAGAACTAAATTTACCGTCTCCTTGGCCGTAGTTAGGGCCGTGGCAGAGGTAATTCCGTTTAGCAGTTCTGACACAGCCTTCCCCTTGGAGGAAGCGCGCGGGCTGATTTTAGGTCGCGATGTCAGCGTCTACTACGGCTATAATCGGGTGCGCGGAAAGCTGAAGCATCACCACGAGCAAGCGCAGCTGGTGCTAACCTACGAACATGCTGTCGCGGAAGTGTCCTGGCTGAAAGACAACGAGCCCCGGACGGAAATTATGCGGGAGCATTCGTTCTGCCTGATTCCGCCGCGGTTGCTGCATTGCTGTCGCTGGAAACCGCAGGCCGAACTCGTCATCTTGTATTTGGAAATGCACTTCTTCCTGCAGCATGTACCGATGGTGCCGTCCGATGTGCTGATGGCGAGTTTCCGAAAACTCTGCCATCAAGACACCCTGCTTTGGCCGTTAGCTGAGGAATTGCGCGTATTGGTGAAGAAAAGTGACGGCGTGACGGCGGCTTCAGTCGCCTCAATCGGTGCGACGCTCGCCGCGCGTACACTGGAAAGTCATTTCCAAGCCGGGCTCGCCAACGAACCGAGCGATGTGGCATTGCCGGAAAGCATGCTGCGCAAAGTGACCGAGTACATCGAGGCTCACTTGGACAGCGATTTGGATGGTTCGGTTCTGGCCAAAACGGTGGGACTCAGTAGCGATCATTTTCGGCGCCTCTTCAAGCGTGCGACCGGAACGACGCCGACGCAGTACGTGGCCAAAGCGCGTACGCGAAAAGCGCTCGAATTACTCCGCTCGGGCGAGTCCCGTGTATCCGAAGTAGCCCTACAAGTTGGCTTTTCTGACCAGAGCCATTTCAACCGTTATTGTCGTCGGTTTTTCGGCTGCCCGCCCAGGGCGGTCCTGAGCCAAGCGCGCAAATCATCCTGATTCTGCGCGGAATCGTCCTGTTTTTTACGGGAGCCAAAAGACACCGGCAACGCGGCCTGAGACCACTTTTCCTCCCTAATTGACGACGTAAAGGGGCATCGCCCCAAATCGTCCTGAAAAAAGACGGCGGCGTCCAAGATTTCGTTTTCGGAATAAGGTAAAACGGTGGCCATGCAAACGCTCGCCTGTTGCGAGCCGGCGCACAGCCACATGTCACGATTTACCATCTCCCGCGCGCTCACCGCGCTTCCGCTCCTCCACCTGCCGCTGAACGCGAATGCGGCTCCCTCTCCCGCCATCCTGGCGCAAATTCCCTCCGACCTAAAAGAGAAGTTCAGCTATGGGCTGGGCGTCATCTTCATCATCGGCTTTATCTGGGGCGTTATTAATATTTGGAGTGGCGCCGACAAGCTGAAGCGTGGCGATGCTGATGGCAAAATGGGCATTGTCTCTGGCATCATCATCGCTGGAGGGGCCGCGCTGATGGGCGCCTTCTTCGCCATTTTTGGCATGAGCGACGGAGCCTTAACACCACGCTTCTAATGGAACTGCGCGTCACCGATACCAACAGCGCGAACGACAGCAAAGGACGCGCCTTTGGACTGGAGGGAAATAACTTCCTCTATATCCTGATCGCCTTTGTCGCCGCGCTCGGCGGCTACCTCGTCCTCAACGTCTTTTTAGGCGTCGGGATGCTGGCCGCGCTGACGCTCACGCTGCCTATCTTACTCCTGCCGGCCGGTTGGGTTTTGCTGCTCAAACATAACAGGCCCGAAGGCTACGCCGGCGACCTCTTTGATTCTGTGACCAACCGCGAAGGTTGGTCCTTTGCGCCCCGCGTACAATCTTCCCATGTCTAGCGCTCCTAACGGTTATTTTGTCGAAGGCCTCCTGCTTTTCGGCTCGCTCGAAAAAGGCGGTGTAGTGAGCAAAGGCTATGTGCTTCAACCGCCGGACCTGCGCGGTGCCCACGTTGATCTGCTCAACAGCTACCAGGATAAAATCCGCAGCCTGCTGGCTAATTTGGGCGAAGGCCGCAGAGCCCAGCTTCAGTGGACCTGTAACAGCGACTACCGCCAGGAACTCACGCGCTATTTCCGGGAGACGGAGAAAGTCACGCATCCGCATATCAAACGCGTGCGCACGGAACGCTTCCAGTCGTTCTGGCAGAAAATGGAACGGCGCGAACTGCGTCGCGAGCAACTTGTCTTGTTTATCTCCACGGATCTCACGAGCTATGCCGGCAATCTGAAAACGCCTGGCAGCCTCGAAGCGCACTATAAACGCATCCTGGGGCAACTGCGGTCTCAATACGAGGAATTGACCGGCACGTTGCGGACGATCTTCGGCGCGGACACGCCGGTCACGCCGTTGGACGATGCCGAGCACTTCGCGTACTTTCTCAAATTTCTCAATCCGTCGCTGGGCGACCGCTATGATTTGGATCTGTCCGCGCAATTCAATCCGGCGTTGACCCTCCAGGAGAACTGCTGGAATAGCGACGTCGCTGCGCTGCCAAAAACGGGATTTTATCTCGATGGGCGCTACCATAGTGTTTTCACGCTGAAGCGTTGGCCGAGCCGCACCTATCCCGGGATGATTGCGCGGCTGACCGGCCTGCCGTTTCTCGATTACCAACTCACGGTCAACATCGATCCCTTGCCGGCCAAGAAAGAAGTCGACAAGGAAGAGAAGTCCATCGAACGGTTGCGCGGGGAATATCAGAGCAACGAGCGTCACTCGCTCCTGGTTGCCATCGGCAAAAAAGAAAAGAAAATCGAATCGCTTTCGAGCGGGTTTGTCCGGGCTTTCCAGGCCACTTACATCCTTCGCGTTTGGGACGAGACCGAGGTGGCGCTCAGCGCGAAGTGCGCGGCGCTCAAGAACGCCATCAATAATCTCGGCGGTGCTCAGTACTACGAATGCGCGCTGCCCTCCACCGCGAAGAATCTATTTTATTCTTCCTGGCCGGGTTGGACCGGCTCGCGTTATCAGCACCGCAGTCTCTATGCCGAAGACACCTATCTGGCCGATCTTCTGCCCTTCTCCGCCACGTTCACCGGGCACTTGGCGCAAGCCGAGGCGATTTATGATGGTTCGCAAAATAACCTCGTCGGCCTGCGCACCTTTATTGGCAGCCCGCCCAGTCCGCAGCACACCGTCCTGATCGGCGCAACGGGGTCGGGCAAGTCGCGGATCATGCGGGATTTTTTGGAGCAAACCGATCCCTATTACCACTACACCGCGATCATCGAGGAAGGCCTGTCTTACGCTGACTACACCAAGCAGATGGGGGAGCGCCCGATCATCCTGCATCCCGACGGTGATCTCACGATCAATTACTTTGATACCAGCGGCCTGCCGCTCAACCAGTTGCAGATCGCCAGCGGCGTGGCGCTGGTCGCGCGCATGATCGGCGAAGCCTCCGATGCGGAAGCCCAGCAAATGCGGCAAGCGATGCTCGCCCAATACATCGGGCAGCTCTACCAGGACTGTTTTGAGGATTGGTCCAAGCGAAACCATGAGAAACTCCCGAAAATTCAGCGCCTGGCCTGCGCCCTGCACCAGTGGAAAGCCAGGCTCGGTGTGGGCACGGCTGAAATGGAAGCGTATGCAGATTTGCGCGATCGCCTCGCTCGGGGCGAAGACGAAGCCCAGCAGTTCGTCGCCGACTTGGGCGAAGCACAAATCACCGCCTTTTTGAAAGAGCCCGCGACCGAGCGCGCCGTGATGGCGCTGGCGCATGCCCACTACGAGAAAAAGGATTATCCCGTTCATGCCAGCTTGGTTGAACTCATGCGGTTTTCGCGCTTTCCCGAGCACAAAAAAGAACTGGTCGACCACCTTGCTACGCTGCTGTCCGCTTGGTGTTCGCACGGACAGTACGGCCGGCTCTTTGACGGCCAGACCAACGTTTCGCTGACCGGCAAGATTGCGCACTTTGAACTTGGCTACATTCCCGAACAAGCGACGGAACTAAAAACGGCGGCAGGGCTGCTTGTATCCGGTTTTATGCGACAGCATATCATTGCGCAGCCGAGGGAAAATTGGAAACGCATCCTCTACGAGGAACTCGACCGGTTCCGGGAAATTCCTGGCGGTGAAAAAATCGTGGCTGAATCCTTCGCCCAACTGCGCAAGTTCAACTGCTGGGCCGCGGCGATTTTCCAACAGGCCAGCCGGCTCAAAGGTTCGAAACTGCGTCCGGTCGTCCTGGGCAACAGCAAGCAGTTTTTCCTCATGCGGCAGTTCGACCGCAGCGACGTGGATGACATCGCCCGCGATATCAACCTGCCCGAGTCGGTCTGCGCGGCGATTCAAAGCTATCCCATGCCCGAGCAGCAGCCAGAAGGGAAGAAATTTTCGAGCCTGTGCTTCTTCAGCCCGGTCACCGAACCACCGCTTTGCGGCACCGTGCGCAACATTCAACCTCAGGTTATTTCAAATGAAGCAAAATCCGCTTAAAATATTCTTCGCTCTTGGCCTTGCTACTTTCCTTGCGGGATGCGGCACCGTGGCCAGCACCGTCTCCGATGTCGGCCTCGCCAGCCTGGGTGGGGTTGCCGGCTACAAACTCAGCAACGGCAAAATTGGCGGCGCAGCTATCGGAGCCGCCACCGGTTTCATTGCTTCCAAGGTAGTGCAGTCGCAAGTCGCGGCTGCGCTCAGCGAAGCGGAGAAGAGCGGGTACGACCGCGCGCTGAACCAAGCGGTGAAGCAGCAATATTGGATTATCCAAAACCAACAGCGGACGACGGAGACGCCGGCTCCCCGGCTTATCCCGGTGCAGATACCGGCGCAAACGATCAACGGCGTCCTCACGAATCCAACCACGGAATACATCCGGGTGCAGCCATGAGAAAGATCTTGCTCCTCATCTTCTGCGTCTTTGGCGCAAGCGCTGCCTGGGCGATTCTTCCCGTTACTGACTACGCCAATCTGATCAACAACCGACTCATGCAAATTCAGAACATCGCCAAGTGGGTCGAAAGCATCACCCATCTAAAAACCCAGATCGATCAGGCGAAGCGTCAAATCTCCATCCAGGATGATTTGCGCCACTGGGCTGGCAATCCCGGGGATGCCGTTGTCGCCCTGAACGCCTTGGGTGAGGGCGATTTGGCCCGAAACTATGGTTTGAGCCAAAAAGCGCTGCTGAATGTCAAGGACAGCCTGGCCTCGCTCAAAAACACCAACAGTGATACCTACCGAGCCATCACTGACCACGATCTCGCGGGCGGAGATATGCAGTTTAGTGAAAAGACCTTTCGACGCTACGCTGTGCTCGACGCCAAGCAAGCGGACGCTGCGAATGTGGCCGAGCAAACCGCAAACCGTCACCAAGAGTTGCAGCGTGACATCGCGGCTACGCTGGTCGCCCTCCGATCAGCCACAACCGACGCCGAGGTGCAAAAACAATCGGCCAAGCTCGCCGCCCTCAACGGCCAACTGGCCCAAGTCGAAGCCGAGCGCAAACGACACGTCGATGAAGTTGCGCTGCAAAAAATCGCGAACGACGCCCGCCTCGAACAAGAGCGTCTAGCTGCGGCCGAGTTGGAAGCGAAGGACGCTTACCTGGCCCAGCAGCGCGTAAGCGCCTACCTGCAGACGCTGCCGCTACGCAGGGACACTCCGTGAGATCGCTCGTTCTTAGCCAAGCAAACAACCATTTAAACCCGCTAGACAAGCACTGCTGTGGAAATTTTCCTTCCCTCGATCGAGTCCAAAATCACCAACCTGGTGCTCGCGCTACGCTTTATTGTTTTCGCGATCATGGTGGTGGGCTTGATCGTCTCGGTCGGGACGGGCCGACTGCAGGGCGAAGGGCTCGCCCGGCTGCTAACCAAGGCCATGATCATCGTTGCGGCGCTGGCCTATCAGGACGTGTGGTTCCCGAAGGTGGAGGAGGTTTTCATCTCCGTCGCGAACGCCGTCAACCCCGGCTACAGCGAGCATCCAACCGCCGCCAGCGATACGATTCGCGAATCGACCACCGCCAATCCCGAAAAGAAAGAGTGGTCCTGGCGTCAGCTCAATGAGTCGATCCATCAGGCTATCACTCATGCCCTGGCCCAGATTTTCATTTACCTCGGGACTTTACTCACGGTGCCGATGTTGATCCTCCAGTATGTTTTGCGTTGGTTGCTCTATCTCCTGACGCCTTTCGCACTGGGTATTCTGATGGTGCCGGGGCTCTCCGGGGTCACCGTGCGGTTTTTCCAGCAGCTTTTGGCGATCATGGCTTGGCCGGTGGGCTTTGCCCTGACGAACCTCGTCGCTTTGGCCCTTTGGACCGACTTTCGCGCCGCGGTGAATCCGGTGCCTACGTCCGCTTCCGACCTGGCCTATGCGCCACTGCTCACCTTCATGGGCGGCATCATTGCCACGATCATGCTCGTGATCGGCATGATTTCAACGCCGGTCGTGATGCAGATGCTCTTTGCCCACGGCCACGCCTTCACCGGCCAGTCCGTGAACCCGGTTAGCGCCGTCGAAAAATCGGCGCACCTCCTCTCCGCCAGCACTCCGAAAAATCCTCTGCCGAGCGCAGTGAATACATCCACGCCTCCGCCGCCGGTGGCCGCTCGCCCCAGCATTTAATTATGTCCGAACTAAAGGAAACACCGGTCGATCAGACCAAGCGTGTGCCGCAACGGCCGCGTGAGAAATTCTCTCCGACGAGACTTTTCGCCGATCACGCTTTTGCCGCTCGCATGTGGTTTATGATCGCCTGTGCCGCGCTGCTCGTCTGCCTGCTCCAGCCGTCGTTTATCCTGAGCTCCCAGCATGCGCGCGAGCGGGTGGTCGTGCTCGACGGCGCAGGCACGTTTTCCGTTTCACCGCTGCTGGGCTTCGAAGAGGCCAAGGACCTGCATGAAGCGATGGCCTTATGGGCTTCCCTCGCGCTTTTTTCCCGCAACCCAAAGAACTTCGATTACCCGGAACTCCTGCAGAAACTTTATCTGACCGATTCCATTCGCAAGACCCAAACGGATCTCGCCAAAACGCAAGCGGAATTTGCCCTCAAGAATATCCACCAGAAGCCCGAGGTCTTCAAAGTCGAGACCTTGCGGACGCGGGAAAACCAAGTCTTGGCCAAGGTGGAAGGCCAGTTGATCCGCACCGGCGTTTTCGAGGGCCAGAGTTTTACCGAGTCTTTCAGTTTCACGCTCAATCTCACCTTCGTGCGCAATCCCGACATGCTCGCGAACAAACGTTTCCCTCTCGGCGTATGGGCCTTCGACTACACCCTGTTTTAATTCTTCTCGCGACCGCTTCGCTCGCCTTCGGCGAGTCCAAGCCGCTAGTGAAGCAATTCCCGCTCGACGAACGCGTTGTCTACGAAATTCCCATTGGGACTGACGTGCCGACGACCCTCATGTTCCCGTCCGCCTTGACCGCGATCGAAGGAGCCAATGTTTCCGCCCAAGCCGACGCGCCCGCACCGGTGATGCTCGCCTATACGCCAGGCCGTACTTTCTTCAGCGTCCGCGCCACTGAGCCCACGGCGAAGGCCGCCATCAACGTGGTTTGGAAAAACCAAACCTATGTCATACGCTTTTTCACGGCGAAGGAGCCTTATGCTTCAGTCACCTTCTATGAGGACGACTTTCGCAGCGCGGCTCCGCACCGCCGCGTGAGCCCGGAAATACTTCTCGGGCTTTTGGATCGGGCGAAGAGCTACGCCTTTCTCGCGACTCAGTATCCGGAAGCCGTACAGCAGATCGAAACGGCTGCTCCGGGAACCGTGACGCTCTACAAGGATTTTCATGTCACGACCGAACAAGTGCTGCGATTTGATCCGGAGGACACACTGGTTTTTCGTATTCGTTTCGACAATACCGGCGACAAGGAAGTCATCTACCAGCCTCAACGCTTGGGCGTGCGCGTAGGCGAACACGTCTATTACGCTTCGATTGCCGATGCTTCAGGCATCGTGCCGCCGAAAGCGAGCACGACGGCCTACTTTGCGATCACAGGGACGCCCCGCGGCGGGCGCGCCAATCTGAGCGTGAAAAATGATTTTAGCATCCTCATTCCCCGGGTGGAACGAGACACCAAACTCGTCGTGCCACAGTGAAAACGCTTCTCCCATTTTTAAAATCGCCGATCGGCAATCTAACGATCTTCGTTGCGTTGGTGGTCGTCGCCGGAGCCTCGATGTACCATAGTAGTGCCCGCGAGAAAAAACAGACCGCGCAGTTGACCCGGGTCGAAGCGCTGACCAGTCCGGCGGTCAAGAATACGAGCACCCGCGAAAGCCAGCCGCTCAAATTGTCTCCCTCCTCGCGGTCGGAAGCGGACGGAGAAGCCGAAACCAATGACCATCGGTCAACGCGCAAAAAGCCGGCGGTTTTGCCGCTCAGCCTTTTTGTTGGCACGCCGGACAAGTCGCCTTCGAAACGCTACGCACCCTACGGCCGGCTCATTCCTTGTGAGACGGTTGTCACCTTGGAATCTTCGAAATTGGACACACCTGTCATCGGGCTGGTGACTGAAGATGTGTGGCACGAGGGTAGGCTGGTTATTCCCGCCGGGGCCGAGGTGCATGGCCGCGCCGCAGCTGATCGGGCACGGGAGCGCATCGCGGCCTCCGGGAAGTGGGTCGTAGTTTGGCGCGATGGCACAGCGCTCAACGGCACCGAACTCGTCCTCTCCGGCATCGCGCTCGACCGGGAAAAGGACGATGCCTCTGGGGAATTCGGGCTGCATGACGGCTCCGCCGGCCTGCGTGGGGATATTATCAAAACCGACGATCTGCAGGAAATAAAACTCTTCGCCTCCACCTTCCTCTCCGGCGTGGCGTCCGGTTTGCAGGAAATGCGCAACCAAACCACGGGCATCGGAGATTCCATTCCTGTCCCGTTGAGCTCAGGCCGCAACGCTTCGCTGCAGGGCGCCTCCGACGTGCTCAACGCCTATGCGCGGCAAATCCAGGAAGCGATTTCACGGGACGGCTTTTATGTGCGCGTACCGTCAGGCAAACAATTTTACCTCTACGTGACCGAAACCATCGACCAGGTGAAGGGCACGCGGGGCAATGCACGCAACGATGAACTTTGGAAAAATGAAACGATTGACGATAATCCTACTGCTACTCGCCGGCTGTAAGGCTCCGGCGGCACCCACAAAAACAACCGTGGCGACACCTCTGCCGGCCGCGCGGGTCTCCGGCACGGACCTGGATCAAGGCAACACCGCTAAGGTGCGCGTGGGCGAAACGATGAAAGCATATCCCATTGGCCGTTACATCGACCCCTCCGACCCCAACGTGATGCATGAGTCACACGTCATCTATCGCAAGGAAGCCGACTCCTCCTGGAACCTTTTGCCCAACGCGCCGACCGTGGTGCCGCTGGGGCCGGTCCTTGCCGTGGCCGAACCAGCCAAGGAGCCCAACCCTCTTCCGGCTGAGCTGGAGCAAAAGATCGCCGCGCAAAATCAATTGATGGCCTCGCTCATCGAGCAAAACGAAGCCCTTGCGTCCGAGTTAGCCAAGTTGAACAAGGAACTGGCTGAGCTTCGCCCCAAAGCGACTGCTGCCCAAGGAGGGAAATGACATGGACGCCCCCGTGCTCAACGACGCTCCGCTGGTTCTTCCGCCGCATCTCGCCACGGCCTTTGAGCAGACCGACGCGCAGCTGCGCAGCACCTATGGCAAGAGTCCAGGCGCATCGACCTTGGTTCGGCTCTGGCTGGCCTGCGCCACGCCCTTTCGGCTGCGTCGGGAATTTGAGCGTGCCGTCCTCGGCGTGAGCGAGCCGACGATTCAGCCAAATGAAAATGGATTTTATGATGACGATTGTCTCTAACCCTTTGCGGCGGTTTCCGCCCAAACAAGGTCAAATGCCTCTGGCGACCAGCCGCCTTGCTCAAAAATGGCTGTCGCGACGTGAGAGTCGCTCAACTGATTGTTCAAATCATAATGAAACTACCAAAATGATAAGCGAACCCGCAATTCCGTTTGCGGTAGTCTATCGGGACCTGCGAGACCGGCAACGGTCTGGTGGGAAGCATTCCGAAACAATGTACCTCGCCCTTCGGGGCATGAGGATTCCCGTGAGGGGATTTTCTGAACTGCGAGCATCAACTGCGGTTCGAGGGCTAGACTGGATGACAAGCCTAATACAAGTGAACTGGCGTAAGCACCGTACGTTGTGGCGAGCCAAAGATGCTGATAGGCTCGGGCCAAAAGGCACGTCGTTGGTTAACCTGGTCAGCCATCAGGTTACACGGATATATATAACGACCGGTGTTCAGCCAGAGGCTAAATCATCCATGTTAGTTGAGCGAAACCCGTTAAACCCGTTATCCCGCCTACAAGGGCAGGCCCCGTCGCAAGGCGAGGCTGTTGGGGTGGCGGGCAAACCAAGTTGGAAAAAGCGAATGCCGTCCGGTAACAGGACGGATAGGGGTTGCAACATCACCCTGCCGTGTAAACGGGCAGACTTCCGACTGGTCAATCGTCACGAAACAGCAAGCAGAACCTCCGAAGAAGGAAATCGCAAATGAACGTGGAGCAATCCCCGTGTGCATCCGTCAACCAGACGCCGGATTGGGACCAAATCGATTGGTTCCGGTGCGAGCGCGAGGTCAGGAGGCTGCAAGCACGCATCGTGAAGGCAACGCAGGAGAGGAACTGGGGCCGGGTGAAATCCCTGCAATGGCTCCTCACCCACTCGTTTAGCGGCAAAGCCTTGGCCGTTAATCGGGTGACGGAGAATAAAGGCAAGAACACGCCAGGGGTCGACGGAGCAATCTGGAGCACCCCGAAGGTCAAGATGAAAGGTTTAGGGTCGCTCCGACGGCGCGGCTATCAGCCGATGCCTCTGCGGCGCGTCTATATACCGAAATCCAACGGCAAGCTAAGGCCGCTCTCTATACCGTGTATGATCGACCGAGCCCAACAAGCATTACACTTGCTGGCGCTTGAACCGGTCGCGGAGACGATGGGCGACCCCAACTCCTATGGGTTCCGGAAAGGCCGCTCAACGGCGGATGCCATAGAGCAGACTTGGAAAACGTTGAACAAAAGGGTATCACCCCAGTGGATACTCGAAGCTGACATCAAAAGTTGTTTCGATAAGATCAGCTTTGAATGGATGCTAGAGAATATCCCCACTGACACCCAAGTCCTGAGCAAATGGCTTCGTTGTGGGTTTATGGAAAGAGGCACGTGGTTACCGACGACGGAAGGAACCCCGCAAGGGGCAATCATCTCGCCAACGGCGGCCAATGTGGTCCTCGACGGGTTGGAAACACTGCTGGAAAAACGCTTCCCGAGAACCTGGAGGCATGGAGTCCGGCGCAGCCCGATGGTCAACTTCATCCGCTACGCGGACGACTTCGTTGTCACTGGCAGCTCGAAAGAGCTGTTGGAAAATGAAGTCCTCCCCGTGATCGAAGGTTTCCTTAAAGAGCGAGGACTGGAACTCTCTCGTGAGAAGACCAAGATCACGCACATTAGCGTGGGGTTCGACTTCCTCGGCCAGCACCTTCGCAAACATGGGGAAACACTGCTCGTGACCCCGTCCAAAAAGAACAAGTCTGCGTTCTATCAGAAGGTGCGAGAGATCCTGTTCAAAAGTGGCGACCTGACCCAAGCCGAGCTGATTATGCTGCTCAACCCCGTTCTGCGGGGATGGGCGAACTATCACCGGCACATCTCGGCATCGCGCGCGTTTAGTAGTATGGACCGAATCATCTGGTATGCACTAGTGCGATGGGCGCGACGGCGACACCCGGAAGCGTCCGCTGGATGGATCGCCAGTAAATACTGGCGCTACATCGACGGACGATCCGTGTTCGCGACCGTATCCCGGACGCGTGACGAAACGCCCATCACGTACAGGCTAATATCGCTAGCCCAGACCAGAATCAGGCGACATATCAAGGTCAGAGGTAACGCCAATCCCTTCGACCCTGATTGGAATCGATACTTTGAAGAGCGAGCAGCCTTCAAGTGCCGTCCCGCCTTGCAACAAGAGAATCACAACTCCGTTGTGAACACCGGTGTGGCCCCTGGCCACACTTCGTATTGGCTCGAGCCGGATGCGGGGAAACCCGCCCGTCCGGTTCCTAGGGGAGGCGACCGGCGAAACCCGGTCCCCTTACCCAAGAGGAAAAAGAAAGGCAACTATGCCCTCGCTTAAGCAACTCGTCGCCGAAAGAAAGGCGCAACAGGAACCCCGGAGAAATCCGGAGATCGACGCCAAACTGGACAAGTTCATTCAGGAGAATCCCAAGCTCCTTGAGTACTACCAAGCACTCAACAAGGATGAGCTGATCCGCAAACTGATGCTCGGGAAGATGCAGCGCACTGAGTTCACCCAAAGCCGCAATCAAGAGGTTGTCGCTTGGGTGAATGAGAATCCCGAAATCAAGGCGAAGGTCGAAGAACGTATTCGCAACGTGCCGGCGGCCAACCGCGAACGCGCGTTCATCAACGCCGCAAAAACGGAAGCCATGAACCACACCGTCCGCTCCAACGGCATGCGTGTCTGAGTACTAGGGTTCCCAGGCGGCGGGCGCTGCTTCGCCCGCCGCCTTTGCTGGCATAGATCTTCACGAACCAACCGCACGCTGAAAAAGCCAGGGCCGGAATAGGCAGTAGGACTTCACCCGCCCACATATGCAAATGCGCGACAATCACGTATCCGAAATCGGGGTCGTCCAGTGCTCGGTCTGAGTAGTCAGTGATGCGCACGTTGGTGACGCGCTATTCGCCTGCGCCGTTGCAGAAGTGCGCGCTGGTGGCGCTTGCACGACCGTTGTGGCCACAGGTGCGGCTAATATAGGGGACAGTCTAACCTTTTGGGACTGAATCGTAGAAGATTGTTACTGTTGTATTTTTGGATGTGTAGGATGCGCATTTTCTTGGTCGGAATGCGTTTCATTGAGCTCAGGTATTTTTTACAGGATGCTGTGGGCGAGCTGCAGTTATAGAGTGTCCAGTGACGGTTAGACGCGCAGGCAATGCTGAGAGCTGTCGATAAGTTCGTGTACAAGGACTGATAAGCGTATCTATTCAGAATTGTAGTGTTTTCCCTTAAATCTTCCGTGTGCTGAACAAAAAGTTTGCAGTGGGGTCTGCGAATCTCAACCACTTCGCATCGCCATCCCGCGAAGAGGGGGCTTTACACCTATGATCCGTACCAGCTTCTTTGCCGTACTGTTTTCATTCATGACTGCGTTTGCGGTTGCCGCGACAGCCCCGTCGATCACCACGCAGCCCGTGTCCAAAACGGTGACAGCGGGCCAGAGCGCGAGCTTTACGGTGGTGGCAAGCGGCACCGCTCCGCTGAGTTATCAGTGGAAAAAGAGTGGCACTAATATCAGTGGAGCAACCAGTGCTACCTATACCATTGCCTCCACTACAACCGCTAGCGCGGATTCTTACACCGTGGTGGTGACTAATTCCGCAGGGTCCAAAACGAGCAATGCCGCAACATTGACCGTGAACGTGACGCCTACGATCACCACCCAGCCTGCGTCAGCGACCGTGACTGCCGGACAAAGTGCCAGCTTTACCGTGGTTGCGACCGGCACCCCGACTCCGACCTACCAATGGAAGAAGGCGGGCACGAACATCAGCGGTGCAACCAGTGCGACCTACACGATCGCTTCAACCACGACGTCTAGCGCAGGCACGTACACCGTCGTCGTAACTAATGCAGCTGGTTCAGTGACGAGCAATGGCGCGGTGTTGACCGTGAATGCTGCGGTGGCGCCCGCCATCACCACGCAACCTGTGTCACAAACTGTTACTGCTGGTCAGAGCGTGACCTTTACAGTGGTTGCGACTGGCAACCCGACGCCCACTTATCAGTGGAAAAAGGGTAGTACAAATATCAGCGGCGCGACCAACGCCACCTATACCATTGCTTCCACGACTACAGCCGACGCGGGCACTTATTCCGTGGTGGTGACTAATTCCGCCGGGTCGAAAACGAGCAATAGTGTGACCCTCACTGTCAATGCCGTTGCTGCCCCCGCCATAACCACCCAACCTATATCAAAAACCGTAACTGTGGGCCAGAATGCCAGTTTCACTGTTGTCGCCAGTGGAACTGCTCCGCTTAGCTATCAATGGAAGAAAAATAACACCGCCATTAGCGGCGCAACGAGTGCGACTTATACGATTGCGGCTGCGGTTACCGGCGATGCTGCGAACTACACCGTGACGATAACCAATTCGGCTGGTTCAGTCACGAGTAGTACGGCCGCCCTAACAGTCAATCCGCCTGCCAATCAACCGCCCACCGTTTCCTTGATTGCGCCTACGGCCAACGCTTCGTTCACGCTGCCGAGTTCCGTCAACCTTACAGCCACGGCTAGTGACCCCGATGGCACCGTAACCAAAGTTGAATTCTTCAACAACGGGACTTCGCTGGGTGCGAAAACCGCATCTCCCTACACGCTGGCCTGGACCCCCACCAAACCCGGTCTTGCTTCTCTCACCGCAGTTGCGACCGACAACAATAGTGCCACCACCATCTCAGCTGCGGTATCCATTACGCTTTTACCAAGCCTCCCGTATACGGCTGACTTTGAGACTTCGGAAGGCTACGTTCTTGGCTCGCTTAATAACCAACTCGGATGGAGCGTTTCGTCCGGCGCGGCCCAAGTAGTCTCGGGTTCAGCCGCTCAAGGCACGCAATACGTCAACTTTAGTCCTGGAGCGACCGCAGCTGTCATAGATCAAGAATTTGGTTCGGCTGCCGCCAATCCCTCGATCGCCTATGTCGACTTCTACGCCAAACCCGTGGCTGGCGCCGACACTGCTACTGGTACACTCTTTGATCTGGATGCAGCTTGTGTCGCTTGCATACTCAACGGGGCGACCGGCCAGCTCCAGGCGCTTGACGGCGACGGGGCAGGGGCAGGCACTTGGAAACCGCTCACGCCCGCTATCGCACTTGCTACCGGTAACGTCGCTACCGCTTGGCAGCGCCTTACGGTCCGGCTCAACTACATCGCCAAAACCTTCGACCTCTACCTCAACGGCGCGATGATCGCGGCCGACCTCAAGTTCCGCGTCACGGTTACACCGTATGTTTCGTGGTTCTCGATTAAAGGTCATACCGCCGCCAACGCCACGCTGGATAACCTCTATGCCGGTGCG